>CEUV01073351.1_pt1 | contig 21212 bp, 16 predicted proteins | sample 356401 | NCBI WGS metagenome assembly CEUV01 (sample SAMEA2622710, study PRJEB7988) | marine metagenome | isolation source: saline water (ENVO:00002010), including
CGCGCGCGCGCGCGCGGGCGTCGCGGACGCCCGCGCGAGGGCGAACGGCGTCGACGCGAACGTCATCGAATCGATCGCGCGCGCGTCCGAGCGAGAGCGTCGCGCGCGCGATCGAGAGAGGCGGCGTGTGTCGACGACGAGGGGCGTCGAGTCGTCGAGCGCGATTCGATGACGCTCGAGGCCGCCGACGACGACGACGACGACGACGGCGGCCTCGGGGAGGCGTCGATCGGTGGACGCGATGCGTTGATGCGCGTCGACGGGCGTCGAGGCGATGACGCGGACGCGCGCGTCGCGGAGGAGGAGGACGGGACGACGCCGCTGTTGCCGACCGAGGACGAGGAATCGGGGGCGACGGAGGCGCGAAGGCGGTCGGAGGCGCGGGCGAGCGCGAGAGAGATTCTTGAAGAGCACGGACGAACGCTGTGCGCGTTCGCGGGGACGCTCGTGGTGACGACGATGAGCATGAGCGTGCCGTTTCCGTTTTTGGCGCAAGAGTTTGCGGCGGCGGGCGTGGCGCCGGGCGAGGTCGGGTTGGTGTTCGCGGCGCTGCCGCTCGGGACGCTGTTGGTATCGCCGATAGCGCCGAAATTGACGTGGCGGTGGAAGGCGACGTCGGTGGCGAAGTGGTCGCTGTTCGGACAGGCGATGAGCGTGTTCGCGACGACGCTGGGCGGACGGTCGAGATATGACATTTGGTTGGTTACGCGTCTGACACAAGGATTTTTTAACGCGGTGACGAGCGTGACGATGCTGTGCGTGGTCACGAGGGCGATTCCAGAGGCGGTATCGCTGTGTAGTGGCATACAAGAGGTCGCCGCGGGTTTTGGTACGATGATTGGACCAGTCTTTGGCGGTTGCTTTTACGACGTGCAAAAGAGCCCGAAGCTCCCTCTCGTCGCCAACGGAATCGCAATCTTAGCGTCCATTCCTCCGGTGATGTACGCCATGCGTGGTCTCGATGATGTGAGAGATGGAAATGGTCCCGGTTCAACTGAAGATGACGACATGAAACCGAGTTATGTGCGCATTCTGCGTCATCCAACGTTTCTCGCCACGGTGCTCGCCGAGCTCGTCATCTCGAGCTCGTTCGGTGGAATACCGACGACGCTCCCGCTGTATCTCCATAGAAGCTTCAATTTCAAGCCTTCGATGATCGGAGTAGTTTATTCCCTATTGGCTGGTCTCTACGCGCTCACGACGCCGCTCGTCGGCGTCATCTCGCACCGTGACTCCAAATTGACTGATATCCTCTTGTGCCTCTTCGGAATGGGTTCGATAGCTGTTGCCCACCTTCTCTTCGGGCCGTCTTCATTCCTGCGGTTGGCGACTTTGAGCGAGTCGATGCGTCGTCGCGTGTGCGTGTGGGGCGCGAGCGTCATATACGGCATCGGCTCTAGCTTTGCCTTCGTTCCGCTTCTCCCGCTCATGGCGAGGTCCATTCGAAACGAAGGCCGAAAATACGTCGACCTCGCCAACGGAATGTTTGTCAGCTGTTACTTTTTTGGAGAAATGTTGGGTCAGCTGTTCGGCTCGTCTCTCGTTCACGCTCTCGGTTATCCGCGAGCGTCGACGGCGTGGGCTCTCGCCATCGTCGCGAGCGCGAGCGGTCTCGTCTCCGTGCAGTTTGGAGCGGCAATGGCGCGACGCGTCAAGCGAGTGCGAAACGCGATGTCTCGAACGGGACAGACGTTAGAGTCTGCCTTATTGTAAGTTGTAATGTTTAGGCGATAATGCGTGTGACGCGGGCGTGACTTTCTTGTGTTGGTTGCGTCTCTTCTCTCATTGCACAAACCTATTTGACTTCGTCCCATCTAATACTACCATGTCGAGCGGCGACCATCTCCAGCTCCTCACCGATAAATTTCCACAACAAAATGAGAAATTTAACGGTAAGACTTTTGGAAGCGCGCGCGCGCACCACGACCGCCCGCCTTCTTCGGCTCCATGCGACGCGGGTCCGCGACGAGCAAGGTTCTGTCGTACGCCAACAAAAGATCCTTAATCTCCTTCTTGGAAGCTTCGTCGACATACTTTTGGTAGTACGCGACGAGGCTCTTGGCCACCGCCTGTCTCACGGCATACATTTGGGACACGTGTCCACCACCCTTCACGCGAATGCGGATGTCCACGTTCGCGAATCGCTCCTTGCCGAGCAAGAGAATGGGTTCAACCGCCTTGAGTCGGAGAGTGTCCGGCTGGACGAGGTCGATCGGGACACCATTGAGGCGAACCAAGCCCTTACCGCGCTTCGTGTGCGCCACGGCGACGGCGGTTTTCTGTCGAGGAAAGGAAAAGAGACAAATCCCGGTCAGTATTTCGCTTCACGCACGCGTCAAAGAGTCATCGCTCGTCGCTCCCGGTGACCCGCGATGTCTCGACCCGCGAGCCGTCTAGCCCTAGCGACGGAGGTTCCCGATGTGGAGAACGTCCAGCGCTACGCCGTCCGACCCGCGCGATCGCTCGCTCGAGGACACGAACGCGCGGAGAGCATACTCTCCCGTGGATTCGATCGATGTCACGTACCTTGCGCCCGAAGGTTTGCACGCTCTGCACGCGGAAAGAAACGACGAGGATGCGCGGTTAGGGTCATGTCACACCTCGCGAAGATCGAACGCGAAAGCGAACGCTTGCGACGCGCGCGCGCGGCGACGAAGCGCGGACGAGCGCACGAGACGCGTGAATAAAACGGCGCGGCGCACGCACCATTTGCTCAGACATGATTGCGTCTCGGTGAGCGTCGAGTAAAGGCGGATTCGTGACGCGATGGTGCGCGCGAGACGTCCCGATGCTTGATTGCCAAACCCTCGTTTTTATCTCAATCTCTCGATTGGAAACGTGTTTGTCTACAAATGAATATATTATGAAGTTACAAGGTGGGCGACGATAATGCGCGCGGTGTCGTAGTCAAGCGTGGAAAGAACCATCTGAGTTTCCACGCGAGGGCGACCTCTTCGCCGAGGAGCGTCGGGAGCGCGGCGACGAAGGTGACGGAGGCGTCGAGATTCGCGCGCTTAAGACGTGCGATCTCGGCGGATTCGACGGCGCTGAAGTATACGTCGAAGAATTTTTCGGCGATGCGAGATATGAGTTCGACGAACTCGTCGGCGTCTATCTCGCCGGCGTCTTCGCCGACGACTTGAAGCTGCGCCAAGGCGAAGGCGTGCTGCACCGCAAGAGGGGTCAGAAGATGACGATCGGCGTCGTTGAAGCTCACGATTTGCATGCGACGGCAAAGTTGCATGAGTTCCTTGAGATCCATACTCTCTAAACCACCACCGACGGCAGTTTTCGCTTCGGCGGCGGCGTATTTGGTGAAGACGGCGCGTATCTCCTCCTGAAAGTCGATGATGGCGGCTCTCACCGAGCGAAGTCGCATTCTCTTACGGAAATCTTCGACGTCTACGGAATGCGCGCGCTTGTAGATGACATCGTTGATGAAATGATTCACCGTGAGCGCGAGATTTCCCATCTGAACGCCGCATTGTTTGGCCAAACGCAACACGCCGCATATGAACTCTGGCATGATGAGTGTGCGATCGCTATTAGACACATCTTGATTCTTCACCTTTCTCCCACGCTCGTCCGTCACCCAATTCAATCGAATAAATACCAGTTCAGCGCTAGATTTGACCATTTGATGCTTCGGATGAGGTCCAATGAGCTTACAATCTTTGACAAAAGTCATCCAGTCTCCCAGCGCCATGCTTCCAAGCTCGGCGGCGGTGATGTTTTCATCAAATGGCTTCGTCATGCTGGAATAGAATTTGAAAATATTTCGAATTGTGGGATAGTGATCGAGCAGTTGCTTCTCGAGATCTTTCGCGGTCGTCTCTCCTTTTTCACGCCTGAGCAAGTCTCTAGACTCGTGCGCCACGGCGCCAAACACGGAACCAAACTCCTCGACAATTTGCTCTGCGGGATCATAATCCTCTACGGCATCGATTTCCGACGTTCGGCTCTCCGATTCGCCCTTCGACGAGCACTTTTCAACTTCATCGATGTATTGACGGAGTAAACCATCCTCGATCAGAGTGCGTTGAGCGTGAATCGTTTCAATAGCTGCTCGAAACTTTTGCACGGATCTCGGACTGAGTGGCCTTCGACACAAAACCACCAAGGCATCTCGAGCATCCCGAACGCTCTTCTTGCGGATCTTTATCCGAACTGGGAGGTTTTCTTCGTCGACTTCGTCGATGTCATCGATCACATCACGTTGCCGGGCGACCGTTTCCTGTGATGGCTGCTTCGCCTCAGGCGAAACATCTCGTCGCGGTCCGCTCAGCCTCACTTGCACCGGTGAGGCCGCCCTCGATGTGGAAGCTGAGTCATTGGGGAGAACATTCACTCGTCGACGCCGAAGTCCCGTGTCAACTTTAGGCTCTATGCGTCGTAATCTCTCCCTCGTCGAGCCCGTGCGCTTCTTGGAAGAAGCTGAGCTCGCGCTTCGCTGAGACGCGGTCGAGCTGAGCTCTCGAAGCAAATCATTCGTGCGATTTCTTCTGTTACCCAATATCAGCAACTGTTTCGTTCGCGCGCTTTGCATCCATACGAAGCGTCCACGGTGACCGCGCGTCTGCAACTGAGCCGCGAGCTATTTCTGTCTTTGTTGTCAACTGAGAATTGAATCGACTACGCGAGGGTCACCACGTCACCCACGACCAAGACGCACGGCGACAGCGATTCACCCGACGTCCTCTCGACGATATCATCCAGCGTCCCGAACCACGATCTCTCGTCGGCTTGCATGCCGTTTCGAATGACGCAGCACGTCATCGTCGACGGTTTTCGCGCGTCGCGTACGAGTCTTTCGACGACGACGCTCAGCGATTTCCCCACCATCAAAAACACGCACGTGTCGATTCCCACGAAAGCGCTGAAATCAATCGCATCCGGATCGTGCGCGCTCGTCACGCTGAAGTGTCGTCCCAAGTCGCGATCCGTGAGTGGCACGCCGACGCTCAGCGGCGCCGACAGCGCGGACGATATTCCCGGAATCATCTTATACGACACGCCGGCCGCACGAAGCGCCGAGATCTCGTCGCTCACTCGAGCGAACACCGACGGACACCCACCCTTCAACCGCGCCACCTTTTTCCCCCGCCGCGCGAGCTCGCAGATCAAATCGCAAATATCGCTCTGTCGCCACGACGCGCTCGCGCCGCCTCGCTTCCCCACGGCGATCACCTCCACCCCCTCCCTCGTCGCCAGCTCGAGGACGTCCGACGACGACGCCCCCAGATCATCGTGCACCACGGCATCGCAGCTCGCGAGCGCGCGCGCGGCGCCCATCGTCATCTGTTCCACCCCTCCCGGCCCGGCGCCGATGAGAAACACCGACACGTCCTCGTCGCCCTCGCCCTTCCTCGCGCGCGCGCTCGATCGAGGCGTCGACGGACGACGCGCGCGCGCGCGACCGTTTCCGACGCGCGTCGGCGTCGGCGTCGGAAGCCCTCTCGCGCGCATGGATTCGCGCGCGGCGGACACTCGCGTCGTCACACGTTCGAGCGCCATGGCGCTCGCGCGCGCGGCGGCGTGTCGCGCGCGCGGTGAAGGCGGGCGCGGGCGCGGACGCGGACGCGGACGCGGACGCGGGAATCGCGGACGCGGACGCGGACGCGGACGCGGATCGTCGTCGTCGTCGTGCGTGGAGAGACGGCCGAGAGACGGGGACGGGCCTCGACAGTTGACGGAGGCGCAGCGAGAGAAACTCGAGGCGCGCGCGCGCGACGAGCGCGACCACTTCCTCCGCGAGCTCGATGCGGCACGCGCGGGCGTCGGGGGATCTAGGTCGCACGGGCGGTGTCTGGTGGACGACGAGGAGAGATTGTTCGGGGAGATGGGCGAGACGCGCGGTTCGAACGCGCTGGCGTACGAAGACGTCGGGGCGAGGATCGTCGGTGTGGAGCGAGATCCCATCGATGCGGACGCGCGAGAGTTGGAGAGAAGCGTGGGGACGCCGAGCGAGGTGGTGGATAATTTACGGAGGGCTGGGATATCGACGTTGACCTTGGTGCAGAGGTACGCCGTTCCGGTCGCCGCCGACGGGTTGGACGTGCTTTGTAACTCGCCGACCGGTAGTGGAAAGACGGCGGCGTACATGCTTCCTTTGATCGGTAGATTGGTGAGAGAGTGTGAAGATGGAGGTTCTCGCGAAGAAAAATACGACGTCGATGGTACACCGGTGAAACCAAGAGTGATCGTTCTCGCGCCGACTCGCGAATTGGCGCTACAAATTCACATGGAGACTAGAAAGTTTATCTTTGGAACGCCCCTCTGGTGTGCGTGCGCCTATGGTGGGAATTCTATCAAACCGCAGCTCGAAGAGCTGTCGTTTTTGCCTGAAATTTTAATCGCCACTCCGGGAAGATTGCTTTCCATGGTGCGAGATAAGTTGTACGCCGATTTGAGTCGCGTCGAAACTCTCGTGATGGACGAAGCGGACCGTATGCTTGATATGGGATTTGAGCCGCAACTGAACGAGCTCTTGGGAGATCATGGGATGCCTGGTAAAAATGAGAGACAAACTCTCATGTTTTCTGCCACGTTTCCTCAACAGGTCCTGCGACTCGCTTCGTACTACATGCGTGCTCCTCCGGATGCCGCCCGAGTCATTTGCGGACGCGTCGGCTCCACGGTTGCGGGCATTCAGCAAATTCTCATCGAAACGCCCCATCTGCGGGAACAAAAGTTTCCCTACTTGATGAAAATATTAGAAGCCGTGGAAAAGAAGCGCGAGCACGATGGTGAAGAGGTTGGCCTGACTTTGATTTTTTGCAAACAGAAGCAAACGGCGGAGTGGTTACGGGAGAGACTTGTCGAAGAGACAGAGAATAAGCTTGCGGTGGAGGAGCTACATGGGTCATTGACTCAAGGCGCGAGACTTCGAGCGCTCGACGCTTTCGCATCCGGTGCCGCCAAAATTTTAGTCGCCACAGACGTGGCGGCTCGCGGTTTGGATTTACCACAGGTGAATCACGTTATAAATTTCGATTTACCCACGAAAAAGAGTGAGTTTGATGACTACATCCATAGAATCGGTAGAACTGGACGTGCCGGGAGGAAAGGCATAGCGAGCTCTCTCTACGTTCCCGGGTTCGCCCGCGATATCGGTAATGGTCCGATATACGAGGATTTGAAACTCGTTTTGGAGGAGACGAACACGACGTTGCCCGCTTGGTTTGCTCAATCAGCCGACGCCCGGGGTTCGCTGGAGGCATCGAGCGCGTCGTATAAGAGGGGATACAGAGGAGGAAGGACGCGGAGGTTTTAATTCATTCAATCTGGTGGCTATTCGCAAGAATTGTAAACTAACCGGTCTAAAACTTTCCGTTATATTTCCCATCCGTCACCTTCCCGACCACGGGATACTTGTCTTCGAATTTAGCGACCCATCCGTTAAGAGCGTCTCGCTCGCTCGCGGCGAAATCGCTCACATCCGCGCATAAATTCTCCTCTTCCAGACTCACTTTACCGAGGGCTCTCGAGCAGTCGATGCCGGTGAACGCGTTGTACGGTCCCCCTTTGCCGTAAAAATCTCTCCCACGCGTCACGTCGAAGATGATCCCTTTCGCGGCGAGCAGAATCGGTTTCGTCTCGTCTCGACCGTCGTATTCGCGCAGCTGGGCCAACGTCAAATCGCCCTTGGCCATCGGTTCTGGGAAAGTCTCCTCTTCATCATCGTTCGTGCTCCTCTTCTCGCCCGGATTGATGAAGAGCACACGCGCGAGATAGATGATCGCCAATGCGATGGCCACGCGCATCCACGATAGCTCCGTGATCGCGCTCGAGAGGTTCATCGAGAAGACTTCGAGACTGCGCGTCTGTCGCGGTGTGAAGGTGACTATTGAAAAGCAATGTTGATGTCTATGACAAAATTTACTTCAAGACTAAGGTGTGAGAGCCATCGCGAAGCTTTTTCATGACGAGCATACTGCTGATCGCCTTTTTAAGCTCCTCGGTACCCGCAGTGCTATTGAGTAGACCCTTTTTACGACACATCTTAGTGATGAGCTTGACGCTGGTGCTCTCGGGATTCTTACGAATGACATCGATGATGGTCGCCTCAATCGGCGTGTGTTTCGGCGCTGGGGTCGCGACGCGCGCCGCTTTCGCCGCGCTCGCGCCAGCGGCACCTTCGCCGACTCCGGCTTCACTCGCGCTTCGCTTCACTCCAGTCGCAGACGCCAGCTTCGACTTTGTCGCCGCGGCGGCGGCTTCGGCTTTTTCTTCCTCCTCCAATTTTTTACTTCGCTCGACGAAAGAACCGACGACATTCTTACCGATGACATCCTTATCCGGATTGAAATCTTCCTCCAACTCGGAATCCGAATCTGAGTCACTAAACTGTCCCGCTTGCATTTTTTCTTGCTTGCCTAGTAACTTTTTCACAGCTAATCCCTCCTTGTCCAACCCCTCCTCTTCGCCGTCGCTGTCTCCATGAGTTTTCGTCGGATCCTTAGGAGCGTCTTCGCCCTCTGGAATGGCGACCTCATCTTCGTCGTCGTCCCACTCCGCGTCGTGCTCCCAGTCTTCTCTCCCGGCGTCCTCCTTTGACTTGCCGGATTTCTTACCAGCCTTAGCATCTTCGTCGTCGCTATCGACTTCCATGCCCGGAATGGCTTTTTTCTTACCCTTCTTGGCCTTGAACGCGTCTTCCTCATCGCTCGAGTATTCTCGTTGGTCGCCTTTGTCCCCGCCGCTGTCGTCGTCGGAATACCCCAACTCCTCCACCGAGCGGTCCATGCGACCCCAGGCCTCACCGACGACGCGCTTTCCAGCCTCCATCTTGGCTTCCGCTTCTTCTAACGTGAACACTCTGCGTTGCACGTTGTGTGAGAATGTGTACCACTCCTCGCACGGTTCGCCAAGGAGTCCGTCGTCTTTCGCCGTCAACATGAAGTACGCCGCGCCCTGCCCGTCCTTCGTCCCCGTATACGTCCCTTTATTCGTCTTCTTCCCACCAGAGAGCGAGATGACGTTACCGTGCACGGAACTCTTACTCGGTCGCATCTGCCAGTCCACTGGCGCGTTTTCACCGCCGGTAAAAGTCGGCGTTCGCTGCCCTTTGAAACGTCCGACAATGTACTTTCGAGCCGGGTGCTTCGACACACGCAGCGGGTACTCTCTCACGAGATGCGCGGTGTACGCACCCCCGGAAACCAACGCTTCCGAGTCCGCCAACGCATCGACCGTCCCGTCGCCCCCCGCGCGCTTCGCGTCGTCAGTCAGTACGAGCTTAAAGCCACGGTACCGTTCATCCTTCTCTAATCCTTGCACCTCTTTGCGCGCCTTTTTAAGCGCCGCGATCGCCTCCTTGACCGTCTTCGCCGTCACTTTCGTTCCGGGCGCCTCTTCGCTCGCGAATTTCACGTGTGCCACCGGCATGATGGGTCCGCGCGACGGAGAATGAAGATTCATCCCCTCGCGCGATCGCGGGCGGGCTGGAGCGCCTCCTCGGGACCCGGCGAGGGCGCGCGACGAAAGACTCGTTCGCGCAATGGTCGTTCGGTGCGTTTGGTGGAGACGGCGCGAGTGGGCGTGAATGTGCGCGCGCGAACGAGCGAGCGAGCGCGAGTCGAGGTGGAAGTCGAGCGCGGTGCGCGGCGACGGCGCGTCTCAGACGTGTGTTCGTGAATGACAAACGCTCTCTATCGAATACTATGGTTGGTACACTGGCCCGAGCATAAAAATTACGCCAAGTTGACCGGCAAGTTCATGATGTTGGTCGCCATGTTGCAGCCGAAAGGGTTGGCGACGTGATCCTTGAGCGCCGCGACCGGGCCTTCACGGTAGACGATCGCTTGAACGACGATGCCGACGAACGAAATCATGGCGGCGCGGCCGTTCTTAATCTCCTTGAGCTTCATGTTCGCATCCTTGTTGCCCATGCCCATCGGGTCGAACGGGAAGGTTTCGTTAACACCCGAGGAGCCGGTGGCCAACCAACCTTGAATGCGCTTGTTCTCCAAGTAGCCCATAACCGGGAACTGGATCGCGAGCAAGGCTTGCGTCGGGAAACCGAAGTCCTCCGCGCCGGCTTCCCACCAGTGCGGCTCGATGCCCGTCACTTCGGTACCGACGATACCCGCGACGGCCATCATCGCCCATCGGCAGTTCATGAGTTCCGCCTCTTGGTAGTACTTGAGACGTTCCGGGTCGGCGCCCAAGCCGAGCGGGTCGAAACCGTAATCGCCGGCGATGGTGCCGTCGAGGTGCGCCGGCGCCTCGTACGGGGTCGGCAACCTACGCGTAAAAACGTCGCTCCGTCAGTCGTCTCGTTCACCTCGCGCTCGATCGATGCGCCGTCGTCACGCATCTCGAGGGGCGTCGCATCGCGATCGTCGCCTTCGATCGTCGCCTTGGATCGTCGTCCCCGTCTCGTCTCGCGCGTCCCGGTCACCCTTCGTCACCCACCGATCGCCCCTCCTCGGTGGATCGATCGTTCGAGAGATACGGAGATACGGGAAATGCGCCATCCATCCATCGAGCGAGCGCACGCGCGAGGGGACGACGACGCGAGCGAGCGAGCGAAGGCGACGACGACGCGGAACGATTCTGAAAGAAATTTTCCTCGCCTCGTCGCGCGCGCGCGCGTCGAGTCGTACGCACCACATCTTACGGTCGGCCCCGGCGCGCGCCTGGACCGCGCGACGGCCTCGGGAGGCGGTCGCGCGCATCGCGCTCGGCGCGATCTTCGCGGTGGTTTGTTGCGCGAACATCTTCTGTCCGTCTCGAGAGGTCGAGCGCGTGCGTTTGTTTTCCACGCGAGGCGCGGTGCGTCGGGGTGTGTCGACGCGCGCGCGCGAGAGGTGGCTCGCGAACGCGATCGATCGATCGATCGATCGATCCGATCCGTCTCGGACGAGACCGAGTGCGCGTGGCGATCGATAAATGAATGCCGCGCGTCTGATTGAGTCGTGACCCCTCACGCGAGGGGGGGTGGGGTGATGGTTTGGGGGATCAGTGATCGGGTAACGTTTGGTCATTCTATGTGTTTTCGCGAGGTGTGTTGTGTATGACTGACGCATACATATACAGGGTATCGGGGTGGAAACGGTGGGTCCTGACTCGAGAGAGAGTCCCCGTCGGGTGCCCCCCGCGCGGGGACGGATGGAGGCGGGACTGGACGCGCGCGAGGGAAAGAAACCCTCTTCGTGCGCGAGCGTCGTTCGTGCGGCACACGCGGACGCGTACGCGGTCGAGTCGAACCGAAATCATGTCTGCGTTTTCCATGTCCGCCGTCGCCGCCGCGCTTCCGACGTCCACGAAGCTCTCGGCGGCGAAGTCTTTCGCCGCCCGCGGCGCCGTGCGCGGGGTGGCCGTCGCGCCGACCGCGTCGGTGTCCCTTCGAGGCACGGGACAGCGCCGCCAGCGCGGGGCGTTGGTCGTCGTGGCTGGTGGAAAATCGATCGGTTGCACGCTTCACGGGACGAGACGTAAGCGCGCGCGCAAGAGCGGCTTCCGCGCGCGCATCGCCACCGCGAATGGACGCAAGGTCTTGAAGTCCAGACGCGCCAAGGGGCGCAAGGTGCTCGCGCCCGCGTGCGCCGTTCGCGGGTGGAACAAGGAGAAGAAGTAAAGAGATGGATTTAGTGTAATGTTTTTCTCCCTCGCGCGTTAGAGAGCGGCGCGAAAGCGTCGCATTTGTTATAGAATTCAACCCATTTGTTCACCCTCGTGAGGACGTCACACCCTTCAGGTTAGGTCTTTTCCACCGCGCGCGAGACGAGCGATAAGCATCGACGCGCCGATGGCTGGCTGTGAATCGACCGCGACTCTCTGCGACTACAATCGTTAAAGCTAGAAATCTACATCGTCTGAATCGCCCGCGTACGCGCGAGCGGTCGAGATGAGCGTCTCGATCGTCTCGGCGCGCTCGACGGCGTCCACGGACCACGCCGCGAGCGTGGCTTTGCCCGCGGCGGAGGCGGACGCACGAGCGAAATCGCGCTCGATGGCGCCCAAGACTCTCGACGTCGCCGAGCTCGTGGTGAGCCTGATGAGTGAAGAGACCGAGGACGGGTCATCGGGTGAGAAGATCTTGGGGAAAGGGAGTGGTATCGGTATCGCGTCGCCGACGACACATCGACGTCGCGGACATCGGTAGAGCTCTTTGGAGAGGACGCCATCGAGGACGGAATTGACGACGATGGAATCGTCGGAAACCCCGCGAGCGACGAAATATTCCGCGAATGGAACGGAATCGTCGTCATCGTCGTCCTGACGCTTCGGCATCGCCGGCGTCACCGAGCGCATGGACCTCGTCAACGCCTCGGCGTCTTCGGCGCCGCGAACGCCGGGCGAAGGCGCAGACATTCGCGCCGAGGCGTGCGGTCCGGGCGCACGATTCGTCATGAATCTGGCCATCTCGTGCATGCTCGACGCCTCGTTTGAACCCTTACTTTTCAGTCGCCAAGGCGTCGTGATCCCTTCCATTGCGAGCGCGGCGACTGACGAAGCGTGGAACCAACTGTTTCGCCGCAAGCCCGCCATGGTCGGGTAGTCGTCGCACGCGGCGAGCGGACAATACAAATCGGACAACTCTGCGAGCGTGGTCGACGCGAACGCAGCGTTGAGCATGTCCATGCGCTTTTTCTCTCGCACTGCGGGAGGACGCACGGAGAAAAGGCTCACGGTTCGTCCGTCGTAGTCGTCACGAATGTCCTCGAGCGCTCGAGCGCACACGCCGCCGAAAGCCGTCGAGTCGTCGCACAAGATTCTAAACCCTCCGAGCGTGTCGCAATCCTCGGCCCAGTATCGAACGGCGTCCCGCAAGTCCTCTCGTCTGTCTTCGCTGTCGATCCACTCCAAGCCCTCACCGAATCCCTCGAAGGCGTCGATGCCTTCCCATCTTCCCGCGAGCGCAAACGCATTCTTCGCGTGCAACTCCACCTTCAAGTAATCGCTCCAATGATCCGCCTCGACGTCTAATTTACTCGCCGCCTCTATCAATTCTCGTTTTACGTCCTCTGGATCGTCCAGCGTCGCCCGCTCGCGTCCCTTCGACCCTCGCTCCAACGCGCGTCCGACGCCTCCGAGCTTTCTCCTTCCCAACTCTCTCTCGTCCTCCTCCTCCTCCGAGTCCTCGCCGGTGACAATCTTCCTCACCCGCGCCTCCGCCTCCCTCGCCTTAGCCTCGCGCTCGAGCGCCAACACGAACGCGCTCCTCTTCGCCAGAGGCGCTCGAAAGACCGAACACCGTCCTCCCCACGTCCCCTCCGCCGCGCGCGCCTCGCCCGCCGCCGCCGTCGACGCCTCGGCGCCCGCGCGCGCGATCATCCCTCGCGCCTCCACCATCACCACCCTCGGCACGTACGACGTCCCCACCGACGACGTCGACTCCATCCCACGCTCCGCGTACTCCACCCGCCAATCGATCGACGTCGACCCATCGTCGTCGTCGTCGTCGTCGTCGCCGTGCGCGTCATCCTGCATGTTCCAGTAATGCGCCCCGACCGCGTTGGCGCGCGCGCCGAACTGCGCCGTCACCACGCTCGCGACACCGAGCGACATCTCGCGAGGACAACCTTCGTTCGACCTTCCCTCGACGCTCGATCGACGATTCGACGACGACGTTCGCGTCCGCGCGCGCGACGACGATTGGGGAACGGTGCTCGCTTTCCGTCGTCATCGCGCGACGCGCGCGTTGACCGAGCGAGCGCGCGCGCGCGAGGGCGCTCGGTCGACGGAGGGAATGCGCGCGTGGCGATGGATACTGTCGAGACTGTTCGCGCGCGTCCCGAACGCGCCGACGGACGTGCGCGCGGTGGGAACGCCGGGCGCGGTGGAGGTCTCGTGGACGCCGGGACCGCGCGCGGGGGCGCACAACCTGGAGGAGGAGGAACACGCCGTGTGCGTGCGATTCGTGGACGGGGCGTGCGGAGAGGCGCTCAGAGGGTGCGGTGAGGAGGGATGGATGGACGTGTACGTGGGCAGGGAGAGGAGGTTCGCGGTGAGGGTGCCGGGAGGGGCGGACGCGGGGGCGCTGGAGGCGAGAGTGCGCGCGGAAAACGCGCGCGGGACGAGCGCGTGGGTCGTCGCGGAGGGACGAGTGCGCGCGTTGGACGAACGCGCGGGGGAGGGGGAGGGTGTGAGTGGGGAATGGGGGGCGCAGTGGGGTAAAAGGACGAGAGCGTCTGACGTAGAGGATCGTTGAATAGCGAATCAAATGTAGCGGTTGACGACGTACTGGAGTGACTGTGTAGTTTGCATCGTAATGTACACGCGCGAGACGGACGTCGTCGCGCTCAGTTCTTCTTTCCAGAGGTCCAGATCCCGGTGAAGAATTCGTCAAACATTGCCTCTCTCGCGGATTTGTAATCGAGCGCTCGCTTACGGAATCCGATGAGCCGTTGTTTCTCTTCAATGGTGATGTTGAAATCCTTTTGTTCCAACACGGTGTCGGCGAGGTAATGGAGCCACAAAGCGTTCGTCTTCGGATTGTGCTTGTTCCATTTACCCTTCGTGACTCGCTTCATGCGACGATACGTCTCCGACTGGCAGTGTCCTTTCGGACCGGTGAAGAGCTCCGGATCTGCGTTCAAGTCGCAGAACGCGTCGCCGTTCTCCGTCGTGAGTCGAGAGAGCGTAAAGTCGATAATGGTGACGTCCAATCCAGCGGTTTGAATGTTGAGGTCGACACCGTTCAATCGCGCGCGTTTCTCTTTCGAGCGGACGCGTTTGATCAAGACGTTACCCCAGTGCAAATCTCTGTGCTCAAACTGCGTCGCCTCTTCGGCGACGGAGAGGGCGACGACGATTTGGAAGAGCATGGCGACGGCTTCCTTCATCGATCGAATATCAAAGTGTTCCAAGTCCGTGCCGCCGTCGTCACACGCGAAAGCGATGTACAGTTGCTCGCTCGGAAGGTTATCGGGTTTTTCATTCTCACTCTCACCGGTCTTGGCGTATTTATCCCACGCTTGGAGGAGCTTTTCCGAGTATGGACCTCGGCAGACGGACGCGTCTATGAGACGAATGAAGCCGTCGGTGAAGTTTTTCGTGGCGTCGTCGCGTTCACCCTCGCGCAGAGTCGTGAGACACTTCAAAATCGCAGTCTCAGAGCGGATCTCATTCGGTCCCATCTGCACTTCACCGTTCACCAGAGCGTCTCCGCCCATGGGTACGATTTTCATCACGACGCCATCTCCCCCTCGGTACGCCTCGCCGTACGTTCCTTCACCAATCTTTTTCACTCCGTGCTTGACGTAGGATTTGATCAGGGACGTCATTGATTTGACTTGGGCTTCGGATTGATCGCACGTGCGCAGAAGCGTCGCCAGAGGTGAGCTCTTGTCGTCGATGATCAACCTCTCCATGTCCTCTTGCACGCTCTCCGTCTCGTCCTCCGTCTCGGCGATCGATTCCTCTTTTTCAACCTCTTCCAAAGCTCTCAAAGTCCCACGGTTCGCGCTCATCGCGATATTTTCTTTGAGCGGAGTGAACACGGGAAGAGACGACACCCAATTTGACACGCGATCAAACTTATTTTCGTGACCCGAGGGCAAACCGACGCGGTGCAGACTCGCCGTGGACTCTCTTCTCTTCGATTCCACCTTCGCCTTGAGTTCGGGCGCGTTATCCACGAGCCCCAACCCTTGCAAAGCCTCGATTAACCCGTTCGGACTCATCGCAACCCGCGCCCCCAGCCGCGATTCCCCTCGTCTCGGCGTCGATTCCTCGCTCTCCTCCGCCAGAGACTCGCCGTCGACGTCGTCGAAAAACGCCCGCGACTCGGCCAACTTGGCCAATCTCGCCCTGTGCTCCCGCTCCGCCTTTGCGTTCCGATGGAGTTTATTCCTAGACTTGAACACGAACGTTCGTCCGATCTCACCACCACCGACCGAGACCGACACCGCGTCTCGTCGTCGCGCGCTCGCCTCGGCGCGCGTCGCCGCCGCGATTTCCTCGCGCGCGATCTCCAACCCGCGCTTCGTCGCCTCTTCGCGCGTCGACGTCGCGCTCCCTCTCTCGGACCCATCGCTCGCGGGTATCCCCTCCCCCTTCCCTTCGTCCATCGTCTTCCCCGTCGTCCCATCGGTCGTCGTGGTCCCCGCGCCCTCGTCCTCGGTCGTCGTCTTCGTCCCCCCACCGCGCGCGCGTCCTCGCTTGGACCTATCCCTCCCGTATCGCACCACCCCGGTCCTCGCGTCGACGGCGTCGACGACGACGACATTTTTCTCGTTCGTCTCCTTCGCTCGAAGCGGCGATCGCGTCATCGGCGGCGTCCTCCGTCGCGTCGACGTCGCGCGCGGGTGAGTGGGCATCGATGCGCGTCGGCGTGCATGGGAACCGGCGCGACGGTTCGTCATGCGTCTCACTGTTTGCGCACACACAGAATGCGCGCGAGGCGCACGCGAGGCGATGCATCGATCGATCGATCGATGATTCGAGAAAATTGATCGATGATTCGAGAAAATTGATCGATCGAGCGTCGATGCCTTTTCCGAGACGACGCCTCGTCCGAGACGACGCCTTGTCCTCGTTCGTCGACGCGAGGCGCGCGGTGTCGACGGAGGACGATGCGACGAAGCGCGAGGAAGCGTCGGGAGGTGGTTCGGTACGATCCGAGCGATGTCGTCGCGCGCGGTCGCGAGAGAGGCGACGATGACGACGAGGATGATGATGACGGTGTGAAACGAACGCGAGGACGACCGACGAGGAAACGCGCGCGGGCGATGACGACGACGACGACGACGGCGACGACGACGACGACGACGACAAAGGCGACGACGACGACAAAGGCGCGGCAAAAGTCGGTGAAGCGTCGACGCGTGGAGAAGGTGTCGACGGCGCGTGGAGAACTTCCCGATGACGCGTGGATGACGATTTGCGAGATGGTGTGTCGAGACGGTGACGAGGATAAAAAGCGGCGGGCGAATCGAGCGGGCGATTTCGTGGATAAACGGAAAGACGTGTATAAGAAACGATTGTGTGCTTTGTTCGCGATGCGAGAGACGTGCTCGCAGTTGCGAAGGCTGTTGAACGGTGCGTTCGGGGAGGAGTTGTTTCGTCGTCTGTTTGAACGCCTCGCCGAGTTTTCCGACGCCGCGTGGGGCGAGTCGAACGCGCCGGCGACGATGCTGTGGAGGCAAAAGGCGTGGTATCTGATCAAACTCGGGTGTCAGGGGTGCGACAAGCACGCGACCACGCGCAAGCCGAATTGGACGTTCGGCGTGCGCATGTGTAAGGAGTGTCTCATGAAGCGCACGGTGTGTGACTGGGAGCTCACGCGCGACGAGGAGTGGACTAAACACGGAACGTACGAAGAGCTCACGGTCGGTCTGCCGAGCGACGAAGTGCACGGATGGAGCGAATTTTGGAGGGCAGCATACGAGATGACGAGATTTTGGAAGAAATCGGTGAAGAAACGCATCGCTTTGCTGAAACGCGCGAAGACTCCGGCCGAGCGCGCGGAAATTTGTGCCCCACCCAAACCGCGCGAAAATTCGCATTCGTTCGAAAAGAACGCGCGTGAGCGACGTGAAAAGGAATTGAAGGCTGAGTTGGCTCTCGTCGGCTGCGAGATGCGAGGCGACAGCGAGCTCAGCAAGTTGTTCATCGACGGCTTCCCTGGGAAGCGTCGCGACCGCGAGCGATGGACGGCGAAAGCCGTGGCGCGTCGAATGGCTGAGATGAAGTACATTGACGAGTACTGCGACGAGTTTGAACAGATCATCGAGGATTGGCGCCAAGAAATCGGCGAACTGCACGAAGAAGGCTTCTACGGAAACATCAACGCAGAAGTCACGGGCTTTCGCTATTTCGGCGACGCGGTGCGAAACCTCGCCGATGGGTGGTCGGATTTCCCCGCGCGTTGGCCCTGGCTCCCCGGACCCGCGGCGTGAGCACAGACGACGACGACGACGACGACACGACACGACACGACACGACGCCGACGACGACACGAACGCGAACACGACGACCGTTCCATTTTTTTGTACCAATTGTAACGTGATGATGTGATGATAGATACGCCGCACCAATCATCACTCGTCGAGGAGTCCCTCTGTCTGCCTCCAGCTCGCCGCGGCGGTTTGAAGCGCCGCGCGTGCGCACCGTGGACGGACGCCGACGGCGACAGACGGACGCTCGTTCGCGCGAGCGAACAAACGAAGGAACGAACGCGAGAGAACCGAGAGCGCGCGTTCGTCGAGGACGAGCGTGGACGGAGGCGCGAACGAACGAACGAACGAACGAACGAACGAACGAACGAACGCGCGCGAGGGGAGCGAGACCTAACGACCCGAGGCGGAAGCGGCGCGGCGCTTCGCGAGGACGTCGGGCGAGACGAGCGGGATGTCGGACAGCGAATCGTCGTCGGTGGAGTTGGAGTGTCCGCTGGAACAATTGCTCGATCCCAAGTTTACGGGGGAGGTGACGAAGCGGAGCGTGATCGAGCTCCTCGGGGACAGGAGCGCGAGGGAACTCTCGGAGACGAGCGAGCGGTGCGCGTGTAAGAAGGGATGCAAGTACAAGAAGTACGTCGATTGCGATGAGCTGTGGTGGCCGAAGTGTGCGGAGTCGTGGTATGAGCCGGGAGAGGCGCCCACGCGACCTGGGAAACCGCCAAAGGATAAAAAGAGCTGGAAGAATGCGTTCCTGGCGCTGCGACCGGAGGACGGGCCGACTCCAGAGGAAGTGGCGAGACGGGAGGCCAAAGTGGCGAAGAGGGAGGCTCTACTGGAGAAATGGAAGGAGGAAAACTTAGCGGGAGGTGGCTCTTTGCGAGGTCGAGCGGCTGGAGTCGGAGACGTCGTGGCTCCGGTAGACTTGAGCGACAAGGAGGCGATGCGCGCCTTTTACAAGAGCGTTCGCGCCAAACCTCGAGGCAAATCAGCTCGAGGATCTCACGCTCCCGTGTTCACCGGAGACACATAATTTTCTCACCCACTCGCGAGGATAAGCATGAACGAAGACGACGCGCGCGATTTAGAAGAACATTGAACTTTTACTCACGACCCATTCTTTATTCCTTGGAGCGAACAAAAGTAACCGAACGAGACGCGGGCGGTGACGTCCTCAGACGACGGACGGTGGGCGTCCACGGTCGACGACGCGGGAGCGATGACGATGGTCGACGCTCCGGCCCCGTCTTCTCTCCCGCGTCCGTCGACGTCGTCGTCGGAGAGCGAATCCAGAGCCGCGCTGGAGCGGGCGTTGACTCAGGACGACGATCCTCTGCTGGACCTCGAGACGGCCACTGCCGGTGGACCGGCCGCCGCGCGACGGCGCGGACGTCGAGGTCGGCGCTCGGAACCGTTCGATGAGGAGGCGTGGATCGGGAACTTCGGCGTGCTCCCTCGCGGCGGACGGAACCCGAGAGTATCGCCGAAGGCTGGCGGAGGTAAAGCGCAGAGCTCTGGTAGGATAGGTTTAGTGGCGACGGGGAGGGTGAATCAGTGCGAGATGTTGATACGAGAGCGCGTGACAGCGATACAGGGAACTTTTAGGAGCAAGGGCGCGTGTCTTGGACAACTCATGGCTCGTTTGAGAGAGAGAAATGAGATGTTCGCCAGCCGAGCGCGAGCGCCGCCGCCAGAGTTGTCTAGAAAACTTCTCGCGTGCGTGGAAGAGAAGGAAGAGGTGCTCTCGGCGGGTACGAAAGTCGGTGTCGAGGACGAAGAAGCGTGGCTCGAATTCGCTGCTTTTGTCAAATACAACGCGGTGACGAGGAACTCTCGACCGGCGATGACGTCGGGAATAGGCGGGAGCTCCGGATTCGTTCAGTGTTCCATGGTGATGTTCGACGCGATTAGCGCGTGTAATCACTCGTGTGATCCCAACGCAGAGGTGAGTCAAGTTTCGGACGAGGGTGAGGTCACTTTGTACTCTTTGCGCACCATAGAGCCTGGCGAAGAAATCACAATATGTTACGGGAAACCGTCCATGCGTTGGCTGCCTGCGAGGTGCCGACGACGAGCTTTGCGAAAAGACTGGTGTTTCGAGTGCTCGTGCGAAAAGTGTGTGGCAGAGATTGCTTCTGGCTTGGCTGTTAATAAGCCAATGTCACGTCCTTGGGACATATTAGATCCAAGATGGTTTTTCTGTACGCACGACTACGCTACCGGTTTTGAGTCACACTTTGACACGGAGGGTAACTTATTGGCGATGAAGACAAGTCCCAGCGTTAGCACGAACACATTGGCGTCCATGATTGGTGAAGACGTTTCTAGCAGTGCTCTCTCGGCTTCAGATATATTATATCGGGACTTTGATGGCAAAATTAAACTCAACGGTGGGAGAACGGACGACCACGGAACTGACGACGACGACGACACAGAAAGTGGATTCTCTACTTCCTCGAGTGGTTCCTCGGCGTCTTCGGTGGACTTGGAGGAAGAAGAGTTCGACCAAAGTTCGAGTGGGAGTGAAGATGAAGATGTCATGCGTTGGCACGAGCGTTGGCGTTCGAAGCGCCTGAAGACATACAGCATCAAGAATGTTGGTTTGCTGACACCGCTCCAGCTCTACCGCGCCATGCAAAGATGTCAGATTCGGCAAGACCACTGGCAGTTTCTCGTCGTGAGAGAAGCGTTGATCATGCAGATTCTGAATGACGCATCGTTACAGGTCAACATCGCGGGGAAGAGGCCACCCGCACCCAGTCTGTGGCCTCAGTCGACGGCGAGCGGCAAGTTTCGAGCCTTTAAACTTCTCCTCAATCACTGTCGTAGTCTCGTGCGCATGACTCCGAATGCGGCGAACTTCATCGAGTTATTTGCAACTCTTGAAAATGTGTACTATTGGCACGCCGTGGACGGTTGGTACTATCGCCAGACGGACAAACACCGTCGACTCAGAGCTGCCAAACTCGGCACTCGCGCCGGCGCCGACGCGTCGCCGCTGCCCTCCGCCGACGATTTCTTCAACCTCCCAGAGCGAAGTCGTTGGTGGTTCAGGTTGGAAAATCTTCGCGATGCCGCGCACCCGGACGTCCTCGCGTGGAACATGAGTTTCGGGAAATCCCCGAACGCCCCCTTCTGAGCTCCCCGACCGAGGGCGCGACCGACCGCACGACGAAGATGCTCATTTTCGTCCTTCTCACCATGGATGATTGTCTACATCATTCCATTAGCAACTAGTTTCTTGAGTCATGTATCGTTAATAGCACCCATCTATTCCAATTGTAAACAATCAGCAATCACGGTTTTGCATATTTTTTCACCTCATATCAATCATTGAGTCTTGACTCGTCATCACCCCCCCCC
>CEUV01045722.1_pt1 | contig 21190 bp, 16 predicted proteins | sample 356401 | NCBI WGS metagenome assembly CEUV01 (sample SAMEA2622710, study PRJEB7988) | marine metagenome | isolation source: saline water (ENVO:00002010), including
TACTGTGACATCCACTTGCAATACTCCATGTCCAAGGCCATTCTCAGCTTCCAAGAGGCTGCAAAGAATGCTATGGCTGCTGGTGCGCAACTCAACGATGTTGTCAACGTTCCAGCACGAACCGCACTTATGCGCGGTCGATTCGAAAAGGGATACATCGATACCATCGATGACATGGTCAAGGCCATGGTCGATGAAATCGCTGACACTGTGGAGGACAACTAGGACGTGATATCATGACAGGAAAAGAATACCGAACCATTACCGACGTCAAGGGGCCACTGGTTTTCTTGAACAAGACCGAACCAGTTGCCTTTGGTGAAATTGTTACCATCCGTCTTGCAGATGGATCCATCAAGAACGGGCAAGTTCTCGATACCTCTGACGACCTAGTTATCGTCCAAGTTTTCGAAGGAACTGCAAAGATTGACCGAACTGCTGGTGTTACGTTCATGGGCGATGTTTTCAAGCTCCCCGTAAGCAAAGACCTCGTAGGTCGAATTCTCGATGGTGCAGGCCGACCTCGTGACGGTGGACCTGACATCGTTGCTGAAGAAAACGCTGACATCATTGGTGCTGCGATCAACCCATACAGCCGACAGAGCCCTCACGATTTCATTCAAACTGGAATTTCTGCTATTGACTGCTGTACAACACTCGTTCGTGGACAAAAGTTGCCAATTTTCTCGGCCTCTGGTCTTCCACACAACGACATTGCACTGCAAATCGCTCGTCAAGCCAAGTTGAAGGGAAGCGATGAGCAATTTATCGTCGTTTTCTGTGCGATGGGTATCACTGCTGAAGAATACAACTTCTTCCGTTCCGACTTGGAGCGAACCGGTGCGCTTGAGAACGCTGCATTGTTCGTCAACCTCGCAGACGACCCTGCTGTCGAGCGAATCATTACGCCTCGTCTCGCATTGACCGCTGCTGAGTACCTCGCTTTCGAGCACGACTATCACGTTCTCGTTATCTACACGGACATGACCAACTACTGTGACGCACTTCGACAAATCGGTGCTGCACGTGAAGAAGTTCCTGGACGACGTGGTTACCCTGGTTACATGTACACGGACCTTGCTATGCTTTACGAGCGTGCTGGAATTGTCAAGGGCAAGAAGGGATCGATTACACAGTTCCCAATTCTTACCATGCCTGGTGACGATATTACGCACCCAATTCCTGACTTGTCTGGTTACATTACCGAAGGACAGATTGTTATCTCTCGTGAGCTTCACCAGCAAGGTATCTATCCACCGATCAACGTTCTCCCATCCCTCTCTCGATTGATGGGTTCCTGTATCGGTGCTGAAACCACACGTGAAGACCACAAGTCTGTTTCCGACCAAATGTATGCCGCATACGCTCAAGGTCGTGAACTTCGTGGACTTGTTGCCATCGTTGGTGAGGATGCATTGAACGAGCGTGACAAGCAATTGCTTGACTTCTCTGGTGTCTTTGAAGACCGCTTCCTACGTCAATCCCGTGACGAGGACCGTTCCATCGATGAGACGCTTGACCTCTGCTGGGAATTGATGTCATCGATTGACACCAAGTATCTCGTCCGTCTTGACCAGAAGTGGATCGAGAAGTACCATCCTGACAACAAGGCTTGAATCCTGAGGTGAAACCATGGCGCTTGACATCAAACCAACCCGAAGTGAGTTGATCAAACTCAAGGGTCGCATCAAGCAAACCAAGAACGGTTACAAGCTTCTCAAGATGAAGCGTGACGGTCTGTTCCATGAGTTCCGACAACTTCTCGCTGAAATGATTGAAGCAAAGCGTGAGATTACCGAAGCGTTCCGCTTGGCTAAGCAACGAATCGACCTTGCAAACGCCATCGAAGGTGGACTCGCAGTCCGAGCAGCAGCTATCGCCAACAGTGCACATCCTGAAGTTGAAGTCGAGCGACGAAACATCATGGGTGTCGTTGTTCCAAGCGTGAGTGGGACCAACCTCAAGTCGACGTTCGCAGAGCGTGGTGTCGGTTTCATCGGCTCATCTCCATACATCGATGAAGCGAGCGACAGTTTCAGCGAATTGATTGAGAAAATTGTCAAAGCGGCTGAAATGGAAGCAACACTGAAGCGACTTTTGGAAGAAATCGAAGCGACCAAGCGTCGTGTCAATGCTCTTGAGTTCAAGGTTATTCCAGAACTCGAAGAGGCGAAAGTCTTCATTCAACTTCGACTTGAAGAGATGGAACGTGAAGAGACCTTCCGTCTAAAGCGATTCAAGAACAAGTGAGTTCCCCTATTGCTCTGTAAAAAGGGCATGATTGATGTGGGAGTGGTGTTCAGAACACTCTAGGGGGCCTGTCTTACATGTCTGATTTGGATGATGCACAGTTGGCCCCAATTTCCGTCCATAAGGACGCATGGACTCAGAAAGATCTCCTCGAAGGTATTGTTCAACGATACGTTACCGTTCGTTCGCATGTTGGTGGATTATGGCCAACGTGGGAAATTGAATCCGACCAACTGGATGAGAACTTGATTGAATTGAATGCATATCTTGAGCGTCTTGGTTGGATGGCTAAGTTACGTCGAGGTGACGTGATTCAATTGACCACACTCCCTCTTCCTCATCGCCAATTTCCAGGATCACGAATTCACCTCTACATGTGGACGGCTTCCATCATCACACTGCTTCTCTCAGCCGTCCGATGGATGGACAGTGGTCGTCCAGAGGGTGGTTGGTTTACAGATTCGGTCTATCTTGATGGATTGGTAGGATTCGCACTACCGATTCTTGGAACACTTCTCTTAGCATCCTTTGTTCAAACAAGAGTTTCTGCAAAATTCGGAGTCCGTAGTGGTCATATTCTACCAATTCCAGATCCTTCGGTTCTCTTGTGGTTGTTTTCTGGTTTGTCAACTTCCTATTTCATTTGGCCATTTGGCATCTTTTTCATTCCAACCCTGCCTCGCATGGATGCACGTCCTTGGCCCGACCGAGCCTCATTAGCATGGACTTCCGTGTCGGTTCCGATTGTAATGCTGCTTTCAGGATTCGTTTTTTGGACACTCGGATTGTTGTTGACATCCGATCCGTACATGTTGTCAAGCGAACCATATCGTGCAAATCCACCGTTTCTCATCGAACTCATCAGTTCAGGATTTGATGTCTCATTCTCAAACACGCTCGATTGGGGGCATCCATTCTTCTTCGCTGCTGGATTCCTTACGCTGGTCGGTTGGCTCTTGATGCTCCCAATTCCTACCTTCCCCGGTGGTCGACTCCTTGTGGCTCGAATGGGGATTCATGAGGCTCGGAGTACTGGGACGCAAATCCTGATGTTCATGCTCCTCATCACGGCAGCGTTCTTCATTTTCGACGCGTTCAATGGATTCACCATTTGGATTCCAGTGTTGTCTGTCCTCATTCCACTTCTGATGTTCATGGGCGGAGACCCTCGAATTCCTGTCCTCATGGACGGCGATCGACCCTTGTCCGAAGACAACCATCGGCGACTGGGTATTGTCCTTTTTGTTGCAATTTTATTCGCCATTCCTGCTCAGTTTCCGGTTGAATCAGTGGAGCGATGGGATGCGGATGCAACGTACTCGATTACCGTGGATGAATTCGCTGAACTTACCGATGTATGGAATGCATCGATTACAATCGAACTCACGAATCCATCCATGCAAGACCGTTCCTACAACGTATCAGGCGGAATCCCTGGTAATGCCCTTTGGGCGTCTTCTCTCTCGTGTGGAAATGACCACTGTCAAGGCACATTAGAGCCCGGAGAATCGTTGAAGATTGACTTTGCACTCCACCACGAGAATCTCTCTCATCAACCCAGTTCGATTGATTATGAACTCAGTATTGTCTTTGATGATTCTGATTCATTCGAAGAAACTGGAACAATCCACCCACTCCTCAACGCTTCGGTTGGCGCTGAGTGGCGTCATGTTCGAGGCGATGACGGCGTTCTTTCCTGCATCAATGTCTACGTTCAGGAAGACTTCGCGACCAACATTACCTTCCCCGATTTGGGCGATGAGTGGTTGCCATTCCTTTGGTTGGATGGACAAGCAGGCCTTACGCAAGCACTGTCTTCTGAAGACACAGTTGTTTGCTTGAACGGGGTCGATCAAGCTCTTCCATCCCAAGCACAATCTCTTCTTCAATCGGTCAACATTGGCAACCTGTCGTTCATGGTAGGTTTTGACGCAACGTGGCCGCACATCGTATCTGCATCGGACCAAGGATGGCTGATCGATGGAACGCATGGATGGGGCACTCCGTTTGATCAGGGAGGTACACTGTATCAAGAGAATGCCTCATCTTGTCCAGATGATGGATTTTTGACGGCACCTCCTCAATCAAACAACAACAATTGGTCCTGGGATTTGAGCATCAGGCCAAAACACAGGATTCCTTCTATAGAAGGAAATGAAAGTCTCCATCTGAAGTTGTCGCCAGACACCTATGTTTACTGCAACCAAGAGGACGGTCTTGCATCCACATTCACGGTTGAAGTAGGTCCTGATTTGATTCTGTATCGGAGCGACCAAACCCTCCGCCTTTGGGATGAACCGATGTCTTCCGAATCGTCACAGTTAGAGATCGCCCTCTACAACAGCAATGATTTGGACATCGTTTTGCGTCACGACGCCTTTGGCGATGTTGCTTGGGATCTGACAACCTTGCCGAGTTCCCTTACCAGCGGTTGGAATAATTTCACACTTGACGTTCCTGATGCAATGTTCAACACCTATCAGTTCATGCACCAAGATGGAGCTATTTTGGTCACGTTCGGAGCCTACATGGAGGCTTAGGTTTGAGAATCGGCATCGTTGGTGTTGGTTCGATCGGCTCTTTAATTGCTGGACGTTTGGCTTCGACATCCTGTGATTTGCTTCTCTACGGACGAGGACTTCATGCTGCCCACCTCACAGTTGAAGGGCTCACCATATCGGGTATCAAAGAAACCTCGATCTTAGCACAGCAGTGGGAAATTCTTCTCGAAGAACAGGCCTTACCAGAATCGGTTGAATCCTCTTGTGATGTGGTCCTGATGACTGGTAAGACCACTGCCTTTGAACAGCATCTTGTGGTCGCAAAGCATCTGCTTCGCAACGATGGCATGATTTGTTCACTTGCCAATGGGCTTGGTCATGAAGAGCGATTGGTTCAGACATTTGGGGCACATCGCGTCCTTGCTGCAACAACAACACATGGGGCTTACCGTCCTGAGCCAGGACACGTTTGCTGGGCAGGTGTTGGAAAGATTACCACTGGTCCATTCATGCATCATCATACTGAACATTCGGTTGAAACACTCATGCAACTTCTCAATGAAGCAGGCCTTCAACCACACTGGGAGGCGGATGGACGCGTCTTGCTTTGGAACAAAATGCTCCTCAACATTGCCATCAATCCGATTGCAGGATTGCTTGGAAAAGAAAACGGTGCGTTACTTGAACCAATGTTGTTTGAATCTGCTGTGAGTGTTATGCTTGAAGGTGCAATGATTGCGCGTGCAGAAGGTGTACGTCTTGCTGACGATGACATTCTCATTGAACAGTTACGTACTGTCCTCGAGGCAACACGTGGCAATCGTTGCTCTATGTTGCAAGACATTCGCTCTGGACGTGAAACCGAAATCAACGCACTGAATGGAGAAATCTGTCGTCGTGGTGAAATGGTTGGCCTTCAAACGCCCTTGAACCATGCGCTCGCGTCCATCATTGAACATCTTCGTTGAGATCTTTGTTGAAGTGCAATCCTCTGTTTTCGTTTCGATGTTCCGCATCCTCTGCAACAAGAATTCCGACCAGAATCATATTTCTCAATTCGACGATTTCACGAGTGGGTAGGCTCGATTTCCAAATGACATCGATTTCTTTCTCGAGCAAATGCAAGCGGCGTATTGCCCTTTGCAATCGAGCAAACCGTCTCGATACACCTACTTCGAATCGCATTGTTTGGTTCAGTGCAGCGCGATCGTGAGCGACTGGACCATGCTCCTGCAACTCATCTAAACCGTCAGATCGCCAGTTTGGAGGAGAGAATTCAATCTCGGATATTCCTTTCTCGATGAGATGTGCTGAACAGCGGTGAGCAAACACAACGGCTTCCAAGAGGCTGTTTGAGGCGAGTCGATTCGCACCGTGCATGCCGGTACACGCCACTTCGCCGATGGCAAACAATCCTGGAATGGGTTGCTTCGATTCCGCCAGCAATGCTGAACCGACATCGTCCACTTCGATGCCTCCTACGATGTAATGCGCTGCAGGAGCTACTGGCAGTGGGTCGATTCCGAGCCTGAGTCCGTCCTTACCCAATCGTTCTGCGATCATTGGAAACCGCTCGTTAAGATGTTGCGTATCCAAATGTTGGGTGACGAGATAGACGTGTGAGAAACCTGTTTCTGCACAGCGTTGGTCGATGGCTCTTGCAACGACGTCTCGTGTCGCCATTGAGCCGAGAGATGAGGCTTGCAGAGTAAATGAAAACGGTGCCGGGTCTTGTTGGCCACTTGCTTTCCATGAACGATATCCTTCTTGATCAAGTAAGACTGCACCCTCTCCTCGCAATGCTTCAGTGATCAAAAAGGGACGCTCCCCTTCAACGACAAGTGCCGTCGGATGGAACTGTACAAAGGCCATGTTGATGATGGAGGCTCCTGTTCTATAGGCCATGGCGATGCCGTCGCCTGTTGACACGGATGGATTTGTTGTCTTCTCCCAAAGCTGCCCAGCCCCTCCAGTTGCAAGGATGACGGCATCTCCAACGATGGTCATGACTTGATTCGTTTCTTGATCAAGTGCCCAAACTCCACAAACGCCTTTGCTCGGTGATTTGTGTTGTCGTTGAATGAGGTCGATCGCAAGCGTGTTAGGGCGCATTGTGATTCGGTCATGTTCTCGTGCAGCAGTTGTAAGCGCTCGTTCAATCTCTCTCCCTGTAGCGTCTTTTGCATGCAAGATACGTCTTGAGGAATGCCCACCTTCTTGTGCCAGTTGGAACGCTCCATCCTTGTTTCGCTCAAACTCAACACCGATGGAAAGCAAATCCAAGATACGTTCACCAGCTTCTTCAACGACCATACGAACAACATCCTCGTCGCACAAACCATCGCCTGCATCGAGCGTGTCTTTGATGTGACCATCGATTTCTTGCAGATTGGTTTTGTCAAGAATCGCTGCAATACCTCCCTGTGCCCAATTGGTCGAGGAATCCTTTGGCCGCTGCTTGGTGATGATCTCGACTTCGAAACCTTCGTTTGCAAGACGTAAGGCTGCAAACAGTCCAGCAATGCCTGTACCTATGATGAGTACACGAGGCATGTTTTAGCCCATGGGTTCGCTGTTCTTGATGACATCGGTTGTTGCAGCGATAGGGCTATGTGTCGCGGATTCTAGGAATCACCATGTTGCGGAAGCTCATCGGCTTGCTAGGGCTTGCAACGATTGCTTTCGTCATCGCGAATGTCCACTTTGGAATTGTGGCAGAGAACGTTGTCGAAGGAGCAGGCTCGTCTCGCTTGGATGTTCTTCGACTTGCTGATCCGGGTTGCACCATTCCTGAAATGGAGAAAGAGATTCAGGAAACTGGGACCGCTTTTTGCTTGAGTGAGAAGGGCACTTGGGGTACCGCCGACATTCTCCTTCTGTTTTGGGGAATTCTAATTGTTACAGCAGGACGATTCCGGATGCCTTCCGATCCACGCCTCGCAAAGCGAATGAGACGAGTGATGTTCATCTCTGGCGTCGTATTGTTTGGTCTTGCGATTCTTGATCGCCTTCAGTGGCTACCAACTTCGGCCAATTCTGAAAGCATCGCTGATGTCATCCCGTTGCCATTTGATCCATGGATGGTGCAGATTCTTTTCGCAGTGGTAGGAGCCCTCTTGATTCGTGGTCCAAAGTACGAACTCTCTGAATTTGAAGAAAACTATCAGCGTTTGGAGCACAGTCGTGAAAAAGAGCGTCGGGTCCAAGAAGTGTTCAATGAAAAAGCACGCTCGATGTCGGCTTCGAGAGAAGGACTCGCTCGTCGCAGTCGCCTACTCGATCGTGATGCGCACCTGGTGCCCTTCCGAACACGCAATTCACCCAAAGTTCGAGCAACGTGTCCATTCTGCAAAGGTGGCGGTTGCAAAGAGTGTCGATGGACTGGTGTTGTTTGAGCAAATCGGCGGTATTTTTCGACCCCAAAAACGAGATGCTCCGACGCATAATCAACCGATTGTTTAAATGTCCTCGATGTCCGGTGTTTGACCTAAGGTCAAGTTGGCCGAAAGGGGATTGGGATGTTTCTAAAAGCACTAGAGATGGAGAATTTCAAGTCTTTCCGTGGGGATGTGGTTATCCCTCTTGATCGCGGGTTCTCTGCGATTACCGGTCCAAACGGGTCAGGAAAATCCAATTGTGGAGATGCTATCCAGTTCGTTCTCGGTCCAAAATCGACCAGAACCATACGTGCACAGAACACAAAACAACTGATCTTCAACGGTGCAGAAGGCTACAAACCCGCACGAGGTTGTACCGTAACACTCGTTTTTGGAAATCCAGTGCTCTCCAGCGGACGCCGCCGACTGCCGATCGAAAGCGATGAGGTGAGAATGACTCGTTCGATTCGTCTCACTGCCTCGGACAACGTCGTATCCAGTTACTTGCTCGATGGAGAAGAATCCTCTCAGAAATCCTTCCATCGTCTTCTCAATGCTGCCAACGCTCGCCCTGACGGTTACAACATTGTCCTTCAAGGGGACGTAACCGGGCTTGCACGGATGACGCCGATTGAACGCCGAAAAGTGCTCGATGGCGTTGCAGGCGTCACATCTTATGATGATGAAATTCGAAAAGCCAAGAAACAAAAGGAGAGCGTCGATTCCTACATTGAACGCATTGGTATGCTCGAGGAAGAGCAGCAAGCACGACTCAAGGAGCTCGAGCAAGAACGCAAAGTGGCCATGAAGGCTCAATCCATTACCGATGAACTCCTAACCTCACGCTCGCAACGCTATCAGGCCATGTTTGCAAGTCTCGGAATGGAATTGGAACACCAGATTGCTGAACAATTGCGCTTCGTTGAAGAAGCAACAGCGCTTGAAGAACAGGTCAAAACCGGTAGTAAGAAATTGGTCGAACTTGATGACCGAATTGGAGAAATTCAGAAACAAATCGATGCATTACTCGGTGATGAAGGCGATGGATTGTCGCAAGCCATCCATGATCTACGTGTTCAAATCGATCGTGACAAAGACCGAATTGAAGATTCTGTACAAGCGAACATCGATGATGCCCAAGAACGTGAGCAGGTGCTTGAACGGTATCAAGAAGCAGAAGCGGCTCTGACAGCACTCCTCCAAGAGGTACAAACCAGTCAAGATCAGATGGCAGAGGCGGAACGACTCCTCGATGAAGCCCAGATTGAGGAAGACAAGGTTCGGGCACTCCTCGAGGGTTCAGGAAAGAATCACGCTGAACTCAATCGAGCCCTGAGCGATGCCATCCAACAACTTGAGAAAGCAAAACAGGCCGTTGCTGCTGCACAATCCGATGTCGACAGAACTGCTGCACAAGCAGAACTCGTCGAAGCAAATCTCGCTAAGGCGCAGGAGACTGCTGAGGAATCCCGACTCGAACTTGAAGAGAAAGAAGCAGAATTCAAAGAAGCATCCGCCGGAAAGAAGGTCGACCGTTCTTCATTGACTCGAGAGATTCTCGATGCTGAGCGAGCAGAATCTCGTCTTCTCGAAGAGTCGACCGCAGTCGAGAAGAAGATGACGGAAACCGAACGACAACTCCGTTCCGCACGAGCAGAATTGGAGAATAAATCGAATTCTAAAGGCATGGCAGGAGGCGCAGCAGCCATTCTTGGCGCTCGAGATCGTGGTGAGATCAAAGGCATCATCGGTACCATTGCTGAGTTGTGCGCGCCAATCGATTCGGAGCATGAAACTGCACTTGCTACCGCATTTGGTGGAGCAATGACCTCGGTTGTTGTCGATTCCGATGAGGTAGCCGCTGAAGCAATTCGCTGGCTCGCACAGCGAAAGGCTGGACGAGCAACCTTCCTTCCATTGAACAAACTCTCGACCAGTCGTGCTGGAGGTAAAGCGATGATGGTTGCCAGAAAGCCCGGAGTTATCGGTTTCGCTTACGAATTGCTCGAATACGATCCGCGAATCGATACAGCAATCAAATTTGCACTACGAAATACATTGATCGTTCAGAACATGGACATTGCCCGGCAGAACATGGGCGGTGTTCGTCTCGTCACGATGCGGGGGGATGTCACTGAGGCAGGAGGTGCCATGGTAGGTGGTTCACGTCAACGCATGTCCGTTAGTTTTGGAGGTGGAATTGCAGGTGCAAAAGAGGTTGAACGTTTGAGTGCAGAAATTGATCGTCTTCGCTTGATGTCGGATACGGTTTCAGCGGCGCTTGCTGACGTTCGCAAGGAACAACAGTCTCTACGTCAACAGATCAATGAGTTGGCCAACGAAGACGGCGCAATTCGTAGAGAAACACTACGCGCTGAAGTCACGACTTTCAAGAAAGCTCACTCCAAGAACATCGGAGAGGTCCAAGCTTTGAAAGACGACTTGCAACGTTTGGAAGGATTGGCAAGCGCACAATTGGAAGCGCTCGATGAGGCAGAATCAAAGGTAGCCGATGGTGAAGTTCTGCGGGCAAGCGCCCAAACTGCACTTGAGGATGCAAGTCCACAGCATCTCAAAGATCGTCTTCACGAATGCACTGTCAAGCGCACCCAAGCAGAAGGGATGCGGTCCAACGCGGAGGTTTCACTTCATTCCATTTCAGAACGTAAGACTTTGCTTACTTCAACGGTATCAAGCGAAAAAGAACGATTGGGTCAAATCGATCGTGCTGTTTCAGACCGTACAGAAAACGTCGCTACGCTCAAGCGAGATGTTCAGCAAAATGAGACCGTTCTAGCGGAAAAGGAAGCGGAACGTGCGCAATTCCTTGAGGAAAACAAAGGTCTGGAGGATGAACGCATCGAACTCGTCGAAGAACGAGCCAGTCTCAATTCAACCTTGACTCAGAAAGCGAATCAGGCTCGCAGTCACCGAACGCTCTCAACCGAACTTGAGCGAACCATCCAAGCAAAGCGAACGGAGTTGTACGATGTTGAGATGGAAATGGGTTCCATTGGCATACAACCTGCTGAGGACGGGACAGTTCTCGACTCTGTTGCGGATATCGATCGCCGCATTCGTCGCCTTGAACGCCGACTCGAAGAATTCGGTGCGGTCAACATGCGTGCCATCGAACAATACGATGCTGTTGAGCAACGACTGGCAGAAATGGCTGGAGATTTCAAGAAGCTCCAAGAGCGAAAGAAGCACCTCATCGATGTTGCAGAACGACTCGAGGAGCAACGAAAGGTGCGTCTCATCAATGTACTCGCAAAGGTCAATGAGAACTTCAAGAAGGTCTACAAGTCACTGAGCAACGGTGGTCGTGGAGAACTCTATCTCGAGAATAAGGAAGAGCCCTTCAAGGGTGGTCTGGAACTTTGGGCCCAACCGAAAGGAAAGTCCTCGAACGTTACTCGACATCAATTGTCTGGTGGGGAGCAATCGGTTGCTGCACTTGCACTCATCTTCGCAATCCAAGATTACGATCCAAGTCCGTTCTATTACTTCGATGAAGTTGATCAAAACCTCGACAGCGTCAATGCTGAGTGCATCGCAAAGATGTGTCGAGAACGAAGCAAGGCGGCGCAATTCATCATGGTAACATTGCGAAAGGTCTCTCTTCAATTGGCTGATCATCATATTGGCATCACGCACGGTGGAGATGGTTGCAGCCGTAGAATCATTGACTTTGACCAGGAACAAGCCATCGCTCTTGGTGAACAAGCACTCAAAGAAGCAGAATCCGCTGCAAAGAAAAACGAACAACGTGCCAAGGAAGAGCAAGAAACACTCGCAGAGATGCCTCGGGTACCCGATGCACTTCCAGCACCACAGAGCCTTGGTGGATTGTTGAAGCATATGCAAGACGATGAAAGCATGACTTCATTGGCCGAGCGAACGGCTGAAACCAATGAAGACATTGAGGAACGAACAGCTCTTACCAATGCTATTTCTGAGTTGGATGAAGCCACTGAAGAAACTGCTGAACAGAGCATCGAACTGGACGAATGAGGTGTTTGAAATGATTCAGCAGGGGCTCGATCAGTGGTTTTTGCGGCAAGATGTCATAGATCAACTCCTGCAAAGTGGGGATGATGACCTTGAAGGAATCAACGCTTATGCTGACCGTATCCTCATGATTGCTCAAGCGGAAGAAGCCGAGCATCAGACGCTTGAGGACCCATTTGACCGGAGTGTCGCTCTCGTACTTTCTCTCGTGAGCAGTGAAGGTCTTGATGCTTGGAACATCGATTTGACATCGTTTCTGCGGCAATTTATGAAGCGCGTCAAATCCCAGGCAAGTGAGTTGGACTTGCCTGCATGCGGGCGACTCATCCGTATGGCTTGGGAGGTTCTGAATTACCAGGCTGCGCATCTCTTCGACCGAATTCAGTATCAAGATGGCGAAGACGATTGGGATACGAGTTTTGATTTTGGATGGGAAGCAGAGTACGATGATCACGAGTTCCACTTTACGAATACAGTGTTACAAGGCGGTGCCGACGACGTCCTTGAGAACCTCTTTGATGAGCGTGTTCGACGCGAAGAAGGCCGCCCTGTGACGCTAGGTGAATTGCTTTCTGCATTGAAAGATGCCGCTGATGATGCTGATGCGCTGAAGCTGCGTGAAAAGAATCGCATTGCCCACGCACTTGAAGTTGAAGAGATGGTTTCAAACGTTGGCGGCAGAATGCACAACGAAGACCTTGATGGTGACATTGAACGCTGTTGGAACGCATTGCGTCAAACAACTCAAACGATGGGAAGCAACAATGTGCCGCTCAAATCTGTCATCAAAACACTCGTACCAATTCTTGAATCCGCTTTTGGAACCATCCCGGAAGGATACGATGACGATGCACGCGTCAGCTCTTTCATCGCCGGTTTGTTCCTCACCCACAAGGGGATGGCTTCGATTACACAAGGAAACAATCTCGAAGATGTCATCATGATTGAGGACCTTTGGCCGCATTTGAACACGTTTGAGGAGGTTCTCGCTGCAACGCTCGAAGCAGATGAAGAGGCACAAATTGCACGTGATGACTCCAAGACAGGTTCTGAATTGCATGCAGAGCGTCTTCAACAGCGAGCTGAAAAAGCACGTCTTGCTGAGGAAAAGGCGAGGTTGAAGCTTGAAAAAGAACAGCAAGAAGCAACTCCTGAATTCAATGAACACGAATGGTTGGTCGAGTAGGTGATGAAATGTCTGAACCAGAATTAGAAACGCTCCTCGAAGCCACGTTGTTTGGTTCTGGTAAGTCGCTTTCCATCAAAGAACTCTCGGAATCACTTGGTTACGAGGAAGAAGAAATTTCTGAAGCTCTCGCCTCTCTTCAAGGAACGATAAAACGACGTCGAGGTGGGGCTTTGAGGGTTGTTGAGATCGGTGGCAAATGGGCCATGGAAGTGCGTCCAAATGTTGCGGACCACTTGCCAAAGGAGACCAAGACGGAGATGCCAAAGAAGCTGCTCAAGGCTGCAGCATTGATCGCTTATCACCAACCGATGCCGCAATCACGCCTGGTTGAACTCCTTGGCCAGAAAGCCTACGATTACGTACGTGAACTCTCCCAGTACGGGATGATTATGCGTAGAAGAGATGGAAATACACGACGCTTGACGACAACGAGGCGTTTCTCGGAAGCATTTGGCTGTCCGCATACGGATCTACGAAAAGTACGAAAATGGTTTAGAGAACAAGTCTCAGAAGCAGGATTGTTCGATGGTATGGATTCTGAAGCATTGAAAGATGTTGGCGAAGATGGCCTTATTCAGGCAACATTGCCACTCGAAGAAGAGTGATTATTCTCTCAATGCTTTCAGGATTTCAGCAACTCTTGTTTGCGTTTTCGGCCCTTCTTCAGCAATCAATTGCTGAGCAACTTTTTCGATTTCTTCACCGACTGCACCAGCACTAACGGCCATATTCTTCGCATGAAGGCGCATGTGGCCCTTTTGGATTCCACTCGTGGCTAAGGCTCGTAATGCTCCAAGATTCTGGGCAAGACCCGCTGCAGCAATGACCGAGGCTAATTCCTGAGCAGATTTAACGCCGAGAATCTCGAGGTTCGCACGTGCAACTGGGTGAACTTTTGACGCTCCGCCTACAATTCCAACAGCCATAGGCGTCTCGATCGTTCCGACGAGGTTGCCTTCTGAATCCTTCTCCCAGTGTGTCATTGATCCGTACCGTCCTTGATGATAAGCAACGTAGGCGTGACATCCTGCTTCCACAGCACGCCAATCCTGGCCACAAGCAACGGCGACAGCTGAGATTCCATTCATGACGCCTTTGTTGTGTGTTGCAGCTCTGTAAGGGTCTGCCATGGCAAAGTGATGCGCTTCAAGAATGCCGTCGATGATGTTCTTTCCATCATCAGCATCGCCGGTATTGCTCATCTCTTCCGGCGTAAAGGTTGCTGTAACTCGTGCAAGCCGTTGAGTAGCCAGATTCGAGAGAATTCGCAAGAGCGAACGACCCGATGTCATTTTTTCCAATTCTGGTGCAAGTAGCTCAGCCATTGTGTTTACTGCATTTGCACCCATTGCATCGCGACAATCGACGTGGATGTGCACGATGAGCATTGGTCCAGATAACGTCTCAAGTGAGCGAGTTGTTATGTTCTTACATCCTCCTCCCAGGCGAATCATAGTTGATGGTAGGCTGTTTGCAAGTTCCATCAGTTGGACTTTGTTCTTCTCGATTTGCTGTATGGCTGCATCAAAATCTTCGACATCGAGGAGTTGAATTTGAGCAATCATCATTGGAGCATCGTTGTTTGAACTGAATCCTCCTTTTGCATGGCAGCGCTTCGCCATGTTGGATGCAGCAGCAACAACACTTGATTCTTCAAGGCAAAATGGGACGACGTAGTGCTTTTCGTCAATGATGAAGTTGGTTGCAACACCAACGGGAAGCGACATTGTCCCAATCACATTCTCAATCATGCGATCTGCTGAAGCATCATCCAATTCTCCACTTGCAGCCAGAGCACCGATGTGCTCATCATTGAGATTGGCTAAATCTGCAACCATTCGTCGCCGTTGTTCAACATCAAGTTTGTAGAAGCCTTTGAGGCGGCTGTTGTCCACTGGCATGGTGTCCACTCAAATCGACCCAAGGGTATGAGATGCATGAACCAATCGGATGTAATTAACGGGTTTAACGTCTTATTTAACGCGTTAAAATTACGTTAATGCAGCGTTAATCAGTGGCTGAAAATCTGCTTGGTAATTTGATTAACGTCTCATAACACGTTGTTATGACCTTTCACGTCTGTGAAATATCATATACTTGGTTAAAGTTGCTTGGACATGCATGGTAATACAATCGATTTTGGTTTTCCTTCACTGAGTGAAGATCCATTTTCCTCCAGTCCGTTGGAGAAGGATGAATTCGATTTGTTGGTTGGCCGCCATGCGTTGTTCGATGAGCTTGAACGAAAAATTACCTTCAAATCGGCGAACCGTATTCTTCTCGTGGGAGAATTTGGTTCTGGAAAAACATCGTTCATGCAGTGCTTGAGTTCGAGAACGAACCTTCATCTGAAGATTGATCGGATTGCATTCTCTGAGCCCGGTGTCGAGTTACTCAAAGACATGTATGCACAACTGATTGATGGGTCGCCGCCCCATGATTATTCTAAATTGATTCGTGAGTTGCGTCGTATGCTTCATGATTCGCGTCAAATGCTCCCTCTCATCACCATTGATGCAGATATGGCGGATTTTTCCTCTCTCGAAGCATGCCTACGCTCATCGCTTCACTTTTTTGAGAGCCTTCCTGCATTGATCATTATCGCTATCAATCCTCAACAACAATCCCTCATTTCAGAACAATTGCTCCAGCGTTTTGAATTACGAACGATGCCTGAGTTGGGGCATGATGGTATCAAAGCCATGGTCGAGAGGCGAATTGCAAAAGTGGCTACGCAACCTTATCAAATGTCATCGGAAGATGCAAACCGACTCCTCAAATTAAGTCAGAGCGGCCACCCAGGTGCTTTGATTCGAGTTCTTCGGAACGTTGTTTCAGGAACGCACAGTGCCTCGAGCAGTCGTTTGTCTCAGCCTATGTATGAACCTCCGCTGGTCGAATCGACCGAAGAAGTCGTACCTGAGCCTGAGTTTGTTGAGGACCTTCCATCTTCAATGGATGTGGATGAACCATTGGTTGATGAAATGGTGGAAGAAGAATGGGAACAAACACCTGGGATGACAGAAGCAAGCGGCTTTGACCTCGATTTCCAGATTCTTGACGAACCCCTAGAATTACCTGAGGAGGAGTCAGAAGTTGACCCAACCGAGGATTCAGAGGTACAAGGAGAGGGCATAGAGGACTCCTATGTCACAGAACGTAGCCTTCCCTTTGTAGGTGCTTTTGGAGGATTACGCAATCGAAACATCGTCGCAATTGAAGACAAAAGCCCCGTTCCGGAAGGTCAATTCAGGGAAACAGACGAAGGAACTGCCTTTTGGTCTGCGGAAGAATTCCAACCTGTGTTCGATGAAGATGAAGGCGAAGAAGTTGAGGCGATTGAAACTGAAGAAATCCAGACAGTCTACGACGAACCATTGGATTCTGGCTACTCGGAGGAAGTTGGCATATCCGAACCAAGTCAACTCGATATGAATGCCATCGAAACCTTCACACGACTCCTGGCTCAAGTATTGCAACCTTCTGGAACGGGTTTGCATGGAGATCAACAACTTATCGAGCAACTCCGTGCGTTATCGAGGCCACGCTTGACCGAAAAGGAAGAGCATGTTCTCAGTATTGCAGTTCTCAGCTCTCTCACAGCATCTGAATCAATCGTCGTGGCTGAAGCAAAAGGTAGGACGATTTCTCCCTCTGATCCTGCATTGCTTGAACGTCTTTCCATCAAACGGGCCCGTCTTTCCCAAATCTGCAATCGACTGCACAAGGCTGGAATACTGCATGCTCGAATGGTTGGGCGTTCGCGGATGTTTGGCTTGACGAGGAGTGCTTTAGCACAATTGATTGCTTGGGGTATTGTCGGAGGTGACGAATAATGACATGGTCGGTAAGTTGGTCTTGGCAAGCACCATCAAGAGTGAGTGCAATTGAATCTGTCAATGGACATCTCTGTGTGGCGTACGGACTTGAATTGGTTCTGTTCAATGAATCCAATCAGATCCAATGGGAACGAAGTATGCCGTTCAAGGTTCATGCTATTTGCAATGCAGATGGCAGGATTGGTGTCTTGGCTGCACACGCGTTCTATCTTCTCAACACGGTCGATGGATCGATGGTTCATGAGGGTCGTTCATGTCCCGGAGGTTTCTTGCAACTTCTCAACCGTCCTGGTGGGGGCTGGGTCATATCCGGACGAGATGGCAATCTACACTTGTTTGATGCAAACGGTGTTGGCATACGACGTATGCACTCTGGTGTTGTTCGACGGCTCATCGGATGGCTTGACCGTGAACATCTACTCTGGCAAGATGCAAATGGAGTCGTGTATTGTGGCCAAATCGCTCAACAAGACAAACGTCGAGTGGTCGATACGACTGTATGGAGCTGGGTTTCTCCTCTCAACGAAGGCCATATGCTGCTCCAATCCGCAGATGGACAGTTGTGGGACGGAATCCCACACCCGTATGGTTGGGATGCGATAGAACGCATCGAGATTGAATCGCTTGAGCCACTCGTTGCGACGCGTGCTGGTGATGGATGGTGGGTCCTTGGTATCGAAGGACACCTCGATCATATGAGCACAGAAACTGGTGATACAAGGATTGGAGAGGGTATGAATCTCGGTGATATGTTGATCAACCTTGGACGTGATTCGATGGTAACATGTCGTCGAGATGGTCTCGTTCGACGTTGGGTAGCTCCTCATCTTGCAGAGGAACAACGACGCCATCGACAAAAAGAAGCAGCAGATGCGAAACTCGCTCGTTCATGGGAAGAACGTCGACAATTGTTCCAGAGAGCGCTTACTGCGGAAGATGAGGGACGTTTATCGCGTGCCATAGAACTCTACGAAGCACTGGGTAGGAAAGAGGACGTACAGCGACTTCTGAAACGACAAAAGGGCGGTGATTCGTCTGAATCCTGATGAAACACTGACCATCGAGCGCGTGAAGCATTACTTGTCAATTACAGAAAAAGCTCGTGCGAAAGCCACGCCTATGGCATCAACACCTGATGAAGAAGCGATGCTCAGTACCTTGCTTTCGATGGCAGACGATTATGCCAATGATGCACAGTATTTCCTAGAACAAGGCGATCTTATTCGTGCATTTGGCGCAATCAATTACGCTCATGCTTGGATTGATGCAGGCGTCAAACTCCGTCTCCTCGACGGACATGGAGACGACGTATTGTTCACGCTGCCGTGAACTCTCGGTTGTGTTGTGGCTCAACTTTCGAAACCAAATCCCCAATGACTTCTACATCACTAAGGATTTCCTTTGCTCGCTTTCTTGCTAGATTAACGAAGGGTTGAATCGATTGTTCGAGGTTGTTTCGAAGTCGATAGATGTGGGCTGGACGGCCCCTCGATGCCTCTGTTTTTGGAGAAAAATGAACCAGATTCATGTCACGAAGTTCCGCTATGGCCATGCTGACATCAGGTTGTCGAATGTTGCAGTGAAGTTGAAGATTTTTCGAGGTTGAAGCCCCATGATGGTGGAGACAGAGAAGCACACTCGCAGTGTTCTCGTTTGCGCCAAGTTGGATGAGTTTGTTTCGAAGGACTCGCTGTTCCTTGCTCATGTTATTACTTACGCTGGCTGCCATGTGCGTATTAGAAAAGTCAGGATATTTAATAACTCCACCGACGTTTTATCGAAAATAAAGAATTTTATTTAAAAATTTTCCAATACAGAATTAAAACCCTGTCCAAAGAATCTCTATAGACCATTAATCAATCTGACATTCTTACCTTTGACCACTTCAAGAATTCCAATCCCTTTTTCGAGGGCCCTTCGCTTCAGATTTGCATCGACTGTGAGAAGAGGGATTGCTCGTTCATGAGCGACTTCAAGGAGTGCATCGTCCGTGTGCATTGTTGGATGATCAACACATGTGGACCTCTGCATCAAGAGGTCAAGCATCAGTTTTTTTCCACGGGGGCGATTTGCCTCAATCTCTTCAAGCTCTTCTTGAACCAAGTCGATGAGGATGAAATGAGGTGGCCCGACAAGATTCGACAGAGCCATATCGATGTTAAACGATCCATCAACGAGTGCAACCCACCCACAGGCATCGATGAGCACGTCGCCCATGCATTCACCTCATTGAATGGTTCCGTGACCGATGAGGCGCCATCGCGCACCAACACGGCGTGAGAGCGATACTCGTTGTCCTTTGTCTGCGCAAATTGGGAGACGCAAGTGTAAGTTGGCATTGTTCTTCTCAACACCCTTAACGATACCGACCGATGTGGATGTCGCAACATTGACCATCAACATCTCATTGTTGCGCAGTGGATAAATGGTTTCAGGATCCTCACCATCGCCAGCGACCATGTTCTTCATCAGATTGACCTGAATTGAACACTCTGTTCTGACTTCAGGAAGTTCTCCCTTCTTCGCTAAAACTTGTCCAGAGAGATTGTCTGCAGTTGTAATCGATGGGTCAAGGAGTGTTCCGAATCCACAAAGCCCTCCTGCAGTCATTTGACTTCGCTTTCCGCCACCCCCTTGCATACTTGTAATGGTCGTTTCAATCGGCTCCCAGTGAGATTTGTTTCCGTTCTCAATTTTGCGTCCAGGTCCAATAATGATTTCATCACCTTCTCGGAAGGTTCCCTCGACAATGGAGCCTCCAATAACTCCACCCGTCAATTTCGTAGGGCGTGTACCCGGGCGATTGACATCGAACGAGCGTGCAATATGCATGACTGCTCGATCATCGGCATCACGGTTTGGTGTGGGAATGGTCATTTCAATTGCTCCGATCAGAATGTCGAGGTTGACATCGTGATGGGCTGAAACTGGGATAACTGGTGCTTCTTCAGCAATTGTACCTTTGAGGAAGGTCTTGATTTCGTTGTATGATTCCATCGCACGCTCTCTTGAGACCAAATCGATCTTGTTCTGAACGATAACGATGTTTTTGATGCCAGCGATTTCGAGGGCCATCAAGTGCTCTCGGGTTTGAGGTTGAGGACAGGTTTCGTTAGCAGCGACCATTAGCATGGCACCATCCATGATGGATGCACCAGTGATCATAATCGCCATCAGGGTCTCGTGTCCAGGAGCATCGACAAAAGAAACAACGCGTTGTAGTTCAGAATCGACATCTTTCCCACCTTCTGGATGGCGTCCAGTGGCATAATATTGACCGGATTCGGTCTTGTAGAAGGCGGTGTCAGCATACCCGAGTTTGATCGAGATGCCACGACGACGTTCTTCGGAATGTGTGTCCGTCCAGACACCAGAGAGCGCCTGAGTCAGCGTTGTCTTTCCATGGTCAACGTGGCCGACAAGACCAATGTTGACTTCAGGTTGGGATGGAAGGGTTCGTGCCATACTTCCCTTCCTCCTTGTTCACCGATTCAACCCTCTCGGGTTTCACTCCGCTGCAGCTTCTTCCTCACCGAGCAACTTGTCGAGACCAATGTTTCCAGCATCGACAACTTTGAGATTGATTTGACGTGTGTCCTGTGTGATGGTGTTTCCACGGAAGACACGTCGCTTTCGCATACCTTCTGGCTTGTATCGGAATCGCTTCTTTTCACCTTTCTTGGTCTTGGAGACAAGGTTGTGTCCCTTGAAACCGGTCGAAGCAGTGACAAGAATGGCTTGACGAGAACCACCGTCAAGATCACGACGCATTGGTGTTCCAGTCTTGTCCGAACCCCCGGTGATTTCGAGTTTGTATCCAGTGAGCGTGGTTTCGCCTTCGCCAACGAAGATTCCATCGATGACGTCGCCGATCTTCTTACCCAACAATTGTGCGTGGTTGTTTCCAGCAATAACGGTCTTGTACGACGGAGAGTAGGTCTTCTCCTTACCGTTCTTGGTGGTGCGGGTCAACTTGGTTGTGGTATCGTTGACCACTGCAACAAATGAATTTCCATCAGCCAT
>CEUV01053262.1_pt1 | contig 21107 bp, 18 predicted proteins | sample 356401 | NCBI WGS metagenome assembly CEUV01 (sample SAMEA2622710, study PRJEB7988) | marine metagenome | isolation source: saline water (ENVO:00002010), including
CACATTCCGTAGTCGATTTAACGCGTAAATAACGCTACATTTTTGCCAAGACATACTCAAACAATATAAACTAAGATTTTGTTCCTTACCCATGGAAGACAAATGGAGATTAATCAATGCTCCTTACCTTCCAGTAAATCCATTTCACACAAGGCCTCTTGAACCGGGTCAGTCACATTTGCTTGTAGGATATCAAGATATATCTGCAAAATGGGTTCGTTACCTCCACCAAAAGGATTCGCGTCTTATTCTGTTAAAGGGTCAAAGAGGATCAGGTCGCACCTCTTTATTGCGTTGCCTCACTGAAGAATCAAATGTTGCAGTACATCTTGAAATGTATCCTGATAAAGAACCCAGCCAAGCCATTTTACACGAGATATATGCTACACTCGTTGATTATAATCTACCAGTTAATCGGCACGACCTAGTCCATAAACTTGTTCGCAAGGTATCAGAAATGGACCACACTATTCCATTGATTTGTTTGGATTACTCTGAGGTTCCAGGTCAAGAATTATCATCACTGCTTACACAGTTGAGTGTTGTTTTCATGCGTTTACCCGCATTGGTTATTGTAACCGCTACGGATGAACAGTATGACATGTTATCCGATTCGGTAAAAGAACGATTTGATCACATAGAAACGGTTGAACCATTGGATGAAGGGATGCTTTCAGAACTTGTCACAAAAAGAATTGAACCACTGATTAATTTCGCTTGGAGACCTCCATCCGAGTTTGCGAGGAAAATGGTATCTGAAACCAATGGAAATGTTGGTAAATGCATTCGTTTGCTTCGAGAAATTTTCGATAAACAAGACTTCGAACAGCTAAACGTAAAACAAATGGAAACAAATGTCACCCTTTCTCCATCAGTTGAAGAAGAATCCTCTGTATTTGAAACAAATTTGATTTCTGAGGTTGATGATGATTTCATTGATGCGACAGAAGTTCAGGAATCACCTCAAAGCGAAGAAATTTTTGAACTAGATTTATCAGAAAACAAAAAAGAAAATACTTCATTCAAGCAGCGGATGCCTCTCCCATTCGGCGTTTTTCGTGGTCTAGCAAAGAGGAATAGAGATTATGCTCCCAATTTGCCGCCTAAGGGCAAAATTAATTCACAAATCATTCCCTCAAGTGACCCAACATTAGAGGATGGTGGAGCAGAGTTCTGGAGTGCTGATGGAATGGAACTTCCCATTGCTGATGAAATGAATCAAGAAGAAATAGAATACCTACCTGATGCTGATTTACACATCTCTCCTCCGGTTATGCCTTCAGAGGAAATTCCAACACCAAATAACGAGATAGAAGATTCAGGGAATCTAAAAAACGAACTTGCAGATTTAATTGCTAGGGCTTCAAAATCAAGTCTTCATGAATTGTTAAGTTTACTTCGTTCACCAACGGTGGGCAAAAAAGAAAGCCATCCGTTGAATATCGGCGTACTTAGAAATTTAAACAAATCTGAAACAATATTGATTGAGGTCACGTCACAAAGATCAATTTCGCCCTCAGATGCAAGAATGTTAGACCGCCTAAATGTCAAAAGAGCAAGACTTTCACAAATTTGTAACCGGTTGTTGAGGGCTGGAATTTTGGAAGTAAATACAAAAGAAAAGTCCAGGTTTTTCTCACTTAGCAGGGATGCTAAAGTCCAACTCATTGCATGGGGATTATTGGAGGCTGACATATGAATTGGTCAATATCTAAATCGATATCTTTCTCCAAATCCTTATCGGTAGTTGCTTCTGTTGAGAATCATTTGTTGGCTGCCTCCGGTCTTAATCTAGAGTTGATTGACGTAAATGGAGATACAGTTTGGAAAAGAGATATGCCATTTAGAGTCCACGCTGCTGAGTTCCATGAGGGTTATATCGGAATCTTAAGCGGCCATGGATATTATGTTCTTCAGGCACATAATGGTGAATTACTGAGTGATGGCCGTTCTACTCCTGGAGGATTTAGTGATTTAATGCCAAGACCTGGCGGTGGTTGGGTTATTTCAGACCGCAAAGGACAGATTCATATTTTTGATGAAAGGGGAAGAGGGATTCGGCGATTGAAGAGTGGAAGCATTCGAAGATTTGTAGGATGGTTCGACCGAGAGCATCTTCTTTGGCAAGACGGAGAAGGGCATTTGCGATGTGCTCGTTTGGCAAATCAAGATCTTCAGCGTGTTATTGAAGAAAGGATTTGGAGCTGGGTAAGTAGGCTCTATGATGGTCGCTGTTTGTTATTATCTTCGGATGGTTCATTGTGGGAGGGGGTACCTCATCCATATGGATGGGATGAATTAATAAAAGTAGATAATCGTTCTATAGAGCCAATGGATTGTTGTAAAACAGGAGACGGATGGTGGATACTTTCTGTTGATGGGAGTCTGGTTAATTTATCTGGTAATGATGGCGAAGAATCGCTAAATGAAGAAATTTCGAGTATACATCACGGGGATGGTCTCATCAATATTGGTCAAGATAGAATGGTCACTTGGAAGAGATCCGGTTTGTTGAAATTTTGGAATGCACCCCATCTCGTAACAAAACAAAACGAAATGATTCAAAAAATGGCAATGGATGCTAGGATTTCTGCTGATTGGGAAGAGCGAAGGAAAGTGTTTGATAGGGCGAGAGAGGCAGAAGATCAAGGTAGACTATCTCTCGCACTCGATTTGTATAAATCGTTAGGTAGAGATATTGACGTGCAAAGAATCACGGTAAGAATGAGGGGACAATATGAAACAAATTGAGGATAAAATCTCAACTGAAAAATTACAACATTATCTACAACTCACAACGAAAGCAAGGAAGAAATCTACGCCACTCATCGATGAAGATTCACCTAATTGGAAACCTTTGTCCATTTTATTGAAAATGGCTGATGACTATGCATCAGATGCTCAATATTTCATGGACACTGGAGATTATGTTCGTGCTTTTGGTGCCATAAACTATGCGCATGCATGGATTGATGCTGCTGTAAAGCTAGAGTGGCTTGATGGTCATGGTGACGATGATTTATTCACGCTTCCATAGGTTTCGATTAATGCTAGATGTTTTTTTCCTTTTACTTCAATCCAAGGAAGTCCACTCTCACTCAATCTTTTTTTCAGTTTGGTGTCTACGGTCAAGATTGGCCACCTTTTCTCAAGCGATATTGCGTGTAGCATATCATCAGTATGACTGAATTGAATGTTTTCATCGAAGAATGGATTCGTTTTCAACAAAAGCAAATCGAGAAAAATCTTTTTTTTCTTGTCAAGACTTAGCCTATTCACTTCTTCTTCAACTTGGGGAATTAACCATAATTGATGAGGTCCAAGAATCTGGTTAAGTGAAATATCGATGTTGATATTTGCCTCGACAACAGCTATCCATCCGCATGTATCAATCAAGATATCTTGCATATCATCACTCGATAGTCCCATAACCTATCAATCGCCAACGAGAGCCAACTCTTCTTGAAATTGAAACTCTTTGACCACTGTCAGCACAGATTGGTAGCCTCAAATTGAGGTTGGCTTTTCCAGATTGTGATTTTGAAACAACTCCAACGCTTGTCGATGTGGCAACATTGACCATCAACATTTCATTATTCCTTAGCGGCATTACGGGTTCAGGTCCATCACCATCGGAGGTTACCATATTCTCCATCAAGTTCACTTGGATGGAGATAGTATCCCTTATTTCTGGTAATTGTCCTTCTTTGGCAAGTACTTGACCACTTAGGTTATCCGAAGTAGTAAATGATGGATCAAGTGGTGTTGCCATGCCGCAAAGCCCACCTGCTTGCATGGTATCTAGGTTGAGTCCCCCTCCTTGCATGCTGGTGATAACTGAGGAAATAGGCTCATACCTAACCTTCTTTCCTTCTCCAATCTTTCTTCCAGGTCCAATTTCGATTTTATCACCGATATTGAATTGTCCTTGAACGATACTACCGCCAATAACTCCTCCTTTCAATGAAGAAGGTCGAAGACCAGGTCTATTAATATCGAAAGAACGAGCAACATGCATAACGGCTTTAGCCGAAGGGTCTCGCTCAGGAGTCTCAATAATCGATTCAATAGCATGGATTAAAACATCCAGATTAACGTCATGGTGAGCTGAAACGGGAATAATTGGTGCGTTTTCAGCGATGCTCCCCTTGAGAAATGATTTAATTTCTTGGTATGATTCCAAAGCCCTCTCTTTAGATACCAAATCAATTTTATTTTGAACCACTACAATTTTTTCAATTCCAGATATTTCCAAAGCCATCAAATGCTCACGAGTTTGCGGTTGCGGACATGTTTCATTGGCGGCAACCATCAGCATGGCTCCATCCATTATCGAAGCACCAGTAATCATGATCGCCATGAGTGTCTCGTGACCGGGTGCATCGACAAAAGAAATGACTCTTTGAAGTTCTTCTGGACGGTCATCGGTTCCATCAGGTCTTTTTCCTGAAGCATAATATTCACCCTTTTCAGTCTTGTAAAATGCTGTATCGGCATAACCAAGTTTGATTGAGATTCCTCTCTTTCTTTCTTCGGAATGCGTATCAGTCCAAACTCCAGATAAAGCCTGAGTAAGTGTTGTTTTTCCGTGATCGACATGACCAACTAAACCGATATTGATTTCAGGTTGTGCTGGAAGTTTTCTTCCCATGCACAACACCTATTTCCAAATCACCATCATTCGTTAGAATCTGCACCAGCTTCTTTGAATATTTCATTAAGAGATTTATTTCCTGCCTCAACCACTTTGAGATTGATTTGACGTGTAAATTGAGTAATTGTGTTTCCTCTGAAAAACCTGCGCTTTCTTAATCCATCAGGTTTGTAGCGAAATTGTTTCTTAGTTCCCTTCTTCGTTTTTTGCACGAGTTTGTGACCTTTGTATCCAGTAGAGGCTGTAACGAGAACAGATTTTCTTGCTCCTCCGTCCAAATCGTTTCTCATCGGGGTTCCAGTTTTATCTGAGCCTCCAGTAATCATCAATTTGTAACCGCTAAGTATGCTTTCTCCTTCTCCAACAAATATTCCATCAATCATGTCGCCAATTTTCTTACCCAAAAATTGAGATTGATTATTTCCTGAAATTGGAACGTTGTAAGAACCACCTTTATTTTCAGGGTTTGTATCATTGATTACAGCGATAAAGTCCTCTTTTTCTGCCATGGACGAGCCTCTGAACGACTTCCCGACTAGCGACGCCTATTTAGCCCCACCGGAGGCTGATTTTCCCTCACTTACGCTTTAGTTTGTTGATTATTCTGAGAATTTTTTCCTCTAAATCCTTTGGAAGCATGTGTGGGATGGTGATGTGTTGTGTCCTACCTCGTCCTTCTCCTATGTGATCGGTCCGAGTGAATATAATCCCAGAATCAGATGCTTTTTTTGTATATTTCCAAAGCGTTGTGTACCCTTTTGGCTTTTCCTCAAATTCTTCACACACAACATGGTATAGTTTCTCAATTTCGCCACTTGTAACACTTTCTTCCTTCTTCAATCTTCGACAAATGCCAATCAGCATCAAACAAGCGTGAAGTGGCAGTGATTCTAATTGAGGTTCGTGAGATTGCGAAGGGATATTCGATGCAGTTCTCTGAACATCAGCATCATTCAAGTGTGTCCGTCCCTCTCCTTCTGCGCATTTTGCAGCTCCCTCGAGAATTTCGATAACTTGTCTCGCATCACCAGAAGGCTCAGCCGCCTCAGCGATTAATTGAAGTGTAGAATGGCTAAATGAACCGTTTTTCAATCCTAATTCGGCCCTCTGTTTCACAATTTCAAATAAACCGTCATATCCATAGCCCTGAAGTCTCATGTGATGGCTACCTCCTATCCGAGAGATGACTGCGGTCTCGAGGAAATCCAGTATTTGCTCTTGACTTATGAGGATGAGCGACAGTGTACCCGTTTCGTTTTGATCCTCATCAATCCTGAGCAATTTGTAAAGTAAATCGTCACCTGATCGGCGCAAAAGGTGGTCGACTTCATCAAGTGTCAAAATGAGATGGGCTTGCTGTCTTCTTATGAGCCGGCGAATGCTTGTCAGCATTTCACCCATGCCCAAGCCTCTATCCGGATGGCCCGGGTCAAGTGATTGGACGATGCGTTGGACAATACTCGATGCCGTATTTGCAGTTCTGCAGTTAACGTGAATCGTGCGTATTTCTCTTATATCGTGTAAATGCCTCGTAATATCACGACAAAAAGTTTTGATTAAAGCAGTTTTACCGCTTCCTACAGGTCCTGTGATGACCGCACGACAACTCTTTGAGTGGTTTTCTATTCCAGAAAATAAAGATGCAATCTTCCTTTGCGCTTCATTTCTTCCAACAAGGTTTGGAGGTACAAAATCAAAATTAAACACATCATGATTGCTTAATATTAAGCCAGTTCCAATGCGCTCAAGATAATCAGCCATGTTCATATCGGCTAATTGTCCATTGTTATTGAACATACGCTCATGTTCTATCTTCGGCGCTGCATCTTAAACAATAGCTCCTTTGAAGATATGACATTGTTTGGTGCTCGTACCCAATCACTTCTGTGAGGTGGACGTACCCACCATTGATTACGGCCGTCTTTCCACCAGGTGGCTCCATGCTCATCAATCGAATACGAATCATCTCTTACCGCTTTGGCATATTGAGACTCCCAATCTGAATGCTGATCTTCGTTTACTGGGTGGAAGGAACCTTCCCCTCGACGGATGGTATTGATCAATTCAGCCGCTCCACTCGAACGAGCCCCGCCGCCTGATATTGATGCCATTTTAACATGAATTTCATGCACCAATTCTTGAAACTTCTCGTTTTTGATTTTATTTAGCCTCAATCCTTTCTTCAGCATGCCTTTTGCTTGCCTTAATTCAGCTTTGGTATCAGCGAGTTCAATAAAGAGAACAGACTTTCTATAGAAGCGAGAACTACTGTTGATGAGACTGATGACAATGATGAGTGTTATCAGGCCGAAAATTCCCCCACCGATCTTGGCAAAATCTCCTGCATTTTGATTCGTATCAAGATTATCTTTTATGGATTCACTGTAATCATTGGTTTGGTTTTCGCGCTCTAATGATTCATTATCTAGATTTTCCAATGCTTTTTTTGGGTCGTATGGAAATTGGTCAATATTATCTCCAAAGCCATCGAGATCGAGATCTGACCATTCAGAATCATCCAATGGAAATTTGTCGATGTTGTCTCCAAAGCCATCCATGTCGGTATCTTTCCATTCCGTTGAATCAAGAGGAAATGCATCAATTGTGTCATCAATTCCGTCCAAATCAGTATCAAATTTTGCTGAAGCATTATTTGGAAACATATCCGCATTATCACCTAAACCATCCATATCGGAATCTGACCATTCAGAGGCATTCTCAGGGAATTGATCAATGGTATCTGCCCATCCGTCGCCATCCGTATCGACACAACCGAGTACGCTGTTTTCTGAGGATGTTCCCGAAGAATTTGGACAATTATCAATTCTGTCCGGAACAGAATCAAAGTCTGCATCTCCGGAATAGTTTTTGTTGTCAGGGAATGCATCGGCTCCATTTTCCAAAGTCCATTCATCATCAGGGTCACTAAATCCATCTCCATCTGTATCTAGGCAACCACCACGGTCTTCAGTAGAATTCCCCGAGGCATTTGGGCACCAATCAACATCTGAGGCATTTTCTAACCAAGTTCCATCATCATCTCTCGTGTCATTCCATGTTCCATTTGCCCAATTGTCTCCAAATCCATCTGAATCCGTGTCATTCCATTGAGTTGGGTTTTCAGGAAAAGAATCGATAGAATCAGCCCACCCATCTCCATCTTTGTCTTCACAACCAACAATCTCGGATTGATGAGATGTGCCAAATTGCATTGGACATGAATCGGTTAGATCGATAAAACCATCATTATCATCATCATTATCCTCAAGCTCGTCATGACATCCATCAGCATCATTATCTGTATTTTTATCCGATATCCAATTTAGGAGAACCTGACAATTGTCTGCTAAATCATCTACTCCATCTCCATCATCGTCATTATCTTCTGATTCATCATGACATCCATCCTGATCTTTGTCATTTACTGTATCGCTCAACCAATCGGTTTTTCCTTCAGGACATTCATCGAGAATTTGATTGCTCTCGTCCAAATTAAAAATTCCATCATTGTCATTATCAAAATCTTCGACATCATTTTTACACCCATCTGCATCTGTGTCAGTATTATTATCAGAGAACCAATTATTCAAACCAGTTGGGCACAAATCATTGTGATTAGTTACACCATCTTGGTCAAAATCTCCGCTTAATTTTGCAACAAAACCTTCCTCTCTACCGCCTAAATTTCCTATCTCATGTATGCCAAACACAACAGGTTGAGAGGAGGCATTATACGAACCTGAATGATATACATCACCTTGATTAGATATGTGTATGTCGTTGACACTTTCATCAAGTACGCCAAAAATATTGTTTATTTTTATCCATGAACCTGCACCAGAGATCTCTCCATAGAAGATGTCAGTAGAACCTGATGTTGCGAGTTCATTACCTCCTGCTAATATCGAGTGGTCAAATTCTCCATTCACGAATATCGAATTCGATTGGAAAAATTTGATATTTTTCACTTGCTCATTGCTTGGTCCATCTAGATTTGAGCCATTATCGCCTACTTTAATCGCCCAATTAACTGTTGAGGATGTACTTAATTTAGCGATATAGCCGTCCATACCAGCACTCGTTGTGAGATTGTATACTCCTATGTTCAAGTATCCTTCAAATGAACCTCCAATGACCAAAGAGGAATCAAGAACATCTATCGAGGAGGATATTGAGTATGCACTGTTTAAGAAAATTACCCAATTCCATTCACCATTAGTTGAGATCTGTGCGATAAATGAACTCTGGGTGCTTGAATAGTCTTGGTATAAATTTCCATTTGGGGAGGAAAAATTATTTTTGAAATCACCCGTGATATACAGATTATTTGAGGAATCATCTGAAATGCTATTCACTTGACTGAAACCATTTCCCTCAATTTGATTTGCCCAAACCCAAAATCCTGAGTTGGTGATTCTTGCGATGAAACCTTTGTTTTCGATTTGAGATTTTGAAAGATTTATACTTTCGAATAGGCAATATGAGCCAGAGTAATACCCTGATACTGAAAGAAGCCCACTGTCGTTTATCTCCAAATCAGATGGGATGTCATTACCATCCCCACCTGCATCCAAAACCCAATTCCAAACACCATCCACTGAAATTTCAGCCACAAATACATCAAGACCTCCCTTTCCATATTTTTGGCTGGCCCCAAAAGATGCGGAATGATATGCAGTATCAATGTGATCTGGTTCGGTAGAATATGCTCCGGAGATGAGTAATTTACTCTGGCCGCTGATTTCCATGTCAGTGATTAAATCGTTTCCTTTACCACCAAATGAGGTTGCCCATTCCCATGAAGTTGATTTGTTCCACTTACCAAGGAAAATATCCGTTGTACCTGCATTTGAATTTACCAGATTAAAGTTACCTAAGCCTAGATTTTCAGACTGAAAAGTCCCGGTAACAAATATATTTCCAAGAGAATCAGTTACGATGCTGTTTACACTTTCGTTATTAATCTCAGAAAAATCTCCATTGATAGATAGAGCGAATTCCCATTGATTTTCGGCTGATGTAGAACGAATAGTATTGTTGTAAGCGTTTTCTTCATGAGGCATTTGAGTCGACGGTATATATTGGCAAAGTAACATCAATGAAAAGAGGAAAGACATGCATATGCTCCGCCTTTCCATAATGAAGAAAAAAACAATCTCCCATATTTTCATTTCGTCTACGTATTAATCAATAAAATTTGTATATTTGCCCCTCTAGGAGGAAATATGCGAGTGAGTGGCCTTTTTTCTGGCCCTAAGCAAGGTTTACCAAAAGGCCGCTCAATGCCAAAAAATCCTGAGCCGAATCTTTTGATAACAAAATTAGGAGCCGCTGGAGATATCAACCATTACCGTCTGACCAAGAAAAATAACGAGGAAGATATGGCGATACTGGTCCTATCTTCTCAAGAACTAGAGCAACTCAGACGAAAGGGTTACGAGTTTTTACCAGGTGACTTGGGAGAAAATATTTTGATTGAAGGTCTTCCTGTAGACCAAATAATACCAGATATGTATCTTAATTTTGAATCCGGTTTGTCGTTGCAGTTTTCTCGCATTTGCGACCCATGCTCAAAATTAAATCAATTACCGAATATTGGAAGTAAACGAATAAAAAATCTCCTCAAAGATGCAATGGGTCTGCGGGGTTGGTATGCGAGGGTTATCGCAGAAGGGAACGTTTCAATTGGAGACGTTGTCGAAATTCATGGAATCTCATCAAATTGATATCCATTTTCCCATTTCTTCTCACCAAGAGCAACCTCTAACTCATAAGGGGTGACCAATGGTTTGTCATATCGAACTGAGTCATCGATAGCAATCCTTGGACAAGCGGTATTTACGTAGGCATCCACGGGATAAAAATCAATCAATTCAGGACTAATATGTTCAAGAGCAAGCAAATACCCCTTTTTCCCATGCTTTTCAAGAAGTTTTTTCATACGCATCGCTAAGGTTCTCCTCATTTGTCCTGGCTTCTCTCCGATAAGAATCGCATATGTTTTTGCATCTTGGATTGACATTATCAAACCGAATCGTTGCCTCAAAATCCTTTCTACACGTGCAAGAGATAGTTCGGTGGCATCTCCAGTGTATGGGTCGAGCATAGTGAGTGGTTTTCCAGTGTGTAAGACCAAGCCTATGGGGTGAAAATCTCCACTGCCAAGGAAGAGATAATGCCCGATTTGAGGGTCATCTCCTGAATAATTACACCCCAATACTTGACCGGGAAAGGTAAGTCTAGCCCCTCCAACGGGTACCTCAACTTGGAAGCCGACGTTTTCTAATTTCTTTTTGTAGTCAAAAATGAGGTGCAAATGCTGAATGCTACCCACCAAGCCAAGGTTTGTACCTTCGAGCGGTGCGACTCTACCGACTGCGTCGAGAAACGCGTCCTTTGCATCTTCTTCGTTACTTACGTCTATTTTCTGATGTAGTCTATTCTCTGCTAATTGTCTATGTGCATGCAGAATTGGCAACGCAGGAGCAATATCAGGATCGCCATCATAGGTTACATTGATGAAATGAGTAGGCATTCCAGAATCGATATTCATTTGACTGTGGCCCATGTGTGCAACAAGTTCAACACCCATCATCTGCATTTTATTGTGAACCAAATCGCAAGCGCCGTAACAAGGGTCAGCAGCAAGGACGACTTTAGCACCTGTATTCTCTTCTATAGAATCCATCATTTCAAGCGCTTGCATTTTTAGCCCTTCTGGAACTTGTAAAGCAATGAGTCTGTTATCATTGGATTTAATTGATTCAATCAGGCTATCTAACTCAAAATCATGCCGGTTTAAATCCATTTTAATCACCTTTATCCAATTATTACCTTGTCGTGATCCATTGAGACCTTTACGATTGAATCGAATTTGACTTCAGGATATTTATTCTTCAAAAAATTCATCCCCTCATTTTTTTCAACGACCACGACTACTTGAGAAACAACTCCACCAATTTCGTGAATCCCTTGAATTACGCTGTCGAGTGTCCCTCCTGTAGATACTACGTCGTCGATGATGAGCACTTTCTCATTGATGTTAACATCATTGATGAACAACTTTGATTCGGAATATCCAGTATTCTGTGTAACTTCTAACTCGCCTTCTAATCCATATGGTCTCTTCCGTACGACGACCATTGGTTTTTTCATTCGCAATGCTGTTGGCGCAACGAGTGGTAAGCCCATGGCTTCTATGCCGATAATTAAATCAATTTCGCTCCAGTCTGTAACTTCATTTACTCCAGATAAAACATCTTCAAGAACTTCGGGTTCTAATCGAGGGACGCCATCGGTAATTGCATGAATAAAATAAGGGTAATCTCCCTTCCATATGACTGGAGATTCTCTGATGCTTTCATGAAGTGATTCATAGAGGCCCATTCACCAACGCCTCAAAGTTCGGCCAAATATTCGACATACTCGTCAGCATCGAGTAAATTTTCCATGTCGAGTTCGTGTGGTGTGATAATCATGATCCAACCTAGGTCGTAAGGGGATTCATTAACTAATTCCGGATTGATTTCTACTTCTCCATTCACCTCTTCAATCATGCCAGAGAAAGGGCATGGGAAGGTTAATTTTTCATCTGAGGTCCAAATTGAAAACATGTTCTCTTCCTCATCAATTTCATTTTCTGCTTGTCTTAGTATAACTCTTAGAATTTCTCCAAGATCTTCAGCCAAGAAATCGGAAATTCCGATATGAAGCCTGTCATCCTTTTCTTGATACCAAACATGTTCCTTAGAGTACTTACGATTGTGTGCAATCTGAAACTCCATTATGTCTTCGTCCAACTCCTCACCGAACGGGGCGTTATCAAAGTGATATTTTAATACAATGATTTACAAATATCATCCTCTTGGAAGGGAATGGGGAAGATATGAGGTTCGATGAAACAGAAGAACAATCAATGATTAGAGAACTGGTCAGAGATTTTGCTGAAACAGTTCTCCAACCTACTGTCGAACATCGAGATGCAAACCAAATAGCTCCTTCTGAAGAGTGGAAAGCATTTCTTGATTTTGGCCTTCAAGGTGTAACCATACCCGAAGAGTACGGGGGTAATCCAGTTGACGACATTTGTGAATCGATCATCGTTGAAGAACTGGCGAGGGTCGATCCTTCCTTCGCTGTAATGTTTTGCGTACATGTAGGATTATGTGCAAAAACAATTGCATTACACGGAAATGAAGGGCAAAAAGAAACTTATCTGCCACGCTTGGCATCTGGAGAAGTGGGCGCATATTCACTCTCAGAGGCAGGCGCTGGCACCGATGCAGCTGCCATGACCTGTAAAGCGAAACTCAACGACTCTGGAACACATTATATCTTGAATGGAGAAAAAATGTGGGTGACGAACGGGGAGCAAGCCCAGATTTATGTTCTATTTGCCAAAGATGTTGACCATCCTGATTTTGGGAAGACCAAGCATGGAGGAACTACTGCATTCATCGTAGATCGGGCATTCTCCGGTTTTAGTACTGGAAAAAAGGAAGACAAACTTGGTATTCGGTCTTCTGACACGTGCACACTTGTTCTCAACAACTGCCAAGTACCTGTCGAGAACGTTATCAAAGGACCAGGAAATGGTTTTGCAATCGCCATGAACGCTTTGGATAACAGCAGAATTGGTATTGCAGCACAGGCTTTGGGGATTGCCCAAGGGGCTTTTGAAGCCGCAAATAAATATGCACACGAAAGACAAGCGTTTGGAAAGCCGATTGCTCATCACCAGATGATTAGTGCATATCTTGCAGATATGGCTACACAAATTGATGCGGCAAGGTTACTCGTTTACAAGGCCTCTTTTGTTAAACAAGAGCATTACGAAAATAATGGACCGCGCCATACAAAAGAAGCAAGCATGGCAAAATTATTCGCAGGAGATACTGCAATGTGGGTTTCAGAAAGGGCAATTCAGGTATTAGGCGGTTACGGATACACCAAAGAATTCCCAGTTGAAAGATTCTTCAGGGATGCAAAGATCACCCAAATCTATGAAGGAACTCAAGAAGTACAAAGAATTGTAATCAACAGGGCTATCAAACCATAATTCACCCATTTATTGACCAATCCGTAAATCTTTGATTAACAAAAACTCAACCTTTTCCAGGATTTGCAGAGATAAGTCAATATCCAACTAAGAATTGAGAATTATTTAATGCAATCTAGTATTTTGAATAACCAACGCATGAGGATTATTTTTCTGATATCAGTTTTTTCTCTTTTTTCGATTGTCGCCTCTGCCAGCACAGACGGAGATAGTGATGGTATCATAGATTCGATAGATAGATGCCAAAATGGTGAGATAGATTGGGTTTCAAATCAATCAACAGATGCTGATGGTGATGGATGTAGAGATTCAACAGAAGACTGGGATGATGATAATGATGGATTCGATGATGATGCAAACTCAACAATCGCAGATGATTGTCCTAATGCATACGGTTTATCTACACAAGGAGGTGTTCTTGGATGCCCTGATTCAGATAATGATGGTTGGGCGGATTTAAATGACAAATTTCCAGAGGAATCTACGCAGTGGAATGATACAGATCAGGATGGATATGGTGACGAATTAAGTGGATATCAAGGAGATTCATGCCCTAGCCAGCAAGGCAATTCAACCATCGACAAATTTGGCTGTTTAGATAAAGATGGAGATGGTTACTCTAACGATGGTGATGACTTGCCAGATAATCCTACTCAATATTTTGATTTAGATGGAGACGGTTATGGAGATAACAGATCTGCTGGAGCGTTACAATCCGATGCATTTCCAATGAACCCATACCAATGGCATGACAATGATGGTGATGGGTATGGGGATAATGTTGTTTGCGTACATTATGATGCACATCCCAATGATGTTAATGCGTGGGCTGCTGATGATGAATGTGATATTGAAGATGATGATGGTTTCGAATTCATGATTCCTGGAACCAAAATAACAATCAGTGCTTGGGATTTAGTTGGAATTTTCACAGGGGGTCCAATAGCTGTCTGGGTTATTTTTTCCTTGGCAACCAGAGACTCAAGATGCCATCAATTTGAGGTTAGATTACGTGACGCCAAATCAAGAAAGGAAATTGAAGATATTGCAACAGAGTATGAAAAGGCCTTGATGCTTAGGATGATTGGTATACATCATGGACTTAGATTGGAGAGACTTCGGTCAGAGTTTGATGATGTGTTTGAAGTCAGAGATGCGATTTCAGGGATCATTAAAGATGAGGAAGAATGATTCAAGGATTTGAAATCAATCTTCTTTCTTGAAAACTTGGAAAACTGGCAAGGCAAGTGCTCTGCGGAAATCTATGATTTTACATTTTATTCGAAGATAAGAATTGATTTTCCGTGAATCAAGAATCTCATTTGACTGGACTGGGAATACAAATAATCCTTCGAAAGGTCCTCCGTCAATGATTGCCTTTGCAGTGATTCCACCTTTGTAATCTCCTTCAGCCATCAGAGTATTTTCTTTGGATTGAAGACAGATTAACATCTGATGTACATCACCAAAATCTGAAATAATCTGCTCACGTTCACCTCTTAGTCTTGCATTTTGTAGGTCTTGAATTAAAAATTCAACTTTGGTTTCGATTTCTTGAGAGTAACGATGATCGTCGTCATCATCATCATCGTCATCATCATCGTCATCATCAATCGGTTCCGAATCAATTTCAACATTTTCACTAACGTCTGACTCAACCTCTTCAGTGGAATCATTTCTTTGTTGTTCTATTTCCTCAACCTCGTTGAACAATCGTTCTTCAAAATCGTCATCTTCAGTTATTTTTTGTAATCCGAAAGCAGCAGCAGGAGCTGCACGAGAGCCAGTTGAGTTTAGATAATCTTGCCAATCGAATTCACCTTCATGCTGATAAGGTGGATGAAGTTCTTTTCCAAGAGAGGCTTGGGTTCCAGATGGCATCAACATACCACTATCAAGAGATGCAGTATAATCATGGTCTTTGTTCCAGCCATCAAAATGGACACTTACTTCTCGACCGTTTACTGCAGTCACAGTAGCCACTGCTACAATACTCGGGTTATCTTTTACAACTGCTTCCAGTTTATCTCCAAGTTTGATAGCATCCAAGTCACTTTGTGCAGAATCGTCGATGTTTTCTTCAGCAATTTTTTCGATTCCAGCGTCTTCAAGTAACTTTCTCATTACATCTATCGGGACTTCATCTTGGCCTGTAGGAGAAAGTGATTTGATGATTTGTTGTGCCATCCAAGATGGCATGACGACACCTGAATAACGATGCACGAAGCCTGCGAGTTCGATGGGAGTAATGGTGTTTGAATTATCTGGATCTAGTAAATCGAGTGTTTGGTCAATGTCGAGTCCAGCAGATTGAATCCATTGAACGAAATCATCAGAACTTTCAATTCTCAGTTTAACTTCGTTTAGTGCTTTTTTGGCTAATTCTTTCCGAGTTAAATTCAAGATCCCCGCAGCACCAATGGCTCCACCAACTCCTAAGGCAATGAGCGAAGCATCAAGTGTTTTCCTAGCAGTTTCTGAGTTTTGTAATTGAGACATAATTGTCTCACGGTTCGAATTTTTCGCCTCGACTTTACTTATTCCAGATGCTTGTGCAACCAATCGTAAATCTTCTGTGGATAAATTTTCGATGGTGCCTTTATTTTCAAAGTGGCTGAGAATATCTGGTGTGAGGAATTGTTCAGGATTCAATGTTGTATTTTCTAATACTTCTCCAGACAAGTTAACGGGAATTTCATTCGGTATATCCTTCTGTTCGACTGATTGAAGCATGGACGTGGAATATTGGGTGATTGATTTATTTGCGGATTGGAATCCACCAACCATAAGTAAAATCACACTCGAAAAGCAGCATGCGAATCCTAAACCAGCTAATTCTTCACCGAAGAAAAAGATAAACATCGAAACAAAAATTCCATTTGTTCCTAGTTTTAGAAAGTTAATTTGTTCCTCAGGAACTACTTCCTCCATGTCGGCCATTGTCTGTCCGAGACGTTGAAACTTGAATAGATTGATGTTCAAGGCCATGACAATGTCGGCCAATCTTCAAAATTTGAACTGGTCCATGGGATGGTACACAAAACGCTCTCAATGCCATCGAGGTGAGTTATATTTCGCTCAAGCTGGATCCGGTGAAGCCAATTTTTTAGCCGACCCAATTTTTCCCCTGGCTGAAGACCAGTGGCCTGCATAATCCAGTCTCCAGAGGCCAGAGGAGGTGTATTTTGGGGGATATTTTTCAATTTTTGACGTAAATCTATCACGATATCCTCTCCGTATTCATATTCCAATAATGAAAGGTGATTTTCCCTTAAATCACCGATGATTTCTGCATACAATCTCAAATCCATCTCACGAGGAAGTTGTTTCGCTTTATCATGAAGTGTCATGCTATTTTGCTTGATTGTGTTGGATACCTTCATTTCATTTAGGAATTTTTTCAAATCATTGATGTGATTTTGCCTGAACAACAGTGCAAGCCTAACCGAAATGACAGGCTGAACCGAATCAAGAGAGGGTGGTACTTCATTGATTTCTGGAATTAAGGTATTCAATATTTGATCATTTTTCATCTTGTTTAAACTTGCATTGACAAATTCACTTCGCAGAATTTGGGAAAATTCTTGCCATATTCTTTCAGACGAAATACGCGATAATGCTGATTTATTTTCTTTGATCGCTTGACTCAATTTGGTGCTGAATCTGCGTACGGATTTGGTGTGGTGGCTCATCAATCGATATGCTCTTAGTATTCGCAGAGCATCCTCTAAGATTCTTGATTCAGCTTTTCCGACTGTTTGAATAATTCCAGATTCTAAATCATTTCTACCCTTGTACGGGTCATATAGGATTTCTCTGAATGGGTCCCATGCCATCGCATTTATTGTAAAATCACGTCTTGAAAGGTCTTCAGATAAGGATTGACCCCATTTGACAACTTTTGGTCTCCGTCCATCGCTGTAATCTGATTCGATCCTTGTTGTTGTACATTCAAAAAATGAATCTCCAGCCCGAATTGTAACTGTTCCATAATCTATTCCAGTAGGAATTGCAGATTCAAATATCGACAGAATTTCCTGTGGCGGTATATCTACTGCAAGATCGATATCTCCAATTGGTACTGATGCAAGTGCATCTCTTATTGCCCCTCCTACAATCCAAACTCCTGCACCCTGTTCAGCGATTTTATTTAGCACAAACCTGAGATTGTCACTTAAATCAATTAAATTGGGAGTATGTACGCCCTTTAAATCGGCCTCACGGCCACAAAAAGGGTCAGACATATAACTTCCACACGCAAAAATGGCAAAGAGTTATCTCACAAAGGTTGGAGCAGGAAACATGACTTGGGAGACTGATGATGTTGAGTTAGTTCCAATTCATGAGTTACTTCCTCATGAAGAAACCAAGAGTAAAAATCAACAAAAACTTCAACAAATGACCATCAAATGGGGAGGTTATAACAAGCCTTTATTGGTTGATGTCAAATCTAAAGTTATTCTTGATGGCCATCATCGATATAGAATTGGTGAGGCTTTGGGTTTGAAATTTTTACCTGCAATTCTGATTGATTATTTGGTTGATGACAGGATTCAGGTTATGACCTGGCCCAATGCTGAATCGGATTCGATTACAAAGGAAGAAGTCGTTGAGATGGGACTTAGTGGTAATTTATTTCCTCCCAAAACAAGCAAACACGTATTTTTTGGAGACTTGCCTCCAATATTCTATTCTATAGAGCAGTTAAGTTAAATTTTGGAGGCGATTGCTCTTTTCCAAAGTTTGTTCCCATCATTGCTTACAACGGTTGGGTTTTGCGGTTTTTCCAAGATTTCTACGGTTTTTGATTGAATAACGCCTTGCCTAGAAATTATGAAATTTGCTTTTCCTCCAATGTGATTCTTTGCATAGGCTTGTAGTTGTTTAGTTTCTAGTATTCTTGAACCGTCTACGGCAATAATTTCATCTTGAGGCATAAGTTCTGCCCTAGCAGGAGAACCATCTTCAAATGAACTGACCATGATTCTCCCCTCTTTTTTTGTAGTTCTCAAGCCAAACCAACCCACCTTCTTTTCTTCATTTGCGTGGATTTTTAGGCCAAACAAAGTCATGGCACGGCTAATATCTGGAGGTATTTGTTCTCGAACAGCACGATCAAGCCATTTTCCAAGCAATCGTCCCCCTTTCATGGAGGTCAATTTTGCACGAATGTCCTTGTAATCTATCCCATCTCTATTGCCTATGGTTCCATGCTCTTTGTAGAGTTCAACCATCAGGTCATCGACACCATGCAATCCTTTCGATCGATATCTAAGTTCAGCATCCAGGCAGAAAAAAACCAATTCACCTTCAAGATAATAACTAATCCGAGACTCTCGCGCATATGGATTTGGGCGATAGAGGTGAATCCATGCATCATGAGATGAAGCACAAAGTGATTCCTTATGCATACCATTTCCGCTGAAATGTCTTTCCAATTTCTTTTTCCAATCTTTGCACCAAACTTCAAAATCCCATGCGCCGCTGCGTAAACAAATCATGTCACCAAGCCAAGAAGTTCCGCCCTCAAACCACCATAACAAATCGGTATGTACTTCTTTTTGTAAATCATAAGGAATGAATTTCTTAGGTTTGAGCCTTTTCACATTCCACTGGTGTAAATATTCGTGACTAAACAAGCTAAGTAATTGGTTATAGTCATCTTCATAACCTTGTTGAAGACATTTTCTTGGCATCATAGAGGTTTGGCTCCTTAAGTGCTCAAGACCTCCTCGATTATTTTCAGTGAAATGGAATACTGTAAGGTAATCTTTCCATTCAGGAATTCCAAATAATGCATGATGTTCTTCGATAATTTTCGTTAAATCTTCAATGAGCAAATTTAATCTATCTTCCTCTATTTTGAATCCACCAGCATCCCACCATTTCATTCGATGATTGCAACCATTTACAATCCAAGATAACTCTCTGTTTGGATTTGCTTCCATAATACCATCCAATAACTCATCTCTTCCGTCAGCAAAATATTCTCCATTTTCCCCCGGAATTTGAGTAGAAATACTCCAGTCTTTTGGGACAGACAATTTCACAGTATGTATTTCATCCATCCGTTGTACATCAATGCCCGATTCAGGTAACCACCACGTGAATGGTGGCATTAAATGAAGATGGGACTCATCCATATGATTTGACCGAACAGTCATTTCAAAACACAAAACTCTGTATTGAATTGAGATTTCTTTACAATCCTTTGGAATTTGAATCTCCAATCCATCTACGTCGATACGATTCCAATGAAGGGATGTTTTTTGATGATCTTTAACCTCAATAGAGTCTACATATTGTAATGGTTCTCTCATGAAGTAGGAGCCAGGTACCCATCTTGGAAACCTCATGATCATTTTTTTTGCAGTGAATGGTGCCGAAACGGTGATGTCTATGTGCAAGTATCTTGATGATGGCTGGGTAGCATCTGCTGAAAAAGTGATACCAGAACTCAAAAACTCACCCCGATGTAGTTTTGAATGAATCGAGTAAGTTATTTGTTGTTATGCGGATTAAATCGTCATCATGGGTTGATAATGGTTCAATTTTTTCTGAATATTCGTGTTTCTTATGTGGAAATTGTTCAATTAGTTTTGCTCGAATAAACGGGTCTATTTTTTCATCAAAGATGCATTTCAATCGAAAATCAAGAGCGTTAGTATCATTTTGATTTCTCAGAACACGTGGCAACAAAAGTGGAGCATGCTCCTTAACTTTCGAATAAAATTCGCTATTTCCATGAATGTTGGTTGCAATATCAGATAAAATTCTTTCATTTGAACTTTGGATCAATTCCCGGAATAAATGGGGAAATGAATCCAAGATTATGTCACTTATTGAAGCAGTAATTCGTTCGTGGTCTTTTTGAAGAAGTCTTTTGACCGTAGATTCATTAATTTCGAGATTTTTTCGTTTGATTTCTCCAATAGAACTGATTACTGGGAGCGGGTGTTCGTCATCAAGGGTTTCGATTAAAATATCATCATCTTCAGTATGCTCAATAGCTACTGCACGGATTACAGGTGATTCATCTTCCAAAAAGATTTGTCGCCATTTTACATCCTTAGCTAAACTTTTTGCAGCATTTTTTTTCGTTTGAGAATCTTGTGATTTAATTAATATTTCAGCCGCAGATTCATCAGGTATTCTTTGTAATAAGTCAGCAGCAACTCGCTGACAAGATTCATTCTTGGTTTGAATAAGGTCGTGGAGATGCTCCTTGTGAGTTGCATATTCTTTGTAGGCATTCAAAGCTTTAGATTGAAACCAAATATCTTTATCTGACAACAGTGTTTTGAATAATTCTAAAATCCAAACCTCTCCAATTTCAAATAATTGCCTAACAGCTTTGCGTTTTATGCGGATATCCTTGCTCGATAGGTCTCTTTT
>CEUV01002946.1_pt1 | contig 21101 bp, 15 predicted proteins | sample 356401 | NCBI WGS metagenome assembly CEUV01 (sample SAMEA2622710, study PRJEB7988) | marine metagenome | isolation source: saline water (ENVO:00002010), including
ATCGAGTCAATGGCCACACCGGTCTGAGCCGATGGGTTGGTGACGGTCACGTTCGAGACGGTGACGTGCTGCAAGTCAACATCGATGAAGTTCACGTAGGAGTTCTCGACAGTCAAGTTCTCAGCGTGCAGAGCACCAGCGGTGGAACCTGGGTAGTTGACGATGGTACCGCCCCACGACTTACCGTCAGTGTTACAGTTCTTGATCGTCCCTTCCTTCAGGGTAGCCACGGTGTTCTCAGGGAAGTTGAAACAGGCCTCATCGACGCCATCGATTTCGAAATCTTCCATGGTGACAACCGTACCTTGGCCGCTGCCGTGCGTGAACACAGCACCGACGTTGGTGAAGGTCACGTCGCTCATCGTGTAGTTTCCGGTGTTACAGTCTGCGGTTGAACTACCACAGGACGGTCCGGAGCTGTCGTGGCGGCTACCAGAGCGGAACACCGCACCCGACGTGTTCTCAAAGTTCACGTGGCTGAATTGGTGTCGGTCGTCGGTACCACCAGCGGAGGTACAATCGTCCGTGAAGGCCATACCCTTCCACTCGCCACCGTTCATGCCGGTGATGTTGATGGGGTGGGTCTCGTTGGCCAGTGCCGTCATCTTGGTACAGGCGCCGTCGAAGGAGATACCCTTACCGGCGGCCACGAAGATCTGCACGCCGGGCTTGATGGTCAAGTCCGAGGAGACCACGAGGTAGTCGTTGGTCGGGTTGATGCGGATTGGGCTGTCGGTCAAATCCCACACTGGGTCGGAGGTGATGTCAGCCGTGACATCCGTACCCTTGCCTTCGTAAGGCATGACACGGTAGTAGACGGAACAGTCCTGGTTGGAGTTCACGTAGCAGTAGTATTGGTTGTATCCGGTCCAGAACGGAGCGATGGTACCTGGGCGAGCCAAGCTGCTTCCCGAGTAGGGGAGGGATGGCTGGTGGTAGGTCCAGAGGTTGCGCTCAACGTTCGTGTTGCCGTTGCTGATGAAGTACATCGAGCCTTGTCGGCTGAGTTGGATACGGTCGTTGGAGTCGTCACCGTCGTAGGTCGTACCGAAGTACTCGAACTCGAAGCCTGCTGGGATGTCAATGTTCGCGTTGCAGCGAGCCTTGTACGTGTTCCAGTAGTAGGACGAGATACAGTAGTAGAGGTACGGGCGACCGTTGGAGGTGCCGGTCAACGCCGTGTCGGCGTTGGTGACTTCCACCAGACCCTTGTCGAAGGATTCCCATGCGTGGGAGCTCGAGCTGGTCGAGATACGGAAGTTGGACGTGGTTGGCACGTGACCGGGGTTGGTGTTGAAACTCGTCGAGGAGGAGTGCGCAATGCTGGCACCCTTCTGACGGGTTTGGTCCATGTAGCCGATCGACCAGGAGTTGTAGGTGGTACGGCAGTTGCTGTCGTACTTGTACTCAATCTCGTTGGTCACGTCGTAGAACAAGGCCTGAACGGTACAAAGTTGACCGTAGGTGTAGTACGACATGTCTCGCCACTCAACGACGAACACCTTGTTCGGGTCGCCTCGCTCAAAGGAGTAGGTCGACGAGGTGTTGGCGTTGACACCAGAGGAAACGGTCGAAACGTCTCGGCTGGAGAAGTAGTACTCCACCGTGTCGTTCACTTCGAGGTCCTCAATGGCAGCGCTCCACGTACAGGCAGCGAGTTGACACTGTGCACGGGTCTTGCCGGATTCTTGGGACATGGCCGTCGAAACCCAGCTGCCAGCCGAGCCACCGTCGGGGGTGATTCGGTGGTAGAGGGTGGGTCCAACACCAGCAGAGCTGCTCACGTTAAGACCTGCGGCTGGGTCACCGGCATCGAGGATGGTGACCGAGACCGTTCGGCTCTTGGAGTGAGAGTCCTGCATGGGGCTGTGGATCATCTCAGGCTTGAACGTGTCAGGCGTAGGTGCAACGTTGCCGACCTTGTAGGTGATGTCGCCGGTGCTGGCCTGGCGACCGTAGTAGCCAGATCCGAGGGCGAACCCGCTCCAGCGGTAGGAGGAGGTCGAGCCGTAGATCATGTAGTAGGCCGAAGTACAGCGGTCGGTGCTGATGGACCGGTAGAAGTAGTACCAGCCGTTGGTGGTCACACACAAGCGGTTAGCGGTCGTGGACGTCTGCGTTGCGTTGAACGAGAACGTACCGAAAGAACCGGTGATGTCGCCTGGGATGGCGAACTTGTAGGCTTGCGAGAAACCGTAGGACACCGAGGCCGTGGCTTGGCTGCCGCCGGTCAATGGGGTGTCAATGCCGGTTTCGGTGTCGACACCGACAGTGGCCCACTTGTTCAGCTGGCTGTTGTACACGAAGATGATGTTCATGCCTGGGCCGTCCTTGGCAGCGATCTGCAGGAAGCCGTCGCCGTTGTTGTTCCAGAGGTTCTGGTTGAACTTGTTGGTACCACTGTTCATGCCGTAGTAGCCGTAAGCAGGAGCGGTGTTTCCACGAGCGAGCCAGTTACCGTAGAAGGTGCTGGTACCGGTGTAGAAACAGGACTGCGAACCCGTGCCACAGTTCGAGGTGTCGAACTCAAAGAAGTACTCATCGGAGTGGCTGTAGTAGGTCAGTTGGCGGTCCATGAAGCCCTGAGGCGTGTAGTAGCTGCCTGCGTGGACGTCCGTGGTCAACACGGTCATCTTCTTGTGCGAGGTTGGTGCGTTGGCTGGGTCAACGATGTCAACCTGGTAAGGCGTAGGCGTGGTTTGCGTACCGGTCAAGGCAGGCTCGTAGCCGACGTTGGCGCCGTTGCTGCCCTGGTTCAGGTCTTGGAACTTCCAGTAGTACTGGAAATCGTCACCGTAGGACAAATCGTCCACACGGGCCTTGAAGCGGCAGTCGGTGGCGGTGCTGGAACAGGTGCCAATGGACACGAGTTCACCAGCATCGAACTGGTTGTTGGAGCCCAGTCCGTAGGTGGTGGTGCTCCAGGTAGATCCACCGTCGGTGGAGTAGTAGAGCACAGGTGCACCGCTGGACGTCGTGTCGATGCCCGACATGTCGGTCAGCTTGATGAAGAGCGTTCGCTCACCTTCGATGTACGAATCAATTCCCGTGTAGGGGACAAAGTCCGAGGTTGGGGCATCGGCGTCCGTACCACCAGAGTAGGTGATGAGGAGGTGAGAGTTGCGGCTGCCGGAGGCGTAGGCGTACGTGTAGAAGTACGCACTGCCACCGGTGTAGTGCTCACCAACACCGACCGTACCCGAGTTGCTCAGGGCGTTGGTGATGATGGAGACACCACCGGAGGTGGCGGCACAAGCGGTTGCGGAGTTACAGAGGTTAACGGTCTTCCAACCGGTACCGCTGCTGCTGACCGTGGCTGCGGATGGCGAGCGACCGATCGAGGCCTTGAGGCTTCGAGCGGCGGTGCCACCGTAGTTCGAGGTCAGGTAGGAACCGCTGATGGAGGAACCGGAACACGAACTGGAGCCGAAGCTGTAGGAGTAACGTGGAGCAAGACCACAGGACTCCAAGACCTTGACCTGGAAGGTTCGGGTCGAGCCGTAAGCGTAGTTCATGTATTTCTTCCACTCGATCTTGTCAACGGTTGCACCGCTGGGCAGAGCGCTGGAGGAAGTAAAGGTGTACTTGTGCCATGGCACATAGTAGTAGGAACCGTAGTATCGGTAGTGGTAGCGGTAGGCGCTGCTGTAGCAGTATGCGTAGTAGATGTAACAGTAGCCACCTGCAGCGGAGTTCACACGAATGGACGGGTCAATGGCGACCGGGTAGACACGGTCTTCATCGAGGAGCCAGTCGGACTCAACCACGGTGATGAGGAGGATTTCAGGGCCGTAGACCTGAACGAAGAAGGTCCCCATGTAGGGCTCTTCTGCACCTGCTTCCATGATCATGGGCGCAGGAATCTCCACGAGGAGTTCACCGGTTTCGATGTGTCGGATTTGAAGGTCTTCTTGCGTCTTGAAGAGTTCTTCACCGAGCATCGTTTCGCCAGAGAAGAGTGCGTAGCCAGCAGGCATGCGCAGTCCTTCGCTGAGACCGAAGTACTCAGCAGCGTCTGGAATCACCGGGACCTCACGGAGGATGAGGTTCTGCTTGACCTGGTTGCTCTCAACGGAGTAATCCAAGTCAAAGCCTTCTGCGAGTGGGTAGCGGATGACGTTGCCACCAACTTCCACGCCGTTCGGGCTTGGAGCAGCGATGAAGGGCTCGGGGGCCGAGCCGGAGACATCGAGGGTCACGAGCATGGGGTTGATACCGGAGATCACCGGGTCAACGAACTCGTTTGCCTGAACCGAGATGCCGTTAGCGACTTCAGGGGCGAAGTAGGTCGTGAAGGTGTTCTCCGTCACGCCCCAGCCCTCTGGGTAGGCCTGAATGTTCAGGTCAATGTCTTCCCAAGTGCCATCGGCAGACATGTAGTGGACAGGTTCACTGGCCACCATCTGCGTGATGGAGCCGTCCTCATTGAGGAAGGCCTTGGTCTTGGCGTCTCGCATCCCTTGAAGTTCAAGCGATGGGTCGTATTCATATTCTGCTTCGGCAAGCTTCTCGGGGAGAGCAAAGTAATCCTCTGCTCCAGTCGAGTCTGCTTCCACAGACTCCACGGTTGCTGCTGTTTCGTTGTTGTCAACGTAGCCGCTCATTGGCATGAGCACCATCAATGCGCACAACAACAGTGCAACCCCGATACCGCCGAAGACGGTCTTCTTCTGGTTATTCTTGTTTCCCAACATGTGTCATTCACCCCATACGGACTGTATGCAGTGCAGCCCACGACTTACACCACTTATATTGATTGGGGTGCAGAATCTTTGAAAAAATGTGACTCTCCGGAAATGAACCCCCCAAATTTTGCAAAAATCCGGCACGAAATTCCGCAAAAAGAGGTAGAAATCCGGAAGAAAAATATCAACTTTGAAAATGACACCGTGTTGGTTCTCGTTTGAGCATCACGCGTCGGCCTGCTCGTCAATGATCTTCGAGGCAATCTCACGGATGTCAACCGCGTATTGCCCCGGAAGTGGCATGTCCATGGGGTCAATGCCGTGGATGGCGTTCAACCAGACATATGTGCCGGTGTCTTTGGCAATTTCACCGGCATGGCCCTTGGCGTCGGTAAAGATCGAGGACTTTTTCGGCCCCGTCATTTGGCGAACATCATCATCGAGTTCACCGTCTTCGAACATGGCTCGCAACTCATACATCATGGCCCCGTGATGGAAGGTGAAGACGTCCGTGCCTGGATAATCTGCCCTGAGGTCGTCGGACAGGTTTCCCCAATACGGCCAAAGGTCGAGGGTTGAGTTGGCTGCATACTCACTCGCGTCTTCGTACTCAGCGGGAAAAGTCTTCCACGCCATGGCCAAACCAATGCGGACTCCTGGATTCTTCTCAACAGCGTAGTCTGTAAAATTCCAAATGGCCAGGTCGGTGTCCAAGGTTTCAATGAATTCAGGTGAGCAACAAATCATGACGAGCACGTCTATTTCACCGGTATCGAGGAAGGCTTTGATGTTCGCTTGGTGTTCGGCGTCTTCCCACAGCAAGCCCGGCGATCCGGATTCACCACCGCCGAATTCGATGTATTGAGCGTGCCTCTTGATACCTGCCGTGTGAGCGTATTCCTCCATCAACACAGCAAAGGGGCGTCCGAAGCTGTGCCCGATGTAGAGAACGTTGTAATCCTCGCCGTCAACATCGGCTGGTACTCGACCATCGATACCATCACCGCCTCCGCCTCTGCCCAAACAACCCGACAAAGAGAGGGTCAACATCAACAGAACGACCGATCCTGTTCGAAGCAACTTCATGCGCAATGAATGACCTCAATCCTTTGAAATGGTTTGGTATCACCTACGATACCAGATTTGAACATCGTCCGGACGATGAACTCATGGCGAGTCAAGAACGCTACCGTCAGGGAAGAAAGAAAAGAAGGCCAGAAGGGCCGCCGTAGCGGCCCTTCCGGCGTTGTACACCTCAAAGAGGTGGATGTGCTTCAGCAGAGGTTAGGGATCAGTAATCCCAGTCCTTGCCTTCGCCGCCTTCACCGTCTCCACGGGAGAGGATGAATGCACCTGCGATGAACGCCACGATGACCACGCCACCGATGAGACCCCAGGTCCAGGTTGGAACGCTGGAAGAAGCATCGTCGCCGGTGTCGCCAATGGTGCCGTTGCCGTCGTTCGTGTTGCTGTTGTCACTCACACGGGTGTCGATGATGGAGTTCATCGAAGCAGCAGCGTCCATGTTGCCCAGAGCGTCCATGGGCACAGCGGTGAAGAAGTACTCTTGACCGGTGCGAACGGCAGGCATGTCGATGCTCACAGTGGTGGCGTCAGCACCCATGGCAGCGTCGGGGCAGGGCGTAGGCATCTCACCGATGGTGAAATCCTCGGTGGACCAGCAAACGTGCCACATGGCCACGTCGCTGGAATCGCCGGACACTTCCCACGAGACAACCCACTGGCCGTCTTGGGCAGCCACAGCAAGATTCGTTGCTGCGACATCGCCGTCAACTTGCTTGTCAGCCACGACGCTGGCGATGCCAGGGGTGGAACAGCCTTGCTCGTTGCAGACGGCGACTTCAAGGTGGTAGGTCTCACCGTGCGTGGTTTGTGAACCACTGTAGGTGTAGGTGCGGTCCTCGTCAGCCACGGTGGCTTCGAAGGCGTCATCGCAATCGGCTTGTGCGGCACAGATGCTCACGACAATGCTGTCGGAGTTCAGCAAGGTACCGGTGATGTCCCAGGTCATGGCGATGGCGCCACCACGCTGGGCTTCAGCGCTGAATCCACTGACGGAGGCGTCAGGGATGGAGGCTTGGGCGAGTTCACCGCCCATGAGGACCATCTTACCGGAGGGGACAACAGGGCTGTTGTCGGGCACGTCGTAGGTGAACATCTCGGTGGTGGCGTCAACATCGGTCGAAGCATCGGACAAGAGGATCCACTTACCGGAGCCGTCAATGTACCACAGCGAGGTGGCTTCAACGTCCTTGGCAACGATGACCGAGATGGATTGGTCGAGCACGTCGCTGGCCGTGTAAGTGGTGCTTGGCGTGTAGTCCATGGCAGCCACGGCAGCGTAGGTGCCGGTGAAGCCTTCGAGTTGAACAGCATCGTAGGAGGAGGTATCTGCGTCCGTAAAGGACGTGATGGTGTACTCCGACTGCCCGTTGTAAACCAAGCTGTACTGGACTTCGATGCCAGCATCGCTGGTAGCGGTGGCGACAGCACTGTTCCAAACGAACATGTCAATCTCTTGGGACACTTCGCCAGCGTGGCTGTCGGTGACGACCACGGTGACCGGTGAGTTTCCGATGAAGTCAGGGAGCACAGGCGAGGTACACACCGTGGCACCTTCTGCTTGCGTTCCAGAACAACCACCGATTTCACCGCCGGGGTAGGAGTAAGCGAAGCTCAGTCCTTCACCCGAGGGGTCGTCGACGTCAAAGGCCTCAACGGCGAAGACCAGCGGGGATTCCTGGGCCACGACGATGTCGCCTTCCGTGGTCAGCTCAAAGGAGGTGATCACAGGGAGATTGTTGATGACGTCAATGACCATCGTGGCACCGTTGTTGCTGGTGCGCTGGTCCGTGCCGCCCGACCATGGCATGGGGTCCGTGTCGGTGCTGCCCTTGGAGTTCATGGTCAAGGTCATGTCAAAGGTGTACTCACCAGGCTCAAGGGTGGTCTGAACACAGACAGCACCGGTTGGGGCTTGTCCACCGAGCGGAGAGTACACGTAGGGCATGTCGATACCGACGGTGCACTCATTCATGGTGCCGGTGGTCAGGGTGGTACCGTCAAGAGCGATCGAGTACGAGACGTTCCAACCGTAGGCCTTGTTCGGATCACTGCCTCGGTGCTCAACATCTGCGTAGAGGAGGGAACAACCCACGTTCAGGTCGCCGTCCTCACCTTCTTGCGTGAAGGTGCTGGCAGCGCCCGTACAGTCGGAGTTGTAGCCTTGGTAGATACCCATACGCGAGATGCGGATGTCGTCGTAGGTGACCTTGCTGCCGGTCAGTTCATCGTAGTCCGTCTTGGGACGGTCATCGTTGTTCTGCAGCACTTCACAGAAGTTGGCCCACGTGGTAACGTTCTCGTTGCCTTCGGTGGCTTCCTCAGACTCAATGCACTCGTCGTACTGGCCGTAGAGGGTGTAATTGGCCACTTCTGCCGTGATTTCGAACTGTGCGTTCGCATCACCGGTTGGAATCAACTCACCGGACATTTCCCATGCGGTCTGGTAGGAAAGGACCGAGCGGGAACCCGTCTGCGTAGCGTTGGGGTCCGTCTCGTTGGCATAGGTCTCCACCGTCTGTGTGGTACCCACGGTCACGTAGGAGATGCCTTTGATGTCGTCGCTGCCGAGGGTGGCAGTGGCAACTTGGCCGGAGGTCTCCAGTCGGATGTTGACCTCGCGGGGGTTGAAGTTCTCGGAGCCGTCAGCGGTGACGGTCAGCTTGAACTGGGCGCTTTGAAGGCTGCTGGCATCGAGGCTGGACGTGTCCATCTCTTCACCGGAACCGTCGAGCCAGGTGAGGTCGACTTCGATGTCGTACCAGTCCTCAACGATGACGTAGACGAGTTCAGCGTCGTTGGAGGTGTCAGCGTCGATTGGGCTGTCAACGGCGATCTCTACCATGTACTCGCCTTGCGTAGGCGTCCACACGATGTCAGCGCCGCTGCGCTGGAGAGTCAGCTTGCCGCCGCCGAGGAAGGCTCCTGCGGCGAGTGGGTTGGTGGTGGAATCGAAATCACAGATGGTGCCGTCGTCGCACATGGCGTCAACGTTCTCCCACACGAGGTCGTTTCCAGCGGCGTCTTTGGCGATGCCGCCGACGGCCTGAGAAGAGTCGGTCAAGTAGATGGTGACCGAGTAGGACAACTCTGTGATGTCCGCATCGCCAACGTTCTTGATGAAGGCCGAGAACGTGACCTCTTCACCCACTTGGAGGGTGTTGCGGCAACCAGCGATGTTGCACGTGCTTTCTTTCGGCGTTGTGATGGCAACCACCGACGCATCTGCTCCTGCACGTGCGCCGGTTTCGTCGATTACCACTTGTTCTTCAAGCTCGTGGATGTCCATGCCGGCGAAGAAACTCGTCAACATCAACAACACGAGAATTACAGGTGTCATATTCTTCATGTCAATACCCCCGAAGGTTCGGTATCCCTCCCCACGCCATGCGTCGTATTTATACTATGGGCCCTATGAATACGGGAAAAAATGACCCATTATCGCTGATTTACGCACTTAATCGGCAGGCTGTGCCGTTGATTTAGCAGGAAAACGGCGTTTCCGTTCAAATTTGATGCCCTCGGCATTGTGGAGTTATTTTTACACCGCTCTGAGCGCAGCAGAAGGTGGAATAGCCGCTGCTCGACGGACCGGGAGAGAGGTGGTGAACAGCACGACCGCCCACGAAAGAAGGAACAAGAAACCAGTGCCCAGCCACGGGAACGAAAACACGGCACCTTCTGCCTTCCATAGCGCGTTGTAGAGCATCACATGAAACCCGTAGCCGATCACCAGGCCGTTGAGCAACCCCAAGACCGCCACCCACGAAACTTCAACAGAAAACAAGCGGAGGACATGCCGTCGCCTGAACCCAATGGCTCGGAGCATGCCAATGGTGGTCTTTCGCTCGCTTACATTTCGAACCGTTACCACCCCGATGCCAGCAACACCGACCAACAAGCCAAGTGCGAGGTAGCCTTCGAACAGTGAGAGGATGGCCAGCACCAGGGATTGGATGATCATGATTTCATCGGCCACCGTTTGGACATTGACGTTCCGGGCAGCCAGTTCAATGTCCAGCACTTCCTCAAGCTCTGCAGCTGCGAGTCGCTCATCCAGCGTTTTTCCTTGGGCAGCACCGACCGTCCCGTCAAATTCAGGCGTGGCATCTGCGCTGGGGGAGACGCTCACATACATCCGAGTGATGGCTCCGGAAAACTGTTCTTCCACCGGTTCTGCGTTCATCCAAACACCTGGCGAGAAGATGTACGACGACTGTTTGAGAAAGCCGCCAACCACAGCATTTCGAGTGTTTTTTGGATTTGAGAAATCAATTAGCGAAATCGAATCCCCAATTGAAAATTGCAGCGGGACAAGCGTGGTGCCATCGGCGGTTGATTCCAAGCCAAACGACGCATCGAGGAACACGATGTTGTCGAAGGCAGCCATGGCAACCCAGGCCTCTTCGGATGAGTTCCCGAGGGAGGAATCCCATGCATGAAGCGGGAGACCCCCGTGCTGAATAAACCCGTCATCAACACCCCTCAAAAGGTAGGGCATTCGTTCACCGCTGACGTCCTCGAGATGAACAGGCGCCCGATACACGGCCCCCACAGCGTCGATGTTGTCCAGCGCTGGGTGCTCAATACCCCACGTGGCCGGATCCTCCCCCAAATCGATGGGCCGAGACCTCGTCGAGGTCAGAAGAAGCTCAAATTCACCTTCTGCTTCTTCGACGAAATCCGACGAATAGGTGTCAAACTGTTCGGTGTAGCCAGCGAGCACCACGACCGAAAACATCGTGATGGAAAACATCCCCATCACCACCGCTGTTCTCAGCGGATGTGCCAATGGATGGGCAAGGGCCACCGAACCTACCGGACCGGTTCGCCTCAACACCCAACGTTGCTTGGCCAGCCAACCCACGGCCTGAGGAGCCAAACTGGTGAGAACCATAACACCAGCGAGCACTTGCAGCAAACCCAACACGATGAACGCCAATTCGTTGGCTTCCATCTGTGCCCGCAACGGGTCAACGGGAGCAAGGAACAGCGTCCAGAGAAGGAACAACAGGCCGACCGCACCGAGGGTGTTCCTGGCTGCATAGCGAGTCCAGCGATTGGCAGGACGGGCTCTGTTGAGGAGAACGGGAAGTTCCCATGTCAGCAGCGGCGTGAACAGCAGAATAAGGCCGCTGCCCAACAGAAGATAAGTCCCGTAGGCAAAGGGAGAGGAGAGGCCGGAAAGAAGCAGCGAGAGCCCACACAAGCCAACCAAACCCAAGGCCATGATTTGAAGCAAAAAGACGCCCCATGGCACCCCGTTCTTGATCACCGCTCGAGCACCACGAAGAGCTCGAACAATGTTGAGTTGAGCGTTGTAAAGTGCGCTGGACCAAAGGATGAGCAACGCCAACAACGTTCCCCAAATCCACCCCGCAAGGAAGGAATCAGCCGTCCAATCAAAGACGAAATTCGTCGCATCAACGGATGAAAAGATCGATGAAAAGCCTGCTGAGATGATCCATGCGAGTCCAAGACCCAGCAACGAACCAAGCCCGCTTGCGATGAAGGCCAACGTCGCCCCCTCGAGAAGAAACAGCGCCCGAGCATCGCTTCTGCGCAGGCCAAGGGCCCGCACAGTGGCGACCTCACTTCGCCTGACATCCGCCAGCAACATGATGATGGTCAACGACAACAAGACACCTGCAGCGATCGTGAAGGTCCCAAAGACAAGGAACATGGCCGAAAGGGCGCCCGATGATGCCTCTGCTTGCTCAGCGGCCTCCAACTTGACAGCAGCGAGGCGAAGGTGGATGTCCTCGGCTTCACTGCGCTGGTCAAACCACGCCGTCATGGCGTCCAAGCTTGTGGTGTTTCCATCGCTGAAACCCGGACCTGCAAACATGAGCAATGAGCGGTCATCCTCCTCTGCCAAGGCGAGAACCTCGGCGTCAGAAAGCGACACCAAACCGAGGACCACCGCATCCAAATCAGCGAGTTGCTCAAAGCCGCCAATCGCCGTGTAATCTCCGTCGTACTGCAGTGTTGTTGACGAATCGTTCCCGTAAGCGTACGGGAGGACACCGGTCATGTCGAGGAGGTCACCGCCTTCGAGGCCCAACGCCTCCAATCGGGCAGAGGTCAACACCTTCCCTTCAGCGACTTCGAGGGTGGCGCCCTCGCCCCCAAAGGCCAGCACCATCTGAGGCAGTTTTCCAAAGCCAGGTGCGTCGGACAACACGGGAAGGCGAACGCTTTCGACAACATTCGTGGTTGCTTCCAATCGCAGCAAGCCGTGCTCAAAGGAGCACCATGTTTCGCCTGTCTCCAAAACCATCGCGGCTCGGCCGTTGCAGGGTTCAGGCACCTGCATCGTTTGATCGGAATCAAACGGCCATGCCTCGGCGTCGATTTCTTCCATGTCGATGAGGGGCAGAGCACCACGGTAATGCGTGCTTGACAAGAGGCCTTCAACCCGGAGAAAGAGAGCGTTCTCCGCCGTCCTGAGGTCGTAGGAGAGCACCGTTCCGGGGAGAGAAAACGTGAGGTTTGACGAGGCAAGCGTGCTCAGGTTGTTGTCCAGGGTCAAAACCTCCAGTGAACCGGCGTGTTCGATCAGCGTGTACCACACGTCGTCGCCCCGAGTAACACCTTGAGGCGTTCCTTCGAGGGGAACGGAAAACCGTTCATCCTCGTCGGTGAGGTTGGTGTCCGCCACGATCATACGTTGGCCGGACAGGAAGCCCACACTGCTGTTGTTTTCACTCCATGCAACATCGACCATTCGGTCGCCCTCATCAACTTGCCAAAGCCAGGCGTCGTTGGTGCTCAAGCGCTCAAAACCCAGGCCGTTCGCAGTGAGATGCCAAAGCGCATCCTCCGCCACGACCAAACGGTCAACCGTGGTATCGGCGAGGGTGAGAAGCGGTTCATCTCCGACCTGTAATTCGACCAGAGGGGCCTGCAGAACTTCGAGAAGCGTGGCGTCAGGATAGAGGGCTGTCCGGTTCTCTCGAAGAGCGGCGACATCCTCACCGTCCAAACGTTGGAGCCCGTTGGAAGAGGACACCGTGAGCGATGATGTGGCATCGTCCACGGTCCACACAATGCCGACATCCTCCGCTGTGAGCACGTCATCAAACATCTGTTCGAGGGTTGCAAGATGGTTTCGGATAGCGTTCTCTGACAGGGCTGGTTTGAACGACAAGGCGATGCGGGTCAGTTCCCCGTCCATCTCTAAGAGCCCTTGAGCGGTACGCAAGTCGAGGAACACAGCCGGAGAACGCGTACCCGCCATGGCCCCTTGGCCTTCGTTGGGAACCACGGCCAGCACCTCAACACTGTGTGTGGTGCGTACCCGTTGATTGTCTACGGTGATGAACGCGCCCAACTCGAGTGCATCGCCGACACCGACCTCAAGAGCGTCAGCAGCCACATCGTTGATCGCCACGCCCGGCGTGGTTCGCACTTCGTTGGCAGCGGCGATGTCAGAAAACCGGTAGCCGTTAGCAGGGTCCAAGGCCTGCCAAACGGACTCGCCGTCAATTGTGGCGTTGTGAGCAAACAAGGAAACGGAAGGTTCGGCGAGCCCAGAATCTGCGGAAAGGCTGACCGAAGAGGTCAGCCCGAACTGACGACCACGAAGGTCATCGGCAAGCCCGGTGTTTTGTTGGAGCGACGACCAGTAGCGAACGCCGATGTCTTCGTCAAAGGCGACGGCAACACCTGTCATGGGGTCAAAGCCAGCGATGATCACGTCGGTCTCGCCGTAGGCGGCTTGGACCTCGCGCCCGACCGTCGCATCAAGGGAATCGCCCACCACCAAAGACGAGGTGATGATGGCGGAAGCGATGATTAAGCCAGCGAGCATCAACGCTGATTGTCGTTTGCGCCGAACCATGTTTTCCCTCGCCAAACGCCACACCAGCAAGCGTTGCGGGAGGAGAAGTGGTTGAACGAACATCATCGAAAGGGTGCCGGCCAGGAAGCCTCCGGCGACAGCGGTCGCGGCGGACAAGCCGAGCCAAGACAGCAGCGCCAGCCCCAACATACCGTCAACTGAACCGGAGACGAGAAGCAGCAGCCGAGTCGACCACGAGGCTTCACCCCACCGACCGGAGAGGTACAGGCCGACCGTGCTCATCGCCAGCAGAGCTGACGCCACGAGCACGTACCACAACAGCAACATCATTCCTCCTCGGTGGGCGGTGGCGAAGGAGCAACGATGTTCCCGTCACTCATCGTGATGGTGCGCTGGCACTGTTCGGCGATGGCTGGGTCGTGGGTGACGATGAGGAAGGTTGTACCTTGCTCTCGATTCATCGTGCTCAAGAGCGCCATGACCTCGTCGGAGGTGGCGTTGTCGAGGTTTCCCGTTGGCTCATCGCACAAAATGATGGAAGGGCGATGGACAATGGCCCGGGCAACGGCGACCCGCTGCTGTTGGCCGCCTGAAAGCTCCGCAGGACGATGGCCGCTACGGTCGCCAAGCCCCACCTGTTCGAGGGCGAGGAGCGCAGCTGTTCGTGCTTCGGTGGGCGAGGAACCGTTGAGCAAGAGCGGGAGTTCAACGTTTTCAACGGCCGAGAGTACGGGAAGAAGATTGAAATTTTGGAAGATAAATCCGAAATGTTGGCCCCGGAGGTCGGTCCGCTGATCGTCAGAGATACCGTACAGGGGCTGACCGTTGACCAAGACCATCCCTGACGTCGGTTCGTCTATGCCGGAGAGAATGTTGAGCAGGGTGGTTTTTCCACACCCGGACGGGCCCATCACAGCGATCATTTCGCCCGAATTTATGCGGACGTCCACACCACGAACGGCTTCGACCGTGGATTCGCCGGCCTGGTAGAGTTTCCAAAGTTGGCTGGCTTCGAGGGCCGGTGGCATGATGGACGATGCGGAATTGTATTCATAAATCCCTGCCCGTAAGGCGTTGCATGGCCTCCGAGGATTCCGGCATGACCGTCGCCGTCATCGCTTTTGGACAAGTCGGGGAACAACTCGGTGGACGCCATCACGAACGAACGGTCCAACCCGGCCGCACCGTGCGAGACCTCGTGGTTGAACTCGGGTTGGAGGAGTGGATCACGTTCGGTCTGTCGGTGGCCCTGAACGGGGACCGATGTGGCATGGAAACACCGCTGGTCGATGGGGCTGAAATCGCCCTCCTCCCGCCCGTCAGCGGTGGTTAAATCGCCGTTGAGACACCGTGAGAGGAAAGGCTTCAACAACGGGGAGCGCTAGGGTAAGGTGAGGAAGCACCATGGTCGGCGGATTGGGCCCCCTTGAATTGAGCATCTTGCTCCTGTTGTTCTTCGTGCTGTTTGGTGCTCAGCGCTTGCCTGAACTCGCGAATGCGCTCGGTCGCTCCAAAGGTGAATTCCACAAGGGTCTCAACGAAGCAACGGCCTTGGGAGATCCTGCACGAACCATCGCTGACCTCGAGGCCGGCGGTCGTACACCCGACCAGGTGCTCATGGACCGAGCCAAGGCCGTTGGCATCGCTCCCGATGGCATGCCCATTGAGGAGTTGGAAAAGAAGGTCGCTGCCCTCGAAGCCCTGAACGAAGAAGGCGAATGATTCAGCCTCTGCGGCGTTTCACCTCAAGCGGCGAGCCGCAAATCCGACATTCACCGGTGCTCCCTTGTTTTGAGCGAGCCACGTCGGGTTCAAGCGACGACGTGGCACCGCAGCCTTTGCACCGTTGTTCCCAAATCCAGACGTGCTTCGAAGCGGCATTCACCACCGGCTCAACCGTCCCACCTGCATGGCGAAAGGTGTTTTGCAAGCGATAGTCATCGGTCACGAGCACGGCCTGCATGGACAAGGCCAAAGCGAGGACATCGACGTCAACGTCAGAAAGTCGAGCCAGGTCGCCTGATGCACCGGCAGCGGTTTTGGCCGCTTCGAGCGCTGCAGGCGTCGGCGAACGCCAGTCAAGGTCAGCTGCATCGATGAGCATGGACCGTGCTTCGCTCAAGCGCTCCAGTTCCTGCCGTTGCGAATGAGCGCATACGCCTCCTGCGAGGCGGTTCGGCGGCCAGTGGAGCAAGGCTGCCGTGTCCAACACCCGCTCCATGGTACGAACACCACAACCCGCACCATGAAGGCACCGCTCACCCCTATCTTCTTGAAAGAGGAGGCACAGCAGTCACCATGAGTTGGAAGGACACCATTTTGGAGGCGTTCGACGTCTTCGGTCCTGCCAGCCTGTTCGTCCTTTCCTTCACCGAGGCCATCGTTCAACCGATTCCGCCCGACTTGCTCTACATTCCCATGCTGGTCAACGCCATGGGTGACACCCCGTTGGTGGTGTGGCTCTGGTTGGTGGTCACCGTTGCCTCCGTGCTCGGTTCTCTGGTGGGGTATTGGATCGGCCAACGATGGGGCACCTTCCTCATGAAGCGGTTCGGCCAGGAGAAGCACCTGATCAAACTCGAACACCTCACGGCCACTTACGGCACCTTGGGCATCTTCATCGCCGCCGTCTCACCCATCCCCTACAAGGTGCTGGGATGGATGGCAGGCATGGGCCACATGGCCAAGAAACCGTTCATCGTCGCTGGACTTCTCGGCCGAAGCTTGAGGTTTGGGCTCGAGGCAGTGCTCATCGGTCTGTACGGCGAGCGTGCTCTTGAGACCATCATGTGGGTCCTTGACAACGAAATTCTACTCGCCGTGGTGATGATCGTCACCCTTGGCGGTGCATGGTTGGCCTGGCGTTGGTGGTCCGACCTCGGCCCTCAAGCACCGGCTGCGGGCCAGTAAGAGGACAACTGCTCTCCACGGGAACGGTTATGAACAGGGCGTCAGTGGGGCAATCACCGCTCGCGTGGTGTAGTCAGGTCCATCATTACGGGTTTTCATCCCGTCGACCCGGGTTCGAATCCCGGCGCGAGCATAATAGGCTCCCAGTCGCTCCTTAATAACGAAACATGGACATTGTATTCTTGTCGCTTTGGACACGATTGCCATGAAATTCCTTGAGAAAGTATAGGTGCTTGATTCACGGCCTTACCGACATGGTCAACGTTGGAGACGCCGCCCCTGCCTTTACCCTGAGAGCCACTGACAAGCGTGAAGTTTCACTTTCCGAATACGCTGGTAAAACCGTGATTTTGGCCTTCTACCCAGGTGCTTTCACCGGAGTTTGTGACAAAGAGATGTGCGCATTTCAGGACAACATGGCTGCCTTGAATGCGTCCGACGCTGTCGTTCTTGGCATCAGTGTAGACTCGCCATGGGCCAATGCCGAATTCGCCCGGAAATACAACCTCGAATTCGAGCTCTTGTCCGACCTCGACCGAACCGCCGTCACCGCTTACGATGCAGCTTTCGTCGGCCTTGGCGGCATTGACGGCTACATCTGTGCCAACCGTGTTGTCGTCATCGTGGACGGCGCTGGTGTTATCCAGTACCGTTGGGTTGCAGAAAACCCGGGTGTTGAACCCGATTACAACGAAGTTGTGCAGGCAGCAAAGGCCCTCTGAAGGGTTCTTTGCGGCAAGCAAGCGACGCTCACGCCAACGTGCCGTTGTTGTAGTCCTCGATGGCCTGGTAGATTTCTTGTCGTGTGTTCATCACGAAGGGGCCGTAGCGTGCGATGGGCTCGCCGAGCTCCGGACCGCCAAGGATCAACACTTCAGCACCGTCCTCCTCAGCCGTGATGGAGACCGCGTCGCCCTGCGAAAGCAAGCCAAGGCCGCCATCGTGAAGGGAGCGGCCTTCAACGTCCATCGAGCCCCCGAAGGCATAGAGCATGACGTTGTGGTCGTGCTCGCACGCATGCACATAGTTGGCGCCCGGTTTGAGTTTGAGGTGAATGTACGTGATGGGGATGACGGTGTCAATGACGGCTTGGACACCCAATGCTTCTCCCGCGATGACCTTCGCCCAAACCTGGCCGTCTTCGCTGGTGATTTCGGGAAGGTCGGCCGACGGGATGTCTTGGTAGCGTGGCGGCATCATCTTGTCCTTCGCTGGAAGGTTGACCCAAATTTGGAAACCGTGCATCAGGCCCCCGTTTTCCATCATGTGGTCTTGAGGGAGTTCGGAGTGAATGACGCCGCGACCGGCGGTCATCCATTGCACATCGCCGGGGTTCAAATCACCCCTGTTGCCAGCCGAATCGGCGTGCTTCATACCACCGGCCAAAAGATACGTGACGGTTTCGAAACCGCGGTGGGGGTGGTCGGGTGCACCGACGGCTTCGCCCGGTGCGTAATTGACAGGCCCCATTTCGTCAAGAAGCAAGAACGGGCTCATCAAACGGCCCATGGCAGCGGGGCGTCGGACTTTGAAGCCGCCTCCCTCGAGAACGGTGTGCGTGGGTACGATGGATTTCAGGGAACGGTTCATGTTGGTCACTCCTTGGTCATGGCGTTGAGCATGGCGTTGATGGTTTCTGGATTGGCAGCCTTGTTCTTGTTGGTGACGAGCGAGCGCCCCAGCACGATGCAACCGAGGAAGGAGAATTGCATCCGCATGGCCATGATGACGTGCTGCCCACCGCCCCCGGAATGTGTTCCGAGGGCCACGGTTCGGTCTCGGAAAAGGCGTCGGAAATCATCGCCCTCGCGGCTCAACCAAGCGATGGCGTTGTTCAGGACAGGCGGGTAGGAGCCGTTGTATTCGGGGGCAAACACAAACCATGCATCGCCCCGGTCCATCACCTCGATGAGTTCGGCCAGGCCCTCAAGCACCGGCGTGGCCTTTTCGTGTGCCACCGTGTAGACAGGAAAGTCATAGGCGTTCAGGGAAACGTGCTCCACCGTATGGCCCATATCAACAGCATAACCCTCCACCTCGTGGGCCAGGGCAGCGTTGTTTCCATCCGAGGCGTGGATAAACACGAGGTTTGCCATGTCCTCCCGAAGGTGGCACCCGGTTTATCATTGGCCGTATCACGCCACCGACCGGCGAGCCGTGTGAATCAATCATCGGATGCCGTGGCCGCATCAAACGCCACCATGAATCGCTCCATCCACGCTCCTTTGGGATGGTCTCGATGACCCGCAATGATGTCATGATGGGCCTCAAAGTAATGCGGCATCATCTTGACGAGCATCGCTTGCCAAGAAGCCGCCTCGACATGGACGGCTCCGCAATCGATGCAAGCCATCGTAGGCATAACCCGATTTTCTCACCGCCGATAATTGAAGTTATCCAAGCCGAAAGGCGGCGGTGGGCACAGCGGCCAAGGCGTTATATCGGTCGGGCGGAGGGGGGCAATCATGTCTGAAGCCGTGGTGCTCGAACATGCAGCAGCCTGCGAAACCGATTTTCTGGTCTACACTGGAAACTTCTGCGGATACTGCCGTGCGCTGAAGAATCTCCTGAACAGGAAGGAGCTCACTTTCACCGAATACAATTTTGACGAGCACGACGGGATGCGCATGGCGGTTGTTCAAGCCACCGGCCACCGTACCGTACCCGTGGTGTTTGATCTTCGTGGCGAGCAGCCGATGTTCATCGGCGGGTTCGATGAAACCAACCGCTATCTCAGGAAAACGTCGTGAGCCACTCCCTCAATGCTTGATGGTGTTCGATGGGGATCATGTGGCCTTTCTGGTGTTCAATGAGTTCCACGGCCCAACCCGCCGACTCGAAAAGATGAGCGATGGCCCAACCGTCCTCGATGGGGACCCGAACATCCTTTTCGCCGTGCATCCAAAACAGACGTTTGGATTCGAGTTCGTTCAGACGCAGACGAAGTTCCATTGGACGAACGAGGCGAGTAGCCATGCAGACGACGCCTTGGATACGATCGGCGATGGGCAGTTGAAGCAACTCCTGCGCCATAGCGCCGCCTTGGGAAAATCCCCCAACCACCAACGGCCCCATCGGTGCTTCTTCTGCGATGAGTTTTTCCAATTGAGAGAGGCTGGAATCCACGTCCATCAATTCCTTCCTTGAGAGCATCATCCTTCGGGTCACGTCGGCGTCAAAATCCTCGTAGCGCCACCACGTGAAGCCTCGAACGGGGTGCTTGTAGCGAGCCTCTGGGACCAGCAGCGTCCAGCCTTCAGGCAGGATCTTCTCAGCAAACGGCCGCATCATGGATGCGTCACCGGTCATGCCGTGCATCATGATGAGGGTCGGCACGTCACCACCTCACAAGGTCCACTGGGTGATGATGCCGCCGGCGACCTTCAGGTGAAGTTCGGAGGACTGCCCACGAAGGGTGATGGTGAGGGAATAATCGCCCGAGAGCGATGGAATGGTGCCGATGGCGCCTTTCTCTGAAGCGCCGGACCCCCACGCTCGGGTCAGCGGCGAAGCGCCCTGATGATCTTTCATGGAGAGCGTCCCCGAGCCGCCCTGTGCAATGTTGACGTCGAGGTACCACACCAAAACGTCCCAGTCCTCGCCGCCGGGGTGACCGCTGTCAAAGAAGGAATCGTAGATGTCGTTGTCGTTTTCCTCGTAGGTGCTGTCGAGCAGATCTCGAGCCTGATAGAAGTACACGTCGCCGGTGTAGCCCGTCTTGGTTTGCGTGAGTTCCATGCGCAGTTGTTCAACGCCCTCGCCGTCCGTCCATACCATCGAGTCAAGGAACCCAACCCGCCCGCTGAACGCGTAGGTCAGTCGGTGACCGTCCGAGGAATCGGCGACCACGTCCACCACGCCGTTGTAGATGGACGCCGTCATGGCCGTCCACTGTTGTCCGAGGAGGGTGAACGACCAGGTGTCACCCTCGTTCCATGGGAAGTTGAACACGGGCTGAGGCTCGCCCTCTTCGTAGGCGGACAATCCGTCCATGGTCACTCGGCCGAGGAAGGGGTTGTGATTGATGACGGCGTGGCGTTGCGCTTCCCGCTCGCTGGAGATGCCCAGGCGGTAGAGGCCGGATTCATTGTCGACGTCAGCGACGACCAAACGAGCGCTGTCCTCACCAAACTGAGGCGTGATGAAGGTGTAGAGCCACTGGTCGCCGATGTTCCACGAGGGAAGACGCAGTTCGTCTTCCGTGGTGTCGCCACGGTTGTCCGAGGAAACGGATGGTCCCTCCAAGCATCCGGCGAGGCTCAGCGAAAACATGAGCCACACCATCAATCCCATGCTTCGCATGGTTGCCGCTCACACCCTCTCTTTGAAAGGCTAACGCTCAGCCTTGTCTCGACCAATCCTCAATCATCCGACGTTCTTGCTCAGAGCAAACCGTTCTGGGTCATCACGTCGGCGCCGGCGAGAACGACGGCCACAATCGACATGAGTTTGATCAGAATGTTCAGCGAAGGGCCGGAGGTGTCCTTGAACGGGTCGCCGATGGTGTCGCCGATGACGGCGGCATCGTGAGCCTCGTCGCCCTTCTTGGCGCCGGGAATGTGGTTCTGCTCGATGGCTTTCTTGGCGTTGTCCCAAGCACCACCAGCGTTGGCCATGAA
>CEUV01017997.1_pt1 | contig 21094 bp, 13 predicted proteins | sample 356401 | NCBI WGS metagenome assembly CEUV01 (sample SAMEA2622710, study PRJEB7988) | marine metagenome | isolation source: saline water (ENVO:00002010), including
ATTATTATCATTATTATCATTATCATTATTATCATTATTATCATTATCATTATTATCATTATCGTTATCGTTATTATCATCCTCGCTACTAGTATTGCTTGAATCACTATCGCTATCTGAATCACTATCTGAACTATTGTCATTTTCACTTTCAGTTACAACTATTTTATTAGCAGTATTGTCTATATTATCGCTATTAACATGATGTTCCGCAGCGTGATTAGCTTCTGCAGAACTCAATGTTCCTGAAACTGTAGTATTTGTTTGTAGTCCACCACCATTAACTGTATTATGCTGAGAAGAATGATGTATAGTTTGTTGAATATTTGCAATAAAACTAGATAATACTTGTTGTTGTTTTTGCAAAGATGATTCTAATCGTGAAATTCTAGAATTACAATAAAAAATTGCAGCACCGATAAAAATAGCTAATACTCCAACTATAGTGCGTCCATTATTTCCTGTCATTATTATTATTTTACTATATATTTTAAGTTATTATTTTACGTATATATTAAATATGTAGGCTCTTCATTATCTTTTTTGTTCCATTAACAATTTCTTCTGGATATCCTAAATCAGTTAATACTTTCACACCGCCTTGTATATTTGAAATGTTTTTTTGTAATTTATAAACATATGTAAAATTTTCTTTGTTATTTTCATAAGACACTTTAGTTTTCATGTGGTAATTTTTAATGGACTTTATTTTATCTAGTCTTTTGCATAACTCTAAATAGTGGGTGGTAATAAAAAAAGTTATATTTGGATTTTTATTTAAATATTGTAAAAATGATATAGCGCCGCTTGTCGCTTCATATGGATTTGTTCCGGAATATAATTCATCAAAAACACAAAAGTGTCTGTCTGTCTTGGGACTCTCTTTAATTTTATCTAAAATATCTTTACATCTTCTGGCTTCTGCCTGAAATAAACTGTCTCTCCCAGAAGTGTCTGGTATATTAATATAACAGTAAATGTTATTATAAGGCGCAATTACTGCTTTTTTATAGAATCCACATCCACACTGCTGTGATAAAATAATATTGGTTATTGTTGTTTTTAATAATGTAGTTTTGCCGGAAGCATTTGGACCAGTAAGCAATAGGTGTTTATTTAAATTATACGTGTTGCAAATAGTATTTTTTCTTTTTGGTGGATAATAAGCTTTTTTAAATATGGTTTTATCTTTCGAAAATGAACACAAAGAAATATGTTTATTTTTAATATTTGTTTGTAATCCATGTAAATTGTGCATGTATCCATTCAAACCAAAGGAATATTGTAATGATATTTGTAAACCGCTATCATTATATAATTCATAAAATGCTTTCATTGGTCTACCCAAATCGATAAATTTCTGTAATGAAACAGAAAATGGTGGTATTACACTGATATATTGCAAATATTTTGCCAATAATAATTTATGTTTATTCATATTGTCAATAAAGGGCTTATAGGATTGCAATTTTTCACAACATCTTTCTAATTGAGTCATTTTTTCAATAGTATGTTGCAAATATAGTTTTACATGATACACTTGTGTATGTATTATTTTAGAATGTTTATAAAATTGTATACATGATATAATATTTTGGTATGTTTGTAATATATACAAACCACATGTCATAATAATATAGACACGTTTATCCCATGAAACACTTCCTATAGTAAATATTTGCCCTAAATGGTGTTTGCTAATAATATGATATAAAACTTCTTTATATTTTGAAAATGATAGTTCAATCCCTTTTAATCTTATTAAAAAAAAAGGTATTATTAAAAAGAATATCGGCAATGCTAAAGCGATTACCGGTGAAGAAATATTATACATGCTTAGTATTTGTAAAATAGCGGAATTCTTATTTACCCATTTAAATAAGGGTAAATCGATATATTGATATTTTTCGTGAAAACTAGTTTCTGTATTTATTTTATTCCATATATCTTCGATCTGTGTGTAATCGTATGTCGTATTTTCTATGTTTTGTTTTAATAATTCTTGTGTATCTATAAGAAATCGTTTATTTTTTGTAAAATATTTTGACCAGAGAGGAATTGTTTGTTTTGAAAAATTTGAAGTAGGTAAAAATGCATTTTCATAAACAGAATGGGATTCCGTATTTTTTGTTTCTTCCAATTTTATATTATCTGCACTGTTATCTTGACAATATAAATTTAGGTCATCGCAAATATGTGATTCTATTTCTGTTTTATCTACGATATAATAAATCGGTAATTGAAAATGCTGTTTTTCACTTTCTAATTTATCACTCATGTATTTATATAGTAGTGGAAACATTCTTAATTATAATAACGTATTAGAATTAAGATAATTATTTTACTAATGAGGGTAGTTCTATATTTTATATTTATTACCGCATCTCATTTGCAAAAGTTGCTGGCAATTCCATAATAGATGTGTTGTAATATTGTTCTATTTCTCGCATGTTGCATAAATCTCTCTTTGTTACAAAATTAATTCCCATTCCTTTTCTTCCCCAACGACCACTCCTTCCTATGCGATGTAAATATGTATGAACACATTTTGGGATATCAAAATTAATTACTGTGCTTACTTGTTGCACATCAATTCCTCTAGCTGTTACATTAGAAGATATCAATACGCGTGTAGTTCCTGTAGAAAATTCTCGATAACTCTTTTCTCTCTCTATTTTATTCATTTTACTATGTATTTGTCCGACTGGAAAATCATCATTGACCATTGCATCATATAAGTCCTGCACGCGATTTACACTATTGCAATATATAATGCATTGACTTAAAGCAATATCGCCATATAAATCTTTTAATGCATCATATTTTTCATTGTCATTCTCTAGCGCTATGTAATATTGTCTAATGCCTTCTAAAGTAAGCTGTTCAGTTTTAACCAAAATTTTTACTGGATCTCGCATAAATTTATCTGTTAAATCATTTAATTCTAAAGGCATTGTTGCACTGAAAAGCGCAACTTGGATCTGTTGTGGAAGATATTGAAATATATCATATACTTGATCTTTAAATCCCGAACTTAACATCTCGTCTGCTTCGTCTAAAATAATTAAACGAAGTGTATTTGGTTGGATTTTTCGTCGACGAAGCATATCATATATTCGACCAGGGCATCCAACAATAATATGCGGTGGCTTGTTTCGCAAGGATTGCACATCCTTTTCTGTTGAAGTTCCTCCAATCAATAATTTTGTTTTGATATCTTTACATTGCGAACCAATAGAATCTATAACCGATTTTGTTTGCATAGATAATTCACGCGTTGGAGATAAAATAACGACTTGTGTAGTATCTAGACTTTCATCTACTGATTGCAGTGCACCGATTGTAAAACATCCTGTTTTACCTGTTCCTGATTGTGCTTGTGCAATAATATCTTTTCTATCAAACATTGTTAATATGGCTCTTTTTTGAATAGGACTTGGTTTTTCAAAGCCATATGCATAAATACCACGAAGAAGATTGGTTTTAGCGGGAAGCTCTTCCCATGTTTCAATACTTTTTGGTATATATTGTTCCAACTCTGTATGTATATTATCATCCAGTTTTGGTGTAATTTCTGTATGTAATTTTGCTGTAGTTGCATCACTTGCGATTAAAATATCTCTTTTATTTACTGGTGAAGATGGTGGTGGTGGAGGAGATACCGATGCAGTATGTAGTGATAATGAAGTTGAACTTCTTGCAAACCTATTGTTATTTAAGGTAGACATTAATATTAATTAATTACTAATGTTTAAGCATATTCCATAATAATTATATAAATAAATAGATATAAATGTCTATATATAATTCTATTAGGTATGTTGTGTTATAATTTAGAAGATTTTAAAAAAATCAAAACTAATGGTATCATTTATAATTTACATGAATCGGTGCACAATATTATTAAAGTAATATCTGACCAGGTAAGTGATCCCGAATATAGTAAAACTCCACAATTTAATAAAAAGAAACGTCAGTATTCTACTAAACAAAATATAAATGATACTAGAAATTTTAAAATTACAGAAAAAAAAACTGTCACAGGAATCGAACTTTCTTTAAATACCATTCGAAAGCATCTGAACAAATTATCAAATAAAACATATGATAAATTAAGTGAGGAAATTATTCAAGAAATAAAAAATATTGTTGAGTGTGATACTATTCCTTATATAAATGGTGAGGCATCGCGCCATATTATAGACGATATGCGAAAAGTTGGTGTTGAGATTTTCAATATTGCTAGTAGTGGAACATTTTATTCTGAGATGTATGCAAAATTATATCATACACTCATGGAGAATTTTGAAATTATGAACACTATTTTTATTGATAACTTTACAACATTTCGTGAAGTATTTCATACTATTGAATACTATGATCCTAATACTGATTATGATAAATTTTGCGAGAACAATAAAGTCAATCAAAAACGCCGTGGTTTGGCCATGTTTTATGTGAATTTAATGAAGTTAGGCGCACTATCACATGATAGTATTATCGATATTATTACTGATATTCAAAGCTATATGAAAATCAAGATTGTAGAAGAAAATATCTCTAGCATTGTAGAAGAACTTTCTGAAGTGGTTTCTATTTTGGTACTTTCTAGTAAAGATATATTATACGAACACCATAAATGGCAAGACATCATTGGATATATTATGGAAGTTTCGCACATGAAAGCCAGTAGTGCACCAAGTCTTACACATAAAACTATTTTTAAACACATGGATATTTTAGATGGTTTACAATAAGCTTCTCTGTAGTTTATTACAATGTTTTATCACCATATTACAATATATTTATTGTATTAAATATATTGTATTAAATATATTGTATTGAATATATTGTAAAAACAATATAATTAATGTCTCATAACATATATTAAGTTATGAATCAAAATATTCTTTATGAAATTACACCAAAAAATAAAGATGACAATGAACAACTTTTAGATATGGATGCATATATTGCTGAAATTGTAGATTCTAATAAAAATGTAGATTCTTATGATAATACAGCAGATGATAATAGAGATACAAATAATCGAGATGATCCTTCAAGAATTGCAGCCATTGAATTAGACTATATGACAAATTATACTGTTAAAATGTTGTCACATATTTTAGATTATTATAAGTTAAGCAGACGAAAGCTAAACAAAACAGAAATGGTGCAAATTATTGTTATATTTGAACATGATCCAGAAAATGAGGTTATTGTAGCTACGCGTCGGCAATTGTGGAAGTATTTGAAAAGATTGCGCGATGATGAGTATTTGTCAAAATATATTATTTTTGATGGGTAGGTCCAACTGTTAGTGTTACGGTATTTGCAGTATCTTGGTAATATTGATTATTCATTTTTCTTTTTATTATAATTTTTCCTTCAGAATCTCCAGAGTAAACAAAATTTGAAATGATGATATTTTTTTCAATTGTTTTATTTGGCATACATTTATCATTATTTTGTGAAATACTACAATTAATATTTGGTTCTAGTGCCATTGTCCAAGAACATATGGTATTGTCATTTTTAGTAACTACATATGTAGCATAATTATTTACACTTGAGACATAATCAGTTTCTTCCGGAACACTGTGACTAGATTTAGTTATCAATATTTGGTCTGTCAAGCATTGGTTGGTTGTCCCTGCTGGACATACACCATCCTGCACAGCAACGCAATTATCGTAAGGATTATTACCCTTACAAGGAGTGCTTTGTGTGCAACCCTCTTTGCATGTAGTGTCTTTCACACTAGTTTCTATATAACTAATATCAAATAAAGCTAATAGTTCTGGTGGATTATCGGGTGGTCCTCCACACCAAACACCAGCTCCTTGTGTTGTGCTTGCACACGCTTCTTCGGTATTATATGGCACGTAGGGACCGTAACATTGTTCGGACTGAGGATACCAGCACTCTGCGCCTCCCGTACACTTTGCGCAATTTGGATCTTTCTTTGCAACCGGCGTCACACTTGATATATCTACTCCTGTAAATGTTCCGATAGAAAATACAGGCGCAATGTTGTTAGAAACAACATGTAGTTTCTTAACTGATGTGTCGGCAATAAAATTTGTTGAATTTGAACTGCAGTCACAATCTAATTTTAAATATATTTGTCTGGGAACATTTACAAAACTAAAACTACCATCAGCTTCAATATATTGATTAAATATCTTCCCATCATCACGGCAAAGAAAACATTGTCTCCCGTAAGCACAATCAGGTTGTTGTAACGTTATTATGTTATCATTTATGCGAAGTTTGTAAGTGTTTGGTGTGTATTTGCTACAACCGGTAATATTTACCGGATATCCCGTGGCACATGATGGTGTTAAACTTTCAGCAGGACATAAACCTGCTTGTTCTGGATCTTTTCCCCAAAATGATAGATTATTTTTACTATAGTGCCATGTAAAATTCTGTATGGTTGATCCATTACTATTACTATCTATTGTGAATGTGCATACCGGTTCACTATTATACAAAACCTTATAGTCGTTATCCGTTTTCGAAATAGTAACCTTATCATGATTAACTGTTTGATTACTATTATCTAGTATTTCAAATGATACACTAGTTACTTTAGTATCTTTTAAATTAATTTTTCCTAAAGGTGTAGATGAATCACCATTATATGAAATATCAATAGAATACTGAGAAAAAAATTGTTTTTGAATGATATTATGCTCTTGATTGTTTATAGTCATTGTAATAGTATAATATTGTTCTTTACCAATAATACTTATATTATTGGTATTAGTATTTTTAATGCTTCTTAATCCAGTGCCACGCGGACGAACAGTAAACATTCTACCAACTCCACCACTTCCTAAAGGATTTTTAGAGAGAAGATTATGCATTTTCATGTATTGATAACCTTCTTTGGCGCTGGCTGGTATTTCTAAACGCGAAGTAACGCGGTTCATGCTACTTCGGCCAGAGATTTTCCGATTAAACAAACCGCCCATAATACCAAAATGGGTAGTTTGGTTTGACATAGACGCACGCATGCTAACTTTGTGAGAAGGCATTATATATATAATATAATATTAAAAATTTTGCATTATAAAATACTTATAATGATAATATAATATATAATTATTATAATGGTGAAATCCAAATTAAGTTCAACAGTGAATTATCCTGAGCATAAAAAAATGAACCCACGCGATGAAGATTTCGAAGCTTCTGTTTATGATACCAACATTTTAGGCGTTCCGGTAGTTATCGCGATTGGACAGCCTCAAGATACTTTTTTAAAATCTGATAATATTATTTATTATCCAATCTATGTTGTAGATGATGGTGCTGTTGATTCGCAAATAGGTGTATATGAAATAGAATCCACTCGTATTCCAGAAATTATGGACGAAGATGGAGACGTAGATATTAGTGAAATGGGCGAACCCTTATTATATTCATCATTTGTCACAGAAAAGTTTTTAGAACAATTTAAACACACTCCTGATGACGAAGTCGCTCCTGATGACGAAGACACTCCTGAGGACGAAGACACTCCTGATGACGAAGGCGCGAACTTTCCTGACACGGACGAGAGCACAAACACATCAGAACATCCTTCTGTAAAATCAATTACGCCAAAATCTAAATTCTCTCCATTGCCTGAACAAACGGAGAAAGAAGCTATGGAAGAGAGAAATGCCTTTTCGCCAGAGGAAATAGAAAAAGAGAAAAAACTTCCTTGGATTCAGCACTTTTTACATAATGAAAATTATAAAATTGTTGATAATGAAGGTGGAGGTGATTGTTTATTTGCAGCTATTCGTGATGGTCTTACTCGCGTTGGTGTAAAAAAAACTGTTGCTGAAATGCGTAAGCTTTTATCTGATGCAGCAACACAATCGGTATTTCGTGGGTATGAGACAATGTATAATGATACAAATAAAGAAATTGCATCTTTGCGAGAGGAAATTCAACGACTCGCAAAAGAGCATGCTGCACTGCAAGAACGTTTTTCAAAAACAAAAGACGGTAATATGCAACGTGTGATAATATCGCAAGCAGAAGAAACAGCAAAACGACATACAGATGCACAAAAAGAATTAAAACAAGCAGCTTTAAATATTCGCGAATTTAAATTTATGAAGGGTATTACGACATTGGAAGCTTTCAAAGCAAAGATCCAAACATGCGATTTTTGGGGTGATACCTGGGCTATTTCAACTCTAGAACGCGTTCTTAAAATAAAATTAATTCTTCTCTCCAGCGAGTCATACAAAGGAGGTATCTTGGATGATGTTCTAAATTGTGGTCAACTAAATGACAGTGTTTTAGAGAAAGCTGGTATATTTAGACCGACGCACTATATTATGTTGGATTATGTTGGCGACCACTATAAGTTGATCACCTATAAAGAACGCGGAGCATTTACTTTCAAAGAGCTACCTTTAGATATCAAAAAACTGTGTGTTGATAAATGTATGGAGAGAATGGGCGGAGCATATGTTTTAATTCCAGAGTTCAGGGCATTTATGGAAACACAAAATAAAAAACTACCAGAAGAAGACAATGCTCCTAGTGATTTATATGATGGCGTTACTGTTTTCCAATTTTATTCGAAGTCGGGGGCGGCGGCGCCAGGAAAAGGGTCTGGAGAGAAATTAGGCCCAGAAGGAAAAGTAGCGTATAAACAATTAGCAATAATTAAAGATTGGCGTCGCATGTTAAGTAATTTTTGGCCTGCCACATTTACTCTTGATGGCAAACAATGGACTTCGGTGGAACATTATTATCAAGCTTCTAAATTTAAAAAAGAAAATCCTGATTTTTATCAAGCATTCTCTCTCAATGGTGAAGAAGCAGCAGCAAAAGTCATTGATGATCCTCTCATTATAAAAGATCTACCATTGAATCCAGGTCTGGCAAAATCCATGGGTGGGAAAACCGGAAAATTCAAAGGAAAACTGCTTCGACCAAAAACCATTACCATGGACAAAGATTTTGATGCGCGTAAAGATGCAGAAATGGAAAAAGCTATGTATGCCAAATTTTCACAACATCCTGAATTGCGTGACATGTTGCTCTTAACTAAGAAAGCCAAGCTTCAGCATTTTTCGAGAGGCTCACCACCAATAGTATTTAATGATTTAATGCGTGTTAGAAAACAACTTGCCACTGAAACAAAACAATAATAATTTTAAAATAAAATATGTATTTGTTTAGATATTAGTTTATATTTAAATACTATCTTAAGTATATACATATACATGCAGTTTTCAAAAACTACAGCCGATATGGTTAAGCCATTACTACATTTAATAAAAAAATGTGGAACTTCTTCCAAACGAACAACATCACAGAACACATCGCTGCAGAAAGCACAAACCAAAATATATCATGACATTAAAAAAGGGGATGAATTTGTAGATACATTAGTAAACTCTGGATGTTTTGAACCTTCCATCAGTTCAGTGAGAGAAGTGCCAAAAACATACGATTCACGTTATTTTCCCAAAACAATAAAAGATTACATTCATACCAACGGCAAATACCAATTAACATACCAATGCGATGTCCATGGGAGAAGTGTGAAAATAATGTTTACGTTATTTACGGAAGGAGATGTAGCAAATATTAAAAAGTATAATCAATCCGCACGATTTATTTATACTTGGTTATATATTTGTGGTCAATATTCTCTCCGGAAGTGTTCCAAGACTCTCAATATTTATTTATACTTCACACCGTTCACTAAACTACTACCTTCAAGTAACACCGTTGTTTTAGGTGCTGAACATGTCAATACCGCATTTACCTACAATTGTATACCACATGGAGAGATTGTATTATATCGCGAAGAAGAATGGAAAAAGGTTTTTATTCATGAAACCTTTCACAGTTTTGGTTTGGATTTTGGAGACTATCAGTATGATAATATAAAAAGACAGCTACATAGTATATTTCCGGTGAAAAGTGATTTCGAATTTACAGAAACATATACAGAAACATGGGCACGAATTATACACTCAGCCTTTGTGAGTTATTTTTCATTAGAAGATAAAAAAGACAAGGACGAATTTTTACTGCATATGAATTTCTCTTTAGAAGTAGAGAGATTATTTTCGCTGCAACAACTTATTCGTGTCTTACAATTCATGGGCCTCAAATATGGGGATCTCTATAAAAGATGTGATACGTGTCAGATGCTGCGACAAAATATGTATCGCGAAGATACACATGTGTTAGCTTATTATGTATTAACAGGTATTTTAATGAATGACTATGCTGGATTTCTCTCATGGTGCACAAGTCATAATGTAAATATGTATAAATTTGATGCCACACCACACAATATGTCAAGTTTTATTTCATTAATAAAATCATACCATGATTGTATATCATTTAAAGAATCCCTGGCGTGCGTGATGAAGTATTTGAGAAAAACAAAGTATCCTATTATAAACACAATGCGTATGACCGTATTAGAATTAGGACGGTGAAGATATTGTTTATAGATAAAATTGATTTATATCTATCTAATTAGTAGATATAAAACATATGGGAATTTATCAATTAAATCGTTATTTAAAATATAATTGTCGAAAAAGTATTCGAGAAATACAGCTTCGTGAATTGGAAAACAAAACGATTGTTATTGATACAAGCATTTATCTATATAAATATGCAGGCGAACAGCGACTTATTGAAGGCATGTATCAACTAATTTCCACCTTGCTATACTATAATATTACACCAATCTTTATTTTCGATGGTGTTCCACCAGCTGAAAAAAAGGCACTACTAGAACAGCGCCATATACAAAAACGTCTTGCCAAACATGAATATTATACAATTATTGAGAGCTTAGATGCTGATGATGAAAATAGTATAAAACAGGCACGTTATCAGCTAGAGTGTTTAAAAAAGAAATTTGTGCGTTTATCTAAAAAAGATTACGATGATATCTGTGAACTTTTGGAGTGTTTTGGCGTGAAATATTTGCGTGCAGAACGAGAGGCAGATGAATTGTGTGCAAAATTAGTGATGGATGGTAAAGCATGGGCTTGTATGAGTGAGGATACTGATATGTTTGTATATGGTTGTCCTCGTGTTTTACGGTATGTGAGTTTAATGCATTGCACAGGAGTGTTATATAATTTAGATGGTATTCTGACGGAATTAAAAATGAATCAAAACGATTTCAGAGAGGTTTGTGTGCTTTCTGGAACGGATTATAATTATAAAGCTTCGCGTGAGACTTCGCTGCAAAAAACATTTGGGTATTATAATAAGTATATGAAATGGAAGACATCACAGAAAAGTAGTGCTTTGCAGAGCAGCGATGATTCGCAAAGCGAATTTTACCACGGTGATTCACAAAGCGAATTTTACCACGGTGATTCACAAAGCGAATTTTACCACGGTGATTCACAAAGCGAATTTTACCATTGGCTCATGAAACATACAAATTATATTGCTGATTATAAAAAACTTATTGAAACACGAAACATGTTTGATATCACAAAATTACAATACTCTATTGATATGACGGTAAAATCCGGAAATAAACAGAAATTACATGAATTTCTTAAAAAATATAATTTTATCTTTATGAATCACACAAAGGTAAAATAATAATTTAATAATTAAATAAATATAATAATTAATATTGCGATTAAACCTAACATCATAATGGATCTATTTCTTTTATGTTTTGGATCATTTTCCAGACGCGCGCGCTCTACATGGGTCATTTTTTGCATTACATAGTATGTTGTGTTTCTTTTATGTTGATACTTTTATGGTATTAACGTATATTGGTTATTTACTATTCATAACGGTGTTGTTTTTTTGACAATATCAGTAATATCCGGTCGCACGTCAGGTGTGGTGATGGGTGTGATTTCATGTTTAGTATTCATCAACCACTCAGAACGAAACGGTGAGGGCCAATTCTTTGGATCGGTTCCTTGCTCACTTTTAGAATCAACTTCTGCTTTTCCTGTATTTGGGACTATTTCTGCCGGCATCTTTTCGAGACTTAATACACCACCATCATTTCTATTAGTAGGTTTGTAACATCCACCAAAATCTGGGTCTGGATCCCAGCATCCACCAATAGCACCGAATATCACATTACCTATGCAGTATTGTTCTCTTGTTTTTGCATCATACCCGTCACCCATATCTGAAAATGGTATGAAATCTGCATCAGAAGAATATTTATCACACCATTTTTCTATTCCATCTGGGGATTTTTTAAGTGCATTATATTGCCAAATAGCTGCATCTTGGTTCTCGTCACCACGACCACCTGCGATATTTACAGAACCATTAAAATTTATAATAGGAGCTACTTGAGGAGGTTTTTTAACGAAACCAACCAGAGGAGCAGGCGCTGCAGAAGCCGGTCGCCAGAAGGTGTATTCAATACTATCACACCATTGAGCATAGTGGAAATTCATAGTGAAATAATTAGTGCCCCGTGATGAATCAGATGCATTCCAATTATCTGGTAGAGACTTACCCTGCTGACCAGACGACTCGATCCCACCCCATCCTTGCACACCCTTATAATCTGTATATCCATCACTGCGTCCAAGACAATAATATTGAATAGTGCTTTCTGAAGTGCCTCCATCTATATCTTTTGGAATTAAAGAATAAGAAGTACAGTCGGTATGGTTATTGCACTCATTTGCACACTGAACATCAGCACCAGCAATTATATCTTGTGTCAACCATGTTGTATGCGGATCTTTAGACCTGGCATAAGGTGTTCCTTCAACTGGTGAGAGATAATATACTTTTTCGTTTGTGATCAGTTTTTCGCTCAGGCCTAGCCCCCCCTTGAGCTCGTCCCATGCATCTCTGTACTCTAAATCTCTCCAACCATAACCAAAAGAAAAGAATTTTTTCCTGCAGAGGACGTCAGGACACTCGACTATCTGCTGCGAATACATAGTTTTGGTAGAAAAAATGTGTGCTTGTGGTATACCAGGCATAGATTGCAATGTATTGTCAACAATGCCAGGGTCATAAGACGCACCTTCTGGACAAACATGACGAAATGAAAATGCACCGTTCGCAGTCCAGCCATTCCATGCTGCTGCTGCATGGTCAACGCCACCACATTCGATGTAGTTGGTCGCAAGTCGCCGAACTGCAGATAAATTTGCGGCATCTGTACCAATATAATTAATAGAATTTCTGTTTAATCCTGACCATTTATGGCTGATACCACTTACACTAGGCTGAACACTACAGCACTTACTTTTCAACGTACCATTTAAATCATTAGAAATTTCATTTTCACTTATATTATATTGTTGGTTTTCAAACTCCATATACGCGTAAGGGTGAGAACTTGGACAATAATTACTAGATGAATTCACTTCATTTTTTGTAAACTCTACAGCATTATCCATCAAAGCTCTAGTCAATGCAATGCCACGCTTACCAAATGCATATGTGTATGGATTAGATTGATCTTGATAATCAATATTACTCACATCGATCTTTCCATATCCACCCATTATTTCATGTGGCAGTATACTAGGTATATCTGCAAAAACACCCACTGCTTTATTCTTAATGTCTGTAAAAAGAATGGATTTATTATTTACGATAGAAGAAGTATCATCTCGGTGTAGTCCATACGCAATATTTTCAGCATCCCCTTCCACTGTAGTTAAATTTATATCAGCATTATTTGTTAATGTAGAATCATTTGTAATATGAAACCCTGTACCATTTGTTATTTTATTCATGGTAATAGTAGTATCACCGTTATTCGTTAGTGTAGATTGTTCTAGACTAAAACCATAACTTGAATTAATATTTGAAATACTAATAGTAAAGTCACTCGTTGTTAATCCAGAATTTTTTAAGTTAAATCCATTACTACCATTATCTAATGTATTAATACTAATAACAGAGCTGTTAGAAAATGATAAATCTGAGTTATCTAAAAGAAACCCATCACTCACGTTTAAATTGTTCATAATAATCTCTCCTTTTATTACGACCTCATGTGACTCTGTGAAATGTAACCCAATTCCTGTAGCTATATCGCCAATGGTAATATCCTTATTTACATGATAGAATAATGTTTGAATACATTCTAAACCGGAACCTTGAACTATTTTATTCATGGAGATGTTACTGGTATTATTTAATGTAGAATTATCTGCGGATATTCCATAACCGTATGAAATATTTCCGAGTGAAATATTTCCAAATTTATTTTCACTAATATATTGATTATTAAAGTGTGATTTATATAAGCTAATCCCAACACTAACGCTTATATCACCCATATTAATATCGCCAATGTTAAAAAATAAAGAATCGCTTATTAATATACCATTGCTTTGATTTTCTATATTACCAATGGCAATAGCTCCTTCATTATGATTAAATGACGAGTTTTCCTGGATACTAAAACCATTTCCGTTGTTACTGACACTACCGAACTCAATATTACCGTTATTATTTAACGATGAATCATTTACTATTACCACACCATTGCTTTGATTTTCTATATCGCCAGTGGTTATATCACCATCATTATTTAGTAAAGATGATTTTTCGAAATAAAACCCAGAACTTGAATTTTCGATATTAGGCATGGTTATCACACCATTACTGCTATTATATAGAGAAGAGCTTTCAGAAGATATACCTTTACTGTTGCCTGATATATCTTTCATAATTTGATTTATGTTATAATTATGAAACGAAGAACTAATGAACTTCATCATGATACTACTCGTGGCAATATTTAACGCACTAATCACCCCATAATTTATTAGAGATGATTTATTAAAATAAATACCTTCACTACGGGTTATTTCTCCAAATGTAATAAAACCATTTGACACATTAGACACGGAAGAATCTTGCAACATTAACCCAAAACTGTTACCATTTATAGTATCAAACTCTATATAATCAGCATTAGAAATGTCGGAATTATTAGAAAATAAACCATAACTATTATTTTCAATATCACTAATAGTAAAATATTGATTGTTATTTAATATTACGTTGTCACTAATTTTAAACCCGTAACTATCACCTATAATTTTATTAATTTTTATTGATCCACTATAAACACCTTCTTTTATATTATTTACCACAGAGTCTACGATATCAAATCCTAAACTGTTGTTACTTATATCACCTATTGCAATATTACCATTTTTATTTGTAAAGGTTGCGTAAATTAAATTAAATCCCGTGCCATAATTATCTATAGAATTAATCGAAATATCACCACTATTTATTAGCGTAGATGCTTCCATGTAAAATATATTTTTATTCATAGAACTGCTATTTCCAATAGTAGGAATCATTATCTGTCCGTCATTTTCAAAAGAACTTTTATTTATAATATTAAAAATTCTTACTTGACTTTCATCATTGTAAATATTCATACTTGTTGATATTTTACCCGAGCTATTATTATAAAAATTTGCTCCATTAATTACATTTACAAATATTATTTTTGAATAAGTATAAGAAATACCAGGTAGTTCAATAACTCCATTATTTGTAAAAGCAGCTTGATCATTTTCTACATTAAAAAATGTGATGCTGTTACTAGGAACCAAATTTATTATCTGCGAATTATATTTTATTGTCCCGTTGTTTGTAAATTCGCCCTCGATATGAAACAAATTAGTATTTAAATCAGAGTCCATAAATGTAATATTTGCATTATTTGTTATCTTTGCGCCCGGAAGAACATGAAAAAAAGGTTTATTTTTATCAGGTGAACGTGTAGGATAATAAATGTTCATATTTATTTCTGGAATGGACCATTCTCCACTTAATTCAATTTGTTTAAATGTTATTGGTTTAAGTTTTTCATGGATTGATACTAATGCAAGTATGCCAATAAATCCACTAGCATCATCTACAACAATGGTGTTTGGATCAGACTTTTGCTGTGAACAAAAATCAGCCTGTGAGCCACTTGAAATACAATTATCTAATTGTATTTCCCAATACGATGGTGCCGTTGCATGGGTTGAGGTACATAAATTTGTAATATTAGATTCAAACAAATTTTTATTATTAGAATATAAATAAAATGCCAGCACATTTGACAAATCTGTTGTGCATTCATCAGGTAAATTTGCCGATACATCACACATAAACATGTTTTCTGTTATCACAGGGTTTCCGCTACTATCAAATCCTTGATCTATAATTTTCCCAACGGTTACACCTGGCTTTCCTTCATACATGCCTGTACATTGTAAATGGTGTGTGTATATATCATTATTTTTATAAATATGGTTGTATAAAAAATTATTTGATGCCACACTCATAAAGAGACCATCTTTACTGGTGCAGTAGGTATGATTCACACGCCCAACACCACCAGAACATGCCGGGTTTTTTGATAGAATATCATGTTTTTCCATATATTCTAATCCTTCTTTGGGATCAGCCGGGATAACTAATTTTTTTGTAGCTCTAGAATTTCCTCTTTGAGAATATGAATGTGGGGCTAATCCATTCATAATGCTAAATACCCGTGTATTGTTTGTTATAGATGATTTGTATCTTTTATAATTTGGCATATATATATATATATAATATAATCATATATAATTGCAATGTTTTAACATATGCTTTTTATTAGTGTGAAATGTATGATAGAAATACAACTACGTATTCTCTCTGTAAATGATTTGAAAAGAAACTTTGTTATTATATTATATATAATGTCAAAATCGCACGTTTCAATAGATTTCATAACACAGCTAACAAAACGAACCTTTACTATTACTGATGTTATAAAATTACTAAAAACAAATATTAATAATAATATTATTGAAGATGCTTTCTTTCCCTCTAATAAAATATCAAAAGGTGGCGAGTCACAACATAAATATTATAGACAAAAATGCGCAAAAGATTGTATTGCAACAATTATGTCTGTTAAAAAAAATAAACGAACTAAAGTTTTATCTGATAATTTTATTATTCCTCCTATCGAAAAATATACTGAACTAATCAAAAAAAATTTTAGTGTTCCTCAATTGAAAACAATATGTCGTCATTATAAGCAAAAAGTTAGTGGGAATAAAAATGAATTACAAAACAGAATATTTTTTTATATGTTACGATCATGTGATGCAAATATTATACAGCGTGTTTGGAGAAAACATATTGTTAAAAAGTATCATATTTTGCGAGGTCCTGCAATAGTCAAGAGAGAGCTTTGTGTAAATGATACGGATTTTTGTTCAATGGAAAGTTTAAAGGATATTTCATATACGCAATTTTTTAGTTATAAAGATACCGATGATAAAATTTACGGCTTTGATTTAACATCACTATTTACCTTACTATCAAAAGGAAATTTAAATACAACGAATCCATACAATAGAAAAGTATTTCCTCGACGAATTCGGAAAAAAATTAATTCCATATTGAGAATAGCACAAATAATGAAAGACACAATTGTTCTTGATATTGAAGAACCCGAAAAAGTTACTCCACAAAAACTTATTGAGCAAAGAACAATTGATACATTTCATCATATGGATTTACTGGGTAATTATACAAATACCAGTTGGTTTACTAGTTTAGGCAGAGCTGCATTGATAAGATTTATTCGAGAGTTATCTGATATATGGATGTATCGCGCACAATTAAGTGAAATAACAAAGAGGGAAATATGTCCACCTCACGGCAATCCATTTGGTAATGTATTGCTAATACTATTAAACTGCACAACTAATAATCTAAAAAAACATGCTTTAGATATTATTGAAAAAATGGTAAAATCAGGCATTAATCAACCAAGTCAATGTTTAGGAGCAAATTATGTATTGTGTGCTTTTACTCTCGTAAATGAAAATGCTAGACACAGTTTGCCTTGGTTATATCAGTCAGTAGCTTAATTTAGATTATTTAAAACAATATAATTCGTTCAATAATCTATATTTTGTGAAATATACGCGAACAAAATAGTTTAGGATTAACTATGACTATAACCATTCTCCGTTATAATATATTATGCGTTAAAACACTTAAAAAAGTTTTACTTAGATAAGTTATAAGATGCCTAGCAAAAACACCTCAGCCCCCAAAACCTCCTCAAAAGCCGCCTCAAAAGCCGCTTCTTCTAAAACAGCTTCCAAGGCTGCTTCAAAATCATCAACGTCTAAGTCGGCTTCCAAGACAAAATCTGTAGCCCCACCACCGACACCAGTCGAGGCTGTTGTAACTGAAACTGTATCCGAGACTGTTGCTACTCCTCCACTTCAGGAGGAGTTTGCATCTGTTCTTTCTAAACTGCAGCAGGTGACAGCCGTTGTTTCTAGTCTCCGGACGTCTATTCGTGATCTCGAGAAAAAGTCTAATCGCGAGATTAAGGCTGCTGCCAAGGCGAAGGCCAAGAGCCGCAAGGGTAACCGTGCGCCTAGTGGATTTGTTATGCCGGCTAAGATTAGTGACGAGCTTGCATCATTCCTTGGAAAGGATCAGGGTTCTGAGATGGCACGCACTGAGGTAACCCGTGAGATTAATGCTTACATTCGCAAGCACAATCTGCAGGACAGCAAGAATGGCCGTATTATTAATGCTGATGCTTCGCTTACCAAGCTGCTTAAGCTAGATAAGAAGGATGAGCTCACATACTTTAACCTTCAGCGCTACATGAGCCCTCATTTTGCAAAGGCAGCCAAGAAAGAGTCCACCTCTGCTTAAATAAACAATAAATAAATAAATAAAAACAAATAATAAAATATTTTAAATTATATTATTATTTGTTTGAATACTTATTAAAAAAAATGATTAATATATTTCTTACCATGTTCCGTAACATTTTTATTTATTAATGATTTAATCAAAAAATTGATATAGAGAAATGACATGATATAGATGTATATTAACATGAGTTCTTCAGACACACAGATTGTAAACGCGACCGAGCTTACCACTGGCGATTATAATTATGCGAAGCCGACTGTGAACAAATCTGGAGGCAAGAGTATTCGTGTAACCGGGGCTAACAACAAGGGTTCTCTTCTTCTTAGCACACCGCTAATGCTTACATGGGGCGTAAATGAATATATCGATGAACAGAGTGGGCGGCGCTCATATGACCTGTCTCTTCAGTTCCCTAAAGATGAATATAAGACAGATGCAACTACAGCATTTCTAGATCGTATTCTAGCTTTCCAGGAGCAGGTTAAGGCGGATGCACTAACTCATAGCAAGGAGTGGCTTAATAAGTCGAAGACTTCACCTGAGGTTATTGATGCACTATTTCATCCAATGGTGCGCTACCCCAAGGATCAGAGCACCGGTGAGCCAGACACATCGCGTGCACCGACTTTCCGTATCAAGCTTGGTTATTGGGATGATGCATTTGATTGTGAGATTTACGATATGAATCAGGAGGCACTTTTCCCGAATACGGACAGCATTTCACCAGTGGATCTTATTCCTAAGGGCACCATGATTGCTACAGTTCTTCGTTGTGGTGGAATTTGGAATGCAAATGGCAAGTTTGGTTGCACTTGGAAGCTGGTTCAGGCAGTTGTTCAGCCGCGTGCCAGTCTCAAGGGCAGGTGTCTTATTTCACTCTCAGCTGGCGAGAAAGACACTCTTAAGAAGCAGGCTGCAGCAGAGAATGATGGAGACAGTGATGGCGATGCGGTTGGCGTAGAAATTACAGAGGATACCGATGACGAGAATGATGTTGCAGAAGAGGTGGCAGAAGAGGTGGCAGCACCGCCTACTCCGCCACCAGTAAAAAAGACGGTGAAAAAGAAGGTTGTTCGCAAATCAAAGGCAAAGGGTGCCGAATAAAAATTAAAACATAAACTAAAACATAAAACATAAACTAAAACATAAAACATAAAACATAAAATAAAACTAAAAAATAAAAATAAAAAATAAAAAATAAAAACACAAAAATTATTGTAAAATAACTGTAAAATAAAATAACTGTAAAATAAAATAATTGTAAATAAAAATATTATATTTTATAATATAATATTTTTTTATGATAATTCAATATGCACAATAACATCACTAACATGTTCTGCATTGTAAATATCTTCATGATTTATGATAGGAATACCTTTTTTATAAAACAAATAATTTTGTCGCCTTCGTATAAATAATTCTTCGACAGGAATTTTAAATACTTTACTGCCGATATAGATGTCAATGTGAGTATTATGTAAAACTGTAGATAATGCTAATTTGATATTTACATGAATATTATTTTCATCATCAATATAAATATGTTCAGGAATATCTGGTATACATTTTACAATAAGACGCATTCCCTCTTTATCATATTCTATTTCGTTATGCCATAAAGGAATGTAATATATTTCATTATCGACATTTAATTTAAATATTTCTGCTTGAAATAGATTATCTAGTGTAGTTTCTACATTATATACATTATTTTTTTCTAATTTATCTTCTATAATATCGGTGACGATTTTCATATTTTCGGCATTCGAGAATACAGCGCCATAATTATTGATATACTGCAATAATTCTTGGAGTATTTTTTTGTCTAAACCTTGCAATGCCTTTTCTGCAATACTTTTAATCACGTCTGGTATGTCAGTTTTTGTGATTTCTAAACAGGTATACATAAAGTTTTTAATAATCGTGGTATAGTCCATTGTGTTGTTTAAACTGTTCTCTCCATGGAATATATCTTCCTTTAATTCTAATTGAATCGATAAAAATTCATACGCAGACTGCACTTCTTGAAATTGGGCGGTTTTTTCTTCTTTTTCTTCTTCTATACCTTGACGATCAGGATGTTTCAATAATGCCGATCTATGATATGCCTTTTTTAATTCACGATGTGTAAATGGTGTATCTAATTGTAAGATTTTACAGGCCTCCGCCGTATCCATATATGATTAGTAATAAATAAGTTTATATATTTTATGGTAAATTATAATATTTAACCAAAAAATTCCATTTTTGGGAGTGTAATTTCTGGGAGTTCTTCACCTACAGCACCACCACCAAGTATAATAGTGGCTATGTTCTGTTCCTTCTCTGCTATAGAAGCTTCTGCTGCTGCTGCTGCTGCTGCTGCTGCTGCTGCTGCTGCTGC
>CEUV01006129.1_pt1 | contig 20961 bp, 9 predicted proteins | sample 356401 | NCBI WGS metagenome assembly CEUV01 (sample SAMEA2622710, study PRJEB7988) | marine metagenome | isolation source: saline water (ENVO:00002010), including
AAGTGGGATTGTGTCATAACTAGCATTAACTGAATAGCTTTCAATATTTTTTCCAAGTAAATGCATGTGTGGTAATATTGCCAATAAGGAATAATCATCCACTAAAAAATTATTTCCAAGTGGATAAGAGGCGTTAAATGATGAAATATTATTTGCTGGAATAAATAAGTTCCAATTTTCCAAAAGCCTTTCAATAAATACTTCTCTAATATTTTGAGCATTATCATCATAAAAAAACAAATGAATTGCAGTACTGTCAACTTGGCCTATTGATCCTGCAGGGTAATGCATTTGTAGAATAATATTAGAATTTGCTTCAATAGTCATTCCCATTTTTACATTATCAGTATTTGGAAAAATGACTGGTTCCATACCAGGCGCATAAGTTGATATCAGCTTACCATCAACACCCATGCAATCATTAATCACGCTTGGCAGCTGGTTATTGTCAACAAAAGCAAGAGTATGATGTACAATTTGTCGATTTCCTGGAACAATTTCAATAGCTTTGATTTTTTTATCGTTAATTAATCCTGTAGGTAATGTGAAGCAAACATATTCATCCTCACTAGAAGCGGTACTTGTATATTGGGGTATTTTAAGAATTAAATCAGGATTTGATAAGATATTTTCATTGTTGTAAATAGGTTCAGGAGGAGCTAAGGCAGGATTTCCTTCGGGACTTCCAATATTTGCCCAGTCTATAATTAAATCGATTTCGTTTTGATTGAGTGTTCTTTCATGCGCATAGTTTTGATAAGTGCTGTCTGGTGGCCAAGGAGGCATTAAACCATTGCTTACCATATATGAAATTGCACCTGAGTTTGAGAATGCAAAAGCCGTGGGGTAGTCAATTAAAGAAAAAGGCGCAACACCACCTGAATGATGGCATTGCGTACATTTATTATAAAAAATTGGAGCGATGTCTTCACTAAAGTTAGGGGATTGACTAAAGCTGATAAAAGGTAATAAGGTAATGATGAGCAGTAGATTTTTCACAAGAAATTTTTAAGTGAATTTAGATGTATTTTAGTAGAATGTCAAGTTCGAGTTTTTGCGGTCTATTGTTAGGCTTGTAGTTTGACCTAAGATAATGGTGTTGTTGTTGGCGATATGACCAGCTGGAAAGTTAAATGCAACAGGGTAGTTGTATTCGGAAACAGATTCAGCAATAATTTCCATTGCGTTTTTTCCAAAGGGTATAGTGTTGTCGTTCATATTGTTCATCCCACCTATAACTAAGCCAGCTAATTTAGATAGTTTTCCGTTGCGTTTTAGGTTTGTCATCATTCTGTCTATATGATACAGATATTCGTCTAAATCTTCCAAGAATAGTATTTTACCATCTGTATCTATATCAGCATTTGAGCCCAACAAGCTGTAAAGAACAGAGAGATTTCCCCCAACAACTTTTCCTTTTGTATGCCCGATTCTGTTGAGTTCATGTCTTGGAAAGTTGTATGAAATCAGATTTCCATAAAGTGTTTGTCTTAAGCTTTCTAAACTATTTTTGGTGTTACCTGAGAAGTTAATAGGCATAGTACTATGCAATGAGGAAATGTTTAAGTTATGTAAAGTAGAGTGTAAGGCGGTAACATCGCTATATCCAGCAATCCATTTAGGATTTGCTTGAAAATCAGAAAAGTCAACAAGGTCAAGTATGCGTACTGTTCCATATCCACCGCGAGCACAAATAATTGCTTTAATTGCGGGATTATCAATCATCTGTTGCAAATCAGTAGATCTTTGCAGATCTGTTCCTGCAAATTGATTATATTCTTCAAATAGGTTGTTTCCAAAAACAACTTTCAGTCCCCAGCCTTCAATGGTTTTTTTAGCAAACCCTAATTCTTTTTTACTGATTTTTCGAGCAGTGGATATAATGCCAATTTGATCGCCTTTTTGAAGGACTGATGGACGAATTATAGATTGCTTACTTATGCTCAAGGTTCTCTGCGTGCTTTTAATATCTTTGCGAAGTTAATTTTTAGTACTTAGATGAGCAAGAAATATACCGTAACATCCGCTTTGCCTTATGCGAACGGACCTTTACACATAGGACACATTGCAGGAGCATATTTACCAGCAGATATTTACGTGCGTTACAGAAAAGCAAATGGGGATGATGTATTGTTTATTTGTGGATCGGATGAACACGGAGCTGCTATAACGCTCCGAGCAAAAAAGGACGGTGTAAGTCCACAAGAAATTGTTGATAAATACCATTCGATTAATAAAAAAGCCTTTGCAGATCTTGGTATAAAGTTTGATATATTTCATAGAACATCATCAGAATTACATCATCAAACTGCTTCTGAGTATTTCAAAAATTTAGAGGAAAAAGAGGTGTTTACGCAAAAGACATCTGAGCAGTTTTTTGATGAAGAGCATCAACAATTTTTAGCAGATAGATATATCACAGGTGATTGCCCTAAATGTTATGCGGTAGGTGCTTATGGGGACCAGTGTGAAAAGTGTGGGAGTGCTTTAAGTCCCTCTGAATTAAAGAACCCAATATCTACTTTAAGTGGAAAAACTCCTATAATTAAAACAACTTCTCACTGGTATTTACCAATGCAAAAGCATGAGGCTTGGCTTAAGAAATGGATAGAGGAAGGAGTATTAGACGATAAGAAGCATCATGATCCAAAAACATGGCGCTCGCAGGTGTTGGGTCAGTGCAAGGCATGGATTGATGGAGGTTTGCAGGAACGCGCTATGACTCGTGATTTAGATTGGGGTGTAAAAGTTCCTATTGAGGGCGCAGATGGTAAAGTTTTATATGTGTGGCTAGATGCTCCTATAGGTTATATTTCTGCCACCAAGCAGTGGGCTATTGAAAACGGTCAAGATTGGAAATCTTACTGGCAAGGAGATGATGTAGAACTTGTTCATTTTATTGGCAAGGATAATATTGTATTTCACTGTATAATATTTCCTATAATATTACACGCTCATGGAAATTATGTGCTTCCAACTAATGTGCCCGCTAATGAGTTTCTTAATTTAGAAGGAGAAAAATTGTCAACATCTAGAAATTGGGCAATATGGCTACATCAATATATTAAAGATTTTAAAAATCAACAAGATGTGCTTCGTTATGCTTTGTGTGCTACGTCCCCCGAAACTAAAGACACGGATTTTACCTGGAAAGATTTTCAAGCACGAAACAATAGTGAGCTGGTAGGAATTTTAGGCAATTTCGTAAATAGAGTAGTGGTGTTGACTAATAAATATTGGGGTGGTAAAGTTCCAAGGCAACGAGAGTTGACAACATACGATAAAGAAGTGTTGCAAGCATTAAAAAATACTCCTGTTAAAATTGGCGAAAGCATAGAAAGGTATAAATTTAGAGAAGCCTTATCTGACATGATGAGCCTAGCTCGATTAGGGAATAAATATCTAGCAGACACAGAACCTTGGAAGTTGAAAAAAACAGATGAGGAGCGCACACAAACTATCATTAATGTTGCTTTGCAGCTAGCGGCTTCTTTGTCTATATTATCAAAACCTTTTTTACCTTTCACTGCGGAAAAACTTGCAGTTATGTTAAATATTTCAGAGACCGCTTGGGAGCAGTCTACTAAACAATTGTTGTCCGCCAATCATCAAATAGAAAAAGCGTCCTTGTTATTTGATAGAATAGAAGATGAACAAATTGAAAGTCAGTTGGCTAAGCTTGGCTAAAGCATTATATTTTTCTATATTTATTCACCAAATATATTTCTTATGAAAAGAATTCTATTTTTAACAGCTGCTTTGTTAACAGTTCAAGTTGTTGCCCAATGTGATGGTAGGTATGAAAGCGAAATTTTCTCTACTGTTTCGGTTACCGAAGTAGAGTACACAGATGTATATGATTGGGGTCCGTTTAATAGTGGCTTAGATATGGATGTGTATACTCCTGATGGAGACACTTATTCAGAAAGACCCTTGATTATTTTTGCACATGGTGGCAGTTTTTATGCAGGTGATAAAGACAATCCTGCAATGGTTTCTTTGTGTGAGTCATTTGCAAAAAGAGGGTATGTAACAGCTTCTATTCAGTACAGGTTAACGTCTATTTGGAATTTGACAGACTCTATGCATATGTTACAAACTGTAATGAATGGAATTTCTGATGCAAAAGCAGCTATAAGATTTTTTAGAAAAGATGCTACAACTAATGGAAATGTTTTTGGAATAGATCCAGATCAGATTTATATTGGGGGCTACTCAGCAGGAGCGATATTGGCTGTGAATCTTGCATTTATAAATGACACTACAGGTGTTCCTTCTCACTTACTTCCAATCATAGATGCTAGCGGTGGATTAGAGGGTAGTAGTGGTAATTCAGGATATTCCACAGATGTTAAAGCAGTTATAAATGTAGCCGGAGCAGTCTATAAATCATCTTACATAGATGCAAATGATGTGCCAATTGTTAGTGTTCATGCTTCAGATGATGGAACTGTTCCTTATTATTGTGATCACGCAATGTCAAATCCGCTAATTCTAAAAGTTTGCGGTTCGGGTACCATACACAATACTATAGATCTTCTAGGCGTATACAATGCCTCGTATACATTTCCATCAGGAGATCATGCGATTCCTGTGTTGGAAATGAACAGCATAACAGTGCCATTTATTAGTGATTTTCTATATACTACTTTAGATTGTTTCGAAGGGACAGGAGTGAACAAAAATGAACTCACTATTGAGGTGTATCCTAATCCAGCAAGAAATGTTTTAAATGTACTTGTTCCTGATAAGGTTTTTGATATACAAATCCTGAATATGTTAGGTGAGCATTCTGTATCTTCGATTAGCACTAACGGAAAAATTGATATTTCTGCTCTATCATCTGGTGTGTATAGCATAATGTTTAAAACAAGAGATCAAACTGTTGTCAAAAAGTTTGTGAAGCAATAAAAGAAAAACCCTCCTTTGAGAGGAGGGCTTACGAGCTAAATTAATAAACAAGTACTACGAAAATAAAGCTCGTGAAGATTACGATAGCGCTATTAAACAAATCAAACTGTACAGATACAATACGTAATATGCTAAAGGCAGAACGATTTTTTTATTGTTTTATTCAAGTTTTTAAGGCAATTGGTAAGTGTATTTAGTCTATGTTGCTACTTTTATGACTTTTAAACAATTTTAAAACGTCTATCTATTGATTATATTGTAAATGAAAGTACACATATCAAAAAGTATCAATTTGCTAGCTAAATCTAACCTGTTGATATTGGTTTTTAATTCTTTTAATACACCCGGGTTGAGCCGGTAAAGTCGTATTGCATTAACATTTAGCTGTTTATTTCTTTTGTTTCTTAGGTTGTATTCCATGAAATCTTTAGTAATTTTTGTACTTTAGCGAATTGAATTTTGACATTAATCAATAAAATACACACTTTGGATAAATTACATAAAGTGTTTATGATAACTGCGCTTCTAGTATTTGGTGTGGTTTTCTCTTATCAAGCACAAGCTCAAACATGTTCGGTTGTTGTCGATAATGATGCCGATTGTGGTAATAATGGATGTTTAACAGTAACTGTTACAGGTGGAACTTCTCCTTACGATTATGTTTGGTATGACAATTTAGGAAACTCTTTTCCTGCAACACTAAACTCTCCGTTTTTCACAAACCAAAAATGTAATTTACCTGCAGGTGATTACTTTTGTGTTGTAACTGATGCTGTTGGCAATATATGTTCAACCTCAACTGTAACTATCATAAATACTGCTGCCCAGTTAGGTACATTTGTTTCAAATAATATTTCATGTAATGGATATTGTGATGGAGAAATTAATGGTTTTGCATTTAATGGTTCTGGAAATTATTCATTTACTTGGTCAGATGATCCAAATATGGGTAATATTCTGAGTACTACTGGTACGCTTTCAAATGCTTGTGCAGGAATATATTTTGTTGAACTTAATGATATTGGAAATTTATGTATAGATACATTTCCAGTATTGATTACAGATCCTGCAGCCTTGGATATTGTTGTCGACAATGTTACTGATGTTACATGTTCAGGATTTGGTGATGGGTCTATTAATGTAACAGCTACAGGCCCCGGTATTTTGTCTTACGAATGGCAAGATGAATTTGGAAATGGTGTAGCTTCTACAGAAGATCTATTAAATGTCAATGGTGGTATATATACACTAATACTTTCAAACAATAACTCTTGCGCCGATACAATTACTGATACTATATTAGAACCCTCTGCTCTTGTTATCAGTTTAGTAGATTCCTCAAATGTTTCTTGTGTTGGAGTAAATGATGGAGCAATTGATATAGATGTTTCTGGTGGTAATGGAAATGTCACTTACGCTTGGTCTGGTCCTAATGGCTTTAGTGGTAACACTCAGGATATAAATAATCTAGAGTGTGGGCTGTATGATGTAACAGCCACTGATCCTTTGGGTTGTAACACTTCCTATACTCATAATATTCCATGTCCGACGTCAATTTCTGTTACGCTTGATAGTATAGCCGATGTTAGTTGCTTTGGATTATCAGATGGGGAGGTATTTATTTCTGTATCTGGAGGAACCCCCTCTGTAGTCAATGGTTATAACTACAGTTGGAATGGAAATATATTTAATACAGAAGATTTGATTGGTATTTCTGCAGGTAGCTATTCTGTTGAAGTGACAGACTCTAACTCGTGTATAGGTACTTTTGGTATAATTGTTACTGAGCCTGCTTTATTAGAAACAAATGTACTAAATGTTGTCAATGCCAGTTGTTATGGTACTCAGGATGGAGCTATTGATATTCGTGTAGATGGAGGAACTGCTCCTTTTACAGCTTCTGTTTATGATAATGGGTTTAATTTACTGTACGATACAGTTTTCTCCAGTTTATCGGTTGTTTGTCCTGTTCCTGGAGCAGGTTTTTATGATATTGTAGTAAATGATGCTAATGGTTGTCAGGCTGCAATAGATACAACAGTTGGTCAGCCATCAGAGATAATCATAACACTTGATTCAGTAAGTGATGTTTCATGTTTAGGTTTTGCTGATGCTGAAATCTATGTTAGTGTTGCTGGTGGAGATGGAAACTATAATTACTCATGGACAGGTCCTTCTTGTAATACATGTGCTGCTGAAGATATCACTAATCTCTCGGGAGGCGTGTATAACCTTATAGTAACAGATGCAATAAATTGTACACAATCATTTACGCAAAATGTTTCTGTGCCAACAGCATTAACGATGGCTGTTGATAGTATAGTAAATGTTAGTTGTAAAGATTCTGCTGACGCAACTATTGCATTAACCGCATCAGGAGGTACTGCACCTTACTCTTATGTTTGGAATGGACCTAATGGTTTTACAGCATCAGATTCTATAGCTACAGGCCTAGATATTGGAGCCTATAATATTGGAGTTACGGATACAAACGGGTGTGTTTTTAACTTGAATCCTCAAATAATTTCACAACCAGCAGATTATTTAACAGCATCTTTTGTTATGGATTCTGTAGTTTGTTTTTCTGAAAACTCAGGAGCAATAACCACCAATACATCTGGTGGTACAGCACCGTATTCATACAGTTGGTCAAATGGAGAAAGTCTTGCTAGTCCATCATCTTTAGTTGCGGGTATGTATGCTGTAACGATCAATGATGCTCAAGGATGTATTTATGTGGATTCCATTGATGTCCTAGAGCCTAATATTCTTTTGGCAAACCTTGTTCAAATTGAAGAAAATTGTGGTCAGTTAGATGGTCAAGTTATCGCTTCTCCTTCTGGAGGTACAGCTCCTTACACCTATAGTTGGAATTCAAATTCTAATGAATTATCAAATGTTTTAAGCGGATTAAATGGAGGAACTTTTATCCCTGAAATAGTAACAATTACTGACGCTAATGGTTGTTCGGTGACAGAGCAGATAACGGTACAAGAAGCTCTTCCAATTACACTAGCATCTTCTACAATAACAGATATTTCTTGTTACTTAGGTTCCGACGGTCAAATTGAAGCTAATGTTGTTGGTGGATTACCTCCATACATTTATCAATGGTATTCTGATGCTAGTCTTACAATTCCTGTTCCATCTGCAAACGTTCTAAATGACTCTATTATTTTTGATGTACCAGCTGGGTCGTATTATTTGCAAGTAACGGATGCGAGTGGATGTAGTTCATTGCTTCCTAGATTTGATATTGTTGAAACGCAATCAGCTTCTTTAACAGTAACCTTAAATACTAATCAATCATTTACCTCACTATCGTGTTTTAATGATCAAGATGGTCAAATATCTGTAAATGTTACAGGAGGTACACCATTCTCCGGTCCGCATTATGAATATACTTTAAATGGTGTACAGCAATCACAGTTAGTTGGTGTTTTCTCAGGCTTATCTGAAGGAACATATGATTTAGTAGTGAATGATAACAATAATTGTGAGGATAACATAACTATTACAATCAGTGAACCGGATCAGTTGCAAACCACACTTTCACAAACTCCTGTGAATTGTTTTGGTGGTTCAGATGCAGAATTAACTGCGCTTGTTACTGGAGGTGTTTCTGATTATAATTTTGATTGGTCGCAAGGAACACAAGAAATAACATCTGGAGTAAGCGTTATCAATAGTTTAATAGCAAACACATATTCTTTAGTTGTTACTGATAATAACGGATGTGTAGACACAGCTTCTATCGTTGTAACCCAACCTTTGAACGCTATTGATTTATCAGTTTCCTTTACGAACGAAACATGTAGAGAAGAAGACGGTACAGCAACAGTTGTTGCTCAAGGCGGAACACCGGCTTATTTATATAACTGGACATATGATTATAATGAATTAGTTCCTATTTATACATCCTTAAATACTCCAAACCCTTCTGCCGTTACAGATAATTTAACAGATGTTTACAATGGTTGGTATTATGTTACTGTTACAGATGCTAATGGTTGTATGCAAAAAGATAGTGTTTTAATCGGACTAGATTCGAGCCCCGAAATTGTAGTAAGCTCACCTATTCATCCACTTTGTTTTGGAGACATGACAGGTCAAGTATCAGTTTCTGCAATTAACGGAAATCCAAATTACGAGTTTGCGTATGACGGCTTTGATTACGATATTATTCAAGTTTTCTCCGGATTAGGAAATGGTCAACACTACTTTACAGTTAGAGATTCTCTTGGCTGTATTGATACTGCGTTTGTCGATATAATTCAGCCGGATGCAGTGTTAGCAGACAATATGTTAATTACACATACTAGCTGTAACGGAGATGATGACGGTTCAATTACTGCAGTCATTTCAGGGGGTACTATTTCTAACGATTATACTTATCAGTGGTATAACCCTAATGGAGGACCAGCCTATCCGGCAAACCCAACAGGAATTTCAGCAACTATCACTGATTTGACAGCTGGAACTTACACTTTGAATGTTGAAGATGATAACGGTTGTGAGTATTCTACAACAGCCCAAGTCAATGAGCCGCTAGCTGTAACTGCCAATGCTTTTATAACTTCTTCATATAACAATGCTGATGTAACTTGTTTTGGTTCGTGTGATGGTAGTGTTCAAGTATCTCCTGCAGGAGGAACAGCCCCATATACATACCAATGGTCTTCTGGTTCTACAACGGATACTGATCAAAACTTGTGTGCTGGAATATATTCAGTAGAAGTTACAGATGTTAACTCTTGTGAATTTACTACTACAGTAGAGGTTTCAGAGCCTTCTGCACTATTGGCAGTGATACCTACTACTAATGTTACACACGTAAATTGTGAAGGTTGGAGTACAGGAGTGGCTACAGTAAACTCGAGTGGAGGTATTCCTACTATTTCTGGCTATACTTATTTTTGGGCAGATGTCAACGATTTATTATCTCCTTTAAGTTTTACAGAAACGGTTAACAACCTAGCTGTTGGAACTTACCAAGTCGAGGTGTCAGATTTAAATGGATGTAGTACTACAGCAACAGTTACGATAAATGATAATAATGCGTTTACATTAGCGGCAACTAATAACACAACAGATGTTAGTTGTTTCGGATTTAATGATGGATTTGCTCATTTAAATCCAATAAATGGAGTATTACCTTACTCACATAGTTGGTCAGATCCTCTTAATCAAAAAACAGACACTGCTTATTCCTTAGCTCCGGGATGGTATACAGATACAATTTATGATGCAGAAGGATGTGAAATTATAGATTCTATTTTTGTAGGTGAACCTGCAGAATTAGTAATTACCACAACAAACGTTTCTGAAGTAAGTTGTTATAATTTTGCAGATGGATCAATTCAAGTAATTGCACAAGGCGGTGTACCAGCTTACACTTATTCTATTGATTGTAATTCATATAACAACAATAACACATTTAGTGGTTTAAACTCAGGAACATACACCGTGTGTGTACAAGACGCAAACGGTTGTATAGATGATGAAGTAGATGTGGTGATAGCACCTCAGCCTTCACAAATTATTATCAATAATTTAATAGTAAACGATATTAGCTGTTTTGGATTTGACGATGGTAGCGCTACTGTAACAGCATCAGGAGGAACAGGAGATTTGTCTTATGAGTGGTCCAATAATCAAACAACTACATCAGCCACAGGATTCAATTCTGGCTTACAGAATATCCTTATTACAGATGAAAATGGATGTGATATTTCGGAATCTTTTATAATTAACGAACCTTCGGAGATATTAGTAGACTCTTTTGTAATAGACAATTATTGTGCACAAGTAAACCAAGCTTATATCACTGTTTATGCTAACGGAGGATCAGGAATGTTGACATATTTAGCTAATGGAAACACTTCTCCAGACTATGAAATCAATGGATTAACGTCTGGTTTGTATGTTGTAAGCGTAGTAGATGATAACGGTTGTATGATTGATTCAATTATCAATATCCCAGACCCTAATATTGTTTCATTTAATACAGATACTATTTGTTTAGGAGATTCTTTATTGATGGATGGCTTAGCTAATTTCACCGATTTTCACACATTCATCTGGGCCGATTCAGATATAATATCAGCTGAAACATCGTTAACCGTATCACCAGAACAAACAACTAATTATTTTGTTTCTGCTTGGGATAATGGATGTTATTCGATTTTACCATTTTTAGATACAATACCTGTTGTTGTTAACAATCCAATAATTGATGCTGGCGATGATGTAGGCATTATAAGAGGTGAATCAACAGTGTTATCTGTAACCGGTGACCCTGCTTATCTTTGGAATACAGGAGAGTTTACACAGGAAATTGTTGTAAGTCCTCTACTAACAACATATTTTACGGCTTACGCAGTTGATCCATCTACCGGTTGTATAGGAATGGATAGTGTCAGAGTATTCGTTGGTATGAATGAAGGATTCTCTCCAAATGCAGATGGATATAATGACACTTGGGAAATAACTTACTTAAATCAATATTCAAGTGCAAAAGTTGAAATCTTTAACAGGTGGGGTAGTAAGTTATGGGAATCTTTGGCTCCAAGTATTGAAAATTGGGATGGAACTTATCAAGGAAGTGAATTGCCGTCAGGAACATACTATTACATAATTTCATTTGATGATAGCGAAAACCGCGAGCCATTAAGTGGACCAGTAACTATTGTTAGATAATCATGCAGATGAAAAAATATATCATATTTGTATTCGCTATTTGTGCATACACTTTTACTCATGCACAGCAGCTGCCACAATTTACTAGCTATCAGTTAAGCCCTTATTTATACAATCCAGCTTATGCAGGCGTAGATGGCTATACACAACTGAATGCCGTTGTTCGAGAACAATGGTCTGGGGTTAACAAAGCTCCTGAAACCAAATCAATTTCTATGTTTGGCCCGTTGCGCAATGAGAAAATGGCTTTAGGTGGCGTTGTTGTAAGTGACAAATTAGGAGCAGAAAGCAAAAATGGACTTCAACTTTCATATGCTTATCATTTAAGACTAAAGAATGATTTAAGCCTTTCTTTAGGTCTTTCAGGAGGCTTGATGCAATATAAGTTAGATAATACAGTAATTAACCCTTATGATGCTGGCGATCCAGTCTTTAGTATTCCTGGTTTAACAGATGTGGTCCCTAACGCCTCTTTTGGAGCATTTCTTTATGCAGATAACTACTATGTTTCTCTAGCTGTTCCACAGCTGTTGAATAGCTCGTTTTCTGCTTTAGATGACTTTGATGGAGAGCTCCTTGGAGGCTCATTAGTAAATCATTATTATTTAGGAGGGGGTTATGATCATGAGCTAAATAACCAATGGAATATAGAACCGTCTTTACTTTTAAAGATGATACCACAAGCGCCGATCCAATTTGAGTTAGTGACAAAATGCACATACAATGATATGTTGTGGGCTGCCGTAGGTTACAGACATAACGAATCAGCGTTATTGTATTTAGGTTACGACATCAATGATCAATTTTATGTTGCGTATGGACATGATTTCGTGACTTCTGGTTTAAACACAGTAAGTTCAGGAACTAATGAGTTTAAATTTGGAATGCGTTTTAATAAAGGAAAGTAGAATATGTACTCTTAAAATCCACAAAGAGAAAAGCCCTCTGGGACAGAGGGCTTTTTTTGTGCCTTAACAAATAAAGTGCTAACCAAAAACAAGTGTTACGGCTGAAACAAATTTACTCTTATATTAAAAGAAGCTGAAACTCAGTTAAATGACTTTTTAACAGCATATTGTTAGTAGCTCTTTTCTTTAATTTTGTTACGATAGAGGTTAATCGAATATATGAAGTTTAGTTATTCACAATTATTATCATGTGTTTAAAAGGCAAGGAGCTACTAAAGTAGCTCCTGAACCTAAAGTACTATGAAGAATAATTGTTGGAGACCCTAGGGGAAGGGGTATATCTTATACAACAATCAAAGCTAAATTACAGCCATACTCCTAAAAACAATTTTTCATTCTTTTCATGTTTTTTTTTTAGCTTTTAATATGACTCCTAATCACTGGTATTACACTATGTATTTATGACTATTTTTGCACTATGTCATTGTTATTAGCAATTCTAATTGGATTGATTTTAGGTTTTATTGGTGGTGGAGGGTCAATTTTAGCTGTTCCTTTATTAGTATATGTGCTAGGCGTTAAGCCAGTCGAAGCTACTGCATATTCTTTATTTATAGTTGGAATTGCTTCATTATTTGGAGCTCACAAACACTATAAATTAGGAAATATTGATTTTAAAATAGGAATGATGTTTGCAATCCCCTCTTTTATCGGTGTGTTTGCAAGTAGAAGATGGGTTCTTCCTAATATTCAAAATGAACTTTTTGTTTTTGGAGATTTTGTAATAACAAAAGACCTTTTTCTAATGGTTTTTTTTGCGTTAATCATGCTTTTAGCCTCTTTCTCCATGCTACGTGAAAGATCTATATCAAAACAAACTAAAGATAATCAACAAATCAAAATTATCATTGATGGTTTATTTGTAGGCTTAATAACAGGTATGGTGGGAGCTGGAGGAGGGTTCTTAATTGTTCCTGCATTAGTATTGTTGTCAAGATTAGAAATGAAAAAAGCTATAGGAACCTCACTTATGATAATTTCAATAAAATCACTTTTTGGATTTTTAGGTGAATGGGGTTCCGAAATTGATTGGCAATTGCTAATATCTTTTACATCTCTTGCTGTAATAGGAATATTTTTTGGAGTTTATTTTAGTAAATTTTTTGACGGTAAACGACTTAAGAAATCATTTGGAGTATTTGTGCTGTTAACAGCGGTTGTTATTATGTTGAAAGAATTTTTTATTTTCTGAAATACAAGAAATTTAAATAGATAGAATATATTCGTTAATATGTTTATAGAGCAAATTTACACAAAGTGTTTAGCCGAGGCAGCTTATTACATTGAGTCCAATGGAGAGGTCGCTATTATTGATCCGTTACGTGAAGTGGAGCCATATATTAAAATGGCAAATGAAAGAGGAGCAAAGATTAAGTATGTATTTGAAACACACTTTCATGCAGATTTTGTTTCTGGCCATATTGATTTAGCCAAACAAACAGGTGCAACCATTGTTTTTGGGCCTAATGCTGAAGCAGGATATGATATTTATAATGGAGCAGATGGAGAGGTTTTTAATATTGGAGATATAAGCCTTACTCTCTTACATACGCCTGGTCATACTATGGAGTCTTCGTGTTATTTATTAAAAGACAGTGAAGGAAATCAACATGGCGTGTTTACAGGAGATACTCTCTTTATAGGAGACGTCGGAAGGCCTGATTTAGCTGTAAAATCTGGAGAAATAACTCAAGATGATTTAGCTGGCTTTATGTATGATTCGTTACGAAATAAATTGATGAAATTGCCAGATCATGTAATTGTTTATCCAGCGCATGGAGCAGGTTCTTCTTGTGGTAAAAATTTAAGTTCTGAAACGACTTCTACAATAGGAGAACAAAAAGCAACTAACTACGCGCTTCAACCAATGAGTAAAGAAGATTTTATTCAAGAAGTGACGGATGGTCTTTTAGCCCCACCTAATTATTTCTTTAAGGATGTAATGATGAATAAAAACGGTTACGAATCCATTGATGTTGTATTAGAAACGAATCATAAAGCATTGAGTGCTCAAGAATTTAAAAAAGAAATAGATGCTGGTGCCTTTATTTTGGATACCAGGAAGCCCGAAGATTTTGCAGTAAAACATGTAAAGTCAGCAGTTAATATTGGATTAAATGGACAATACGCTCCGTGGGTAGGAGCAATTATTCCAACAGATGCAAAGATTGTGTTAGTTGCCGATCTAGGAAAAGAGAAAGAAGCTATTATTAGGCTAGCTAGAGTTGGTTACGATTATGTTGCAGGATTTTTAGATGGAGGTATAAACGCTTGGGAAGGAGAAGAAACAACAATTCATGATGTTAGTGCAGAAGAAGGCGTTGAACTCATTAACAATCAATCTAATTTGATTTTAGATGTGAGAAATCCTGGAGAAGTAGAATTAGCACACGTATACGGTTCGCAACACATCAGACTACAAGAAATACCCAGTAGATTTAGTGAACTAGACAAAGATGCACCTATTGCTATTTATTGTGCAGGAGGTTATCGCTCAATGATAGCGGCTTCTTTTTTGCAAAAAGAAGGTTTTTTAAATATCACCAATATACAAGGTGGATTTGGTAAGCTGAAACATTTCGATATTCAAATAGTAGAAGGTCAAAGTTGTTAAACATTTTAAGTGTCAGAGAAATTTACGAAATCACAGGAACGGTTTTAGTAGGGGTGCGCACACCCCCTTATTTTAAGAAGTTTGGAATAGTGTGGATTGGAATTAAACTTAATCAGTAGGAATGGCTTTAAACTCATAGCCTAGCTTTGTAAAATGTTCCAATACTTTTGGTAACGCATACATGATGTTCTTAATCGACTTTTCATTTTCATGAAAAACAATAATTGACCCTTCTTTTGAAGAATTTATAACATTAGATAGGCAGATTTTTGCAGAAGTTTTAGTGTCAAAATCCCACGATAGAACATCCCACATAACAACTTTATATTTTTTTTTGATTTCTTGTATAGCTTGTAGGTTTATTTGTCCGTATGGAGGGCGGAACAAATTACTTTCGACAATTTTAGCGCATTTAGCGATTTCTTTTAGATAATTTTTTTTGCGACTTTGCCAACCTTTTATATGCTTATATGTATGGTTTCCTACTTGGTGCCCATTAGCTTTATAAAGTTGATACAAATCTGGATGTCTGCTAACAGCATCGCCAATTAGAAAAAAAGTACCTTTAGCATTGTATTTATTCATTAAGTCAATGATCCATGGGGTGATAACAGGATGAGGGCCATCATCAAATGTGAGATAAATCACTTTTTCATTAGTGTCTATTTTCCAAAGAAAATCAGCAAAGAGATACTGCAAAACCTTAGGCGATTTAATTAGGTGTAGCATCTCTTTAATGATTTATTGAATAAGGGAAGCTCTTTCGTTTAGATAAGTTATTGCAGTTGAGTCTTGATAGTTTTGACTCAATCGATATAGGTTATTCACTACTTCTCCGGCCATACCATATTCTCTCTGCATACTGCTAAGAGTTTTTTTGTCAACCGAATTGTAATATTCTAATTCGTCAAAATAATTTTCTGCTAAAGTCATTATTATTTTGTTTCCTTTTTCCTTTTTATTGATGCGATAATATGCATCAGCAATAGGAAGGTTGAAATAGTTGTAAGGTATAGCTTCATTTGGCATTACTTCGATACAACGGTCTAAAACATTTTCAGCTTTTTCAAATTGATTTTCCATTATAAGAGCATCGGCAAGTCGAGCAAAATTATTGCGGAAGTTCATTGTCATACGCATATTAGTTTCATCCAAATATACGCTAGGGTCTCCCATATTTCCCCATTTAAATTTGTTAATAAGATTGTTATACATCTCATCCGTTGCAACAATTCCTGTTTGTCCGTCAATACTTTTCGTTTTAACAGGTACAAATCGATATGCCAAACCTTCTAACTGGAAGTAGTCATCAAGCCCCATAAAGTTGTCATTTCCTACTGTTATGGCAAAATAGATTGGTCGTTCCCAAGCAAAGTTGGCTAAAATATCAAGCACCATTAATTGGTTTTTAGCAAATCCTTGTCCTTTTATTTTCCATTTCACTTCATCTACTATTTTGTTAGCCTCTGAGGAATCTACAATTCCCAAAGCGAGCACTTTATCCTTGTTCACAGTCAGTTTCACCTTATTTGTAGGACAGTAATCTGACTTACCTCTACTTGTGGGGATTTTAGAGTTTTGGCTATCATCTGCGATAAATGAGATAACATCACTCAATTCAACATGCCCTATATCTCTATCATAGATAGGTAGATAATCTCTAGTTCCTTGTTTGTATTTATCCCAGTCTAAGGAGCTAGGTATAGGGGCCGCATCATAAGCAGCCCTTTTCATTTGGTCAATATACCAATCGGTATTAAACAAACTTAAATTCACTACTCTGACATCTGTTCTTATACCCTCTACCTCTTGGGCGTACCAAAGAGGGAATGTGTCATTGTCTCCATTGGTAAAAATAATAGCATTAGGTGCGCAAGAATTTAAATAGTTTGCTGCTACATCTCTTGCTGTGTAACGATTTGATCGATCGTGATCGTCCCAATTTTCTTTTGCCATAATAGTCGGAACCAACAACAAGCAAAGAATTGTAGCTCCAAATGCACTAATATTTTTTGGGGCATATTTTCCAATGAAATCATAAACTGCCATAACGCCAATTCCAATCCAAACAGCAAATGCATAAAAAGAACCAACATAAGCGTAATCTCGTTCTCTAGGTTGAAGGGGATATTGATTTAAATAAGCTACAATAGCTAATCCTGTAAATAGGAATAACAACAATATTACAAATGCATCTTTATTGTTTGTGCTAAAATGAAAGAACATTCCTAATAAACCTAGTAATAATGGTAGTAAGTAATATGTGTTTCTTCCTTTGTTGTTGGCCATTGTAGTTGGTAGGTTTTCTTGCGAACCTAATCGAGCATTATCAATAAATGGAATTCCGCTTATCCAATTACCTTTATTTATTTCTCCGTGTCCTTGTATATCGTTTTGTCTTCCTGCAAAATTCCACATGAAGTATCTCATATACATATGGCCTATTTGATAACTAAATAGGTATTTGATGTTTTCGGCAAAAGTTGGGGCTCTATTTGTGTTTTTTTGACCACTCCATTTTTTATACTCTTTTGCATGATGCCCCTGTGCGCTCCACATTCTAGGAAGTAATCCTGTGAATTTTTCATCATACACATATTTTGATTTTTTACGTTGATCAGTAACAACATATTTACCTGCTTCTTCATCTTTTTTGTAAACAGGATTTCCATCTTCAAAATCTACAACCTGCGCATTGTAATATTGACCGTGTAGTATTGGCCAATCACCATATTGTTCTCTATTCAGGTATGCTAATAAACTTACAGCTTCTTCAGGGTTGTTCTCATCAATAGGTGTGTTTGCATTGGAACGAATAACCAAGGCTAAAAATGTTGAATAACCTATCAGTAGAACTGTAAACGACATGATAGCTGTTGCCCAAATAGGTTTGTTATTTTTCTTACAGTATTTTAGTCCAAATACAATTCCAGTAATCATCAAAGCAAAATAAATAATGGTTCCAAAATGGAATGGTAGACCAATTGTATTTACAAAGAAAAGCTCGAATTTTCCTGCTAAACTTACAATGCCAGGAATAATAATCGCTTGAATCCCTCCAGTTAGTAATATAGCAATGATAAAGGCTTTAATGAATCCTTCTTTACTGAATTCGTAGTTTTTGAAATAGTAGATAAATACGACAGCTGGAATCGCTAGTAAGTTGAGTAAGTGAACTCCAACAGAGAGGCCTAGTAAATAAGCAATAAAAATAATCCATCTGCCAGCATGTTTGCTTTCCGATTCGGCTTCCCATTTTAGGATTGACCAGAATGTAAGCGCAGTAAACAAAGAGGACATTGCGTAAACTTCACCTTCGACAGCAGAGAACCAAAATGAATCTGAAAAAGTATATGCTAAAGCACCAACTAATCCGCTTCCTAAAACAGCAACAATGTTTGATTGAGTTAGTTCGCCAGACTTAAGAGCAATCTTTTTACCGAATGATGTGATTGTCCAAAATAGAAATAGAATGGTGAATGCGCTACACAAAGCTGACATAAGGTTAATCATAAAAGCTACTTGACTTACATCTGCAGCGAATAAGCTAAAAAATCTGCCTATCAATTGAAAAAGAGGTGCGCCGGGAGGGTGTCCCACTTCTAATTTGTACGCAGTGCTGATGTATTCTCCACAATCCCAGAAGCTTACGGTTGGCTCTAGGGTGAGGTAATAACTGACAATCGCTATAGTAAAAGCAATCCATCCAACAATATTATTCAGTCTTTTAAAATCCATTTTGTATATAATTTGCCTGATTGCGAATTTAGTAAAATATCTGACTATAACTTTAAGATTTATCGAAGTAGAACTAAAGAAATTATTTATGAAAGTTTGTTTTGTATATATGTGATAATTATTACTTTTGCGCACCCAATGCCCGATGGTGTAACTGGCAACACGTCTGATTTTGGTTCAGAAGAGTCTAGGTTCGAGCCCTAGTCGGGCAACAGATAGCTCAGCAATTTTGCTGAGCTTTTTTTCTAATCATTTTACTTTCAGTAATACAGCTTTATTTTCTCGTAAAAAATCATTAAGTTTGTAAGTTCTCGTAATTAATTTTCGGGAAAAAATAGGGAGAATTTAACCAAAAACAAGTACTATGAGGGATGTCTACATTCGCTTAGAAAATTTATTTATTTCTATTTTTAAGTGGTTGTTTCCTGTTTTAATAGCGTCGTCTATTTTTATTGGAAAAGCCTACGGTCAGTGTGCTGAACCAACAGGTCTTACAGAATCGAATATTACATTAAGCTCTGCAACGGTTAGCTGGAACGCAATGCCAAATGTTGATTACTATCGTTTGTCTTACAGACAATTAGGTGGCGTATGGCAGTTTGCAACAAATCCCATTAACATTGATCCGTCAATTACATCAGTTGATTTATTGGGCTTGCAAGACTATTCTACTTACGAATGGAGAGTGAAGACATGGTGTACAACAGGTTTAAATTCTTCTTGGACTGAAATTCAATCTTTTACAACACTTTCGTCTTTACCTCTAGATTGTAATGGAGATCAAAATGGCTCAGCTTTTATAGATACTTGTGGAAATTGTGTAGGAGGAAATACAGGAGATCTTGCTTGTATTTCATTTTCTCCTTCTGTTTCTGTGGCGTTAGCTTCACAAGAAGTTGGTGCAACAACTGATTTAACATTTACAATTTCACAAGATGCAAATGAGCCTGATATGGTTTCAGCATTAGTAACTTCTGATGGAGGATCTTTTAATCTTTCTTCATTGAATACTAATGATGTTGTTGGATCGGGAACAGGTGTGGCTGGTGGTGGTTATTTCAATTCTAATTTTACACTTTATGTTGATTTTATATTATCATCAAATCATGTTTCATTACGAGCTATTGACAGCGCTACCAGTAATTTAATAGGGACCTTTGAATTAGAAAACACTCCAACCGGAATAAAGATTTTATCTATTTCTCCAGCTGATAACAACAATATTACTGCGGGTAATAGCCAAATTGTTACATTGACAAATTTATATAACAATCCAGTAAATGCATCAACACTAAATTTTTATTCATCTATCAACTCTGAATTATCAGATTTTGACAACCAGGTTTTTCCAATAACTATTGACGTAACAGATTGTAATGGTGATTTTGGAGGTTCTGCATATGTAGATAATTGTAATAATTGTGTTGGTGGAAATACTGGTTTGTCTGAATGTATTCCATTTTCACCAGTAACAGTTGTAACATTAGCTGACAGCGCTTGTACATCAACTACAGATTTAGAAATAACAGTTTCTCAAGATCCTAACGAGCCTGATATGTCTACATCATTTTTTAGTTCTAATGCTGGAGCATTTAATTTTAATAATATTTCAATTGGCCAAACTATAGGATTTGCCTCTTTATCAGCAGCTGGTGGAGACATCAATTTTAACGCTAACTTAATAGTTGTTTCAATTTTAAATAATCAATTAATAGTGAGCGCTATAAATCAGTTAGACGGAACTGTAATGGGTTCCTTCACTATTTCTAACAACAATCCTGGTATTGCAATTGTCGCAAACCCATCCTATAATGATGGCAACAATGTGACTTTAGGCAATACATCTCAAGTTATTTTTTATAATTTATTTCAAACTCCAGACATCAATGAATCTTTATCATTCTTTTCTGTAATAAATTCTGAAACAGGTAATACATCTAATGAAGTAATTGATTTTGGTATTTTATGTCCTTGTATTAATACTACATCAACAACTGATGTTACAGCATGTGATAGTTACGTTTGGAACGG
>CEUV01008401.1_pt1 | contig 20922 bp, 16 predicted proteins | sample 356401 | NCBI WGS metagenome assembly CEUV01 (sample SAMEA2622710, study PRJEB7988) | marine metagenome | isolation source: saline water (ENVO:00002010), including
GGCTTCCCGCGTTCCGAGGTTGACGTGCTTCGACGTTGGTCGGGGGACATCGTGTTCATCTTCGATTACTCTCAAGCGGACACCCTGATGCCGCAGACCCTTGACGGAGGCACCGACGGCGTGGACGCCGTTCGCATCACCGTGTATCGCCTTCCTCAGAGCCATCTGGTGTGGCTCGGCTGGGGCATGATGCTGCTCGGCATGGCCGCGTTGGGCCTGCGAAACGTGGGGCGAACGTCGTCGCCTTCTGCGGCCGTTTGACTTATGAGGAGGGCTCCGGTGGGTCGGCGCACCGTAAGGTGGCAACATCATGGAAGAAGGTACCATTGTCCACGTTGACTACGAACTCTACGACGGCGTCACAGGCGACCTGATTGAGACGACCCGCGAGTCGGTCGCCCAGGAGCATGAGACCCACCAAGAGGGCCGCGACTACACCCCCTTGGTGTGCGTCGTTGGTTCTGGCAACCTCATCCCCGGCTTCGAAGCCGCGCTCTTGGAGGCCGACGCTGACGTCGAAATCGACGTCACCATCCCTGCCGTGGACGCCTACGGCGAGAAAGACCCGACCCTGGTCGAGACCATCAGCATCGACAAGCTCCTGCGCTCCGTTCGCGACCGCAACCAACTCTACCTCGGTGCTCCCGTGAACGTCGGCGGCCGCCAAGGCTACCTGTCGTACCTTGCGGCCGGTCGTGCCCGCATCGACTACAACCCGCCGATGGCGGGCAAGGACCTGCGGTACAGCTTCAAGATCGTCAAGGTCGTTGAAGGACGCGAAGCCACGGTTGAAGCCCTGCTCCAATCCAACACCGGGCACAGCGACTTCGGCGTGACCTTCGATGGTGACGACGTCAACATCGTGCTCCCGCAAACCATGCTCTTTGACACCAACGCGGCGATGATGAAGTTCCGCTTGGTGACCGCCATCCGTGACGCCATGGACGACGTCGCCAAGGTCACCTTCCTCGAGGTCCACGAGCCCCGAGGCTTTGGTGCCGAAGCCGACGCTGACGAGGACGACGGTGAGGTCGAGGACCTCTCCGGTCTCTCCGTGGCGGAACTCAAGGAACGCTGCAAGGCGGCCGGTCTGAAGGTCGGCGGCACGAAGGCCGACCTCATCGCACGTCTCCAAGAGGCGTCTGGCGAGGAAGAGTGAACCCTCCGGGCCAAGCCTCTTGAGGCGAGCGGTAAAGCGCACACTGAGGCTGATGAACGCGTCAGATGAAACTGAGCCCGCTCCGAAAGGTGGGGCCCTTCCGGATGAGACCTACTCGTTGCTCGAGTCGGTCGTCCTCTGGGCACTGCTCCTCATTGGCCTAGGTACGGCGGTTGGCCTTGTCGTCTCTCCGGAAGCCGTCTGGGACGAGGGCCTTGCACCCGTGGTTTGGGACCCCATCGTCGAGGACGCCAGCGAAACGGGGGATGCAGGATACAACCCTTGGAACACGACCCTCTACACCCTTGGCTTGTTTGCCGCGGTGTTGGCTTTGCAAGCGGTGTTCCGCCGTTGGCGGCTTCCAAGCGACGACCTGATGGTGCTCGCGCTGACCTCTTGGGTGATCCTTGCACCGGTGCTCAGGGTGTTGGAGGACGCCCACCTCTTCCCCGAGGGCAAGGACCTGTTGTACATCTCGCCGCTCATCCATCTTCACCTCGCTGCGTGGCTCATCGGGGTCGGCATCCTCGCTCATCGCCTCGATGTCGCTGTGGCTCGCGCTGACCGGCCGAGCGTGGTCGAACGGCGCGTTCACCACGCCCTTCTCTTCGCCTTGCCGCTTGGTTTGGCTGGGTTCTGGGCTTGGGTGCTGCAGCCCATCCATGAGACCGACGTGGCGTTGGATGCCCTCCCGTTGGTGGGGGGTGCCATCGTGGCGTTGGCAGGGGTCGTGCTCATCCTGATGCGCACCACCCACGCTGAGGCACTCACCCGCGCCCTCCTTGCCTTTGGCTCAGGGGCCGTGATCCTCTCCCTAGGATACTACATTGCGTTGGCCATGCACTTGTCCGAAGCCTACGTTGACGACCCGTACAACACGATTGTCCTGTGGCCCATCTTGGTCGGCGTCGTGCTGCCTTGCCTGGTGGGCGTGGTGCTTCATCGCCTTGGCGCTTCGGAACTGCGGCACCTGCGGGCCAGCGGGCATGAACCGGGCGTGCTGCCGGTTGGGGTCAGCCTCGAACAGTGGGAATCGGACCCCGATGCGGTCGCTCATCATCCGATTGAGCGCTTGTCGAACCGCGCCATGCTGGCGTCCCCGCTGGTCATTTTGATGGTCATTGGGCAGCTTTCAGACGGCTTGGCCACCTTCCTTGGCCTGGACGTCTTTGGGTACGGGGAGAAGCACGTGGCCAGCCAAGGCGTCATCGACATCGGCGCTCGAATCAACGCGCGGCTCGGCATTGAATTTGGCGTTGGCGCCTGGTTCTTCGCGGTCATCAAAATCACCTTGGTCAGCGCCATCGTGTTCCTGTTCAGCCGCATGCGGGTCGAACAACGCCAGCAGCACCTCCGCGTGCTGGTCGTGCTGGCGGTGATGGTCGTCGGGCTTGCTCCTGGGCTTCGAGACATTGGCCGGCTCATCCTTGACGTGTGAGCCGATGGCGTCGGATGCTTGAAGCGCACTTCTGTGCTCCCCGTGAATGAGGCAGCGACATGGACCGTCTTCCGAGCCGATTTTCGCCCAATACGGAGGAGGCCACCGCACGCCGCGCCGCCAACCTCGCGCTGGTGGAGGATCTCCGTGAGCGTCTGGCTCAAGCGCGGGCCGGAGGCAGCCCGCGAGCCGTTGAACGGCATCGGGCTCGCGACAAGATGCTCCCTCGCGAGCGAATTGAAGCCATCATCGACCCGGGCACCGCCTTCCTCGAAACCTCGCCTCTGGCGGCCAACGGGCTGTATGGCGACGGGGCCCCGAGTGCGGGCATCGTGACGGGCATTGGTGTTGTGCACGGACGGGAATGCCTCTTCGTCGCCAACGATGCCACGGTGAAGGGTGGCTCCTACTTCCCCATGACCGTGAAGAAGCACATCCGCGCGCAGGTCATCGCGCACGAAAATCACCTGCCTTGCGTGTACTTGGTCGACTCAGGTGGAGCCTTCCTGCCGATGCAGGACGAGGTGTTCCCGGACATCGATCACTTCGGCCGCATTTTCAGGAATCAAGCGAAAATGTCCGCGGACGGCATCCCGCAAGTGGCGGCCGTTCTCGGCTCCTGCACGGCCGGTGGCGCCTATGTGCCGGCCATGTCCGATGAATCGATCATCGTCAAGGGCAACGGCACGATTTTCCTCGCCGGCCCTCCCTTGGTCAAGGCCGCCACTGGCGAAGAGGTGACCGCTGAGGACCTCGGTGGCGCCGACGTGCACACCGCGACGTCCGGTGTGGCCGACCACTTTGCTGAGAACGAGCAGGAGGCCCTACGGAAGGTGCGGAACGTCATCGAGAATTTGGGCCCACGCACCCTTGCCCCGGCGGCAGGCGCCGAGCCCGAAGATCCCCACTACGACCCTGAGGAGTTGTTGTCCATCGTGCCCGAAGACAACCGTACGCCGGTTGACGTCCGTGAACTCATCGCGCGGATCGTGGACGGATCGCGCTTCCACGAATTCAAGCCAAGGTACGGCACCACGCTGGTCTGCGGTTTTGCGCGCATTCACGGCCATTTGGTGGGGATCGTCGCCAACAACGGCATCCTGTTCTCCGAATCCAGCCTGAAGGGCGCCCACTTTGTGCAGCTCTGCGGTCAGCGCCAGGTCCCACTCGTGTTTCTCCAGAACATCACCGGCTTCATGGTCGGGCGGGAGTACGAAGCCGGTGGCATCGCGAAGGACGGTGCCAAGCTGGTGACTGCGGTCTCCTGCGTGGACGTCCCGAAGTTCACGGTGATCGTCGGTGGCAGCCACGGTGCCGGGAATTACGGCATGTGCGGGCGCGCGTACGACCCGCGTTTCCTGTTCATGTGGCCCAATGCACGGATTTCCGTGATGGGCGGCCCTCAGGCGGCCGACGTGCTGACCACGATCAAACAGGACCAGCGTGCACGGGAGGGTGGCGAGCCCATGAGCGATGCCGAAGTGGAGGCTTACCGCGCTCCCATTCTTGCCAAGTACGAGGAAGAGGGCTCACCCTACTACTCCACGGCCCGCTTGTGGGACGACGGCGTCATCGATCCTCGCGACACGCGCGACGTGCTCGGGCTTTGCTTGGCCGCAGCCAGAAACGCTCCCGCTCCAAAGAAGGGATACGGTATTTTCCGGATGTGAATTCCAATTGAAGATTCAATTTTCCAATTGAGGTTTTTCCTATGTCACAACCCGTTTGCAAGCATCTTCAACTTGAGGTCGAAGGCGCCGTGCTCAAGGTCGGGTTGTCCCGAGAATCGGTGTACAACGCGCTCAACACTGAGATGATCACCGAATTGTGTGAGGTGCTCGAGTGGAGTGCTTCACGAAGCGCAGGCCCTGCCGGCGCGCTTGAGGACGCAAACGGCCCCCTGTTCCGCTTGCTTGTGCTGCACGGCATGGGGAAGCACTTCTGTGCGGGCGCGGACATCAACATGATGCGCGACGCTGGCGCGAAAACGCCAGAAGAGAACCGTGAGGACAGCGCGCGGCTGGACCGTCTGTTCAACGGCCTCTGGTCCCACCCCTGTTACACCATCGCCGTGCTGCACGGCGTCGCCCTCGGCGGTGGCGCCGGGCTCATCTCGGCGTGCGATCACGTCGTCGCCGTTGAAGGTGCGCGCATCGCCCTCTCAGAAGGGAAACTCGGCATCTTGCCGGCCGTCATTGGCCCATACGTCTACCGTCGTGTGGGCAGCGCGGCCTTCCGCCGCCTGGCGATGCATGCAGGGCGCGTTGGCACGGAAGAAGCCCAACGCATTGGCCTGATCGAAGACGTGTGCTCGAACGCAGACGAAGCGTGGAGCACCGTGAACGGATTGATCGCCGAGGTCATGACCACTGGTCCTTCTGCCGTCAGTGCGGCCAAGGAACTCACGCTGGGCTTTGACCGCTGGACGGGCGACGACCTCGCGTTGCGCACGTGGACCCTTGACTTCACCAGCCGCATGCGTGGCTCCAACGAAGGACAGGAGGGACTCTCAGCCTTCCTTGAGAAGCGACCGCCGGCGTGGCGACCAGACGACGGGGGCTCCAAGTGATGCGCACGGTGTTGGTCGCCAACCGCGGCGAGATCGCGTGCCGCGTGCTGCGTGCATGCCGTGAGGCCGGCCTTCGAGCGGTCGCGGTGCACGCGGAAGATGAGGCAGGAGCACTGCACACCGAGCTGGCGGACATCAGCCTCCCCCTCGAGGGTTCTGGCGCCCCTGCGTACCTCAACGGTGAAGCCATCATCGCTGCGGCCCTGGCCAACGACGTCGACGGCATTCACCCCGGTTTCGGCTTCCTCTCAGAGCGCGCAGGTTTTGCACAGGCGGTCATCGATGCCGGCCTGATTTGGATCGGGCCCTCCCCAAGCGCCATCGAACGCATGGGGGACAAAATGACCGCTCGCATCACCATGCGCGAAGCCGGCGTTCCTGTGATCCCTGGAGAGGAAATTGAAATCGAATCCACCGGCGATGAGGACGCAGACCTTGCGGCCACGCTGTCCGCGGTGCGTGATGCCTCTGCACGTGTCGGATTCCCCTTGCTGCTGAAGGCCAGCGCAGGCGGTGGTGGAAAGGGCATGCGCGCCGTTGAATCCGCCGACGGTCTTGATGAGGCCGTGCGCGGGGCCCGGCGCGAAGCCATTGCGGCCTTTGGCGACGGACGTGTGTACCTCGAACGCCTCCTGCGGGGGGCGCGTCACGTGGAAGTACAGATCCTGGCTGATGCACACGGCACCACCGTTCACTTGGGTGAACGTGAATGCAGCGTCCAACGCCGCCATCAGAAGGTGTTCGAAGAGGCGCCCTGCGCGGTGGTCGACCACGAACAGCGTCAGCGCATGGGCGAGGCCGCCATCGCCGCCGCAGAGGCGGTGAATTACGTCGGGGCAGGCACGGTTGAATTCCTCATGGAAGACGACGGCACCTTCCATTTCCTTGAGATGAACACCCGCATTCAGGTCGAGCATCCAATCACCGAACTGGTGACGGGCGTTGACCTCGTTCGTGAGCAGCTCCGGATTGCGGCAGGAGAACCGATGACCGTGCCGGATCTTGCCATGCGCGGTCACGCCATTGAGGTCCGTATTTACGCCGAAGACGCCGCCAACGGATTCCTTCCGAGCATCGGCCCGCTTGCGGTCTTCCGTCCACCCTCTGGTCCGGGCTTGCGGTTGGACACCGGCGTGCGGGAGGGCGACGACGTTTCTCCGTCCTATGACCCCATGCTGGCCAAACTCATTGTCCATGCGCCAAGCCGCGCAGAAGCGCTTCAGCGCATGCGGAGAGCGCTGGATGATTTCGTCATCCTCGGCACCACCACCAACGTCGCCTTCCTCCGTGACCTCTGCGATCTCGAGGCGGTGACCTCCGCGAAGACCTCGACGACCACGTTGGACGAGGCCTATCCGAACGGTTGGGCGCCCCGACCGGCTTCCGAAGCCGTGTTGGCCCTTGGCGCGGTCTTGGCCTCAGCCCGATCATCTCGGCTCAGCGGCGGTGAAGCCGGTCCTGCGGGTCCAAGCAGTCCCTTCCTTTCCTTGTCCAGGAGGTACCCCTGATGGTTGATCTCCGCGTTGACGAAGAGGTGCATGAGCGGCAACCGCTTCCCCGTGGCGACGGATGGGAGGTCGGCGACGTTCGTGTGACCCAACGACCCGACGGACGATGGAGCGTCCAGCACGGAACGACCACACACATTGCCCACGGCATCCGGATTGCCGATGAGCTTTGGATGCACATTGATGGCCGTGTTCATCGTCTCGAGGTGGTTGAAGCCGGTGCCGGGGCAACCGAAGAGGAAGGCAGCTTCACGGCGCCCATGCCTGGCGGCGTGCTTGAGGTGCTGGTCTCCACAGGCGATGCGGTCTCGGCCGGGCAGGCCCTTCTTGTGCTGGAGGCCATGAAGATGGAGCATCGCGTGACGGCACCCTACGACGGCACCGTCACTGCGGTTCATGTCGCCCAAGGCGACCGGGTTCAGCAAGGCGCGATGCTGCTCGAAGTGGAAGCCGACGAGGCGTGATGCGTGGCTGTCTCCCGTCCGACGGCGATGGGGCTATGTGGTCAGCGCCTTGGCCATGAGCATGGGTGCACCCCACATCGTGTTCGGCTTTCGGCCGACGGTGTTGGTTGGGCTGCTCCTTGCCGTGGTCTTGGCGTGGCTGTTCTGGCAGGTCATCGTTCCTCGTCAATTGCAGGGGCTCAGGGTGGCTTTTCCAACCGCTGAAAAGCGGTATGAAGTGCACAGGGTCACGGGGTCGACACGTGAGGCACGACGCCTGCTCAGAACGTCGGGCATGCGATTTGGCGTCACGGCCTACCTGATGGCTTTCGTCGGAGCCGTGCTTCTGCTGGTCGAAATCGGCCTGATTGAGTTTGGACTTCAGGAAGGCTTCTCAGCGATCAATTTCGGTGTCGCATTGGCCCTGATCTCCATCACAGGCGTGACGTCGATTGGCGTGGCGCTCGCTGCACAGGTCCTTCCCTCACAGAGCATGCAACGCGCCACCCTGCAGCACAGGGACCCCCGTCGAATCCGCGCCAGCCTCTTCCTTCTGCTGGTGTGGACGGGGGTGGTCGTTGCCGTGTGGAGCCTGACTGCCTCGGTCGAACGGGAATGGAGGCTCAGCGTCACCCTCCTTGTCGCGTTCTTCCCTCCCGTGATGGCGTACGGGCGCGTGCTTGGTTCCTCATGGCACGCCATGCGTTACAGCAACAAGAACCTGGCAACGGGGCGTCCATCGCCGTTCCAGGGCCACGAACCCACGCCACGGCACCAAGCCGTCGGTCTGTTGGTCAACGTCAACCTCGTGGCAATGCCCATCGTGGCGACCAACACCCTCGTCAGCCTTGTTCTGATGCTTGCTTTTCCCAGTCTCTTCGTTCATTCCGACCGCGTTGCGGCCCTTCCAGAATACAGGGAACAAGCCACGGTCATGGAAGAAGGTGGGGCCTTGGGCTTCTACGCCATCGAGGCCTTGGCGTACATCGAGGAACCTGCACTCCGGGCGCCCTTGGTCGCCATGGTGCTGCTTTTCCTGCTGCTAAACGTTGCCGTGGTTGGCATCCTGTTCGTGTACGAAGTCGCCCGCATCATGTTCCTCGACGTGGCAGAGGTGTCCGGTCGTGGAGGTATTCACATCACCGACAGCCGTCTCTTGCGTGCGGAGAGAAGCCAACAGGCGAAGGTGCTCAACTTCTGTTTCACGGGGTTTGCAGGCCAATCGATGCTGCTGGTCGCGCTGGCGATTTTGACCTTCTGGGATTCGGTCAACCTCCCCGGAGGCGCCGGTTGTGGACGCTGGGAGGACACCGTGTGTACGGTGGTCGAAAAAGACGCCTTAGAGGCCTTGACGTGGATGCTCGCTTCTGGGGGACAAGTGGCTTTCCTGGTGATTTGGCTCCGGTCGTGGAGCATCGGAAACCGCATTCACGAGGTCAGTTTTGACGCGGGTGCGGGCGAGAACCGTCGTCGGCTTGAGTCCATGGAGGACGTCATCTACCTCCGTAAGGGCAGCTGGCTTCCTGTTTTGGCCGATGACGAATGGGCCAAAGCCCTGGCGAGGTTTGACGAAGCGAGTTCAACGATCGCGGAAGTCTCCCTGCAAGGCATCGAATTGAGCCGACGAACCATGGCACGCATGGAATTGTACGCGGCGTTGGGTCGTTGGGCGGAAGCAGAACAGCAGGCCGTGTCTTTGCTCGCCTTGTCCGCGCAGTCCGGTGGAGGGCATGCTCGTTCGCTCCTCGTGGCGGCCTCCATTGCACAACGTGACGTCTCCGAAGCCAAAACGCGTCTTGGCATGATGGCCTCGGATGACCTCGAAACCAACCGGTTCAGGTGGCTTCTCTCGTTGCTTCAGCCCCGTTCTCGCATTCTCTCTGAGAGCGTCATGGCCGGTTTGTTGGTCGACCCCGTCACGCGGAGGAACATCGACCTGATTGAGCGCACCCAAGCAGGTCAAGCAACCGGCGCAGCTCCAACACGTGACGATCCCCTGTCGCGTCGAGCCCTCTTGGGCGACCTCGCTCGTTTGCGCCTGCAGGGCGACGCTGAACGCGCGCTGACCCTGCTCGATCGGCACGTGAACGCACATGGCATTCAAACGGAGGACTGGCTCCATGGCGAAGCGGTTCGAATCCTGCTCCATCTTGATGCAGGTCGCACGGCCACTGCTGGGTCACGGGCCATGGCGCTTCCACCGGAAGCCAAGCGTCACCCGCACATGAGGGCGGTGCTGTCTCACCTCGAGGGACTTGGCCAAGCCGTGGCGCCAGCCAGCGAACCCACCGGCATGACCTGGTTGGATGAGGGGCCGGGCGATTGGGTCAGCCGCTGGCCGACGATGCATGAGGCAGCCTCTCCACCGTTGTGGACCAACCGTGCGCTGCGACTCCATGCTTGGACGGCCAACGCATGGTCGCTGCACGATGCAGACGGATCTTCCTCGGCCATGGTCGGCGCGCTCGGACGCACGGCAAAGAAGGCTGAGCCTCTGCTGGTCGGGAAAACACCACCCGTTGGCCTTCATTTGCACCTGTGTGGATTATTGGTGGACGTGGGCGGTTACCCTGTCGACGTCGGTTTGCCTGGCACCCTTGACGTGGAGGCAGCGCGTCTGGCCGGTCTCTTGGGCTGATCACGTTCTACGGCGAAGGCGTTCCATCGCTGCGTCGGTGCTGCTGAGGGCCTCGAGGGCTTCTGGTGTCATGCCTCGCTTGATGCAGGATTCAGCCTCACCAAGCAGGCGCTCCACGTCCAAGCGGTCTTCGTCACCGACGCCAATCTGTGCCGCTTCAGCCTGAGCCCGCAATTGCCGCCATTCTTCACGGAGGAAGTCCAACAACTGCTCCGCTTCACCGCGGTCGCGCTCCTGCGCATCAAGGTCGCCGGACAGGGCGTCAAGAGCACGGCGGGCTTGGGTCCAACGCCGGGCTTCGGCGTCCGCTTCGATGTCGGCCAGACGCGTGGCCCACGCCTCTGCGTCCTCGAAGCCTTGGAAGCGTCGCTCGATGGTGGCGCGCTGACGCATGGCTCTTCGGACCACGTCCATGGCTTCGCGTTCCACGACGAGGCTCCGACGGATGCTCTCGGCGATGCCCGCAGCCTGGCGTCCGTCGCCTGCGCTGAGGGCCGCTTCGGCTTCCTTGAGTCGATTGTGGTGAGGTTCGAGATCAAGGCCGTCTGCAGCCTCGATGGCCCGTCGCGCTTCGGCAAGGATGCCCTCAGCGTCTTCGTTGGCTTCCTGTTCCTGCGCCACCTGTTCTGGAATGGCCATGGCCAGTTCAAAGGCCTTCATTGGGTCCTCTTTCGACATGCGTTGGCGGGCCTCCGCCAAAGCCTCGTGCAGGTGGGCCAATTGTGGTTCATTCCGGTCGGCAAGGGCCAAGGAAGCTTCCTCGATTTTCTTCTGTGCCTTGGCCCACCACGCGACGACTGTTTCAGCGCGGCGTTTTGCTTGCCTGAACAAGGCCTCGCCCTCACGAAGCGAGCCGAGTTCAACCTCACGCCGCGCAGCATCGAAGGCGCTTCTTGGGCGACGCACCGTCGGCGCAACCTGCTCGGCCTTCTCGACGGAGGCCAAAGCATCCGCTTCGATGGCCACCACGTCCTGTTCCAACGAGATGGTACGGTCCACGTCCTCCTCGGCATCGTCGAGCAAACGCATACCGTGCTCAGGATCGCTGAAGCCTTCTGCGGATGCGGTGCGCACCAAACTCGTGGCTTGATCGACGCGACGTCCTTGTGCTTTGAGCTCAAGCAGCCGGTTCTCCAAGGCATCAAGTCGGGATTTGAACCGCTTCCGCAGGGCCCTTTGCTCGTCTTCAACAAACCAAGACCGCAACGCCACGCCGCACGCGAGAAGGGTGATGCCCGCTCCAGCAAGGTCGTTGTCGGCCCCAACGTCGGTGCGCAAGCCGAACCACAACGAGGCCACCGTCACCGCACCCGCGCCGGTGAGCAAGGCACGATAGCGGGCCTGGCGGAAGCCACCTGCGAAGGCATTGGCTGCGGTGCGGTAGAGCAGTGCACCGATGAGGATCAAGGTCGCTCCTGCCGCCAGACGCTCTTCGACTCCCGCGTCGCTGGTGCGTAGCGCAAGAAAGAGCAGGCTTGGCCACGCGATGGCCGCTGCCGCTGCCGCCCTGCCCGTGGCTTGGGCGTGCCCGCTGGCGTGGTCGTGCACGAGGGTGCCGCACAGCAGCACCAAGGCCGGCAAACCAAGGACTGCGAACGGTGCGCCTTGGCCCTGCATGACGGCTTCGAGGCCTGGCCACGCCAGCCAGATGGACGCCGTCAGGACCACCACGGTGGTCAGCGTGGCCACGTGGCCCGCCCTGCGGGCCCGTTGCTCACGTTCCGCCTCGATGGCGGCTTCGAGGTCCATCCATGCCTCCACGTTCGCCGGTTACGGGGGGAGGGCATGAACCTTGGTCATCCTTGGCGGCGGCACCCCTGCCTCGTAATGTTCATGGGTGGACCTCAACGGAGGGTTCCGAGGACGTCGAATGACCGGGCTCATCACCATGGCAGACCTGACCAACGAAGACATCGTGGAAGTGCTCGACGCGGCAGAGCGCCTGCTCCCTGCCGCTCGAGGCGAGACGAGCATGCCGCTCCTTTCTGGACGGATCCTCGGGAACCTCTTCTTCGAGCCCAGCACCCGCACGCGGATGTCTTTTGAAACGGCCATGAAGCGGCTTGGCGGCGACGTGGTGAACCTGGGTGACGTCAGCACCTCTTCCGTGGTCAAAGGCGAGACCTTGTTCGACACGATTCAGATGGTTGACGGCTACACCGACATCATCGCCATGAGGCACCCCCGGCAGGGCGCAGCACGCTACGCACAGGACGCCGCTCGCGTCCCCATCCTCAACGGCGGCGATGGCGCCGGCCACCACCCAACCCAGACCATGCTTGATCTGTTCACCATCCGCCAAGCCCATGGACGCCTTGACGGCCTTGATGTCGTGCTGGCCGGCGACTTGCGCTATGGACGAACGGTGCACTCGCTGTCCCATGCGCTTGCGCGCTTCGATTGCCAGATTGTGCTGGCCAGTCCAGAACTGTTGCGCATGCCCCGTGAAATCGTGGAGGACCTCCGGGCTGGAGGCGCCTCAGTGACCGAGACCACTGACCTCTACGGCGCGCTTGACTCCGCGGATGTGGTCTACATGACCCGCATCCAAAAGGAACGCTTTGCCGACGAAGACGAGTACATCAAGGTCGCAGGCGCGTACAAGCTCCACGCCAAGCACCTCGGCGAGGTGCGTCAAGACATGATCGTGATGCACCCGCTTCCTCGGGTGGACGAAATTCACCCAAGCGTCGATGCAACCCGCCATGCGCGGTACTTCGAGCAAGCCTTCAACGGCGTCGTGACGCGAATGGCGCTCCTCTGTCGGTTGCTTGGTGTTGACGTGCCTGGAGGTGAGGCCTGATGTCCAACGAATCCAACATGCGTCGCGTGACCGCGATCCGCAACGGTACCGTGATCGATCACATTCCGGCAGGAAGCGCGCTTCGCGTGCTCGAATTGCTGAACATCGGCAAAGGGACCTCTGTTCCTGTCTCGTTGGTGATGAACGTCCCTTCGAAGAGAATGGGCACCAAGGACATCGTGAAGGTCGAAGACCGCGAATTGACGCAAACGGAACTCGACCGCTTGGCCTTGGTCGCGGAAGGCGCCAGCGTGGCCATCATCAGGGCCTACTCCGTTGCGGAAAAGCTGGAGATCACGCTTGGCGACGAAATCGTCGATGTGGTCCGTTGCACCTTCTCGAATTGCATCACTCAGAACCCGAGGGAGCCCTTGGCCCACAGGCTTCGCGTGCTCTCCAAGAGCCCGCTGCACATCCGCTGTCATTACTGCGGCCGACCCCAAGACCTTGACGAATTGGTCCAGAACGTCATTTGATGTTGACCAGGTCCCGCATCTCGCAGGCTTTGCACACGGCCCGCGAAGAGGCGCTTCCACAACGTTCGCACGCGCCAACCGGCTCTGCGGCATCACCTTCAGCAGGCGTCATGGCACGAATGGCATCGAGGGTGCGAACGAGGCCGTGACGCGTGCCGGGCCGGTCCTCTTCGAGGGTGGCCACCACGTCCCGCATCCGCCATCGAAGTGCCCCCTCTGCGTTGGGGCACACCTCGTTGTGAATGGGGAGCCCTCTGTGCATCGACACCAAGTGAACCTCCTGCTCAGGAATGAGCCGTAGCGGAACGATCCTGGGCGCCAATCCCTCTGCCGGTCGCTCGGTGTGCGGCGCAAGGCGCCGGCTTCGCTCCACTTCGCCGGCGGTGAGGTTCATCAGGACGGTTTGGGCCATGTCATCGAGGTTGTGCCCAAGCGCCACCACGTCAGCCTCGACCATGTCGGCAAGTGCGTTGATTCCTTGGCGCCTGAAGACCCCGCAGTACGAGCATGGAAGGCGGGGTGCCTCAGGATGCTTGTCCAAGATGGCGTCGAGGGAGGCGGTGACCTCGTCCATCGCCAAGAAATCCTGTTCCGCGAAGGATGTGGTGATGAACTCGACGTCGAGCATCTCGCACAGTTGTGCGGCGGCTTCGATGGACGGGGGTCGATACCCCTCGATGCCCTCATCGACGCAGCCGGCGACGATCCGGACGTCGGGTCTGTTGCCGATGAGGTCCACAAGCATCGACAACAGCACGGCTGAATCCTTGCCACCAGAAATTGCCACCAGGACCGTGGTTGGGCCATCGATGGTGAGCTGTTTCCGGAGTTCTCGTCCGACCTTTTTGCGCACGGAGCGGTCAAGGTGGTGCGCGCACAAGTTCTGCCCGGAATAGGCTTGTGAAACGACGGCTGGCGCACGACACACGGAACAGGCCGGAACGTCAAACGCGGGCGCCACGTCGGTGCCACCCTGCTTCTGCTGAAGAGTCTACCTTCAAATGAAAAGCAAATTTTCCAATTAGAAAATCAATTTTGCAATTGGAGTTCGAGCCAAGGTTTTGATGGGAATCGTCCGCAGCAAGGAACCGGCCCTCTGTGTAGCGATTTTCAGAACATCAGCAAAGGGACGAGTTCGCGTTCTGAATTGAAGTGTGAAAACCGCATCTTAGGCCCTTCCGACGGGAAACATCTTGAAACCCCCCGTGGCGGCTCAACGTTCGATGTCCATGCTGTCGCGTTTGCTCACGGCCTTGGAAGACACCGAAGGCGTCGAGTCGGTCGCCCTCCATTCTGCCGCCTCACGTGCGCCCTCAAACGGGGCTCTGGGCGATGCGAATCGGGTGACCACAAGCGGGGGCCTCGGGCCGTGCCTGCAGGTGTACATCGAAGGCCACAACGCGGTCTTGATCGACGACGTCGGAGACGGCCGTGCCCTTCACCTGCAAGGCGCGCCAGGTCACCATGGCCGGTGGCGCTATGCCGTCGAACGCCACCGACCGCTGATTGGGCGCATGGACGGGGAGGTGGCCTGATGTTCACCATGCCTCCGGGTGCTGAGGTGGACGAATCCATCGACGTCAACGAACTGTTTCCCTTCGAACACGGCGTGGTCACCACGTGGATTGGTCGGCGTCGAACGCCGAGCGGCCACCGCATCGTTCGAGGCCGCCGCTGCATTGGGTGGGTGGCTGAGGACGACAAGGGCCTCGTCTTCGGGGCGCCTGCGTCCGCCCACCTGGATGCGTTGGAAGCAGACGCAGACCACGTTCGCCACCAGGCGCAGGCCTACACCGTCAACGAGTTGGCCGCTTTGATGGCCATCATGCCGCATGCCGCCGTGCATGCGGTGGACGTCGAAGGCCTTCCAAGTGGCCCAGGGCCTGCCCGGCGCCTCCTGTCGCGCTCATCGGCGGTCATCATGGCGGGCCTGTCCGCCGATGAAGAGGTGCTTGGCGCTTTGTTGGTGGACCGAGGGCTGCTCGTTGATTCAACGGGAGATTTGCCGGAGGATGCTGAAACGTTGGGGGCTCTGGTCGCCGAAACGCTGCTCACACGCCAATCCATCATGGGAGGTCTTGGCCTCCCCGAGGAAGGCCACTGGTCCTTGGCCACGCCGCAAGGTTCCGTGCTTCTGGCGTCGGCCAGTGATCTTGCGCTGGGCGTCTGGACCACGGCCGGCGCCGATCACCGACGTCTCTTGCACCGTGTGTCCTCCAGCGTCGCCGGACGGCCCGATGAGGACGGCCAAGCCGGACACCTCCCAGAGGGTTTCGTCCTGAGGGAGGGGAAAAGCGGCCCTGATGCGATCCTGTCCATGCTCCGGGTCGCCCTCGAAGAGGACGTCTACGGGCATTTGAGCGTCGGCGCAGGTGAGCGAACGACGGCCATCGTGCTGCTACGGGGTCGCCCCGTAGGCATGGTGTCCTCTTCGGCAGGCACGCTCGAAGAAGCGGTGCACGACTTGACCGATCGGGCCCGCGTGGCCCGGCTGCACCAACTTCCGCTCGACGCCGTCATTGGCGAAGGCACCGCCAACGTGGCTGGTTTCACCCTGAACGCGTTTGGCGCGGCTCTGGCGAGCGTTCGGACGCGGTCAGAATCCCGACGTGCAACCCTCACGTCCCGATTTGAGGACTTGCTCGGGTTCGACGCTGGCTTGGAACGCATCGCTCCCAAGGTCAGTTCCGAAACACGCGCTGCAGGCAAGGACACCCTCGACGTTGAGCGAGGCGGGGCCTTGGTCATCGATGCAGGATACCGTCAACGCTTGGAAAAGGCGGAACATCGCGTGGACGAACTTCAACGTGAAGGCGCGGCTCTGCAGGCCCGCCTCAAATTGGCCGAAGAAGCGCGGATGCGCGCTGAGGTCAGTGAGCGTGAAGCGGTGGAAGCACGCGGCGATGGTCGCACGAAGATCGAAGGGCTTGGGCATGATGTTGAGCGATTGAAACTCGAGGCGGTCAACGCCATGTCGCGGGCAGAAGCCGCCGAGGAACGCGCTGACCGTCTGGTCCGCAGAACCACTGAACTGGAACATCAATTGGAATCGAGGGCTGGAGAACTTGCACGCGCGTTGGCCGACGCGTCCTCACGTGGCGAACTGGCCGCGACCATCCAGCGTATGGCTGAACAAGAGGCCACGCTTCGTGCAGACCTGCAGACCGATTCAGAGCGGCTTGCCGAGGTGCGACGACGCCTGGAGGCGGATGAACGCCATCTGGGCATGCTCGAGGACCAGTCCCGTGCGTCGCACGAACGCCAAGCAGCGGCCGTGCGTGACCTTGCGGTGGCCGAGGACGCCGTTCGGGCGGCCAAGGCTGACCTGACGGCCGTGGAAGCCGAGGTGAAGGCGGCACGCCGTCGTGCCGACGATGAACTCGAGCGCCGCCGCGAAGACGAGGTCCGTCGTAGCCATCTCGAAGGCGAATTGCGCGAGTTGCTTGAGGAGCGGCGGCGTGTGCTCCGCGAACTTGGGGATCTCGGCGTGAAGCGTGGTCAGAGCGAAGCCGAGGTGGCTCATTTGGCTGATCAAGCCGAAGCCTTGGCAGAAGCCCACGAATCCGCTTTGAGGGACATCGACGAGGCGCGCGTCCTTCGCGCACGCCTGACCGAGGAACCGCTCGCCCAAGCCCTGCTCGAAGACGGCTCAGCGATGAGCGCGCTTGGACCGATCCTCGAACGACTTGAACAGACCCGTGAGCAGGGCTATTCCGTGGCCCTTCTGGACCGCGCGGTCGAGCGCGCCTTGCACGTGGTGCAGCGCGTCGTTGATCATGCTGCGGAGACGCCGAAGCACCTGCTTTCGGACGACGTCATGCTCCTGCTGGAGCGTCAAGTGCCGGAGGCAGCCGGCGTGGTCCGAGGCCTGACCCGCTGGTCTGTGCAGCAACGTCTCGATCATTCGCTGAACGATGTGGTCACCGATGTGGTGCTCGACCTCGAGCATTTGCTGGAGGACCAAGACCGGGCCATCACGATGTTGCGAAGGACCCGAAACGTCCTGGAACAGCTCGGGCATCTCGGTGCGCCAAGGGAAGAGTTGGACGTGCTTCTGGCCCAGTGCCGCCGGCCAGAAGCCCTGCCTGCGACGGCCAAAGCCACGCACAAGCTCATCCGGAGGGCCCTGGACGACATCCATCTCGAGGCCGACCAGCGGGACGCCGGAGAGGCGGTCGCTCTGGAGCGAACGGCTCAGGCGTTGGAAGAACTCCTGACGCAACTCGAAGCAGCGGGCTTGATTGCAGGCACGCCGCAAGGCCACCTCTGGACCTTCATGTCAAGCGGCCAGCTTCCCTCTGAGGCACGCAACGGACTGGCAGAAGCCCCGCCTGTTGAGCCTGCAAACGAGGCCACACCCGAGGCCCCAGCACCATCACCTCGCGTGGAGGCAGAAGTTGTGGTTGAGGAGACAGTCCCTCGTCCCGCCTCTGCGGCCACCACCGCCATCGACGACGAGGAGGAGCGCCGGATGATTGACGCAGAATTGGCCTCGTTGGACGCTGAACGCTCACCGCAGGTCCGCCTGGCCGATCTCAAAGCCAGCGCCGACCCTGCTCTTGAGGCCCTTGAAGCGCGCCTTGGCGACATCGACCTCTGAGGTGCGAGGATGTCGGACGCTGCACCCCTCCCACCGCAACAGGACGAAGGAGAACGCAACCGTCCCTATCCGTTGTTCATCGAGCGGATCATTCTGCTTCTTGTCCTGCTCGGTGTCGGAGGCGCAGTCTATCTGCTGGCTCTGAACCTCCCCGTTCCGCCGTGGCTGACGGTCGTGGTCGTTGTGCCGCTGGCTTACGTGGTGTGGGCCACGCTGGCGGAACGGCTCGGAGGCATCGTGCAGCTGCGTCATCGTGACGCTTAGCTCCAACTCTTCTCTTCTGGGGGCTGTGGTGCTTCACCACGGATGGATCCCGTCGCCACAGCGCGCAGCTGTGCCAAGCGATCCCAGGGCACCAACAGACGCACCGTTGCAGCCACACCCAAGAAGAGCAGGGCGGAAATCACCACGCCATAGGTCAGCCTCAGTTCGATGGATTCGGACACCTGTTCGGCCCACTGGCTCCCCGTGGTGGTCTGGACCAATTCCAACAAGACGCCGTGGAAGCCAATGGCCACCATGGTGGCCAGCCCTGTCAGGCCGAGGTACAATCCGGTGTGCCGCAGGTGGCTGTTGAGCACGTTGTCCATTTGTCGAACGTATTCCTCGTCGCGCTTGCAGGACTCGGGCAGCCGGTAGGCGTACTCGAGGTGACGGATGACGCCGAAGGCGGATTCTTGGAAGACCATCATGAGCACGGCGATGAGGATGAGTGAAAATTGCTCCCGGGTGACCAGCTCGAAGCCGAGCAGGCTGACGGTGGGCGTTCCAACTTGGGTGTCAAGCGTGATGAGGTCCTCGCCGTAGGTGCCGAGTTGGTTCAAGACCACCGGGAAGGTCAGCATCGCATGCAGGCCCAAGAAGAGCAGCGTGAACCCGATCGACCAGATGATGGCCTGCCTTGAAAGGCCCCAAATTCCGCGCGTTCCCATGATGATGGGCAGCAGGTAGACGAACATGATGAGGAGGGAGAGGATGAGCATGAGCGGCCATTGCAGCAGGGCCAATTCGTCTGAATTCGGAAGATCGAGCTCGAAACCGATGATCATGCCGCCGAGCCACGAGAGCAAGGTTCGACCGACTAAGAGCACGATGAGGCCGACGATCACGCCCAGCTTGATGCGCTGTTGGACCTTCGGAGACTGGAAGGCCAGCAAGGCCATGCTGCCGCCAAAGGACAATCCGAGCACCAGCGGCACGTAGAACCGGGCCAGGCCCGAGCGTCCGACGCCGGTCATCCAGTCGCCCAGCGGCAGGTCTGAACCGAGAAGGAATTCGATGGTCTGGAAGAGCATGGTGTGGTCGATTGAACCGACGACGTAGGTGCTGATGACCTCCATGTACATCCACACCAGCGCGACGGTGGCGGTGATCTGGAGGGCGAGGATCTGCCACTGCTTTCGCAGGTTCTTCAGGTGCAGGGTGCTTCGATGACCACCCGCATGGGTGATGTCGGACTGGGCTTCGACGTCACCGGCCATGTCAGTACCCCCTCACCTGCATCAAGGCCTGCGCCAGGTCCATGTCTGGCATCCAATCGATGACTTGAGCTCCGGCTCCAGCCAGCGTGGTCAGGCGGTTCTGGCGTTCCATGCGGAGCACCTCGTACGACAGACGCGGAATGCGGCTGACCAAGCGCTCGAAATCGATGCTCGAAGGCGTCAGGACGGTCACGTCATGGCCTCGGCCCACGAGGTCGCGCACGGCCGCTGGAACGGTGCCATCGCCCTCCACGCTGGAAATGATGAAGACGGGCGAGCCACGGCTGAAGCGGCCGGAGATCGAGTTGGTCACCGCCTGGAGCGGCATTTCACCGCGGTGGTGCACGCCAGCAAGGTTGCTGAGGATCTTGAAGTACTGCTTGTCGCCGGTATCAGGAGGCAGGTACGACAGGCCATCGCCGTAGACCGCCAAGGCCACAGAATCACGGCGTTGGAGGAAGTAACTCGCCAGGGAGGCAGCGGAGACGCACCCCATTTCCAGCGGATTCTTCAGCACCGTACCAATCCGTGCAATCTCGCGAGCGTCGAGGAGGATGAACACGTCGGTGACCGCATCGCGGCACTTCTCGTTGACCATCAGCTCGCCTGTACGGGCGAAGGCCTTCCAATTGATGCTCTTGAACGGGTCACCGGGAACGTATTCACGCAGGGAGTAGAATTCAGATCCTTGGCCGGGGGTGCGGAGCGTGGTCGCGCCGGTGTACATCTTTGGCGTTCGGCTTCGAAGGAAGGCTTCCTCGACGTCCTTGACCTGCGGGAAGACGATGACGTCGGAGTGGTGGTCGACCCTCATCTCCTCCACGCCGAGGTTGAACGTGTTGCGATGGCGCAGGGAAACGGGTCCGATGGTGTAGTGGCCCCTGAGCGGGCAGCGCAACACGTAACGGATGCGGGCCGACTCACCGGGCTTGAGGTCAAGGCGCATTTGGTTCAATCCGCTTCGTAGCTTCATTTCGTGCGGCACGTTGTCGAAGACCTCGAGGGTCTGCGTGCGGCGAAGTGAGCGGTTGATGACGAGCAGTTCCACGTAGAGGTCATCGCCCTTGTACAGGTTGTCCGCAGAGAGCGTGCGCTGGACCTCGATGTCACCGTGGCCGGACATCCAGGAGTTGACCGTGATGAAGGCGATGAAGGTAAACCCGAGGATCATCATCTGGAAGTTGGAGATCATCATCCCGATGAGGATGAGCGACAGCCCGGCCACGAGGGTGAAAGCGGCCTTGCGGGTCCACATGGTTCAACCACGCCCCCATGCTTTGATGCGCTTGACCAGCGCCACGGTTTGCTCGAGGTTGTACTTCGCAGGCTTGACGGCAAAATTAGCCAACACGTCGTCGCTGATCAGCTGGACCAACTCTTGCACCTGCAGGTCGTCGAATTCTTCGCGCGTCAGGCCGCTCTGGTTGCGGACCTTGGAGAGGAAGACCTGCCGAATTTTCTCGGTCTCGGCGTAATAGCCGTAGCGTTCAGCGTCACCGAATCCGTAGTAGATGATGCTGAAGACGTGACGCCATCCCTGCGGGTCGCGCTTTCGCAGCAGCACCATCTCGAAGGTCAGGAAGAGGCCAACGAAGAGGATGGCCATGGCCAGGCCTTCACCCGTGAAGTAGACCAAGAGGAAGTACACGGTGTTGTAGCTCTCCGTCAGGACGGCATTCTGGGCGTGCCGGCTTTCGTCGAAGATCACCTGAGCGTTTGGCGAGGCCATGCCGGTGGGTTCGGCCGAGGTGTCGGCCAGCGACTCGGCGATCACGTCGAGGATGAGCCTGCGGTTGTCGTTCGTTGG
>CEUV01064354.1_pt1 | contig 20909 bp, 17 predicted proteins | sample 356401 | NCBI WGS metagenome assembly CEUV01 (sample SAMEA2622710, study PRJEB7988) | marine metagenome | isolation source: saline water (ENVO:00002010), including
TACTGAACAATTGGAATTAAAAAGTCTAAGCAGAGTTTTAGTTACAGGTCAAATAGACAAACTTCCCGATTGGCTAAGTGCAGGTTTAGATGACGGTGGCTTTGCAATCGCCCCGATTGGAGATAGGATTTCACAGAGATTATTGAAAATAGAGAAACAAGAGACTGAATTATTCGATACGGACTTAGGTAGCGTGATTTTTGGTCCAGTTGATATTTCAGATTCAGTTGTTGAAACACCATCTCCCAGTGAGATGGCAGAACTTATAGAACAGATAATTGAACTTATATCAGATTCCGGTTTGATAAAGAATACTGATAAACAAATATTGTATGATTTAGTTGCAGACTTACGCCAGCTTCCCGATGACTTACCCCCTCCTGACGAGTTAGATGATCCTGCAGAGCATCCTATGCTAAAACTGATGTTGGAGAAGGGAGAGTGGTTCGTTAGCTTATGGCCTCTAATACAATCCATGATGGGTAGTAGAATAGCGTCTTATTATTCAACAGACAACGAAGATGAGTTTAGCGGCCATTCAGAATTTATTCCCTGAGGTGATAAATTGTCAGCACTGGAAACAGAGATAGCACGATTATCACACAAGGATGTTAAAATCCGCAGAAGAGCGGTAAGGCATCTATTTGAAGCAGACAACCCAATGGCACTGAAAGGTTTTGTAAAATTGTTGAAAAACAAGGATATTTGGTTCAGAAATAAAGCCTTGGATGCACACAGAAAATGGGCTAACAGCGGTTCAGATTTGCTTCCACTAATGGCTGCTAATCAAAAATTAGTTGGCGAACTGCTTCAACGTATTCATGCGCCAGAGATTGCAAAACAATTATTGGAAAATGATGATCACATAATTCGATCGTTTGCAGCTCAAAGTTTGAAATCTTTCAAAGATTTGCACATGGAATTTTCCTTAGACAATCATCACTCTGTTAGACTAGTTGCAGCCCAGAATTCCATCGATGAAGAAATAATCTCAAGACTAGTCTTAGATGATCACTCATCGGTTAGAAGCGCAGCATTAGCTAATGCCTCTATGAATGAAATTGAAATAAGTTCAAAGAGATTAGAGGAAGCATTTAGTTCAAACGACCCAAATCTACGTTCAGTCGTCGCTTCTATGGCAGTTGAACGTGGTGGAGAAATCTTGCTGCGAGCATGTATAGACAAGAACCCTAAGGTTAGGAAAGCAATTTCAGAAAAGCTACGGGAAAAAATCAAATCAGTTGATGATAGAATAATGGAAATAGTTGACCGCAGCCCGGAAATAGTCACTCGCTGGTTACGGAAAAAGCATGACAGAAAATCATCAAATCTAAGATGGGAAATGATTGAAAATACACAGATAGATCAAAGAATTAGATCCAAATTAATCGAACAAATGGAGGGAAAGAAGAGAATTGACACTTCCCGGTTGGAGCCATTGTTCAGCGATGAGTCTGAATTGGTCAAATTATCAGCGATGAATCTATCAGCCTCCGTATCTGAGTTAAAGGGTGGGAGAGAATGAAATCAGGTATTATATTCAGCGCTGATGCAACGAACGGTTCCAGCAGAAGGCTCGGTGTTAGCATAGAGATTTCTGGACCCTTTACTGGCAACACTCTCGAGTTGCGTTTCCCAAGATGGGTTCCGGGGTCCTATTTCATTCGCGAGCCAATCCAGCATATGTCTGACTTATGCGCAGAAATTGATGGTGTTGAGACAAGAGCAAAAAGGATCGATGTAGATGGTGTTAGGATTACTGGTGTCAGTGCTGCAAGTAAAGTGTTACTAACTTACAGAGTTTTAGCTGCCGAAATGACATGCAGAGCAAATCATTTAGATGAATCACATGTTCACATAATGCCGCCATATACCTGGATGCTACCGACTAAGGGAATCGCCTCAGAAAGGTTAGATTTTACTCATAAAATCATCCTCAAAAAGCCAGAAAAATGGACTACGGCCATACAGTTGCCTGGAAAAGAAGGGGAATGGTTTGCTGAAGGCAGAGATGAGATGCTCGATGCTATAATTGAATCAAATTCTAATCCTATGATTTCGTTTGAGGTGGAAGGATGTAAGCAATATCTCAAACTGTGGGATTCAGGTGGTCACAAGATACCTGAAGAAGGTCTCAATCGTTTTATTGAAGCTATGAAACTAGTAATCAAAGAGCATTTTGCTCTGTTTGGCGTCCCTGACTGGAAAGAATACTGGACGGTTTTACATTTGACTGAATCAGGTAGAGGCGGACTTGAACATTTACGCAGTCAAACATCTATGATGCCACGGAAGTGTTTGCAGGAAGGTAACGAAGAGCAGTGGAGAGATCTAGTTTCCCTGTTCAGTCATGAGTTCCTTCATCAGTGGAACGTCAAACAATTGCGTCCAAAGAATTTCCTAAATTATGAACTCCAAAAAGAAGTCCATTCGAATTTACTTTGGTGGTTTGAGGGTCTGACATCATGGCTTGGTGACATCATCTGTTTAAGGAGCGGTGCTTGGTCAGAGGATGACTGGAGAAAAGATTGGACAAGAAAGATGAAGAGACACACCGATAGGAATGGAATGGCACACGAATCGCTTGAAGAAAGTAGCCACGATGCATGGATTCACTTATACAGACCTAATTCATACAGTAGAGAGGTTCAGATTTCATATTATTTAGAAGGGGAAATGGCTATTTTTTGTTTGGACGTTGAACTTAGAAAGAGATCAAATGGCAAATATGGAATGGACGACGTAATGTCTAATTTGTATCATACTTACAGAATTGGAACGGATAAGCCTGGCATATCACATCAAGAGATACGCAAAACATTAGTCAACATCCCTGGAGGAAGAAGGTTGGGAAGTTTACTGGATTCGCTCGTAGGAGAGAGAAAAACTCCAGATGTTCATTCTGCTTTCAAAAAGTTGGGGATGGAGTTGGTTTCTGAAAAGAAAACAAATGGGGCGTGGATAGGACTAAACCTGGCAAGTTCCAACGGAGCATTGAAAGTCAGAACACATAAATCCGGTTCTCCTTGTAGAGATTTGATACATACTGGTGACGAGATAATCGCAGTAGATGGTTTGAGGGTAAAAACTGCGGCCGAACTCTCCGCAGCGATATATGGCTTAGCAAATAAATCGTCAAAGTTCACAATTGCTAGAGAAGGCATTCTTTCAGAGGTAATAATTACGCCAGTAGAAAATCCCGGGCATCTTGTCAATTTAGACGGTAAAGGTAATCGGATTTGGGATGCGATAAAGGCAACAAAACAAAGGTGATAATCACCTAAGGTCATCAAGCAATACGTGTATTGGCGGCATATGATTCGAAATTATGTGCTTACTGGTTTTTGGTGGAAACAACTCATCACTAAGAGACATGTCAATGACCTCTTTCTTTGTTATATTATCCAGACCGCAACCTGGCCAAACCTCCACTGTAATTTTATCATCATCAAAATAATCGATAAGTATAGCTGGTACTTTACTCAAATTCAAGCACCTAGCAACTGAATATCTATGATGCCCGTCCAGTATTGCACCTGTTTTAGCATCAACTAGGAGAGGTTTGGTGAAACCTCTCCATCTTTTCGTCATGTCTAGAAGTTTATCTCGGTTCTTGGATTTGATTTCCTCATGAGGCTTGAGCCACTCAACATCGACAAGGACAACATCATCGGATTCCCAAGGCATGCTCTACCGAGAATACATTTTGGGATAATGCTTTGCGATGAATGTCTTTGAGTTGTAACATGGAGGGGTATGTTAGCGCCGACGTGCCGGGCGAAAAAATCCCCTCACTAATTACTCCTGATGAGGACTTAAGACATGTTTTAGATGTATTAAATGAGGGAGGATACGGTGCTTGGGTTGTAGGTGGTGCTGTTAGAGACAGCATGTTAGGTTTGAATGTCAATGAATATGATATTTGCACAGATGCTACACCTGAGGAAGTAATTGAATCATTTGAAGATACAATTCCAACAGGCCAAAGGTTTGGTACAATTACTGTAAAGAGTGGAGATAAGTTGTATGAGGTCACTACATTGAGAACCGAGAGTGATTACGGTGATGGCAGGAGACCCGATGTTGTTGCTTGGGGAAAAAGTCTCATGGTTGACTTATCCCGAAGAGATTTTACAATAAATTCAATGGCGTATGATTGTAAAAGAGAGCTTCTACATGACCCTTTTAACGGTAAATCCGATTTGAAAACCGGTCGCTTGAGAGCGGTTGGAAAAGCCAGTAACCGCCTATCTGAGGACGGATTGAGGATAATGCGTGCATACAGATTCATGGATAGAGGACTAAGCGGAGTTTGGAGTCCGGATAATGATTTATCAAATGCACTAATAGACAATCAAGGTATGCTTTCGATGGTCTCTATTGAGCGTATATGGTCAGAGTTAAAACAAATTATTGTTGGTCGCAATGCTGGTAAAGTAATGAAAAGGATGAGTGATGACGGTGTTTTGCACACAATTTTTGGCATACCAATATCCTCTGAGAAAATAAGTCCCATTACTAGCCTAGAGCAGGATCTTGAAGCAAGGCTTGCAATGATATTTTCGGGCGTAGATTCCTCTGAAGTAATCTCAATTCTTAGCAAATTGAAAGTGTCAAAAGACGTTCTGAAGAGGACAAAATTCCTTCACTCGTTACTAGAATTAACGCCATCTGCTGACGAACTCAGACTTTACAGAAATGTCCTAGGAGATGAGGTTATGACGCATGCAGACCTTCTTGATGCTCTAGGAATTGACATAGAGTTAATCAAGAAATCACTACAATATCCGTTCAATATTGAATGTATTGTCGATGGTGAGTGGATAATGTCCAGAACAGGACTGGAACCAGGAATCAGACTTGGTAGACTAAAACAGTGGTTACACAAGATCCAAATCGAGCGTAATTATACAAAATCTTCACAATTGGAAACCGCATTGTGTACTATCCCATGGAAATTTGGAGATGTCAATAATTGGCCACAACCTGAATGGCCGTGACGGCATCAAGTTCTTGATAGGTTTCACAATCGCAGTAGCATGTCAGAGGAAGTAACCTCGGGTAGTAATCTGAAAAATATAAGCTGGTTGTTGGTTATTTCAGGGTTTTTCGGAATGGGGTTACTTCCAAGTGTTGCACCATGGTGCTGCTTGTTTGGTGTGATTGGAGTTGTCGCTGGTATGGTGTCATCATCCGGTTCAGCAGTAAGTTCAGATGGGAAAATGGTGTTGAAGCAGGACAGCACAGGTCAGTGGAATTGGGTTGAAACTGGCCAAGTTCCAGTTCAAGATGTTGCAGCTGCACACAATGACCAGTCTACTCAGATTCTAACTAGGCTCATTCAACAGGTAAGGGGAGGTATGCCTTTAGAAAATCTCCAAAGCTCTGAAGTAGACGTCTTGGCAAGCGCATATGGTATCCAGAGCGGATCAAATACTCAAAAAATACAGGCTCTAAAAAATTCAGAGGTTGCAAGAAAGGGATTACAACTGGGGGCAGTTGCGACCGCAGCAGGAATAGCAGGAGTCGCTACTTCAAAGATTGTCGAGAGTGGCAGACAGAGAGCGTTAGACCGTGCTGAAGAACTTCGCCAACAAGGTAGGGAGAAGTTAATGGAGAATATCGAGCAAGGCAAATACAAAATTGACTCCAGTCTACCTAAAAATGAAGCGGGTGAAAGTGCGTCTGAAATTGCAAACAATGTGATTGCCGATCAGATTACTAATATGATCAGAAGCAAAAATCTCACCCCTGAAATGTTATTGTCTCATTCGGATGGGAACAATGATGGTGTAATGGATGCGGTTGAGATTTCTACTGCTATTGGAGCCTTAATTGGAATGACAGTTCCGTTGTTTATTGTCAAGGATGCCATAAAGCAGTTCGATTTAGATGCAGATGGAACACTGGACATTAACGAGCTCAATTCCATGTGGGAGCAACTTGGATTCGATGTGACTCAGGTTGAAGACACAATTGATGAAGAAATTGAATCTGTCCTAGAAGAAATTGATCAACCTCCTGAAGAAGTTGTCACAGAGCAAGTCGGCGAATCAGAAGTTTCAGTTTCAGAAACAAGCGAGCCTGAAATCATATCACATGATGAGCCTGTCAAGGAAGAAATCCATGCTCAACAAGAAGAAATTGCAGATGTTATCAGTGAAGGAATAGACACTGAACTAGAGCGATTAATACTCCAAATGGAGAGTATAAAATTCTCAAGTGATAGAAAGAAAATGATGGAGTCCCAAACTTCGGATTTCAATGTTCGATTGAAAATACAGAAAATTGAGAGAACTCTAATTGGGGATTCGACATACAGAGGAGGTCAGTCTATACACGCGCTGATAGACGGTGGGCCGTATAATGGAATTGTAAAAATGCCATTAGCACTAAACGATGAGGTTTTATCCCACAAGGAAGGAGATGAGATTACAGTTACAGCAAGGCTTACTGACTTCTCACCAAGCTTGAAAAGACCTGTGTTGGAAGGAAGTTCACTGTTGTAGTTTGTTTTCCTTTCTTAGTAAAACCGCTATTAGAACAACTGACATCAAACTTTGAATCGATACGAAGGGCATGAAAGATTCATCGTCATCTTCCATGGGCATGTCTGATTGATTCCCCTCAGTAGTGGTGTTATTGGATGTGTTGGATATTGGATTGACGATGACTTGGCCAACCATTCCAAGGGTTCTGTGTGGTTCGCAGTAATATTCGAACGTGCCATTTATTCCCGGCACGAAGACAAATCGGTAGTCTTCGCTAGATTCGGTATCGCCTGAATCAAAGGTTCCATTCTCCTCAACGGCGTTGTGGGGTAGAATTTGACCTGACCAGAAGAATCGAATTGCGTCTCCCTCATTTATGGTAACAGTATCTGGGCTAAAGCGTAGACTTGTGCTGTCAACAGTGATTATTGTATCAGGTGTTTGGTTGTGCGCACTCACGGCAGGAGTAAGACATATTGTGAACAATATCAGTGCTATCAAGTAAGTTCGCATAGAAGGATAAACATAAACATAATACTTAGGTTATTGTTTTGACAAATAACATAACAAATTGAAAATTTAGATTAGATAACATACCAAAAGCCGTGCAGTTATATGTTAGAGGTTTGGATTAATTTTTGATAAAATCTGAGATGGGTTGAGTCAAACATCAGTTTATTTAACAAATTTACAACCGATGCACATACACGGGTATCTCAATAGAGATTTGATTGAAAATATGAGCAATCTAGTCGAAAATAATCAGGATGTTGTATCATGAAATACATACCACCAAAACGAAAGACAAAGGTCGTTTTCGTTCAGTTAGGCTCTCCAGAAGCACCAACCCCAAAAGCTCTCAGAAAATATCTAAGAGAATTCTTGGGCGATCCAAGGTTAATCGATTGGAACCCGCTAGTGTGGAAATTTATCTTGAATTGTTTTGTGTTACCGTTGCGTCCAAGAAAATCAGCAAAGCTGTATGAAAGGATATGGGATGGTGAAAGTTTTCCATTGATAACAAATACGATACAGTTTACCAAACAAGTCGAAGAAGAGCTGAAAACAATCGATTCGGAAGGTCACGTAGAAGTGAATCACGCATTTCTATTATCTCCTCCATACGTGAATGAGGTGTATGACAGTTGGGAGGAAGATCTCAAGAACGGCGTCGGTGCTACCAAATTAATGGTTGTACCGATGTTTCCTCAATACTCAGAGAGCACAGTCGCCTCAGGAATTGATACCTTGGCAAAAGAGTTGGGTAAAAGGGTCAAGATACCAAACTTCGAAGTAATTACGAATTTCCATAGAACCCATGCATTTATTGATAATTCAGTAAGAATTGTTGACGAGAAGCTCAAAGAACTAAAAGAAAACGGAATCAATACTGACATGCTATTGTTAACCTTCCACGGAATGCAAAAACGTCGTGTTTTAGAAAAGGGAGATGATTATTATCGCCATTGCTATGAAACCTATCGACTGATTGTAGATCGCCTGAAAAATATCAAACCTGAGCAAACCATGATGACTTTCCAGAGCAAATTTGGGTCTGAAGAATGGATAACTCCATACACAGATGAAGTAGTTGAGGATTTAATCAAGCAGGGAAAGAAAGAGATTGTAGTATATTCCCCAAGTTTCGTTGCTGATTGTTTAGAAACAACTGACGAATTGGGCCATGAATTGGTGGAGGACGCAAAGGAGTGGGGCGGAAATGTTTACGCAGTTGAATGCTTGAATGTCGATGACCAGTGGTGCAAGGATTTTGCAAAATATACCTACACACAAGCTGAAGGTTCCGCACAACAAAAAGAGGATATAGAATATCAACTAAAAGAATCTGATTATGAAGAAATGCCGGAACTATCCTCTGATGGGAAATCTATCTCTGTTTCAAGAGAGGTATTACATCACTCATTCGATAAGTCATAGAGATTGGCATCTAGATGAATATTTCAGCCACGCGTTCTGCTTCATCCACAACATGAGTTATTGATACTCCACTAACAGACCATCCCAAATATGAGCATTTAGGCAAGACGTTCTGCATTTTGCTCATATGACCTGGCTTAAAACTGGGAATTTTCCTCACTCCTAGTTTTTTGAATAATATAGGTTTGTTAGAAGTTAGTAATGTCATCAAGCTCTCTTTCACAGATTCTTCGCTCGTATCCCATCTAGAGTGTGGCACCATCAATCTAAACAGCCTCATTCCCTTAGGGCATCTTGCCGAGTGATGAATATCACTCTCATGTAATATCCCGCTTATTGGTATGTCCTCATCCGGTATTAGTGTTCCATATCCTTTTGGGACCTGTGAAACACATTTTTCTTTATACCCAACTGCAAATATAGATAATTCAGTTTCCTCAAACGCTTCTTGCCATCCCGAACAAGTCCAAATTATAGATTCAAGATTTACAGAGAAGCGTTGAGAAACTTCCTCTGGTGTCTCAAATGAGGATTTTGTTATTATCTCTACGTTTTCTTTGGATTCTAAATTCTGAATCAATGCGTCAGTGATAGTCTGCATTCCGCCCTCAATACTGGCTAGTGTGCCTTTGGCTGGAGTAAAAATGGGGTATGAATCTTGAATCTTCTTTCTTAATTTCCTTTTACTAATTGGAGGATTTTTACCGAATTTAGTTATTGAGGGCATCAAGAAATCTGCGTCAACATTGTCGGCAATATCATTGACGATTCCAAGGGTAAATGCATCTGCAATTTTTTTATTCGGAATAACCTCTGAAACAGATGCACCTCCTATTCTTGATTTTCTTATGCTCCTAAAGAAACGTAATGGGCCTAACTTAAAGAGAGAATTTAATCCAAGTTTGTGCTTCTTGCCATTAACAATTATCCATCTTGATGTGGAGCCTGATTTTGTTGGCATGAATTTTTTATCTAGATTTAAATCTCTAACCAGACGCCAAAAAGCAGGGTGAGGCCTCACAGCATTTACTGCCAAGTCGCATATCCAATCGTCTTCTTTCCATGTAGATATTACTCCTCCCAAGACCTCAGATTTCTCGATCAATTTAATTTTGATATCGGGTCTGGTAGTTGATAATCTAAAAGCACAAGATAAACCTGACAAACCGGCACCTACGATAATAACCTCTTCAGATTTTGATAATGCTGGGTTCACAAGGAGTGGACGGCGCATTTCATCACCGTGCTTTATCCAATCCTCTAAATCACTCATAAGTTAACAACTCATTCAAGTTCAAGCCAATTTACAGGTTCTCTCAATACACGTAACAAATCATCTTCCCTACTTCCAATTGGGACTTCGTGACAATATTCCCATCTCGATGTTAATGGAAGAGACATTAGTATACTCTCAATTCGCCCGTTAGTGGTCAAACCAAAAGTAGTGCCTCTGTCATATACAAGATTAAATTCTACATATCTTCCTCTACGAATTTGTTGCCATTCTTTGTTTTCTTCTGAAAAATCCATATCCTTTCGTTTATCCAAGATTGGCAAATATGAGTCTAAAAAGCAACTTGCAGCATCTGCAACAAAAGAATAACATTCTTCCTTGCTACCCATATTTAGGTCATCAAAAAAGATACCTCCGACACCTCTTCTCTCATCTCTGTGCTTGATGAAGAAATAATCGTCACACCATTTTTTGTAGCTATCGTAATTTGCAACCTCGTGCCGATCGCATACATCCTTTAGGGTGCTGTGAAAGTGTATAGCGTCTTCTTCAAAAAGGTAACTAGGTGTAAGATCAGCACCTCCACCAAACCACCAACTTCCTTTTTTCTTTCCTTCCCCTCTCTCGAAATATCTGTAATTTGCGTGAACGGTCGGAGCCATTGGATTGTGTGGGTGGAGAACTAAACTTATTCCAGTCGCAAAGAAATCTAAATCACTACCTTGTAATTCGTGACCTCCACCCATATTTTCTGCCGCTTGTTTACTTAGAGTTCCATGAACAACACTCACATTTACTCCTGCTTTTTCGAAAACCTTACCATTGGAGAAAACTCTACTTCTTCCTCCTCCTCCTTCATCTCTTTCCCAATTATCTTCTCGGTAATTGACACCATCAATTTTCTTTAATTCGTCGCAAATGATATCCTGAATTCTGTGAACCATTTCAGACATCTTATCTCGCATTTCAATCACCAACGATTTGACGGAGAACTGTTTCTACACATTCGATTCTAGCCGAAGGAGCGAATCCGTGACCTAGATTGAATATGTGGCCTGGTTTTGTTCCAGCGGAATTCAATACTTTTTCAGTCGCAGTCTTTGCAACCTCAGTTGATCCGTGAAGTAAGGCAGGGTCGAGATTTCCTTGGAATGCAAATTTATCCCCAAACATTTCTCTATTTTGTTTTAAATCATCTCTCCAATCGAGAGATATAGCATCTACATCAAGTTCTCTAATTGCCCCGTGCAAATGACCTGAGCCTTTTGCGTAATGGATTAGAGGAACTTCTGAGCCTGTTTTATTCCTGAAAACTTCTATTGCTTTTTTAGTTGCAGGTAACGCATATCTTCTGTATGATTCCTCATTTAGTAAGCCTGCCCAAGTGTCAAAGAGCTGGACAGCATCTGCACCTCCATAATTCACTTGGTCTGCTAACAAATCGCCAACTATTTCTCCTAAAGCCATGAGTAAGCGGTCGCTTTGTTCAGGATTTGAGAAAATCTTTGCTCTTGTATTGCTAAATTCCTTATCGGTCGTACCTCCTGCAATGAGATACATCCCGATTGTCCACGGGCAACCTGAGAAACCTAGTTTTGCAACATTATCAATTCCCTCTCCAATCGCCTTTATGCCATTAGCAGCCCAAGGTGCGTGTTTACGTGAATTAAATTTAGTCCATTCATCAATGTCTTCAAAATTAAAGTCACTAATTCTGATACCTCCACCATATTCTACGTCATAACCCAGTGCAGGTAAAGGAGTTAATATGTCACTGAAAACTATTGCAGCATCAATTTTCTTATACCTTTCAATAGGTTGTAGTGATATTGTCTGACACAAGTCGGTATCCATGCAACGTTCCCAGAAAGAAAACTCCTTCGCAATTTTTCGATATTCTGGTAGGTGTCTGCCTGCCTGTCTCATGAACCAAACGGGAGTTCTATCAACTGGTTGAAGATTTAGCGCTGACAGAATTCTCTCTTTTCCATTCAACGCAATTCCACCATTTCGCTCAGAACTTCATCAAGTGCTTCAACCATACCAACAATATGTTGGGAGGTATGTGAAGTTGAGATAAAACCAACCTCATAAGCGGATGGTGCAAGCATGTAACCTTTCTCAAGAAGTCCGCTATGTATTTCTGCATACATCTTTCCAGCATCCGAAGGAATTTGATCGGCTCTAGTTGGTGGGTTTCCAGAACCTGGTGAGAACCAGAACAAACTACCCATTCTAACAAAATTTACTGGTTTTCCATGTTTTTCTAGAACTGGGATAACACGCTGCTCAAGAATTTGCCCTAACTGTTCTAAGTAATCGTATGCCTCGTCATCTAACAAATCTAAGGTCATGATTCCTGCTGCCATTGCTAGAGGATTTCCAGACAGAGTTCCTGCTTGGTAGACCGGACCTAAAGGCGACAGTTTTTCCATGATTTCAGACCGTGCGCCATAAGCACCAACCGGTAGTCCTCCTCCTATGATTTTTCCAAGGGCAGTTATGTCTGGCGTAACACCACACATATCTCCGTAACTTCCGTCTTTAAATCTAAATCCACTGATAACTTCATCAAAGATCAACAACGAATTATTTTCATCACAAAGTTCGCGCAATTTTCGCAAGAATTGGTCTCTCTGAAGCAATATACCGTTATTTGCAGGAAGGGGCTCTATGACCACTGCGGCTATATCTTTCCCATGTTCTTTGAACAAATACTCAATCGCTTCTTCATCATCGAGAGGTGCAAGCAATGTCATTGCAACAGTATCGTCTGGGATTCCAGGGCTACTCGCAATTCCAAAAGTCACTAATCCACTTCCAGATTTGACCATCAATGAATCCACGTGGCCGTGGTAACATCCTTCGAATTTCACCAAAAAGTCTCGACCGGTGTATCCTCGAGCTAACCGTATCGCACTCATCACAGCCTCTGTTCCCGATGATACAAATCTAACCTTATCCATATGCTTGAATCTCTTCTTTACTCTTTTTGCGAGTTCAATTTCACCTACGTGCGGTGCTCCGAAAGATGTACCTTTCTTCATTTTACTGTAAACTAAGTCAATTATTTTTGGATGAGAATGGCCGTGGACTAATGGGCCCCAAGATTGAACGAAATCCACATACTTATTTCCATCAACATCTGTTACTATTGCACCGGATGCTTCTTCAAAATATATGGGATAGCCGTGAACAGATTTGAAGGCACGAACTGGCGAATTAACTCCGCCAACAAGATGATCTAAGGCGTCAATATGTAACGAATTCGAAACACTTCTATCCATTACATCACCCTAACAAATTTTTAGCAAATACTTCTCTTGAGTGATAACTTACGATAATATCTGCTCCAGCTCGTCGAAAGGAGTTCAAGATTTCAACAATAGCATTACCTCTTGAATCTTCATTAAAAGAATTCATCAACATTGAATATTCACCACTTACGTTGTAAATAGCGACAGGCCTATGCACTCTATCTCTCACCTTCCTTACAACATCAAGGTATGCTATTGCAGGTTTAATCATTAGTATATCAGCACCTTCTTTTTGATCTTCTAGAGATTCCATTATTGCTTCCTCATATCCAGATCTAAAGTCCATTTGATGGCTATTTCTGTCACCAAAATCAGGAGAAGAATCAGCAGCATCTCTGAAAGGTCCGTAGAATGAAGAAGCATATTTTACAGAATATGACATTATTCCAGTACTGGTATAGCCATTTTCTTCAAGAGCATTTCTGATCGATTTTATTCTCCCATCCATCATATCCGAAGCAGATACGTAATCAGCGCCAGCTTTTGCATGCGAAATTGCAATTTTGCATAATTCCTCAATAGTCAAATCGTTGTCTATCCTGTGATTATGATCAATAATTCCGCAATGGCCGTGGTTTGTGGCTGTGCACAAACAAACATCTGTTAGAATAACAATTTCATCCCCAAATTTGTCTTTTAGTTTCCGAACAGCTTCTTGCAAGTGCATATCATCCATTGAGGCTATTGTTGCATTAGCGTCCTTATCATGAGAGTCAATAACAGCAAACAACATGTGTGATTTGATTCCAAGGTCCATATCAGAAGATATTGTCTTTATCAGAACATCGACAGACTGTCGCCTTATTCCTGGCATGGTTTTGATTTCTTGATCGATATTTTCACCTTTGACGACAAAATGTGGTTGGACAAGGGACGACTTGATGCTGGAATCGAAAATTAGGTTTCTTCTCGATATTGTCCATCTATTTATCCTTGGTCGAACTTTCATCTTCAACACTCCTTCTTTGATTCCACCACATTTTCAAAAATTCGGAGGTTGGTCCTTGTAATGCTTCAACTTTTGAGCCAGCGAAAAATGGGGTTGATTCAACGGCTTCCTTGGTTGTTTGGCCCATACAAAGTATATTTCTAGGTATGGGTAAGCCGTTTTCTTCCCATGATTTTGCCGACGAGGGTGATGATAGTAGTAATACATCGCTACCACTGATATCACATTCATCAACAACCCTTGATTTATTTCGATATCCTGTCCAGATTGTAACATTGAATCCAACGTTTTTCAGATTGTTAACCAAGTTATCTTTCGAAACACTTGATCTTGGCAACAAAAACTCGGTAGACTTGTCAAATGTGGAATCTAGGAATTTGAACAACTCCTCTGAATTACGTGATTTAGCGCACAAAGAAACAGTGACTCCTTGTTTAAAGCAAGCCCTTGCTGTACCCTCTCCGATAGCAATCCATTGTAACCTGCTAATGTCTTTATTCTCTTTCGCAATCTCCACCGCACACCTAGCAGCGAACGGCGATGTTAGAACCAGAAACGGCCACTTATTTTTTGGGATTGACGTGTCAATAAATTCTGATGGCCAATTATTCGCCAAAGGCTCAAGATCTAAAACTGGCAAATTAACGACATTTATGCCGCTGAGAATCAGGTTTCTTGATAGTCTATCTGAATTTAATGTGGAGACTATTTTTGGACCAGATCCGCTACTTTCTATTTGCGCAATTCTCTGGTTTTCAATTACAACGTTGAAAGAACTAATTTCACCTTCAAACTCAATCAAGGGAAAACTCATGCCAACAGAGTAAACCTCTCTCCAATTTGAGGGTGCTATTGTGGCATTAATCTGAGAACCAGTAGCATTTATACCGCACGGAAATAGACAACCTCCTCCAAGCTGTTGGAGAATTAATCTTTCATTTTCTACGTTGACTCGAGTGGTTTTATGGTTCAATATTTCTCCAACTTCTCTAAATTTCTCTATATTCTCGGTCCTGCAGTGCACGGCAATTGCTCCTTGTCCAGGAGCAGTAGGCCAGTCTTTCTCTTCAATGCGGTAAGCATTTAGATTTAGGAAATTGTCGTCTAACAAACCATCTTCGCTTAGTCTTTTTATTCCAATTTCAGCCAATATTATTGCGTCAAACCTTCCTTGTTTTAGTTTCGACAGCCTAGTTTCAATGTCACCTCTTGCTGAGATTGGGATTACATCCGGTCTACGGCTTAAAACAAAGCTCTGTCTTCGACCAGAAACGCTACCTACCATTCCATTCATTGGTATTATCTCCAGTGCATCATCAACACTGGTTTCAGTGTTGGTTGATAGCAATTCTTTGAGTCTCAAACCTTTTGTTGAATCGTTGAATATCAGTAAATCGTTAGTGCATCCCCTCTCGAGGTAAGCGAGGTTACAAATCCCTTCTTGATAGGTCACAGGGACATCTTTTGCTGAGTGAACGGCAATATCGATATTATCGTTCTTTAATTCAGCATCAATCGAGTGTATAAATTGACCAACAGCTGATGACAAATCACCTCCAAGCGATCTGTCTCCGCCTGAAGATAGACTTACTATTTCAGTCCTCAAACCCCTAGACTTCAGTAAGTCACTAACTTTTCTTGCCTGCCATAGAGCAAGTTGGGATTTTCTAGTCCCAATTCTAATCTTATCCACTCAAAACTCTCCTACAGAGTAGAGTTGTGTATTTCGATTAGTTTCTGATTTACATTATCGGCGATGTGCTGTAATAAATTTGGACTAATTTGTCTTTTAGACGACTTTACCATATTTTCCAAAGTCGTTGTATCGAATGGTTTGCTCTGTTTACAAATCCATGTCGCGATTTCTCTTGAGAATGCTTCCATGTTTGGCTCTGAGTTTTCTCCTTCAATTGAGTTTTGCCAACCTTTGCTTAATTTCTCGAGTGTTGAATAAATCTCAGTGCGGAATTTAGCTTGGCTTCTATCGCTCAAAGCAGACGTAAATTTATCTTCTATTTTTTGGAGCAATTTCTCACTATCTTCTATGGTTTCGTTGTAATTCCATTCTTGGCCAAGCTTGTGCGACATCCTAATCCAGTGTTCCATTCCAAGGAACTCTCCAGATTCGACTGCTGAAATATCAACCGAAGGTGGCCAAGAGAAGTCCATAACTGTGGCGTTTTCTGCGGATGGAAGGGGATTAGATTCGTTGAACGTTACTTCAGAACTTCTGATTGTGGAAATAATTAGTGATGGTTTGATCTGTTTCTCTAGATAATCATCTAGGGATATGACTTTTGCAAATTTAGTTATCTCTGGATACCTTTGAGTGGCTTTTTCTGGGTTTCGACATGCGACTACTATCTTTCTCATTCCAGAGGAACCTAGGACTTCAACTGCTTTTGCTCCCATATCACCTGATCCAATTACCAGTGCCAGTTTGTCGCTATTTTGTTTGACCTCTCGCTCAAGCGATGCTTGCGCAAGAACCATCATAGATTCAGTTGTTTTGTTGAAACCTAAATTTTTCCTAACGATTCGGTTTGCAGATACTACATGGTCAAAGAATGATGAGTTGAATAGTGACAGTAATCCGTTCTTCTTGTGCCACGAAACAGATCCTCTAAATTGTGACATGACTTGTAATTCACCAAGTATGAATGAGTCTAATCCGCTGCATACTTCAACAAGTTTCCTCCATACTGGTAAGCCGCTATGATATTCAAACGGGGCGTCTTTCAATCCTGAGCAGTGTAAGATAGCTTGCTCAAGTGTTTCGCATGATACTCCAAACCCTACGTAGAGGACTCTGTTACATGTCGAGAGTTCAAAGACCTCTGAATTGAGTTCTTTTTGCAGGGAGATAACGAAGTCCTTACGTTTATTCTTACACAATCCTTCTGTTGAAAGATACTTCACGTGTTCATAGTTATCGTTGTCTAGTTTCATTGAGACCATGCTTAGGCCTTCAATCATTTTCTCTGGATGAGATTTTTTTCCTTCAATCTCATAACTTGAAAAATGGGTGATAAGTCTGGATATATCGATTTTAGGTGAGCCTAAATTATTCACCAATTTCCCCCCCTTCAAACACCCTCGGAGATTGGGGTTTATCAAACCAGTTTATTCATGGATGGAAAATCCCCAAAAGTGCAACTTTTAGTGACAAAAATCTAACGCAATCAACTGGTTTAGTAAAATCAAAATATTACATAATTAGCATAAATTCAATCAACCCTAAACATACATTGGCTTGGTTTTTTGAAGAATTTGTGCCTATATTTAGCTATTATCATATATCCTATATCCCTGATTGGAAGAGGTATCAGCCATACAATTGGAAACCACATTGAATAATACCATCTCATGTATAATAGACATCTTATCCCCGCTGCTGATTTGATGTAGGATTTTCCATCTTTTATCAGATATACCGAGTCTGCGTTCCGCTGGTGCTCTGGCATACTTGCAATCATTTCTTGTGCTTCTGTTGAAGATATTGGTCTGTAGTAAATCCTCTTGTTTTTTGATAATCGTTTGTCAATGAAATTTGCTAATCGGTGACAAAGTCCACAGTCCCCATCAAGAAGCAAATAATCTCTATTTTTCATTGTAAAACCTCCTCAATAGGCCACGTGTTGACTTTCACACCATGGGAGGCATGAACAAATTCAGGTTTTAGAACATCAATACCTAGATTGTAATGTGCAGTCAAAGTATTGCATGTTATATCTACTTCTGCGTCTTCAAAAACCCAAGGTTCGTGAAGTGTAAAAGCCCTGTGAACCTTTCCTTTGTGATAAGTGTATAGAGAATACCTCTCAAACAGGAAGTATTCGAGACTATCTAGTTCTGCTTGGCGACTTCCCCCAAGTAATTTGCAATAACCTTCTAACCTAACACCGTTACTTTTTCTTTCAGAACTCCAATCATAACCTTCAGTATTGGATTTTAGTTCACATTTGGCATATTGATATGGCAGACCGTAAGATCTGTTTGCATGCCAGCAAGTAATCCGACTTTGAGCGTCTAATGTTAGAAATAATACACCAGGGATGCCATCTTTTTTGACGTATGTTCTGACATTAAATTCAGGAAATGTAGAGATTCCAGGAACAGCAGGAAGTAGTCTTGGTCTAACATTTCGCATAACGAACGGAATCGTTCCAACGTATGCCTTACCTTCGAATAAATCGATTTCAAGGCCTTTAGGAACATGTTTTGAAATTAATTCTATATCTACTTCCCAATGCATAAATGTAAGATTTCTCCACTCCTGAACAAGTGCATGAGGTCTTGTTGGCAATGTGAATGGGACATGATTCCTTGTGATTTTTTTCCCCATCTTAAACACTCATAGAAGTCCTATATTGAAAGCGTGAATTATTCCATTTGCCAATGTCCATGCTGATATAGGAATTAATGCCCAACCTAGGGCTTGAGAAAATGGCCCCGACCCGAAGGAACCAAATGCTTGTGAAATAGGGCCTCCCCAAGAAGATATGAATCTAATAATTAACGTGAATATACCGGCTGTAATAAAATAAGCAAGCAGCATTAAAGGGCCAAAAATTATGTTAAAGCCTCCTGTCATTAGCATAGCAGCAACACCTTGTGCTAGTATTGCAGGGTATGCAAGCCAGATGAACCAACCCATCCAAAATCCGATGAGCAAATCTCTTTCCGTGTCTTCAACATCTTTCCAGTTGTTAAAACCAGTAGAGTATAACCTATGCAGCACCTTAGCTGTGAACCTAATTTCTCCAGGTGTGCCGACGATTGCAGCCCTAATTGCTGCGCTGACGAACCATACTAACAAGCCAATATCTAGCCAAGACCTTAGATCGTTATCACTTGGTATGAAGGCAGCAATCATCGGTAGAATGTTGACAGAGAGGAAACCAATGCCACCGGCTAAGATTATGCTACCCCACGAAGATCCCGGCAATAACGGTTCATCAGGAGCCTCGTATTTTTTGCGTGGTAGTGCAACAAATAGCATTGCAAGACCTGGCCCCCAAAGAAGGCTAAATACTGAGGTTGGAGATTGCAATCCTCCCGTCCCTATACCATCAACAGCATCGATAATGTCCTCTGAACTTGCTGTCGCAGCAGAAGTAAAGGTAACATGCCCAGCAGAATCGATAACGACAATTGAATCTGAAACACCCATTGGCATTCTCTTTGCAAATCGACTCTCTCCGTCATCGATAAGAATTGGCCAACTTGCATTGGTTATTTCTGCAATGGTGTCCAAATCATCCATTCTGACATTTTCTCCCGTAACTACCTGCACAGCGCTTACTCTATCTCCTAATCTACCAACAGCATTTTCAATTTGTTTTGTTTGATCCACTGCATTGATAGAGGCAGGTAGCGTTATGCCTACAATTACAGCTTCTTTACCATCCAGTAATTCATCGAGAGAAACAGACCCATTACCATTTTGATGAAGAATGAATGAAGGGGATCTTGTATCTGACGCGACAATTTCTTTCCCTCCTAAATCAGGTATGCTGCTAGCTAAAGGTATCATTAGGATGGCCATGATTACTAAGGCCCCCATCAGAGGTAGAGGTAAGAGAATACCTTGACGTATTTGTGTTCCCAAATAAGCGATGATTGCAATAAAACCGGATATCGACAACCAAAGGAATGCACTAGCCATCGGAGTATCTTCAGATTCAACATTAAATCTGATAATGCCTTCATGGTCACAATTTTTACCAGCGATTGAGTTAACGATTGTGTCGACTGTTTTCAGACAAACAATCAATACATTGTCACCTGCTGGTAATTTGTTTTTTCCTGTGAAAACCTTTGATGGTCGCCCCATGTCATCTGTACGTTCGACATATTCGCTGGTAGCTGTGAATCCTTCTGGTCGCATGTCTTCATCGTAAACTCGTTTTTCATCAGGCTCAACTGGTCCATATATGTTCATTGATGTGAAATCTTGGTCCAGATCGTTGAAGCCCCACGGTAGAGTCGCAGTAAGTTGAATATGGGCAATGCGTGAATCATCTACTGTTACTTCAACTTCAGGTGAAAACAAATTTCCTCGTATTTCTATACCACCTGCGAAGACACCATCTCCCCCCCATTCCAGATTGATATTAGCAGGACAGGTTGTTGATGCTGTCATTGAATATGTGATTATGTCACCAGGTCTTGCCGTAATGTTTGCGATTTCGATCTGAGTGCTCATATTGTGTGCTTCAGCTGCTGATTCGTAGACATTTTTTGTTACAGAACCAAAATAAGAAAAATCCCCAATTTGTAATTGAGTATCAATCGTCACGGGGTTACTGGTTCTACACTGAAGCAAGGGAAGACCGGTTCCTGCTTGAACATATGCAGCGACGTAAGTGCTGATATTGAATGTTCCATTAAAACCCATTTCTAAAGGCGGCATTGAAAGAGGGCCGATAGAAGCACTTTGACCTGTCCTAATAAGCACGTTACCCATAGATGCCGCTTCTCTATCTCGTGTAAGGTTGACACTCTCTTCCACTCCCGATAGATAGATTCTGTGGAGATTGTTTACATTCCATTCTACGAATCCCGGTTCATATAAATCATCCTCTGCGTCTGCGTTTTTGACAATAGGACTTACTAACGTTAAGCACATGCAAAGAAGGGCAAATAATGCAATGCTCCTTCCCTGCATGTTACGGCCCATGCATTACGGGTAGAAGAACCCACATCATAGATGTGGGAAATCTAAGTAGTACCACATGAGCATTATTCCAAATGTTATGGCTGCGGCATTGACAGTACCTTTTGTCATAAATCCTCGATTTTCCAAAATAGCGCCAAGATAGCTATCCATTTGACAACCTAACCAACCAATAACAGCTACTGCAATTGCGAGTTTGGCATCTTGTTCCATCAAAAACGCAAGTATGGCAATGATTGTTGAACCAGCGGCTGCTGCTAACTGACCATTAGGTGAAAAACCTCCATTTAATCCAGGTTCA
>CEUV01023695.1_pt1 | contig 20802 bp, 13 predicted proteins | sample 356401 | NCBI WGS metagenome assembly CEUV01 (sample SAMEA2622710, study PRJEB7988) | marine metagenome | isolation source: saline water (ENVO:00002010), including
CCGACAGCAGTTGCCGAGGTGCTAAGCAACCTTCCGACCTACCTCACGTATATGAAGAAATCGGATGTCAAGTTGGCTTCATACCGTAGCATAGAACCCCGAAATGGGTCATAATGATGGCAACTTGAGAAGATTTTGCGAAACCAACGGCTCCCCTTGTATTGATGCAAGAATAGTTTTTGCTTCTCCATACTGCCCCATTTGAGCCAGAATGGCTGCGCGTAGATTGACAAAATAGGATTTGGATTTCTCCGTTTCGGGAGCCATTTCGACGAGCCCGAGAGCCTTCTCCTCACGTCCACTGAGAAGGAGTGCCTGAGCGAGATTGTACAGTGGCTCAGGATGATCGCTGTTGGCACGAACTGCTTCTCTCAGAGAGAGAATAGCAGCTTCAAACTGTGTAGCTGCATTGGAGACATCGACAGGATCGGCCGACTCCTGCATCGTCGTAGCGACTTGCAATAATGAAATTCCGTAATTGTTCATGGCACCAACATCCCCTGGAACACTCGCCAGAACTCTTTGGAAAGATCGCGCTGCGCTGCGCCAATCTCCTTGCCCGATGGAAACAAATCCGCCCTCAACAAGCGCTTTGAGGGATTCATCGTTCGATCCCTGAACGGTCATCGCTCGTGCAGGGTGGAGATCGAATGGAGTGAATGTTTTTTCCGCATATTCGACAACTTGCGGCTGAGCAAAGGAATCATCAACTCCGTGGTCAACAAACACAACAGTATCTTCTAAGTCCGAGAAAACAACCTCGATCACATCGTCGTCTTGTGCAAAGATTCCATCATTGGAGGTTGTATCGAGGGGCATCTCAGGGATTGCCTCAACAGCCGAAGACTCCATGATTGGAATGGCAGTGATTCGAACAGGCTCAGGTGTTGGAGAAGCCTCCACGTGGGCTGGGAAATCTACCTCGGGAAGCGAAGGAACAATCTCTTCTGATTCATCATTTTCAGGCTCTGCAATAGAAGCAACGTTTTCTGTTTCAACCACATTCTCTTGTGCCAAAACAACCGGAGATTCAGGGTCAGGCTCTTCTTCTTGCGTCTCAGAACCATGCTCCACATCGAACGGTATTCCATCGCGATGGCTTCCGATTCCAAACGGCAGACGTGACACGTTGGTCAGCGATTCGCCACCAAAGCCAAATGGTAGTGTCGACGATGGATCAGGCTCCTTCTCCTCGGCTGGGCGCTCAATGCCTTCCAGAGCATACCAAGCGTCAGCGGCCTCGTCCAAACCAGGTACTTCTGTGGGAAGAACCATTTCTGCGTCCTGAAAGTCTTGAGACTTCTTTTGAATTTGCGAACCACAAGCAGGGCAAGAACCACCAGCGAGATACAGAATGCCGCAGACTCCGCATTCGTTCATGGTGACCCCGTTGTCCCTTCGGGTTCAGGTTCTTCAATCCAACGCCTTGCCGGGTCTACTCTTCAGCATCAAGGGTGGTGTCTGCTCCACCAGAGGAAATAACCACGGATTTGATGGCAGAAATGATTTCTTCAGCGTCATCGTCAACCAAGGCTTCTGCAGGCGACTTTCCTTTGGCACGACCTCGAGAGTATTGGGCGATGATTCCGACGAGTGCAATACAGGTGAGAGCAATCTTCCATGTCGTACCACCATCTTCGCCTCCGACGACATAGACGAGGACCATGTAGAAGGTGACAATAAAGGTCGAGAGAAGCATAACAGGGAAACCTGCTTTGAAGAATTCATTGAACGATATTGGGTAGCCGGCTTCTTCAGAGAGTCCAGCTGTTACAACGTTTGCTGAGGCACCGATGAGAGTACCGTTGCCTCCAAGGCAAGCGCCAAAGGCAAGAGCCCAAATCAGTGGCCCAAGATCGAGGTTGAGTTCAACAGAAAGCGAGAGAACGATTGGAATCATTGTCGCAGTGTATGGAATGTTGTCGATAAAGGCAGATGCAATAGCTGAGACCCAGAGAATAATCACAACAGCAGCAGCAAGTCTGTACTCTTCACTGAACGATTCGATACCTTTCTCAACAAAACTACCGATGTAGTCGATGACACCCATGTACTGCAGTGAGTGAACGAGTACGAACAGACCGGCGAAGAAGAGCAACGTCGTCCACTCAACATGTTCCAAAGGCTCTTCTAATTCGTGTGGGTTCGTGGCAAGGAGCATGATGACTGCGCCTGCGAGAGCAACCCAAGAAACTGCAATGTGAACAACTGGGTGCAAGAAAAATCCTACGATCACGAGACAAAGAATGGTGCCACTTACCTTGAGACCTTTCATGTCCTTAATCGCATATTGGCGCTCAAGTTCAGTAATGTCTCGATCACGTCGCCCACTAAACTCATCCTTGTACAACCAGCGAATGAGCATAAAGGATGGAACGATTGTCAACAAAATACCAGGTGCCATCTCAATGATGAAGTCGTTGAACGTGACGCCATCTGATGCAAGTGCTGCGATGTCAGCATCTTTGTTACCTTCAATCGCCGAGGGGGACATAGCAGACCCGATCATAATGTTCGGAGGGTCACCGATCATGGTGGCTGCACCACCGATGTTCGAGAACAGAACTTCTGAAATCAGAATCGGTATTGGTTTGATGTCGAGTACCTTTGCGATTTGAATTGTGACGGGAGTTAGCAGAAGCATGGTCGTAACGTTGTCTAAAAATGCCGACAATACAGCCGTAACTGCACAGAGAATAACAACGAGTGTCCAAATCTCGCCACCGCTCTTCTTGTACGCTTGCACTGCAAACCATTCGAAGACACCCGTGTGCGAAATGACACCGACCATGACCATCATACCAAGAAGTAGCCCAATGGTTTCCCAGTCAATCATGGTCGTTACTGCTTTGAGACTGAGCGTGTCTTCAACGGAGTAAAAGTTCAGGGCGACCACAGCGAGAAGGCCGCCGAGTGCTGCAGCGAGTGTCCTATGAACAACCTCGGTAATGATCAAAGCATAAACGAACAAGAGAATGCCAAGCCCGACATAAACGGCTTGCTTATCCATTCCCTCCTTAACGGTAATATCAAGATGAATCCCATCTCCACCACCAGCAGCAAAGCCACTTTGTACGAAGTACATCGTACCGACGATAATCAAAGAGAGAAGTGCAATCAATTGTGCTGGATGTCGTCGCGTGAAAAGAAGACTACCGCCCATGCTGTTTGGACCAACATGACCTTATTGAGCGTTGGGTTGGAGTTTGAATCAATTCTTCCAAAAAACAGCCACGTTCCCTCGCGCAAAAACGACGTGGCTTGATGTTTCACTTGCGAGATGTGCCCAAACCTGTTTCATCTCTTCGCGAGGAAAGAGGCCGCGATTGACTTTTGCTTTAACCAGTGTTCTCGATGAGAGTTGTCCTTCCAATTCCACGACAACGGCATCCGAAAGGCCTGATTTTCCAATCCGCATTGTCACCGGTAACGAGGCGTCTTTGGCCTGTCGTAGAATCGAATCAGGGACCTTCACACTAAAACCTCCTTAGAAGTCGAATAAGGGATGCGACGTATATGTCCACATGAAAAACACGTGTAGATCTTCAATCCATTCCGCAAACGTACTCGAGCAGTTGATCCTTGAACCAATAAGGATGAGCACTTGCGACAAACAACTTCTTTTGCTTCACTTGTCATCCTGAGTCGATGACGACGAGATATTTTGAACAAATGTCGAGCGTACCTCTTGCGATGCTCGATTGGGTGGTTCTCAGCATCTTGTAGCATCGAAAGAAGTTGATCTCGAGATTGTAAGGCATGTTGCCTTCGCTTGTCCTTCAGACGTTGTCGTCGACGACCCATTTGCTCAACCTCACTCAAGTGCATTGAGCAAATCCGTTGTGATCAAATCGATGTCTCTATCACCATCAACAACCGTGAACAATCCTGCATCTTCGTAGAAGGCTGCAAGTGGTGCTGTTTGTTCGTGATATGCTTTCAATCGCGCAACCACTGTCGCTTCTGTATCATCCGCCCGGCGTTTCTCGGAGAAGGCTCCGCAAGCACAACCAGATTCCGGAAGCGGATTGAATGAATCGTGATAGACTACACCGCAGTTGCCGCAACTGAAACGACCGCAGATCCTCTCTACGATACGTTCGTCCGGAACATCGATTGCAAGAACTATCGAAACATCGACGATTTCCGCTAGGGCTTCTGCCTGAGGAACGGTTCGAGGGAAGCCATCAAACATGACGCCCTTTTGCGCGTCATCCTCTTTCATTCGATCCTTGATGAGATCGATGATGACTTGATCCGGTACAAGTGCTCCTGCATCCATGTACTTTTTCGCTTCCAGACCGACGCTTGTTTGCGACTTAACTGCAGCACGTAGCATATCACCCGTCGAAACCTGCGGCAAACCAGTCGCATCCATCATACGTTGGGCTTGCGTCCCTTTCCCAGCACCAGGTGGACCAAACAAAACTATGTTCAGCATGGGCCAACGTTCTGTATCATCCATTTGAACGTATCACTTCAATCCCATGCGCTGAAGATACTGCTCCCCATAGTGTTGCCATTGCTCCATGGTCCATCCGTTTGGAAGACCTCCGGGAGGTAATGGTGGACCTGCTGGTATTGGCGGGACTTCCTTGACCGGAGATGGTGGAAGTCCAGCTGGTGGCAGACCGGCAGGTGGCAAACCAGCGGGAGGACGACCTGCCGGAGGAAGTCCAGCAGGAGGTAATCCGGCAGGAGGTAATCCGGCAGGGGCCGATGCCAATGGAACAGGCATGTCCATCGATTGGGCAAGCGCAGCAGCGATTTCATCTTGTGAGACTTCGCCTGATGCCATATCGTTCACAGAATGGCTGATGTCGAGAGCTTCGTCACGACGTGTGCCGAGATGGTCTGGATTTGTATGAGCATCAGGAGACACAAGGTCGGTACCTGAGTCGGTTACTTTCGCTGAGGATTTGAGTCGGCGAGCAGCAATAACCATGGCAACCGCTACTGCTGCTAGTAACGGATAGGCAATCCAGGGCGACATGTTGAGCAGTCCACCAGATGATTGTTGAGCACTAACGCTCGTATCCGCTGCAAATTCAATAACGACGTTTGAATCAGACGTGAACACGATGACGAGTTGGTAGCGACCGTCCTCTGCATCGGAATCAGGCATAACCTTACCAACAACATCGATGCTTTGCCCAACGCCGAGTTCGGTGATGGATGATGGAGACACGGTAACCTTTCGATCCGATAGCACCATGCCTTCAGAGTCACGTACTTCAGCTCGTAATGTACCGCTCAGTGGTTGGTTACCTTCGTTAACGAGGGTGAAGGTTTGCTGTGCAGAACCGTCACGTGGTATGAACAACAGTGGGGCAGAGGATTCATCGGTTGATATGCCTGCGAAATCGCTTTCAGGTACTTCCACTCTGACAATCAATTCACTCGTAACAAAACGACCATCATTGCTTGCGTTGACATACAGTGGGAGATCGAAGCCAGTGCCCGCATCGGTTTGATTCGGTGGAAGGATGGCCACAACAACGTTGGCTTGAGAGAGAACACCAACAAAGGATGGTGGGTTCGCATAGTTGACCGTCCATCCATCAGGGGCAAGGCCGTAACTCCATTCCAAGTCGAGGTCGGCATTGCCTGTGTTGAGAACATTGAGTTCAACGAATGTGAAATTTTCGCCAACAACTGCCGAGACGATTCCCGCTTCTGTTTGCTCAAGTTGCACATCGAGGTTGTCCGATACGACCAGCGAAGTTGTGTTGAGTGTAAACGACTGGGCACTGTGTTCAACACGAAGAGTGTAGGTGTTTGAGTTCCCTTCCCGGGCGGTTTCTGGAACAACAAGCATCAACTGCACATCTGCTGATTGTCCGGCTGGTAGGTTCAGGTTGAGGTTGGTTGAACTCGTTTGGTCTAGATACGACATTTGAGCAGCCCACGAAGGGTTGCCTCTCTCAAGCGTCACTGTGAAACCCATCTCTATGTTACCATCATTGCTGATGGTGTGATTGTAGTAAACGACATCTCCTGTGTTGGCATAGACTGGTGCTGCGAGTGCCCCAGGACCGACGGCCCCGGATGGACCGTAAAGATCGGATTTGAAAGAACGCAGTTCCGAAACCACAACATCGACTACTTCAACATGGTTCAACGTTGGATCTGTTGGCGATGTCACGACACACGTGATTTGATCGATTGAACCTGCTGCAGGTTGGCCATTCGAAACAGCCGGAACAAACACATTGACACCCATTGAAAGGTCTTGGAGAATGTTTAATGGTTCAAACTCCAATGTAGAGGAATTGGAGTTTCCAAGCATAATCTGCCACTGTGAGGCCGATGTGCACGACATCGTGTATTGTGCTGCTGAGTTGCCAGTATTGCGCACACCGATTGAGAAGCCAGTGCTTCCACCAGGTTGTGCTTCCACGCCTACGGTTCCAGATGGCACAACATCAACCGAGTCTACTTGATCAATGATGAAAGTCAGTCGTTGCGTGTGCGATACAGTCGGTTGATTTTGGTAGCGAGCGGTCACGTCAACAACAAATGTTCCCGCACGAGCGAATCGTTCTGTCGAGCCGTCAAGCGCTGCGGAAAGATCCTCCAAATCGAGCTGGAGATAAACTGTGTCGTTTTCGGTTCCTTGACCACTCAACGTGAACGGCCCGGACTCGTTTACTGTACGGGACCATTGGTCTTCTGGGCTGTTGAGAATCGCAGGATAAATCAGGTCTGGTTCTTGGACACCTGAAACTGTCAAACTGACAGGGCGTTCACCAGTACCCTCGTGCATTACAACAAACGGCAGCGAGAGCCCTGTTTCATTTCGAACGTCCATTTCGACATATGCCGCTGCATCTCTGTCAGCCGTTGATTGAGGAATGCTACCATCGTCCTGTAGGAAGACCACCCGCAAACCCTGAGCTGTAACTTCTATGTCCACATCGAGCACGTTGTTGTTTACACCGCCCACACCGTCGTTCAACTCAGGGACCTGATTGCTCGTATCGAGAGAGAGTCGTAGCGTGTGGATTCCCGTTGTGCTGAATTGGGTGAAGAACGAAACGGAATCGAGTTCACCACCTTCGAGCGAAGAACGGTTTGAGTCGTAAAGGATGGAGCCCACTGTAACATCTTCTACTTGAATTCGATATGCACCCGAGGCAAGTGTCCCTTGGTTATGCCAAGCGAGAGAGACTGAGACGAGGTCCCCAACAAGCGGAGTGTAGGAAGATGGGAGAATACTATTTCCAAAGGTCGTCAAATCAGCCTTTGGGATGAGTGTGGCGTCTGCTGCTAGGACAATACTGAATCGTTGGCTGCTTCCACCTCGATGTTCGACCATAATCATCCATTCACCAACTTGTGTGCTTGTGCCGGCTGGAAGACGTATGCGCTCGATGTTGTTTAGATCATCAGCAGAGCCTCCGTTTACCGAAGCTCCGTTGACGAAGTTGTTACCAAGGTATGTCGTACCATCCGGTGCCCGAAGAACAAGGTCGAGATCGTTCATGAGTCTGGATTCGGATTGTGGTGCGTTTGCGCTCCCTTCAACATCGCTCCAAGCGAGAGTGAGGTCGACACCTTTTGATGCATCCATGTCAAAGGAATACAGCATCGAAAAACCAGCACGAAGTTCGCGTGCGTCATCGTGGAATACGTCCAGTTCGGTCCCGTCGTAGCTTGGAGTAAGACTGTTTTCGAGGTCGATTTGACCCCAACCTTCGTTGCTGTTTGGAATATCGGGCGTTCCGAGATCTTCAGCACCGTTGACAAGGGTTGCTTTGATGAGGCTCGCAGATGGCTTGTTAATTCCAGCAACCTCGCGAAGATACTCACGTGCGAGTGCTGCAGAACCGCTGGCTACTGCCGTGGCTTGCGATGTTCCGCTCAACTCCATGTACATTGAGCGAGTATTGCCGTGTGTCCCGGTTGCACATGCAGAGCCAACTACGCTCTTTGCTTCCTCAGCCCTTGCGGAACAGATGCCTTCTCCAGGAGCAACAAGGTCGGGCTTGATTCTTCCATCGAGCGTAGGACCCTGCGACGAGGATGCACTGACACTACCGTTGTTGCTTGAACCGATGGAAAGTACGTTCTTGGCTGTACCCGGCGCAGTCACTTTTGATGCGCCTGAGGCTCCGTTATCTCCCACAGAAAAAACAGGAAGCAGGTATTGATTGTTTGAAACATATTGGTCAGCAGATCTTGAATCTGCGGTATAGAATCCAAAGTTCCCGTTTGAACCCCAAGCATGGACTGCAATTCGGGCGGTCTTGAGTTCAGCATCTGAAAGAAGGTCATAGATGGAGCCTTGACGTCCGAAGTAACCTGTTGGGTCGTGTTCGAGAGCATACATCACGAGATTGGCTTCAGGTGCTACACCGGTTGTCGATGCATCTACGCTACCGTCACCAAGAACGGTCATGACGATGTGGGTCCCGTGTCCGCTATTGCTGTCGACAGGCGAAGAATCGAGCCCGTATTGCGTATTGATTGCAGCGATGCGACCGAGAACATCTGGATGGTCGTTGTCCAAGCCAGTATCCATGACCGCGATCGTCTCTCCAGAACCGTCGAGTCCGAGCGAGGATGTTGCTCGGATCGCAACAGCACCAACTTCTGTGGCAGCCAGGTTGTTGTGGAGTTGGAGATTGTAGGCTTTTGCGACAAAGAGAACATCGTCATATGCTGCGATTTGTCGTAGTTCGTGCGCATTGAGGCCATGCTCGAAAACAGCCTCGCACATATCCATCGAACACCATGAAGTGGAAGCCCCGTTTTGGACAAGGTAAGTTGTGAGCGTGGCTAAGCTCGAAGGTGCAATGTCTCCAGCAACGGTGATTTGAACAAGGTGTGCACCTAGTGCATCGTTTGTTGTACGCATGTATGGTGCATAAGCCCCCATCCAGCGAACGTCATCATCCGATGAAATTGGCGCAATCTGCGATGCATCATGCACACGCACGATGTAAACGCCCTGACTTTGGCGTTCGAGGACCTCAATATCGTATGCATCCTCAAACCCATTCATGATGGATGCATCATTGAGTTGGAGTTGAACAAGATAAAGCGATGTTGAATAGGATGCGCCCCAAGCAGAATCGAGGTTGCTTAAATCCGTGAATTGGGGATCGAATGAGAAGCCAGCAAGGTGTATGGTTGGCTCAACTGTTTTGATAGCAACGGAGCGGGTAGAGACCGGTTGAAGTTGCATCCAATTCGAGTCAAAGGACTCGACAACCTCTGTTTCTGCGATGGTCTTCGGTGACGATGATGCCATTGGAAATGCCAACGAAAGGAGGAAGATGGACAACAGGAGAAAACACCTGCGGCGTAGATGCATGGTTACCCGACCCCGATTGGGTTTTTGAGGATGCGCCTTTTTTGACTACAATCCATTGTACGCAGCAATGGCATCGTCGGTCTTTTTCACCGATGCTTCCCAATCTGTTTCAAGCCCCATAAGTGCTCGAATAGCGTCAACGTTCTCAGGGATGACATCGGACTCTTGGTGGATGGCTTGGAAGTAGTAGAGTGTATTTCCATCCAGTTTGACCCCATCCTCCCAGACAAAGATTTCGTGCAAATCGCCCCACTTACGGCCGATATCTCTCGAGAATTCCATGACTTCAGCCGTGGTGGTGATACCTGTTTCAGCACCGTTCATTATCAACACACGAGGCTGTTGTGACCACAATTCAAGAACGGATTCTGTGCTCATTCCGTGTCCTTCTGGCAAGGTAGCGACGATGGCATGAACGTGCATGATGGTCGTTGGAACAGCAACAGCCAGTGAGTTGATCTCGATTTCTGGGCGAATCGTCATGACATCAGGACCATGATGACTTGGTACCTTAAGGACAGGCTTGATGGCATTGATTGGCCCTTTGCTGGAATCACCCGGGTCAGCAGCTCTGCGGATCATCGTACACTCGACCGAGAGGGAACCACATGCATGAAGCAAAGGCACCAAGGTTCTCGAAAGGCCGGTCGTATTGCACGAAACAACGCGAGTCCCCTCGACGTTCATGTTTTCTGAATGGTTACCGCTGGACGTGTAAGACATGCCGGTCATGGCGTGCTTTTCGCCACCTTGAAAAATCCATTTGACACCGGCCTTTTGGTAGAGTTCTTTGTTTTGTGCACCTACTTTTCCTGGCGAACAATCGACCACGATATCGGCGACAGAGAGCAGATCGGTCAAACCTCCTTTGCAGTCGTACCCTGCAGGACCAAATGCAGCAATTTTTTCTTCTGCATCGTACGTGCAATACAGAGGATATCCTTTCCGAACAGCGAGGTCACAACCGAAGGATGGCCTTGTTTTTGTAACGCCAATAATTTCCATGTCGTCTTGTGCATCGATTGCATCTGCAACACGCTTTCCGATTGTCCCGTATCCGTTGATTGCGACCTTAACGACCATACTGCTCAACATCGTGGCAAGGCTGAACATCCATAAACAGTTCGTGCTGCATCAATGCAATGCGAATTCTAGTTTCAACACATCCTCAAGGAGAGGGTATTTGACCGACATCGGACACCGTTGAACCATGGCGGGACCAGGGGATGTTTTTGAACGCTCCATGAGCATCAATGCAAAATTCCTTCCACGACTCCAAGCGGCTGTAGAACAAAATGCACTCCTTCGAATTGGGTGGACCGGTTCCGGTGAAGAAGTTCCAAAGAACGGCGAAATTGGATTGTGTCCTGCTATGCCTGAAGGAGCCAGAATCCGTGCATTAGGAAAACTCGGCTCATGGACCAGTTCGTTCGGTATTGGAGGCTCATTTGATATCGAAGGAGAAGCAGGAGCTTTCTTTGGCGCCTACAACCAAGGAAGCAAACTCTCAGCATCAGGATATATTGGTCGTTGTGCAGGATTCATGATGCAAGGTGGAAGCATCACTGGGCAAGAAGGTAGTGGCGACGATCTTGGAATGTTCATGAGCGATGGGTTGATCACTGTCAAAGGTGATGTCGGCCAACGCATAGGAAACGGCATGACTGGTGGTATTATCGTCGTCCAAGGCGATGTTGGGAACAATGCAGGATGTGGCATGAAGGGAGGAATGGTCATCGTTGAAGGACGTTGTCCAACGCCTCCTCAAGGAACGCAACTTCGTCCATTGACCTCAAAAGAGTTGAAGGACATCAATTCTATGATTGAGAATCACGGTATGACACTCAGCAACGATGCATTTTGTCTCGAATCAAACAACACCATCGAATACCACATCGATGGTTCGACGGTTTCCTCAGGCGATCTCTCGAGTATCGCAATTACCCCGATGGATGAAGCACCACTTATCGAAAATCACGATGTTGATACTGCCGCGCTCATTCATGGGGCGGACGAAGATGCCCTGCCAATCCTCCTCCCACTCCCTGTTCTACCATACGTCCCCGATGGGAGCGTTTTGGCTGTCGAGGCGAATTCAACAGGGCGTTTGTCATACATTCAAACACAACCATTCCTTGTCGAGGAACAACCACGCCCAATCGATGTTCTACACTTGAATCTACGAAACTTGGTCAATCTTCCTGCGTATTCAAGTTCTGTCGCAGGTGCTTGCTTGGACTTCGACAGCCTCCCTTCGATGACCGATGAGGAACTCGACGGCTTACTCGTCGTCCTCCGAACATTGCTCACAGCTGAAGCGCCCATTTTGACCTGTCAAGGAATTTCGAGAATCCAAGCACATCACAAGCGTGCTGTTTACCACAACATTCAGGTTGCTGTTTCACGAATTGAGGACGGAACAGGTGTTCCTGAGGCTGCCACATTGCCAATCCTTGGTCGTTCTGTCAAAACCAATCTTGAGGCAACAGAGACCATAGCCGCTCTTGAATTTGGGTTCACGTGCGATGCGCATGACATTATTGTCGCCCGATGCGCAGGTGCACAATTTGTAGTTACACAACCACCCGTCCTTGAGAGGGAAGATATGGAATTTTGGCTTCAAGGCCTTTCCATTGATATGATGCGTATCCTCCGTACTCTCGGACTTGAGTCCATCGATCAGGTTCAACGAGCGCACCTTCGTGCCCTCGATTACGACACCGCTGCTATCAGTGGTTTGCGTATGGTTGGCTATGAACGACCACTACCGCATTGGTTTGCACGATGAGGTGAAGAAATGCCAACCATATCTGTTGACCAAAATCTGCTCTCATCCCTGCTTTCCAAACACGGATGCCAGCACGACATTGACGACGTTGACCACCGTCTACCCTTGCTTGGCACAGACATTGACCGCTGCGATGAGGAAACCCTCGACATCGAGATTTTCCCAAATCGACCGGACCTTCTGAGTGCAGAAACACTCAGTCTCGCTATGCGAGGATTTCTTCATAATCAAGTCACACTTCAAGACGAATCGTTGAATGAAAGTGGCATCGCTATGACGGTTGAAGCCGAACTTGCAAGCATTCGTCCAGTGATTCTAGGGGCAGTTGTTCGTGGCCTTGAAATGAAAGATGATGACGAAATGGATGCCTTCATCAAGCAGTTGATGGACCATCAAGAAAAACTCCACTTCGCTCTTGGCCGAGGACGCCGACGTGCAAGCATCGGGGTCCACGACTTGTCAACCCTTCACCCGCCGTTCACGGTGAAGGCTGTTGAACGAAACCACTCGTTTGTTCCTCTAGCGATGGAGAATCCTATGACGATTGATGAGATTCTTTTATCCCATCCAAAAGGCGTCGATTATGCTCACTTACTGGATGGCATGGAGATGGTACCCATCATCGAAGATGCAAACGGTTCCGTTCTTTCCTTCCCACCGATTATCAATGGTGCACACACGACCGTTCAATCTTCGACTCGTGACCTCTTTATCGATGTGACTGGATGGGATCGCCGAGCCTGCGAGTCGTGTCTGATGCTCGTATCGCTTCAAGCCAAAGAGCGTGGTGGGACCATCGAAACGATCACATTGACAGATTGCGAAGGTCAGAAGGAAACGCTTCCAAATTGGTCGCCAGTTCACCATCGAGTTCCTGAACGTCTCGTCAGGACCATTCTTGGACGAGACATGACTGAAGATGAACTTTCGAATGCGATGATTCGAATGGGTGGTCGCTACACTGGTCGCTCTCCAGCCACTGGAGAAGAAATCAGTGACGATGGGGCAATGCAGCACGCTGGCGAGGGTGAAGACATGCTTGGTTTCGACATGCCTCGCTGGCGTTTCGACCTCTTACATCCTGTGGATCTTGTCGAGGATTTGGCGATTGGACATGGATACGAAGACTTGGGTACCGATGTGCCAAAAGCACCGATGAACGCCCTGCCTCGATCAGACGACCATCTTCGAAGAAGAATCCGAACTTCAATGCAAGGCATGGGCTTCATGCAGATTCAATCGCTTACACTCTCAAACGATGAGGATCAATTCGATCGTATGCGTTGGAAACCGTTCAATGCAATTACACGTATCACCAATCCAATCACGATTGAGCACACCATGATGCGCCATTTCCTTCTCCCGGGGCTTCTTCGGTTACTTGCTTCGAACCGCCACCATGACTTGCCACAATCAGTGTACGAACTTGGAACGGTCGTTCGAGATCATACCAACATGGACAGATTGGCATTCCTGACCGCTGAACGAAGTGGAGGCTTTGCAGCGATTCGAGGTCGAATCCAAGCATTCTTGCGCGACATTGGTGCTGAAAATGTCACCATCGAGGCACTTCCTGATAACGAGGGTCCTTGGCTCGCTGGTCGAGCAGCTCGCGTCCTTATCGATGAGGAGTGGGTTGGTTGCTTCGGAGAAATTGACCCAGCAATCTCTCAAACATTTGAACTCCTCGTTCCACTGAACGGTGCTGAATTCGATGTTGAAGTGCTCAAATCTGTGATCACTGATCCTGTGTGATGAACGGTATGTGTGGCCGATTCGCATTTCAAGGCGACCAATGGCCCGAGTTGACAACCGCTATTGAACAACCTGTCATCGAACCAAATTACAACATCTGTCCTCAGGACACATCACCCGTCATTCATTACGATTCCAACAACCTTGCCATCACCTCAATGCAATGGGGCCTTCGTCCCTCTTGGAGCAAAGAGAGCACGATGGAACCGATCAATGCTCGAGTCGAAACAATCGATTCGAAGCCAATGTTTCGAGAAGCTTATCGTCATCGCCGCTGCCTTGTTCCTGCAAATGGATGGTATGAATGGAAGACAACGCCGAGAGGAAAAGTTCCGTTCTACCACTCAGTTGCAAATCAGGATGTCTTACTCATGGCCGGAATTTACGAGCATTGGGGGCAAGGAGAACAAACGTTAGCAACATTCACAATTCTAACACAAGAGTCAACACCCGAGATTCAGCATATCCACAACCGAATGCCCGTTATCATCGATGAAATGGAAGCAGATTCATGGTTGAACGATTCTCAACAACCTTCCTCAGGCATCACCATCAATGTGCATCCAGTCGATCGAGAAGTGAATAAAACAACGGCACAAGGTCCACAACTAATTCGACCATTACGCACGCTGTTCGATTAGGCGTATTCCGAATACGATCCGTCAGCGTTCTTCACATACGCTGTTGGCTCAAAGGCCCCATCGCTGAGTTTCTTGTAATGATACCCGTCTGAGTGATGAACCCACTCAAACGAAGGCTTAGCCTCTTGAATTGTTTCATCAGTTGGTTCATTGGTCACACCGTCGTACTCATCCGCTACATTGCTTGATGCAACAACCGTTGTATCTCCTCCACCGAACAAGGCGAGTGCGTCTTTGTATGCAGATTCATTGCGCTCTTTCGTTGTGGAGTGCTTCTCTGTATGCACGTCTTGACCCTTACGATAAACAATTGGTGCTGGAGGAGTATCATCAATGACTTCCTCTTTTTTGTTGCTCCGCTTGAATGGCCAAAAAGGTGGCATGATTCTCGCTTCCCAATTGGGTTGATATGTGTTTTGAAGTGGTCCAATCAAATTGCCGCTTGCTTCAAAACCAAAGACTGAGTAGGTCCACTATGGTCCAGAAACGAGCTGTGTTTTTGCTCGTTCTTCTCTTGGCTCTACCCATCAATGCGGTTGCAGATTCACCGAACATTGAATTGTCCGCTGCTGAAAAGTACGTTGCATATCCTGGACAGACAGTTCAACAACACATCGACGTCACCTATACAGGGTCTGAGAGCACCACGCTCAAACTTGAATTGACAACGCAATATCTTAGCAGCATCTCTGGAAATGGCCAAGAATTGGTTTTTGCTAATGGCGAGACGAAGCGGTTCGTGTGGACAATGACCCTACCGCAAGCCACCACGTACGGAACGGACAGCATCAACATCACGATTGTCGATCTCGCAGATCAAAGCAGCCAAGGCACTGATGTGGACTTGAAAATCACAGCACCATCAAACGTGTACTTTGGCAATACACAATCCTCCACGTTTGTTGTCGACCCTGGTATTCGCACCAATGTCGCAACAAATGTGACAAGCAATGCAACACTCGATGACAATCTTTCGTTCACCATTGAGACCGAATCGATTTGGAACTGGGGATGGAACATGGCTGAAGTAGATGGTTCAACATCGAAATTGCTGCTTGGTCCGGACACCATGGATTTCGTTCGAATCTGGGTCGATGTTCCAGAAGTCATTGATGGAGCGCCTTTGGCAAATCAAGGACCGACATTTCGGTTGATTGGCACATCTGGGCTTGATGGCATGAGCATTGCTTGGGACTTTACGCTTGAAGTCAGTTCATTTCGAAACGCAACCATCGATGCGGTTCAGTCGAACGTTGTTGTTGACCCGGACGGAAATACCCGTGTCGATGTGACTGTTCGCAATACAGGGAACACACCAGATACCATCGCCATGACATTGGGCAATCTCGCCGTCAACGGAGTTGCATCGAGTGAAGCAGATTCGGATCGAATTACGACTGAAGGCTGGACTGTCGCTCTGTTCAATGCCTTTGAAGATGTTTTTCTGATGCCAAATGAAACACGTATTGTCGAGATTGGTGTACAGGCACCAGCAATCACATCGGGTACAATCGCAGTTGATCTCGTCCTTCATCCAACAAATTTCCCATTCCGAACTGTACGTGAGACAGCATTTGTCAATATCTCATGGGACAGAGAGTTTGAGCACAGTCTCGTGCCAGTTGATTGCACGTACCTCCAACCAAATTCGACCTGTTCTGCATCCATCAATCTCGAAAACCTAGGAAATTTCAATGATGCTGTAAGCGTTGAACTCACTTCCTTACCATCGTTTGTCACAGAATCCTTCGGCGGGGATGCTACGTTCCAATTGGCTCGATATGGCCAAGGAACGTTTGAGGCAATTGAATTCATGATCGACGATAATGCGACAGCCTATCAGCAAGGGACCGTTGAATTCGATCTGAACCTACTCAACGGTGAAACATTCGCATCGTACACAATTGATGTTGTCGTAGGTCCCAACGTGGTTTGGACATTCTTGGATGGAGTCAGCGAAGTTGACTCAAGAGAGGTGGTGAGTTTTGCTGTTCAACTTCGGAACGATGGTAACCTGGAAGATGGATTGATTGTTCAACTGCAATCGTCCCATTCAACCGACATGGGATTCGCACCGCCTGAGGGTGCCATCATTGACAGCGATTCAACGCAACCAAGAACCTTCGAAATTGGGAATCTCCCACGAGATTCCAATTTCACCTTGCGAGGTACTGCAGCGTTACCAACCGACCAAGCATCCAACGGAACCCTTGTGTTGGACATTGTTGTTCGCTCAATTTTTGATCCAGAAACAGAATTTTCCTACACCATCGAGGAAGAATTCCTCGCAAAACAGTGGCGAGAAGATGCGAAGACCGACAGTTATTCACTTTCTGAATTTGTTGAAGACATCACCCTGCTCGCCAAAGGATGGTGGTTGGTTGTTCTGAGTGTTGCCGTATCAGCAGTGATTCTCAACAGGGCCGTTCGTGATCGTATCCAACGCAATGAGCAAGACGAACTCTTGCGGCAAATGAAACAAAAGCCCGAAGAAACAGAAGAAGATTGGATGGAAAAGTTCAGCAGACCATCAAACCAACAGCCAGTGATTGCTGAGAGCCCACAGATGGATTCGGACAGTTTCAAAAGAGCGTTCCAGTCCCAATCCACTCCATCTGCACCCGCACTTGAACCAATGCCAGAACCACTACGTTCAGCTGCAACCACCGTTCTCGACCATCATGACATTGCATCGCAACGTTCCACAATGGACCAAATCGCTTCTGACATCGTGCAACACGGTGTATCACAACCACACATGGACAACAAACACCTCGAACCTACAACTGCCATCAGCGAGCGTACAGTACGTCACGAAAACCCAGACCTCACTCAAACACCTGAACCATCTCGGAATGTACCTCTACCGAAGACTGAGCCTGTAGAGGATGAATTTGATCTGTGAGGGATTTGATGCGAATTGTGGGTGTTGATGAAGCAGGCAGAGGTCCCGTTCTGGGCCCACTTGTCGTTGGCATTCTCTCAATTCCAGAGGCTGACGAAGCCATGTTGGTGGAACAAGACATATCGGATTCAAAACACCATTCAACCAAAAAACGAGAGAATCAGTACGAGTGGATCCTTCAACAAGCAGAAGAACGTGATTGGTACGTTGACACCATCGCTTGTCCACCAAACAAGATCGATAATGCCGTGTATGGGCAGGGTTTGAACCTGCTCGAAGTTGAGTTGTTTGCTTCAATTCTCAACCGTCACAACGAGAGCATGGCAGCACCATGGACCATCACATTGGACGCTTGCGATGTCAATGAGGAACGCTTCACAAATCGTATTTCTGAACGGCTGAATGAATGGCCCATCTCCGACTCCACATTGCATTCAGAACACAAGGCAGATGCCAACCATCGCATTGTTGGTGGAGCATCGATTGTTGCAAAAGTCGTTCGTGATCGCATCTTGGATGCGTTGCAAGATGACCTAGGATTCAGCATAGGAAGCGGCTATCCATCCGACCCAAATACCGTTGCTGCTTTACCCAAACTCATTGGGCCAAAGGAAATTCATCCAGACTTGCGCTGGTCTTGGGCGACTGTTGAACGATATTGGGCGAAGCACTACGACACCCCACTCCCACGACGAGCGCCGACTGGAACGACCTTGTTCTCAATGTAATTCCAAGCAACGAATTGATGAATTATCAGCCGCAGGGTTGTTCATGGCCTGGGCCCCTGACGAGGAAACGCAGCAACTGATTTGGCACCTTGCTCTGCAAAATGCGTTTGAATACGAAGGGAAAGGCGCTGCGGGTTCTGTTATTGGACGTATCATGAGCATGCGAACAGATTTGCGACAATATGGTGGACAGATCAGTCCCCTAGTCGCTCAATCCGTTCAGAAAGCCAACGCTTTGGCACAAGACAAAGGACTTGACCAGATCCAATCCATTCTTGAAGCAGAGGCTGCTCATCTGCTTGAAGGACGACAGAAGCAAGAGAAGAGGGAAGGGCTGCCAGAGTTGAAGAACGTCGATGGTAAGAAACCAGTCTTTCGATTCGCACCGAACCCAAACGGACCGCTTTCATTCGGTCATGCACGAGGCATCGTCATCAATGGAACCTATTCAAAAGAACATGAAGGCACACTTATCCTGCGTTTTGATGATACCGATACCACGGTCAAGCCACCAGAATTGTCAGCCTATGATTTGATTCCAGAAGAAGTCGAATGGCTCCTTGGTCGTCCTGCAGATCGAATTGTTGTGGCGAGTGATCGTATTCCAAAATACTATGAACATGCTGAGAAGATGTTGAATGAAGGATTTGGATACGTTTGCAAGTGTTCTGCAGAAGCATTCCGTGAGTTCCGTGAATCAAAATCAAACTGTCCATGTCGGGACAAATCTGTTGAAGAGAACATGAGCGATTGGAACAAGATGTTGGATGGGACCTACAAGCCAGGAGACGCAGTTGTTCGAGTCAAGACCGACATGACGCTCAAGAATCCAGCATTACGCGATTGGCCAGCACTTCGAATGCAAGATACTGAAACAAATCCACACCCACGTCCAAACATTGGCTCCAAGTACAAAGTTTGGCCACTTCTCGACTTCCAAAGTGCTGTTGAAGACCATCTACAAGGCGTGACACACATCATTCGTGGAAAGGACCTAATGGATTCCACTCGAAAGCAAACCCTCCTGTACGAGCATTTTGGATGGACCTATCCAGAAACCATCTATTGGGGACGTGTGAAGGTCCATGAGTGGGGTGGTTTCTCAACATCAAAAATGCGAGCATCGATCGCAAACGGAGAATACAGCGGCTGGGACGACCCACGTCTTCCAACCATTCAGGGACTCAAAGCAAGAGGCATCCAAGCAGAAGCTCTTCGAAACTTTTGGATTGAACTCGGCGTAACCCAGAAGGATATCTCTGTTCCACTCGCAACGCTTTTTTCACACAATACGAAAATGATCGATGATGAAGCACCTCGGATGTCCTTCGTTCGAGATTCTGTGGAGGTCCAACTTCATGGAGAAATACCCGAAGCAGTGCACATACCAATCCATCCAAATCATCCAAAGAAGGGAATGAGGAATATATCACTCAATCCGTCTACAATCTTCATCGAATACGATGATGCAAAAGGAACCTATCGATTGAAAGAATTCGCAGATATTGGTGAACATGGTACCGTTGAGTCGATCGATCGTTCTGACAAACGCCCAATCATTCATTGGACATCGTTGACAAATTCAGTTGAAGCAAACCTCATTATTCCAGATCAAGAAGAGATTAAGATTGTCAAAGGTCGTGCAGAATCCAATGATTATCCAATAGGAACCATTGTCCAGCTCGAACGTATTGGTTATGCAATCATCACGAGTGATGGGTACCTTCTCATGCATGAGTAGGACCTCCAGGGACTTGGCAAAAATCAATTCGTACAATTACTGACGCAAATGTTTGGCCATCCAACAGATATTTCATTGATAGATACCCACGGATAGGATGGGCTACGAACCTACACAATCGTTTGTGATGTTCAAAAGGATGTTGTGGAGAACCCTCAATAAAGAAAGTTGAAGTTTATTCATTGCACCAACCAAAAGTTCAATTTCAACCAAGAAGAAGAAGGCTCAATTGCATCACAGCGGCTCCAAAGACTGCACCAACAAGCAGATGTTTAGGGCGATTTTGTTCCCTGGCTTGTGGAATCAATTCATTGTAAGCCACTACTGTCATGATTCCTCCGACAAATGCCAGCGAGCAACCTACCATGAATGGGGTCAAAATCGGGCCAAGAATCAGCAAGGCGAATAAAGCCCCAAGTGGTTCTGTAAAACCAGTTGCCATTGCGATAAGCGTCGCCTTCATTCGACCGCCTCCGCCTGCTTGTATTGGTGCGGCCACCGCAATGCCCTCCGGGATGTTGTGAAGGGCGATTGCGGCCATGAGCACGATACCGTACTGAGCTGATTCAAGTACGGCCACGCCCATGGCCAAACCTTCGGGGAAATTGTGAATGGCGAGGGCGATGGCTGTAAGGATGCCAGATTTGTACAATTTTCGTTCTTTTGACATGGAGGAGAGATCTTCGTCCTTGTTTGTGTAAATGCTCACGGCATAAACGATACCCACTCCCACACCAAATGAGAGCGTGATGGGAAGGAAGCCGTTTTCCATGGCTTGGCCAAACCACAAATCGAGCACAGAAACCAAGAGCATCACGCCAGCGGCCATGGCGAGCAAGAAGGCCATCATTCCCTGACTGATTTCTTTTACAAGAAATACAATCAGACCGCCAATCCCAGTAGCAAGGCCTGCGAGCAATGCGAG
>CEUV01137932.1_pt1 | contig 20783 bp, 23 predicted proteins | sample 356401 | NCBI WGS metagenome assembly CEUV01 (sample SAMEA2622710, study PRJEB7988) | marine metagenome | isolation source: saline water (ENVO:00002010), including
CAGTACAAAGAACACCGAGAGAAACTCGACGGCATGAAGGCTGAACTCGACGCCATTCACACGGAACGAAACCTCCACCGAGCCAAGCGTGATGCTGTCAACGCTCAACTCCGTGATCTGTTCGCTCAGGTCAAGGGCCGTCGTGGCGAGCACGGCGAAAAGAAATCCGCCACCGCAGAGTACTCTCAACTTCTCAGTCAGATCAACAACCTTGAGGAACAATTCCAAACCACCTCCTCCAGCACCAAGAAGGAGAAGGAAACCATGGAGCGAATCAAGCGGATGAAGCGCCGCGCCGAAGAACTCGAACCTGAGGTTGCCAAATTCGAGATGGTGGCTGTTGACCTTTCCAACCTTGACGAAGCCATTGCAACGCTCAAGGCAGAATCCGACGATGCGCACAACCTCTTTGTCGAGGCGCTGAAGCGAGCCGACGAGAAGTGGGCCGAGTACAAGGAAGGGCTTGACCACCGTGATTTCCTCAAGGCAGAGGGCGACCGCCACCACAACGAATCGGTGGAACTTCACGAAAAAGCCAACGCCATTCACGAGAAAATCGACGAGTTGATGGTCAACGTCAACAAGGCCCGTGACGAACTCAACATGGCCCGTCAAGAGCGTGAATCATGGATCACCGATCACAACAAGTCGGTCAAAGCAGAGATGAAGACGGGTGCGGAATCCGACGAGGTCGCCGATATGCTCGTTCAGTCCTTGCTCTCGGACGGTGAACTGGTGTTTGGTGGCGTGGGTCGAGACGATGCCGCACAGAAGGCCAAGCGCGGCGGTGCCTCTTCCAAGAAGAAAAACATGCGACGCATGGGTCCGATTCGTCGACGCTGAGGTCCTACGATGTTGGGCATCATCATGGCCGGAGGCCAAGGGAGCCGGCTCATGCCGCTCACGGCCACACGCCCCAAACCCATGGTGGAGGTTCTCGGACGTCCGGTGATTGATTTCGTCAAGGATGCAATGGTGGACGCCGGTATTGATGAAATCGTTGTCACCACCGGCTACCGTGGTGAACAACTCCAAGCTCACGTTGATGGTTGGGCCGGAACATTGGCGAACGGCAACCGCATCTCCGCTCGAATCAACCAAGAATCAACGCCCATGGGGACGGCTGGCAGTGTTGGTCTGCTGCGAGAGCACATCACCACGACTTGCGTGGTGGGTTCCGGAGATTCGGTCGCTTCCTTTGATATCGCTTCGTTGTTGGCCGCTCATCGCAAGCACGGTGCCAAGGTGACCATGGCGTTGTGGGAAGTCAAAAATCCATCAGAATTTGGTATTGTGGGGTTATCAAGTCGTGCGGATGGGGAGGTGGACGGTGACCTTCGAGAGGGCTATATTCGTCGCTTCTTGGAGAAACCATCGCCGGAAGAGGCGTTTAGCAACGTGATCAACGCCGGTTTGTACATCTTGGAGCCTGAGGTGTTCGAGCACGTTCCAGTTGGAGAAAAATTCGATTTTAGCAAACAACTCTTCCCAAAACTCCTGGAGTTGGGCTGGCCGATGTACGCTCAAACCATTGATGGTGTCTGGTTCGATGTGGGCCAACCGTTCGAACTGATCAAGGCGCAAGCCACCCTGATGCAGCGATACGATGACCTCCCCTTCTCTTACCCTGTCTCGTTCACGAGCGTTGGCGACGTGCTTCATGCCATCAACGCTGAGTTAAACGGGTCGGTCAAGCGCTCGGTGCTCGGTTCCGAAACGGTCGTGCACGAGGGTGGGACTGTGGTCGATTCGCTGCTGATGGACGGTTGCACCGTTGAATCAGGCGCTACGGTATCCGGCTCGGTGGTGGGGCGAGATGTCATCATTCCCAACGATACGGTGCTGGACGCCTGCGTTGTTGGTGACGGCGCCACCCTGGTCGCTGGAAGGCGCTACCTGAATGAGAAAATCGCCAACGAGGCGGGCGTGTAGGAAAAGCATCTATGAAGGGTGGGTGTTGGCTACCCTCCGAATCACATGAGTTCCACGCCCCATCGAACCTATGAACGCACATGGGAAGAGATTGAAAACATGCTTGACCAAGCCACTGAAAAAATGCATCAGTGGAAGGAATGGTACGAGATGTGCAAATCCGAGAAGGACAAGGACGGCATGAAGGAGGCCGCCCGCAACCACAAAGCACTCGAGGGTGTGGTGAAGACCCTGAAGTGGACCCTGGGTGAAGTGGGCATTGACGACCCGTTGAACTGAAGTGCTCACCAGCCACGCTGGTCCAAGCGGACTTCAAGCGTTTCAAGTTCGTCGCCTTTCATTGGAATACCTTCCATCATGGCCATGGCTTCAGCGACCTTGCTCGGTTCATCGTAGTGGGCGGTGGCCATGACGATGGCGTCCGCCATGGTGGGTGGGTCGCTTGACTTGAAGATTCCAGACCCAACGAAGATGCCATCCATGCCCATTTGCATCATAAGTGAGGCATCTGCGGGCGTGGCGATGCCACCAGCCGAGAAGGTGACGACGGGAAGACGGCCCAGTCGGTGAACATCGTCCAAAACCGAGCGCACGCCGGCGTGCATCTCGTCATCAATGGCGCCGAAGGGCGTGACGAGGTGGGTACCGGGGAGTTCGGAGTGTGAGGCGAGAACACGGTAGCGTTCCATGATCTTCTCGGTGGCGAGGTCCAAACCGTGGTCGTCCAGGGATTGAATCTGTTGAATTTCCTGGTCGATGAGCCGAGCGTGGGTGACGGCGGCCACAACGTTTCCAGTACCAGCCTCACCTTTTGTTCGGATCATGGCGGCACCTTCCCAAATGCGGCGCGTGGCTTCACCAAGCCCAGTGGCGCCGCAAACAAAGGGAATTTCGTATTCGTGCTTGTTGATGTGGAAGTATGGGTCTGCCGGCGTCAAGACCTCGCTTTCGTCGATCATGTCAACGCCCATCGCTTCGAGGATTCGTGATTCGCCGTCGTGTCCGATTCGAGATTTGGCCATCACGGGAATGGACGTGCAGTCAAGGATGCCCTGAATCATGTCCGGATGACTCATTCGCGCAACACCGCCGGCCTTGCGGATGTCAGCTGGGACACGCTCGAGCGCCATCACAGCAACGGCACCAGCGTCTTCTGCGACGGCTGCTTGCTCGGGGTTGACGACGTCCATGATGACGCCGCCTTGTTGCATTCGAGCGAATCCACGCTTGAGGAGTTCGCTTCCTTTCCGGAATTGAGTGAAGTCGGTTTTCATGGTGCTCACGCCTCAGCCTATCCGGCCTCCCTTAAGACGGTTGGTTCTTCGTCGTGTGGCTTGCTTAATCGGCAAGGACGGGGGAATCGCCCTCGGCGATTTCAGCGTCAACGGATTCTTCGGCGTTTCGGTCGATCCACGCTTCTTCACCGTCGGGAATGTCAGTGTCCGCAAAGATGGCATCAACGGGACACTCGGGGACACAAGCACCGCAGTCAATGCACTCGTCGGGGTCGATGACCAGGTAGGTGTCGGCCTCACGGAACGCCTCAACTGGACAAACAGCAACGCATTCCTGATACTTGTGGTCAACGCAGGGTGAAGTGACGACGTGGGGCATGTGTATTCCTCACCCACACCACAACGGACGGTCTACTTAATGCCTTGTCATGGTGAGATTTTGGTTTCGGTTGGCCGAAAACTACCGCTCATGCCCGGCGGCGAAGAGCGACCATCGCTCCCACAAGGACGAGAGTGATTGAAGCGGCGAGCACGCTTGCCGACCAAGTCGCTTCGTCCTCACCGGTTGAGCCCACCTCGTTGTTCATGTCCTTGTCATTCGAACCGTTTTCGGATGATGGGTCGGATGGCTGCGTGTTGTTGGTATCGGTTTCACCCAGCGGGGTAGCATCACAATCATCAGCCACGCCATCGCCGTCGCTGTCCACGTTGTCGTCACCGACGCACACATCGTCATGGTCGGCCACGCCGTCGCCGTCACTGTCGATCAGATCGTCGCATCCATCTGGCGTGCCGTCTGCATCAACATCGATTCGATCATCGTGACCAAAGCAAGCATCCACATCATCCTCGACCTCGTCACCGTCGCTGTCAATCAGTTCATCGCAACCGTCCGGGACACCATCACGGTCCACGTCCACACCGTCGTCATGACCCATGCAGAGGTCGCTCTGGTCAACAACGCCATCTCCGTCCTGGTCCACGTACGAATCGCAAGCATCAGGGATGCCATCTTGATCCACATCAGTGCCGTCGTCGCCAACGGCACAGCGATCATGCGGATCGTTCACACCATCGCCGTCCGAATCATCGATGCAGCCATCACCGTCTCGGTCCCAACCCCACGCATCCTGCGAAGGGCATGCGTCCGTCCAGTTTTCGAGGTAGGTGCCGGAAACGTAGGTTTGGCCGGTGGCGTTCAGGAACGCTTCCGAATAATGTGTGGCTTTGAAGATGGCATTCGCCGTACTCCCAGCACGCTTTCCTTCAGGAATTGGTTCGCTTTGGTTGAACGGCCCGTTTGCACCGATGGGACCAATGTACTCCCAAACGACATCGCCGTTCTGACTCACCTCGTACAGGGTTCCTTGCGTGCCGTGGGTGACCAGCACGTTGCCGTTGGGCAAGGCTTGAGCCCCGGAGATGGCGCCGGAGTACATGGCTTCGCCTTGGTCCCATGACCACGCAGGCAGATCGGGTCCAAACGTTCCGTTGGCCTGCAACGCATAGGTGCCGTTGTCAAGGGTGGGCCGGATAATGTCAACAGATGAGTAGGCTGGATACCTGCCGTTCCCGTTGTTGAACACGATGAGGTTGCCCGCTTCTGGGTGGCCTGCCTCAATCCATTGCACGTCGTGCTGAGCGAACAATTGCTGATCGCTTGAAAGGCCCTTGTCGTACACCTGAGGGTTGCCCCAACGGTAGAGAATGTCGCCCCCTTTACCGGCTTGGCCGCCGGTGCTCCCTGCCGCCTCTTCTGTGGTTGTACTGTGGTCAATGATGTAAATCTCGTTCATGCTTCGACACGAGAGCGCAATTTGGTCCAGTTCCGGGTTGTAATCAATGCCGTTGCAGTGCATCCAATCGGCACGGCCGGCAGCGTTGCCCGTTCCGCCGACGTAGTTGATGTCAATTTTCTCGGGATGGTCTTCCACCGAGCCGTAATTGTCCTTGGAGGGGTCGTAATCCTGGATTAAATGATCCCATGCGTGCCACTTCCAAACGATTTCAGCATCGTCGGTCCCCACCGGCTTGACCTCGATGATGTGGTCGGGCCAAACGTTGTTTTGACCGCCGGGGGAATCGCTGGCAATGGCGGGGTTGCGTCCTGCCTGCAGGGCTTCGTCCTCTGTTTTGTCTTCCCAAGCGATCATGAGGATGTTGCCGTTCGGCATCGGTTCGATGTCATGATGGGTGATGTACTGCTCGCTGTCGTACATCCATGACCACTCCAAGGTCCCGTCCCACGCAATGCGTTCCACTTTGCCTGAGGCCCCTCCGCCAGAGAAGTTGCCGACGGAATCGGCGGCGTTGTTGGCCGTGCGGAGTAAATCTCCGTCCGGCAGAAGGTAGGCGGAAAGCGAGGGTCGGTGCTCGCCTGGTGAGGTCCAGTGGTGGACGTAGCGACCCTGGTGGTCGATGAGGTAGGTGGTGTTGGAGGGAATGGGTGAGAACAAGGTGTAGCCCGTCGAAGCGTTGGCGTTGCAGTAGACCAACCCGAGCGTCCAGTTGGTGCGGTCGGCATGGCAACTCGGCGTCGGTTGGACGAAGGATTCGTTGGTGTCGCCCTGAATCACCGGTGTCCATGCCATCAACAGCATGGCAACGAGAAGAACACACGATGGGCGTCGTGGAGGAGACCTCATGCAACATCCCTCGCCGCCAGTTCTAACGCCTCGTCGAACGTCGCCTGAAGTTGCTGATCAGCAGGGAGTCCGGAATACACCTCAAATTTCGCCTGACCTTTGACGGTCCCGGTCCCGGTGGTGTTCACCAGTTCCGGTTCGCCGCGAATGAGCGAGTCCATGCTGAGCCGAAAGTGGAGCACATTGTGTTGGTCCACCCGCTTGTCGAACTCGTCGATGAGTTGCCGAAGGTTGGCCTCGCCAAGTCGGGCAAAGGACCGCGCTGCTCTCCGCTTGTTCGCCGTCGATGCCTTCACAAGGGTCATTTCTGGTCCGTGATATGAAGTGCTGCGGTCCAGCTCCACGGCCTCCTCATCCCCGATGAGCCAAGCCATGGCCTCGGCCAGCACCTCCACGTTCGAAACGGCACTGGCCGTTGCTCTCCATGTGATGTGATGAAGCCCCACAACCTCCGGGTGGCGGGCGAGGGTCAAGAGGTTGCCGAATCGGGGTTCACGCCAGCGTTCTTGCCATGAGGCCCATTCAAATAGGGGAGGTGAGTCGGCAACTTGCAAGTGGGGTAGCCCCCGCAAGACACACCGAGTTGAACGACATGGCGAAGAAAGTTAGTGCAAAGGCACGTGCAGCAGCGCGTAAACAACGTGACAAGTGGAAGTTGAAGCGATGGTACACCATTCGTGCACCTCGCCATCCATGGGATTTCAAGCGAATTGGCGAAACACTCGGTGAGTCTGACGAACACATCATTGGCCGCGTCTACGAAATGACGCAGCAGGAATTTGACGGCAACTTCTCCAAGATGCACGTCGTGATGCGCTTCCGTGTCACGGAATGCGTCGGTCAAGACGCCCTGACCACGTTCATCGGTCACCACCACCAAACCGACCACACTCGCCGACAGATTCGCCGCTACCGTGGCAAGGTCGACGACGTGATTGACGTGGTCACCACCGATGGTTACTTGGTGCGAATGAAGCCGTTGATCATCACGCAACAGCGTGTCCAAACCTCGGTGAAGCAGGACATGCGAACCCGCACCCGTGACATCATCATCGCATTCTGCGCCAAGAACACGTACTCTGATGTTCAGCGTGCATTGCTCGACGGTAAACTGGAAGAGGAGATCGAAAAGGGCGTGAAGTCCATCTACCCCGTTCGCTCCGTGGCCATTCGCAAGAGTCAGCTTCTCCAAGAAGGTGTGGTGGCTTCTGACGGCCCCACCCTCGATGAAATCCACGCTCAAGAAGAGCGCCAGGCCGCCGAACTCAAGGCCAAGAAGGCCGCAGCACTCGCTGCCGCCATGGCCGAAGAAGAGGCCGATGGTGATGGCGAAGACGCCGAAGACGGCGATGCTGAACAAGAGGTCGCTGAGGCCGAACCTGCGGCCGAGCCTGCCGCTACGGAAGACGAAGCACCTGCCGAAGAGGCTGCACCTGCTGAGGACGCAAGTGCAGACTACGACAGCATGACGGTGGCCGAACTCAAGGAGTTGCTGAAGGCCGCTGGCAAGCCTGTATCGGGCAAGAAAGCAGATCTCATCGCTCGCCTCAACGAGTGACGCCGTCTGCACCATTGCCTTGATGCGTAGTAACCTGCAGGGCCGCCCATGCAGCGGCTCTTGGTGGCCCTCCTCGTGGGAGTGCTCTTCTCCATGCCAGGATGCACTGTTGTCTCTACCGATGTTGAGGGATTGGAGCCTGAAGAGGAACACGATGATGGCATGGTGTGTAACGGTTGGGACCAATTGTGCTCTCGCACCTACGACAACGTGACCTTTCCTGAAACGCACAATGCTTTTGCAACCCATGAGGATGGCATCTTTTACCCAGCAAGCAACCATCGCACCGGCCTTGACGCTCAGTGGGATGCAGGCATGAGGGCGTTCATGCTCGATACGCATTATGCCGACCCGTCCAATCCGAGTGTCGATGGTGTTCGTTTCTGCCACGGGAGCAGCGGGGGGGCCATCAACCCGTGCAGCTATGGCAGTGTGGACGCCCGGGCGTGGCTTACGGCGTTGGAAAACCACATGATGAGCGCACCAAACGATGTGGTGACGCTTCTGGTTGAAAATTACGTTGAACCCCTCCACCTTCACGATGTGTTGAACGAGACTGGTCTCATGGAGCATGCCTTCGTTCACGGCTTGGACGAACCTTGGCCAACCCTTCGAGAGATGGTTCAAAATGGGGAACGGCTGGTGGTCTTTTGGGAACAATCCTCCGATGAGGCGTTTCCATGGTTCCATGATTTCCTCACACACAGCTGGACAACGGATTACGCCGAGGAAAGCAAGGAAGAAATGGACTGCAATCCTCATCGCGGCGATGAGAAACAAGTCGTGTTCCACATGAACAATTGGCTCAGCGGCCCATTGGGACTGTCAAGTCCAAACAATGCAGAGGAAACCAACGATCCGGAATTTTTGGTTGAGCGCGCCGTCGAGTGCTGGCAGATGCATGGAAAACGGCCCACCTTTGTTGCAGTCGACTGGTGGGAAGATGGCGATGTTGTTGCGGCTGTCCGGGCCATCAATGAATTGGATGTCAGCACAGAAGATTCCCAATCGCCGTAGACTTGACAAATCATCACAGGGTGCGGTAACCATGCGACTGGGAGTTATTGGGGGAACCGGCCTCATCAACATGGACCTCACCAAGCGTATCGCAGATGTTGGGGGTGAAGTCATTCGCACCGATGATGTCCATGTTGACACGCCCTACGGGCAGGTGCCCTTGCGCTGCTTTTCTCTGAGCATCGGGGGCGCGGTGCATGAATTGGTATTTCTCCAACGCCACCACAGCAGCAGTGGTCATGGCTGTCCACCGCACATGATCAATCACAAAGCCAACATGACAGCCATGTCCCAATCCAATGTTGATGCAATCCTCTCCGTGTGCTCAGTTGGAGCTATCGCCTCCTCATTCACCCCGGGGAAGGTAGCCCTCGCCGAACAGTACATTGATTTTACAGGAGTAGCCACCACGTTCCACGACGACGAATCCACCTTTACCTCCGCCACCGTTCCATTTGATGAAACAATGAATTCCATGCTTGAGGCCATTCTTCGCGATGCTCAACATTTTGACAGCCAAGAAATCATGCGCTACACTTACTGGTTGACTCAAGGTCCTCAATTTGAAACCGTAGCCGAGGTTGACGCCATCGAACGTCTGGGTGGTGATATGGTGGGCATGACCATGCCCAGGGAAGCAAAGCTGTCATGTGAACTCAGCCTCCCCTATGCTGCGGTCTGCATTTCCTCAAATTGGGCGGCTGGGAGGGACCCGGCTGATGCAACAAAGGCCCTTGATCACGAGGATGTCTCTGCGCAAGCCAACGACCGGCTTGAACCCGTTTGGTCGTGCATCTTCAGTATCCTGGACGAAGCCAAACATCAAGGGCTGCTCGGCTGAGTCGGGCTCATGAAGGGATTTTCAGTTCAAGATTGGATGGACCACGAGCCTTCCAACGAATGGGAGGCCATGATGAAGAAGGTCGCTGCCTTTCATCACAAGCACGATTTTGCAGGTCAAAACGGCCACGACATGGGCTACCGATTGGCGTTGACCATCGAAGAATTGGGTGAACTGGCTGCAGCGGTCACCAAGGGAAAACCGCTGGAGGAGTGTGCTGAAGAGATGGCGGATGTCCTCATTCTCTTGATGGGTCACAGTTTGGCCATGGAACTTGACCTCAAAGCAGCATTTGAGAAAAAATACGCTCGAATCATGAAGCGCGAAGCCTTGCAGGGCCGACTTGGTGTTCGAGTGACGGAGTACCGGCCCGAATAATCAGGCAATCCAATGCTGGAACGTCATCGCGTGCTCGTCGCGATCGCCTGCTTCCACATGCCGCTCGCCGATCAGATAGAACTCGTCGGTGTTGATGGCCGGGGCAAAGGTGTCGGCCTCTTCGACAACGGTGTGAATGACGGTACGGTGAATTTCTTTGGCATAAGGGAGGAAGAGGGCATAGATCTCTCCGCCGCCGATGATCATGACGTCGTCCTCATCGGAGAGCGCCATGATTTCGTCAAACGACATCACTTCGACGTCGTCTTCAACCCCTTGGCGCGTCATGACGACATTGCGGCGGTTGGGAAGGGGTCGGCCCAAGCTTTCCCACGTTTTTCGACCCATGACCACGGTTTTGTTGAGCGTGGTTCGTTTGAAATGTTGGAGGTCAGTGGACTGACGCCACGGTAAATCGCCGTTTTTTCCGATGGCACCGTTCTCATCGCAAGCGAAGATCATCGACAGCACATCGTTCACCTCAAACCGAAATGGGGGCTTTGATATGGGGGTGATGTTCGTAGCCCACCACCTCAATGTCGTCGTAGGTGAACCCGTCAATCTCCTTGATGTCTGGATTCAGTTTGAGGGTGGGAAGCGGCAGTGGCGCTCGCGTGATTTGGAGGCGGGCTTGGTCAAGGTGGTTGTTGTACAGGTGGGCATCTCCCAACGTGTGGACGAACACGCCCGGCTCCAAGTCACACACTTGGGCCATCATGTGCGTTAGCAGCGCGTAGGAGGCGATGTTGAACGGGACGCCGAGAAAGACGTCGGCGCTTCGTTGGTAGAGCTGGCAGTTCAGACGACCATCGGCGACGTGAAATTGGAAAAAGGCATGACATGGCATTAACGCCATCTCGTCCAGTTCCCCCACGTTCCAAGCAGACACGATGATTCTTCGGCTGTTGGGGTTGGTTTTGATGGCTTCAATGGCTTGTTGAACTTGGTCGATGATCCGCCCGTCCTTTGTTTCCCAGCGGCGCCACTGCTTTCCATAGACCGGCCCCAAATCTCCGTTTTCATCGGCCCATTCGTTCCAGATTCGGACGCCGTTGTCCTGAAGGTACTTCACGTTCGTATCGCCTTTGAGGAACCACAACAATTCGTGGACGATGGAGGGCAAGTGCAGTTTTTTGGTGGTGACCATCGGAAAGCCATCCGCAAGGTCGAACCGCATTTGGTAACCAAAAACTGACTTTGTTCCCGTCCCCGTCCGGTCCCCTTTGTCAGCTCCCTTGGCGAGGATGTGGCTCATGAGGTCGAGGTACGCTTGCACGGAATCACCTGTTCTCAACCAGCGGAGGAAGCACTTAGGGGTTGTTCAAGCAACCACGGCGAAATCGGGAAGGAACAACAGGTCGCTGGGCGTGCTTGGGCTGAGCGCATAGGCTTCTATGGACCGGCGAGGGATTTCATCGAACAGGGGGGCCGTGTATCGCTTCACCGCCTCTATTTCCATGCCTTTGCAGGTGTAGCAACGACGGCAGAAGGAGCACAACATGTCAACGGCTGCTTGTGGAATGCCAAGATCGAGGGCCTTTCGGATGTCGTTAATTTCCTCAAGATCTTCGAGGGTCAGTTCGATCAGACCGAGTTTGAGGCGACGTGCTCGCTGTTCGATTTGGGCTGCCATGGCGAATTCACGAAGCGTTGACGGTGTGGCGTCCTCCGGCCAGTTCGCTTCGCCCAACAGCACGAGGGAGACCAATGCATCGGACACCGCACAACCTGGATGTTGGCGATTGTAGAGAATGCAGACCTGCTCAACACTGCCAACCGAGCGGTTTCGGCCGCGGTGAAAACTCACCACGAGGTGGGGGTCGTCAAAAAGAAGGAACTTTCGGAGGGTTTCCATCACGTGGATTTTCAATTCAAACCCGTCCAGTGCAGCCACCAAGGTGGTGTTCCCGGTCAGTGCACACAGTTCTCGCCCCCACGACTTGGCCGACGCTACGACGCTATCCAGCAGACCAAGCCCACGCAGTTCAGCGTTGATGCGTTCGGGCGTGGGCTGCATTGCGCGCTTTGATTGAAGGGTGAGGTCAAGGAGGCCGAACTCGGTGTGGTGCAACGTCACACTGGTCATGCACGGCGAGGTTATTTTTACTCTCAAGGTGCGCCCAGCGCTGACATGGAAGCCATCAACTGGTCGGTGAAGGACCGATACAGGCGAGCAAGTTCCGCTCTGATCTCGTGCTCATCTTGTTGTGCAAGGGCTTGAAGTTCTGCTGCGTTCATGTTGCCGCCGTTGCTGGAGGCCAACCACTGAAGCCAGGTCACACCCGAGCCTGCATTGACATCGAAGCGTCGATAGAGCCGTGGCCATTTGTGGTGCTGCGGTTGCATGATGTTACGTGTGCCGACCAAGGCAAGCGGCACCACCACGGCGTGAGGAAAAGCCGCTGCAAGCCGTGCTACGCCCGTTTTTCCAGGCAGAAGAAAGGGGGCTTCGGTTCGTTTTGAGCGGGTGCCTTCGGGGAAAATGCCCAGGGCCTTCTCGTGGTTGAGGATGCTGGCAGCGCTGGCCAACGCGTCGCTCCCGCCCGCTTCTCGATGCGTCTCAATTTGCCCGGTGGCTCGCATGATAAAACGGGTCAACGGGTTGGTGAAATGGCCGTCCTTGGCGAGGTAATGCGTAGTACGGCGAGCTGCAGCAATCACCGCAATCGGATCAACGTGCGATAGGTGGTTGGCCGCGAGGATGGTCGCCCCCTTCCGTGGGATTCGTTCTGCCCCATGGATTCGCCATCGCAAAAGTGGGCGAAGTGCGGGTGAGAGGAACATGCGCAAACCAGCATACACGGGCGTTGAAGGGAGGGGTTCGGCGCTCGGTTCAATGACCCAATGGGGCTTGAGGGTCTGCCATGCGTTTTCCAGTTCACCTCCCTCGCTCATGCACCCACCTCGTCCGGGGAGGTTTTGATGTTTTTTCACCAAACCAGCCTCTTGCGGTCCGTTCAGGCAGCATGGGAGAAAGGACAAGCGTGAAAGGCCACAGACCGGAGGGTGCGGCATGAGCCGCTCAGTCTCGATGTCCCTCCCCGTTTTCCTCGGGGTGCTGGTCGTCTCTGTGGTGCTTCATCCTGTCGCCCTTGCAGAAGCTGCGTGGGAGGAGGATGGATGGCTGCGCACCTCCTTTGCGAAAGAACGCCTCGATCTTGGTGATGAATTTGGCTGCTACGGCATGCCAGGGCTGTCGTGGTCCAACGATCCCGGAGCGGTTGCCAACGCTTGCAAGGCCTACATCGAGGAACGAACCAACGCCAGTCGTTGGGGCGTCGCTCCTTTGTCCACGTTTACGCCCTCAACGCTTACCATGTCGGACCACACCAAAGTGGCCAGCCAAGGTTTTGTGGTTCACGGCGACGAAACCAACCTCGAAGAAAGCGCTTGGCACAACGCCAGCGATGCCCCCGTTGATGTCTGGGATTGGTACAATTTGGGCAGGCGCGGAGGAAGCCTCGAAAAAGGAATCGCCTCGCTTGAGGACCTCAAAACAGAGGTGGAGATGGGCGGCCTGGTCAATTTGTACTGGATCGGCCGTGTCAACGATGCAACGGTTCGCCACGACCGCGACGTCCTCACCTACCTCGATGACACACCCGGTATCTGGTTGACCACGTGGGGGGAAGCATGGTCGTCATGGTCGGCCAAGCGATGCTACGAATACCAGCGAGACGTAGCTGAAGTTGACGGTCGCACGGTCATCACCTTCGAAGCCTTGGAGGCAGAGGCCTGTCGCGCCGTGTCTGATGGCCTTCCATGGAACGTCCCGCTGACGTGGCTGATCGATGTTGAAGGGGTTGAGGTTTCCAATGTATCGACGGCCAACTCAAACATAGGACTGCCTTCTATAGAGGGTGAGAAACTGGCCCAGGAAGGGTGGTGGCAGCAAACAGACGGCACCTTGGTCCTCTCTGTGGTCAACGGGCATGCGGTCAACATCACGCTCAATGCATCGGATGTTGAACACGACATCCTCGCGCAGGCCACGTTCTTCAACAACCATTCCGCTGCCGTGACGGTGGCAGGTCATGAAACAACAGACTTGTTCAAGTGGGCGAAGCGGTTTGTTGACGACACCGACGTTCGATTCACCTGGCTGGTTCAGCCCCGCCCAGCAGAGAGCGCTGATGCATGGATTCCCTACGCCGTGGTTGGTGTCAGCGTGTTCACCGTCTTTGTCATGCTTGGTGTGCTGGGCCGTGAGGGGTTGGGGCCCATGAAGCAATTGGCCTTCCGTAGTGAGAGCAAAAAACGGTATCCGGACCGTGAAATCATGCGAAGCCTTGATGCCGACGAGGAAGCGTAGGCCCGTTGGAGGAAGCAAACATGGCGCAAGATGACTTGGTCATTGACCCGTGGGGCAGCGCCCAATCCACCGATTACGACCGCATCATTGACCAGTTCGGTTTGACGTCAATGGAGCATGTCGACCTCGTTTCACCGTCCAAACTTCACCGTCGGGGTATCGTGTTCGCCCATCGAGACGTCGATCACATTTTGGAAGCTCAGCGAACGGGCGGAGCGTTTGGCGTCCTCACAGGGCTGATGCCCAGCGGTCAGATGCACCTTGGCCATTCAATGGTGGTGGAGCAGGTCAAGTGGTTCCAACAACAAGGCGGCGACGTAACCATTGCCGTTGCCGACTTAGAGAGCCAGGCCACTCGAGGCGTTTCCCTCGCCAAGGGACGTTCCGTCGCCCTTGAGGAGTACATTGCTCACTACGCTGCACTGGGGCTTGACCCCGAGAAAACCAACGTCTACTTCCAATCGACTCGGCCCGTTGTTCAACGCCTTGGGTTCCAACTTGGCAAGCGCACCAACCTCAGTGAATTCGAGGCGATCTATGGGTTCGGTGGCGAAACTAACCTCGCCCATGTTCAAGCACCTTTGGTACAAGTCGGTGATATCTTACATCCGCAATTGGAAGAATATGGTGGCCTTCGTCCCATCGTGGTTCCTGTGGGTGTGGACCAAGATCCCCACCTTCGTTTGACGCGCGGCCTGGCAGCCAAAACCAACTGGTTCAACCTCCGAGCCTCCTCCTCAAGGGGATGGCTTGTGAGCCTCTCGGTTCATGATGAGAACGCCGAGGTGTTTGGGCAACTGCCCAACGGCCGTGTTGACAAAGCCAAGGTTGCTGCTGTGTTTGACCGCGTGGTGGACGCCGTTGCCGAACTCGGATTTTCAGACATCGTCTCAAGTCCGAAGCAGGGGACGGTTCACATACCGTCCGCCACATCCCGAGACCGTCATTCGATTCGCATGGCGCTCCTTCGGTTGGAGCGAACCTTGGGTGGTCCTGGATTGATGGCGCCTGCCTCAACCTACCATCACTTCGCCGTCGGCATGACGGGCGACAAAATGAGCAGCAGTCAGCCAAAAACGACCTTGTTCCTGCGCGATGAGATTGCCACCGTAGAGAAGAAGATCAAGCGAGCATTTTCCGGTGGCCAACCAACGGTGGAAGAGCACCGTCGTCTTGGTGGCAACCCTGATATCGACGTTGCTTACCAATACATGATGTATTTCTTCGAAGAAGACGACGCCTACCTTGGCGAAATCAACGCTGCCTTCCGGTCGGGGAAGCTCCTCGCCGGTGAAATGAAGCAATTGTGCATTGAACGAGCGACTGCGTGGATGAGCGAACTCCACGAGATGCGTGATCAAACCGCCCATCAGGTCGCCGAGTTCCTCGCAGATGACTCACGATGACTCGCCGACATCGTCCGTGGAAAACACGGCTGGGTCGGGCCCAACAGGCAATGATTCCAGTTCTTCCTCCGTCAAATCACGCTCCACAGCATCCCCGTGGAGAATCATGGAATGACCGTGTGGGTCAAGCAGTTCAAGCGTAATGGATTCGGCGTCAGGTCCTCCGAGGTTCGAGAGTGTCAGCGTCATCTGTTGGAGCGTTGCCAGTTGATTCATCAGTGCCTCGCGTTCGTCGCCCTCTGCAGCAAGAAATTGGTTGGAAATGTCCCGTTCAACCATGTTGATGATCTCCTGAAAGCGATGAAGGACCCCTTCCACATTGGATACATAGCCGGTCGAACTGGTTCCTGGGTTCACTTCCAAGTCCAATTCCGGAATGCAAACGGTGCACGACGAGGAACGGACCACCCTCGCCCGAAGTTTGTCCTCGTCGTCAATGACCATTGACCAGCCCCCCGCCTTTTTCCCCTCGGCTGGGATAAAATCGGTCTGCCGCCAGCCACAATCGTGGCAAAGAATGGTCACCTGGGTGTGTTCGCCGAAATAGGGGATTTCATCGATGTGAGCGATCATGTTGACGTTGCCTGTCGACGCACAAATCGGGCAGGGCATGTCGATGGCTTGCTCTTTCATTCATACACGTCCTTGAGGTCGTCGCTCTCGACGGCAAACCCTTCCATTTCCGTGCCCCGAATACCACGGCATCCCTGGGGGAGAAGGAGCAACCGCGTGTCCGTGATGCGGATAATTTGGCCTTGCGCATCACCCTCAATGAACTGGTACAGCATGCTCAGGGCCTGGTTGAATTCCGTGGTTCGCTTCATCATCCGTTTCATTTCCACGATGCACCCGTGACCATCGGCGACCCAATCCATCAGTTGACCGCATCCGGTCAGGTCCAACAAGGTCGAGTTGTGGAGCACCATTTCGCCCTCGAAAAGCGGCACAGGCGCATGCGGGTAGAGTTGGTTGAGGTTGTGGTAGGTGACCTCGCTTCGTGGCATTCGAGGTGCCGGCCTGCTGGCTGCGCTCGGCATCGCGAAGTTGCGGGGACCTGCCGTGGGGGTCACCGATTGTTCGTGCTTGGTGGGCAGCTCGTTCAGTTTGGCTTCGGCCGCTTCAAGGAGGTCGAGATCTGGCATCTCCGGCACCGTTGGCTCAGGGGCTTGACTTTCCGGCACGGGTTGGGAAAAGGCATCCAGCGAGGATTGAGCCTCGTCCTTTTCCTTTCGTCGCCTTCGCCGCACATGAACACCTTGAGAACGAGGCTTCTTCAACACTCCCCTGAAGTTGCTTCTTGGCGTTGGGTTTGGTGTGCAGCGTTCAATTTCCGGTGCTTCATTCCTTCAATGCCCAAGGTTCAAGAAGTGTCGGGGGAGTGAGGGATTCATGTCAGAACACCAGACCGTCATGAAGACCGGAACCAGCACCGTCGGTATCACGTTCAAGGGAGGCGTCGTCGTCGGCGCAGACCACCGTGCGACCATGGGTCATTTCATTGCAAACAAGAGTGTTCAGAAACTCTTCAAGATCGGGCACAACCTCGCACTGACCACGGCAGGTTTGGTTGGCCACGCCCAATCCCTGTCCCGCACACTGGCTGCTGAAGTGGCCTTGTTTGAACTCCGCCGTCAACAACCCATGACCGTCAAGGGCGCTGCAACCCTGACCGCAAACATCCTCTCCGGTCGCCCTCACTGGGTGCAACTCCTCATCGTTGGTGTTGACGACGACGGTGGCCACGTGTATTCCATCGACTCTGCAGGCGGTTCAATTCCCGATGCTTACTGCGCAACCGGCTCCGGTTCGCCATACATGTACGGTGTGCTTGAAGACGGTTTCAAGGAAAACATGTCTCAGGCGGAGGCCTTAAAATTGGCAGCGAGAGCCCTCCATGCATCGGGACAGCGTGATGCGGCCTCCGGCAACGGCATGGATTTGGCCATCATCACGCCGGGTTCCGGCTACCAACAAGTCTCGCAAGACGAGATTGCTAAACTCCTCAAGTGAGGTTCATTTTCCCGCGGCTCAGCCGCTTCCCACTCCTCCGGGAGTGCGCTGTGGTCCTTGCTGACTGCGGGAGCGTGAAGTGAACATCATGCAAATGACCTACCGAGAACTGAAAGACGAGATTGCGAAGATCATTCCTCGCAACATCGAATACGAAATCGATTTGGAAGCCGGCAACATCGCCATCATCACGGCGAACATGAAGCCCTTTACGGGCCAAGACGGTTTGATTGGTAAAATCGCACGACGCGTCAAGCGGAAGATCGTGCTGCGCACCCCCATTGAGGCCATGATGGACATGGACGAAGCAAAGGACGTCATTCAAGACATCATCCCCGAGGAGGCCGACATCACCGAGATGTACTTCGACGCTTGCTACCGTGAGGTGATCATCCAATGTCGACAGCCCGGCACGGCGATTGGTCGTCGAGGTGAGAACAGCAACGCCATTCGGGACAAAACCGGGTGGGCCGTCAAGGTTGAGCGAACGCCACCTCTGTTTTCGAAAACGGTTCATGACATCCGCATGTACCGTCAAACCCACGGGGACGAGCGACGTAAACTGTTGAAGGACTTCGGATTGAACATCCACCGCCCGACCCGCCCGGGAGGTACCTGGGCCCGTGTTACTGCGCTCGGTTCCTACCGTGAAGTAGGTCGAGCCTGCCACTATGTCACGACCAACGAGTCCCGTATCATGATCGACGTGGGTGTGAACATCGCTTCGGACACCGACCCGATGCCGTTTTTCAACGCACCAGAAGCGTTGCCGCTTGACAAGTTGGACGCTGTCGTGCTCACCCATTCTCACCTTGACCACGCCGGTATGCTTCCGGTGTTGTTCAAGTACGGCTACCGAGGTCCAGTTTACTGCACGCCACCGACGCGAGACCTGATGCTGCTCTTGCAAACCGACTACCTCAAAGTGGGCGGTGCAGAAGGCAAGCGAACGCCCTACGACATGGAAGACATTCGCATGTGCATGAAGCACGTGGTTGACGTGGACTGGGATTCAACGACCGACATCGCACCCGATGTGAAACTGACCTTCTCCAACGCCGGTCACATCCTGGGCTCCTCCGCCGTTCACCTCAACATCGCCGACGGGAAGCACAACATCGTGTTCAGCGGCGATCAGAAATACGAGAAGTCGTGGCTCTTCGACGCTGCCAACACCCGCTTCCCCCGCGTGGAAACCCTGGTGATTGAGTCAACCTACGGGGCGTCGGGCGACTATCAACCCTCTCGCCAAGAGGCCAATCAGGAACTCCAGGACATCGTGTCCCGCACCCTGATGCGTGGCGGCAAGATGATTTGTCCCGTGTTCGCTGTCGGTCGAAGCCAAGAAGTGATGATCGCCATTGACGAACTCTTCCGTTCCGGTACGGTCAAACCCGTGCCGGTTTGGCTCGACGGCATGATTCAGGAAGCGACCGCCATTCACGCCTCTCACCCGAACTACCTGACCAAGGCGCTGAGCAAGTCCTTGTTGAAGGACGACGGTGAGAACCCGTTCACGAGCGAATGGTTCCGCCCCGTGAAAGGGCGTGAGCTGCGAGAGAGCATCGTGATGGATACGTCGCCGTGCATTGTGTTGGCCACCTCCGGGATGCTCAACGGCGGCCCCGTGATGGAGTACTTCAAGAACTGGGCTCATGAAGAACGCAACTCGCTCTGTTTCGTTGGCTACCAAGCTGAAGGAACCTTGGGTCGTCGCCTCCAGAAAGGATTCGGTGAAGTCCCCATGCTCATCAACGGTAAGACGGAGATTGTGAAAATTGGTTGCGAAATGGTGACCATTGACGGGTTCTCAGGACACTCCGACCGTCGCCAACTCCTCGATTTCGTTGACCGTATCAATCCTCCGCCCAAGAACATCATCTGCCACCACGGCGACTATCAGAAGTGCAATGAACTTGGGTTGACGCTTCGTGAGCGATACAACTGCTTGACGTTCGCTCCGAGCAACCTCGAGACCGTTCGCTTGTTCTGATCAAAGCGGCATGTCCATGTCGCTGGCCATCGGGTCGGGCAAATTTTCGATTGTATCCATGGTACCTTGGGAACTTGCGTTGTTTGATGCTGCGTTGCCCAACACCCGTTGCCCTTCACCAACTGGGCTGGAGAGGAGTATCCATGCAGCCCCTGTTATCGTCGCACCGAGGGCTCCAATGGCCAGAGTAAGCGTATACTCACCGGAGCCTAAGCCAGCGATTCCCGCCATGAGCACCACGGTTCCGGTGCCCAAGGCCAGCACCAATCGAGGTCTGCCTGCCATGCAACGCCGAGCACCACGGTCTTCATGAACCCGTTGCGGTTGTAGTATCATCATGCAATCTTCTCGCACGCCTGCTTGCCCTGGATGGCTCATGACCGCTGTTGCACCGTGGGGAGAGAACGCCGAAGATGCGTTTGACCAAGGCCTCGTTGAACTTGGATTGGGTGATGTTCGCTTGATACAAGCTCAGGGCGCCATGCTGCCGTTGGGCTTTGAAGCCACGCCGCCTCGCCCGCTGCCCATGGGTTCGCTCGTCGAATGCCACCTTGCCACGGCCTATGCTTGGAACGGTTCTTCGGCATCGGCCGGCGTGGCGTGGGCTTCGTGTGTCACACCAGAAGGTGATGAATGCGCCGTCGTGGCCACCATCACGACGGATCGTGATTACGAGGAGACGGTCCTCCTTCTGCGCCGAAACCTCCAACGGCGTCTCGCAAGCAGGGACCTCGAGGTGGTTCAGTTCGACGTCGCGGTTGACGAAGTCACCGCCGGACAGGACCACCACGGTGTTGCCGTTGCGGCGTTGATCCTACCCGAATCCCTCTCGCTCGGTGCTCGCACCAAGACCGGGCCGGTCCGAGGTGCATTGACCCGAACGGCCACCCCCGAGCCGAAGAAACGGGTGGACACAAAGGCTCCAGCTGCCCCTGCTCGTCGCCCGGGCCAGCCTCAAAACAACCACGATTTCTCGCTTTGAGTTGAACCACATGAGCACCGAGCAACGTTGGCTCGTGGTTCGATGCGCTGCTTGCCAGCGGTGTTCGGGTCAACGCCGTCAGGGTGGGCGATGTCCGCATTGCGGAACGGCACTCTCATCGTCGTGTGAAGTTGTCAAAGAGTGTCATAGCAGCGCTGACTTGCATATGGAAGTGGCGTTGGCCAACACGCCGGAGGAACTGCGAGATGAGCTGCGACAGCGGATGACAGCACGCCCCGAACCTGATGCGGCACAGCCTGTCTCCGTCAGGGCCGTCCTCACAGAACTGAGGAATCTCTCAGAGGATGACGGGAGCCTTGGGTTGGAGGTCGTGCGTCGTCATTTGGAAAAGCGAGCCATGGATGCATCGCCTGAGGCGTTCATGGAACAAGCAGAACTTGAGGGATTGGTTCTGCGTTTGGCACCTGACCGGTGGATGTTCTTTGAGTGAAGTTCATAGGTGAGACGCCGTGG
>CEUV01035454.1_pt1 | contig 20776 bp, 21 predicted proteins | sample 356401 | NCBI WGS metagenome assembly CEUV01 (sample SAMEA2622710, study PRJEB7988) | marine metagenome | isolation source: saline water (ENVO:00002010), including
GTCCCATTCCTTATCGGTTCGCAGGTTCGAATCCTGCCCCCCGCATCACGTTTTTTACTATTTTTGAGTCACAAAATTATCCATCCCATTAAGGAAAATATTCCAGTTTTTAGTAACTTAATCAATCCTAAACTTGAGTAAAGAAATTGGGTTTTGATTTAGAATGTTAGAACCTTGTCGCTAGTTTGCACCCACTCTGAACATTCTGCCATGGTTGAATACTGTGCTCCATCATAGTAGCCTTGGCCTTTGAGTACACCGCACCTTTGTTGACAGGTGCCACAGACTTTGACTGGAACTCCTTGGGCAATCAAATCCTTAGTCATGGCAACCATGTCTTCAACTCCTTCGGGCGGCGAAATTCCATCTCTTGCCAAATCAACACTGTCGTTCATCAAAAAGATTCGAACTTCAACTCCGTCATTGTGTAATTGCCTTGCCAATCTCAGTGCATTCCATGTCACATCTGTGCCATCATAAGGCTGGTGATTCAATATCAAAAGTGTCGTCATAGTTACCCTACGAGTAGGGATTCTATATACATGGTTTCAAATGTTAAAACCTCAACCAAAGTTCATGGGAACAAGATTCCACAGGTTTTCCAAGTGGTTTGTTCCTCAAAAAAGAAAAGTACACATTGCAGTTTTCATACTATCATTGTTCATGATTCCAGGGGCGCTAACCGCACTGCAACCAATCGATATGGAATCATACGAGATGGAATCGCCGGAGTTAACTGCCCAAACTATAATCAACAGAGAGTTTTCAAATTCTGAAATAATTCTTGGCTTCGTGATTTCAGCAAGGGACCCGGCCTATGTTCCTAGTGTCGAAGATTGGGCACCAGTTCCGCCCATGAGCGACGGTGCTCCTGACTATTCGTCATTACCAGATGTTGACGAAATGGTTGAATCTGGTGAAGCGTGGCAAGGTATTTCCGCACCTAAAGGTGGAATTGTAAATTTGTCAGTGTTACGTGAACTTGATGCAAAGAAGCAGATTGTTTTCGACCACGTTTTAGCACCAGCACTCAAGCCTCTAGTGAATGATGTCACAGGACACCAGTATAACGGTGTAATGACCCTCTCGGACATCTTTCGCGGCTTCATGAATGGCACCTCAATACTCACTCAACCGGGTATAAATTCGCTTGGAATTCCGACTCCAGCACCAACTAATTGGACCGATTGTGGGGTGCTAGATTGCTTAGAGTTCGATGATCCAAACGTAACTCAAGACCACATCGACTTAGCTGCTTTACGGATGGCTGATGCTCCAGAAAATAACTTCTTACGATGGTTATCTTTGGACAGAGGATTCTTTCCCGACATTAATTCTTTGCAGACTGGACCAATTGGCGGCGAATTGCAACTCAATGGTTCTTGGGCCAATGCAACCCAAGGTTTAGGTCGCTGGTCGGCCTCTTCAACTTGGTTCTTGGTTCAATATGATAGCGCAAAACTTGAACAAATGGGTTGGGAAGTTATCTGGAAAGACGCCCATCAAGAAAAGGATGTTCAATTTGGTGAAGACGGATTCATAGTTGGAGGTTACCGCCTAGATGATGGTCAGTTAGTGGTGCATCCACCAAGGTATGACGAAGAAGTCTGTCAGGCTCTTCAAGAGGAAAGTGGTGGTTGCTCGAGTGAATGGTCTTACATGGATTTAGAGGGGAAACTGCGTTCCAATGACCGCACAACGATAACCTTGCTTGTTGGACAAGGAGTAAACGTCGAAGTAAATCGTGAACTGCAATCAAGTGCAGGACTTATTGTACTGATGGGTTTAGTCATTGTTGGCTTGTTATACATTAGTCTGCGACGATGGACTGATGTCGCAATCGTGTTGGTGGCACTGGGAGCAGCATTGCTGTGGATGCAAGGAATGATTGGACATTTAGCTAATTTCTCAGGTTGGCTAGGCTTCACCATAATTGCCCGGTCTCAATTTTCTAACTTATTGCCTATATTGGTCTTAGCGCTCGGTATCGACGATTCATTGCATGCCTTACATAGGTACAAAGAAGAACGTAAAAATGGAGCTACGACTACTGAAGCCACAGAAATCACCCTAACTCGCGTTGGCCGGGCAATTATGCTAACTTCGCTGACAACAATCTCAGCCTTTGCTGCAAATTTGTTTAGTGATGTTGCCGCATTACGCTCGTTCGGTGTGGAAGCTGCTCTAGGAATTCTTGCTGCGTTCCTACTAACTGGTTTGTGGGTGCCGTTAATTCGCCTAAGTGTTGACGAATGGATGGCAAAACGGAACAAAAACATCAGTGAAAAACAAATGACTCATTTGGTTTCTGAGGATTATTTACGCCAGATTACCACGACTTGTGGCAGAGCCAAACCTGCACTAATTGTCGCCTTAATCGCTGCGCTAATCACTATTCCGGCGGCAGTTGGAATGGCTCAGTTAGAGGGAGACTTCAGGGTCGAGGACTTCTTAGACGAAAGGTCTGATTTCGCTAGAGGAGTAGAAATTGTTACCGACAGGTTTGCCGATGAAGGCGAACCTGCGTACTTGTTGATTGAGGGCGACGTGCTAAATCCAGATGTATATGCTGCAATTGATGAATTCCGCACAGAAATGGGAATTTTGCCGGATGGTGTTGCTGATAAAATCACTAAGTTGCCTAACGGAGATATCGATATATTAGCGCTCGATGAAATGGTTTTCGCCGCAATGGGTTCGTTAGCATTAGACCCGACTCCGTTTGAAGCAGCAGGATGGCTTTCAGATGTGGAGGGCCACGGTATGAATTGTTCAGATGATGGAGCAGGACCGCTGCTAGACCTAACTGACCGCGACTGCCTGTCTTATTTCTACGGATTTTTGGTTTTACATGGAGTTCCTGGCGTCGGTCCAATTCCAGACATACCTCCAAGTATAGTCGAATTGTACATCAAGCCAAATGTTGATCTAGACCCGCAAAAACCATGGCTAGATGTAAATGGAGACGATGCTGAATACGACCGAATGCTGATTCGATTTGGTATGACTTCTCCTGAAGATTTCCCTGGAATGGGAGAAGGTCTAGAGGAATTATGGCGTGACTTGGCTGTCTTCACTAACTTGTCTACAGGAACTCAAGAAGCCGCAGGGGAAGAAAGTGAAGAAAAGCCTCTCACTTGGGTAATGGTCACCGGCCGTCCTGTTACCAGATATATCGCTTCAGATGCGATGCAAAATGAGATGCAATCATCGCTCATTCTCGGTTCGTTATTCGTCTTCATCACCTTATCTATTGGCTTTAAGTCATTTAAACAAGCCAGTATAACTCTAATTCCGATATTGTTAGTGGTCGTGTGGCTGTATGGATTGATGTTTGCCGCAGGTTCTTCGCTCAATATCGTTACAGTAACTATCGCCACAATATCGTTAGGCGTTGGCATAGATTATTGCATACATGTAACCGAACGGTATCGCGAAAGCCGAGAAAAGGGTCAATCACATAATGAAGCCTTGGTTGCGGTAGGTGGCGCATGCAGTCTTGCTTTAATCGGCAGCGCAGCCTCGGACATTGCAGGATTTAGCGTAATTGCTTTGTCTCCTATGGGGCTATTCAGTAATTTCGGCATCTATTCAGCTGCGATGATTGCGCTATCGCTAATCGCAAGCCTTGTGTTGACCACAGCAGCCTTGGGAATTTTAGCGCTGTTGTCCAGAGATAACTCTAATGATACTGGAATACATTTAGCCAATGAATGATGTCAGTTCAAATCAACTGCACAACGGCTAAAAAAGCTGCTGTTTAATGCAGAAAATATTGGATTAATACCTCGAAGTTCTTCCGTCACCTTCATCAATAGATGCCAAGAGCGGTGGTTGCTTCCACCGGGGTTGGCCCCATGGCAGCGGTGATTGATTATGCCTGAAGATGATGATGAAGACTGGATGAAATATGCCAGTGCAGGCTTCGGACAAACCAATTACTCGCTTTGGGATGAGGAAACTGAAGAGCCCGAAGAAACTCCCGAAGTGGACCAATTCGACCTCGATATGCCCGAGCAACTTGGAACCCATATGGAAGAAATTCCTCGCGCACCAAATCCAGCTGGACTCAAACACTTAGTTAGAGTGGGGTGTTGTGATTTCTGCCTTGGTCGCTTAGGTGGTAAGAAACGTTACGAACAAACAATTGAACAGTCTGGAATTGAGATTAGACAAACTGTCATCGATGGTAATAGTCATCTTGCTAATATCAGAGAAGAAATACCTCTTTGCCCGTTTTGTGAGAATTTATTTGATGAAACTGACCTACTTGCGGACATAATTTATGATAGTATTGAGCCTTACGAAATAAAGCGACTTCAGTTGGGAGCTAGGTTTCCAAAAGACCAAATTGAAGAAGAGGATGCACAACGAAAAAGATACGCAGCAACGGGTTCTGACGGCCTAAAAACCGGCCTAGTTGCAGAAATTGCTCGCAAACTCAACAAGCGCCTTGATGGCGTGAAATTGGTCAATGAAAAGCCACACGTTTTGGCGCTAATTGATGTTCTAACCTTGACGGTAGAACTTGATGTACGTGCCCACTACATATACGGAAGATATCGTAAACTTGAACGCGGTATTCCACAAACAAGATGGCCTTGTAGGGCCTGTAAAGGACGGGGCTGTGAGAAATGTAATGATACCGGCCTGCAGTATGAATCAAGCGTTCAAGACTTGATAGGAAATCCAATTCTTGATGTTCTCAAGGCCGAAGAGCATTCCTTCCACGGCATGGGCAGAGAAGACATCGATGTTCGCTGTATGGGCAGAGGAAGACCGTTTGTCATTGAATTGAAAGAACCAAAATTACGCTCATGTAGTTATGAGGAGTTGGAGAACATAATCAATACCCAAGCTGCTGGCGCAATTGAAGTGACTGACTTAAGGAGTTCAAACCGTAGCGAAGTGGTTAGAATCAAAGATACTCCAGCAGACAAATCTTACACAATACGCTTCAAATTGTTGCCGATGAATGAATTGGAATATGGCGTTCTGACGGCACCGCTGGACTTAACAAAAACCGATCGTAAATCTCGGAAACGCAAACCACGTCGTGGAGACAAGAGAAAAGATAACACGAAGCCGCTTCCGACTGAAATCATCACCGAGGAGAACGGATTCAACCAAGATGAGTTAACAAAAATGAAAAAGGCTGAGTTAGAAGCAATCTGTGTCGAACATAAACTAGCCAAAACCGGCAAAAAAAATGAATTAATTGAGCGGATTCTTGCCATGCCAAAACCGGGGAGTTCGTGCTTTGATTTACCGGACCATAAGACCATCAAATCAACAATAATGTCGCTTGAAGGTACCAAGTTAGCTCAAAGAACTCCCGATAGAGTCGCTCATCGAAGAGCTGATTTGATTCGAAGAAGGGATGTGGTCACAGTACATGAACCCGTAATCGAAACCATGGAAGATGGTGTAACAGAGGTTGAATTTACTTTGAGGTGCGAATCTGGCACCTATGTCAAAGAAACCATACACGGCGACAATGGACGAACTCAACCAAGTGTTGCCTCACTACTGAAAGCCAAATGCGAGGTAATTTGGTTGGATGTCGGCGACATCCACGCCGACTAAATCGGAGCGAAAATTTACTCTCGCTTCGTCGCGGTGCTTATATGCGATTGGTAGGTCGGCAACTTGCTCCGAAGATGGCAATATGCTGAATCGGTAGTATAGGAGGCGAAAATCATGAAGCGTTCCAAGGGTCAGAGAGTAAGAACTCGAAGCATTCTAAGAAGGAGAAAAAACGAGCGTAGTCGACTAAACATCAGCCGCGTCATGCACGATTATGACGAAGGTGACAGAGTAGCAATTGTCCTCGACGGAGGTCAACAAATGGGAATGCCTCATCGCAGATTCCACGGTAGAACCGGATTCATACAAAAGCGCCAGGGTGTCGCTTGGGTAGTATCAGTAAAAGACGGTAACATGCAAAAAACCGTTATTGCAAGACCAGAACACCTGCGTCCACTGGAGTGATTGAGATGGGTGAAGAGGAAAATTTCGTTGACTTTGCAACAGTAAGAGACATGCTTGAAGGTGCTCAGGATAGAAGAGGAGACTTGACTTACGAGCAAGTCGCTGCCTTACAACACGCACAGTGGGCGGCTAGCGATAACAGGAACGGGTACAAGACTACCCCCGAGGTTTTCAATAGCCTAAAGACCGCACTAAGCGAAATGGACAAGCTTGCTCAATACCCCGACCTTGCAGCGAAAATTGCTGAACTTATTCCAATGTATCCCGACGATGTAAAAGCGGTCTTGGTATCAAAAAGAATCGCTATTGACGATTCAGATATCAATCAAATCCTCGACATTGTTAGACAACATGTTGGTTTTGAGTGATCCAAATCGGTGATTGTTATGAGCGGCTTTAGTCGTGACCGCAACATAAAGGTTCCAAAAAAGACCGACAAGAAACCTACTTCACACCAATCTAATTATCTTCCCTCAAGACCCGCTGAAGGCCGGGCCGAGGTACCAAAAAAATCCCCAAAACCACCTCAGTCTAGACCGCGCAACAACAAACCTAGGGCACAGGGTAACAACCGTCGTGGCGGGAATAATAGGAACCAAAACAATCGACAAAGGCAGCAAAAGCCGCGTCGCTCCACACCGCTGGATGACGAGATGTGGGCCAGAGTTATCGAAAATGATGCAAAGACCAATGTTATTGTCGCCCTTGGAGAAAGTAAAATGATGTTGGGCCGATACAGTAGTAAAAATTCTGATACTGCTGTGGGAGAAAGAATCTATGTCGGTGTTGATTCCACCAAGCGAACCGCGGTTGGAGATATCCTTGGGATGGCAAAGATGGACCGACTATCCAACGGTGCAACCAGTGATCTGCCACTAGTGACACAATTATTTATTGAGGAAAACCAAATTCATTTCATCAAGTCTTTCTTCAATATCGCAGGGCCACTTTCCCTCAAACAGCATGCCTTTGAGTTACTTCCTGGCATTGGAAAAAAGAAAGCACTACAGATGGTCGAAATCAGAGGTTCCAGTGGTTTCACTTCAATTGAACAACTGAATGAATCATGTTCTATCGACGCTGCTGAGTTACTGGCAAAACGCTTTGTTGCTGAAATTGAGGATAAAACTCTACAACCTCGACTCACAGAACTTCTGTTACCGGTGTCAGCATGAGAGGAGCAAGGCAACTTGTCGATCTGTTACGTGCCAAGCAAGATAACGATAAGTCGCTTGGGCAACATTTTCTAATCAGCGATTCACTAATCGCTGATTCGATTGATTACGCTGAAGTTACAAATACTGATCATGTCTTGGAAATCGGACCTGGGCCCGGGGTGTTGACAGAGGCATTACTCAATTCGGGGTGTAAAGTCACAGCAATCGAAATTGATGGCGGTGCAGTAAATCATCTCGAGAAAATTTTTCACGACGCAATCAATAATCAGCAATTAACCATCCAAAATGGCGATGCTTTACAGGAAAATTGGCCTAATGATATCACTAAGGTTGTAGCAAATATACCCTACCAAATATCATCACCACTCATAGAACGATTGACTAGACAGCTACGAGGGGTTTGGCGAGAAAGTCTGAGCAAAGTAGTCCTACTTGTTCAGGAGGAATTTGCTGAACGCTTAGTGATGGAATACGAATCTGATGTTGGTTCACTGGGCATGACCGCATTACTTGATTGGCAATGCGAAATTCGGTCTAAAGTAGCCCCACATAATTTCAGTCCAAATCCCCGAGTAAATTCCTGTTTTATTGAAATGGTTCCAAGCCATGAATTATTCCACGTCGACAAGCGATTGGTTAAACAAATCATTCATCAAGCCTTCAATCAACGACGTAAGAAGCTTAAATCTAGTCTGAAATCTACTCCAAGGCGCTTGAGTCGTATCCCTGGTTGGTACGCTGACCGTTGGAAAATTGCTTACTCAAACTATGCTGATGATGAACGTATGGAGGCCCGGCCTGAAGAGTTAGATTTCGATGATTGGATTGACTTGGCGCGCGATTTCACAAAAATCAGTGAAGAAGAGTAAATCGGCTCACTATGATGCTTTTTTCCCCTCATACCACGAGAAAATTTGAGTTATCGGCGTAGAGAGGTTTTTCTTAGGAGTGACGCTTGGCCTGCACTTGTCGGAGGGGATGCTATGGCGAAGAAGGACACCTATCTTGCACTATTGAGACGTGGAATTGATGACACTACTGCTCAACAATTAGCCGATGCTGGGCTAAAAATTGGGGATTTGAAGAAAATCGACCGAAACATGTTGGTCGAAAATTATGGGCTGAAGGCCGATATCGCTGATGGTGTAATTTCAATCATAAATTCAGGCCATTCATCTCACGGCAAGGAAAGATTCCTTGCTTCTGTTCTAGCACCTGAGAAAAAGGTCGATTCAAAAATTGAAGAGATGAAATTTCAGCGCAAGCAAAAGGACGTGCTTACCGAACTTGCCGAACAAAAAGAGCGCCTCAAGATTGCTAAGGTTGAAGCATTTAGAGCGAAGAAACTGATTATGAATCGATTGGGTAAAACCGTGGAGTTAATCGTTAAACTAGAAAATAACCTCTATGACGAGGGCAAGGATGACCAAAAAGTGAAGATTCGTGACCAACTTGAAACAAGAGGTCTGGAAGCAGCTAGAGATCATGAAATGCTTGAATTGGAAGGTACTCCCCAAGATATTGTAGACTTTAGACGTAAATTCGTTCCTGCATTGATATTCCATGCTTGTCCAATATGTGGTGACGAAATGGACCCGCGACAAGCAAGAGATACAGATAAGCCAGATGAATGGTCATTCATCTGTTGGGAATGTGAAGAAAATTTCTCCCCGGAACTTGCAGTTGATGTAGAGAAACGATTGACAAACGGTAGTCGTATCCAAATTGATGAAGACAAGCGTCCACGCAATCCAGTTCCACCCAAACCTGCAGCAATGGACTTCTCATCGGTTAATGATATGATCAAGAAGGACCTCGAACAAACAGGTGCTAGCGCTGATGAAATGAGTCGAGTTGTCGAAGAAAGTACGCTTGGTGGCGGTCTAATGGACATCAACGATTGGATTGATCAGACCCTTGCTGCTAAAGATTACATACAAGCCCAAGAAGACCGCGAAGACTTCATTTTGAGAACCGGTGCTGGGGCAACGAAGTTTAACAAATGGATGAAGAAGGCTGGATTGTTCTTTAACAAGCAAACCGGCCGTTGGACCCGTCACAAAGATGTCCGATGAGGCGATTGAATGGCTGATGGCGATTCTCATGATGAGAATAATAGCCAAATTATCAAACTAGTTCGATTCTTTATGGGCGCCAAACTTCTAGGACAAACCAAACTAGTAGTTGGAGACACGATTGTTGAGCATGCGGAATCCGCAGGAGTAAATATTCCAACTAATTGTACGTCGGGCACATGTGGTACGTGCATGGTGACATTGCTATCTGGAGAGGTGCCATTACCTGATGTTTTGCCGCCCGGCCTAGACGAGTATATGATTGAACAAGATGCTCGATTAGGATGTATAGGTATGCCGACCACCGACTGTGAAATTGATATTCGTCCGCCATTGTGAGTGAGTTAAATGTTTGAAAACTGGACTTATGTCGAATGGTTGATTCTGGTTGTCGATATTGTCGCAATAGTGATTGTAGTACGCTTTTTGCGCAATAAAATCAAGAAAAAATTGCGCGAAGTTGAACTACGGCAAAATTTCCAAACCCGCCGTAAACGAGAACAGGCGCAACAAGATTTGACAGCCGAAGATGATGACTGATTTTGGACATGTTCAAGAACCCGTGACTGTAATTCTACTTCATGAGGGGCGGCAGTGAAGTTACTACTGGCCCAATACCGGTTGGTCAATTTGTCAACATGGTAAGAAGTACCATCCGAAATGACAAGTTGTTTCAAAACCAAGTCATTACCGGGGAAATTACTCAATGGAAACAATATCCAAGCGGCCACACTTATTTCACACTAAGAGATACTGAAGGGCAAATAAGTGCCGTCATTTGGAAAGGTAGATGCCATATTGACCCACTCATTGAAGAAGGTAGTGTAGTCGTAGTCATCGCTAATTTGGATGTTTATGCTAAAGCAGGAAAAATCCAGTTGGTTGTAAGTCGAATTGAGCCTGTTAACAAACTTGGACTGCTGGAAGAACGGAAAAAAGAATTAATTGAAAATCTGCGAAATGAAGGTTTACTCGATAGGCAACGAACTCCTCTACCGTTGATTCCTCAGCACATAGCGATCATCACCGGCACCGGTTCTGCGGCTCTTGCAGACATGAATCAACTGATTGAGAATCGTTGGCCATCGCTTCGCAGAACCGTGATTGGCGTTACCGTTCAAGGCGATAATGCTGCTAAGGAAATTGTTAGAGGAATCTTAGCGGCTAGAAAGTTATCACAACCCGAGATTGCCGCACGATTTATGCAACCACCGGTTGATTTGGTTATTGTTGGTAGAGGTGGCGGAGCGCCTGAAGATTTATGGGCATTTAATCTCGAACCCGTGGTCAGAGCGATTATTGCCTGTGAAATTCCAGTAGTTTCAGCTGTCGGCCACGAATCAGATTTACTCGTTTCCGACTTAGTGGCTGACTTGCGTGCTTCTACGCCATCCAATGCCATTGAGCGATGCGTGCCTGAATATGACTATCATCAAACCTTAATTCAGCACTTCTATGAACGGCTTGATGATTCTACTAATCGACTCTTTTCTGATTGGCAAAACAGCTTGCAATTATTTCAGTCTAGATTGTCAAATGCCCCATTAAAAGGCATTTACAATGCGAATCAAAAGATTAGTCAACTATCCAATCGGCTATCTAACGCAGTCTCGGGTAAGTTCGCTAATGCCCGGGAGAAGTTACTATTCCTAGAAAATGCAATCCAATTGATTGTCCAAAAATCACTGTCAAACGAAGCCAAAAAACTGGCTGTCATACAATCGGCATTAAATTCGGCACATCCAAGAAACGTCTTAGACAGAGGTTACAGCATGATTACCGACGAAAGGGGTTCTGTAGTAAGCAATACTGGCGACCTAATTGAAGGCCAACAAATAATTCTTGCATTATCAGATGGTAATGCTAAAGCAACCGTTGATGAAATAGAAGAACTAGGTGAGAAGAATGACTGAAGAAATTAATTATAGTAATGCAATAGAACGATTAGAGGAAATTGTCCAAGCCCTTGAACGTGGCGGAATAACTCTTGACGAGACCTTGGCTCTGTATGAAGAAGGTGCCAAACTACTGGAGTTCTGCCAGCAAGAATTAGCCAATGCTGAAGGCAAGCTAAATGAAATGCGTCTATCGGATATTGAAAGTAAATTATCTGAGTGAGGAAATAACTCATAAGGCGATAGCACTAGCGGCAGCCATGAAAGAGAAACGCTTGCGTTCACTAAAAGTGAAGGTTATTCAAGTGTTTTCAAAGTGGCAAGAACCTCATGAAAGCAGTTCATACAGAGATTCTGGAATATTACAATCAATCCACATTAGTGATGATGGAGATATTGATTTCACCATCAAGCCAAAACATCCGCATTGCCCCTGTTGCTTGTTTGATGCCAGCCAACTTCGGCAAAAATTACTATCAATAAAAGATGTAAAATCAGTTTATTGTGAAGTTACCGATATCCCAGGAAAGGAAAAGTGGACACGCTCAATCAATAGTTAAACGATATTTTCTCAGCAATAAAAAGGCTGGAATCGTCCATAATCCGACGGCGCCAAACCATGCTACTAGCGAACCAAAAATAACCCCTAATGATGGTAAAGACCACATGGCAAGCAAGGCATAAACCGAGACGCTAGCCCCGCCCAACATCATTGGTGCTGCTGCTCCTTGAGGTACTTGTGGGCCTTGTGAGATCCATAGTGCAACCATGCTGGTAAGAAAAATCGCCGGGAAAGCACTTGCTAAACCCGCCACAAATGGCAGTCCTATTTCAGCTAAAATCAAACATGCTGCGATTGCTAAACCTGCGGCAATACCCCTCACTGACAACACAAACAAAGGCACTTTATTGACGCCTTTTGGTGCTGAAGCACCTTTCAAGTTGAACAAAATTGCTAACGCTGCGAGGGCAATAAGTCCTGCAAAACCAAGAATAAATTCACTGACTAATCCATCGGTGACTCGCCTTGCAACCATCAGACTGATCAGTGCCAGTACACTCCAAATACAGAGCGATATTACCGTGGTAAGTGGGAGTTTGTAACTATCATTATTGATGTATTTGGGCAGTATTATCCAAACGCCAAGAAACATACCATTAATCAGCATACCTAAGGGTACAACAGACATACTGGCGACCAGTGTTTCCTCACCATCTATCGCATAGACGCCGGCTGCTGCTGGGATGATTGTTGATGGTATTGTGCCTAAAACCCCGCCGATAAGTCCGCCGAATTTCTCTATCGCAACAGTTACTAAAATAGCCACAAGACCGGCAAATAATCCGTAAAGAATGATGGTTGAATTAACCATTCCATCATCCCAGTAACATTACTGAAACCGCTTAAAGTGATGCGGCCATAGCGACTATTGCGTCATAATCAGGCTCAACGCCCGGATTCTCGGCAACCCAGCGATGTTGTACAGTGCCGTCTTTATCCACTACAATTACCACTCTGTTAGCCGAAACATAGCCTTCAATTCCGCCCAATCCAACAAATTGCGCGTCATATGCTGTTACAACTTCACGGTCTAAATCAGAAAGTAGTTCAAATTCAAGATTATACTTTCTTGCAAACTCTGCATTAGCCCATGGTGAATCAACACTAATCCCGATAACTGTTGCAGATGCATCATTTAGTTTTGCCATATTTTCTTGAAAAGCACACATTTCTTTATCACAGACGCCAGTAAAGGCACCGGGATAAAAAGCGATGATTACAGTTTTTCCTCGATAACTGGATAATGAAATCGATTCTTTCGCGGTATTTTTTAATGTAAATTCTGGGGCTGTTTCTCCTATCATAATATAACCTCTAAACCTAATGGCTGTGAATGAAGTATTTTAACAAATGCACTTAGTTTCAATAGGGGTCAATATGAACAATTTGTTCGATATCGATTCTTTTGTATCCTCGCTCACGTGCATTAGTTGCCGCTTTAATCAACATAGAGCGCATCCATCCAAGAGACATTAAGTCCTTCATTCGATTAATTGATTCAATAAATTGTACGGGATTACCGCCCAATTGTGCATGTGCCCTTATGTCTCCTTCTAATTTCTCTACCACCATGTAGTAAGTATCAATCAATTCCTCGACTGCGTCATCTGTTACCGGCATTTTTGCATGGGTACGGGCGAGTGATAATAGAGAAGAACGAGTTAAAATCCCGCCGCCCTGGCCAACAACCAGAGTTTCTGTTTCCTCAATAACGGTTAATTCTTCATCATTCTCACCATCTAAACCCATACCCGAGACTGCTATTTCGAGATGGCGGGGTTTGATTGTGCCGACTCGGTCTTTTTCGGCAGCAGCCTCTGCATGTTTGAGGATCTTAGCCAAATGCTGCTCCGTATGTTCAATTCCTGCTTGTACCGCCGCAGACCCTACTGATTCTATGGCAGAAATACGATCAATCATTAATTCTCTTGTTCGATTATAGTTTAGTCTTGTTCTATCAGGGTCATCGAGAGTCTTTCTATCCGGGTCTTGAGCCAAGGTTTCAGATTCCATTTGTGGCACGAGACGGTCTAACTCAGCGCATAACAATTCTACCAATTGCTGCTTCACTGCGCCCGATATGCGCATCTGCGTATAATTCGCTGCAACTGCTCCAATGTGGCCCGGAGAATATGGTTTAGCCGGCATATAGGCGCCTTGCATTGGATGCTTTTCATTATTAGCAATGATTCAGCCATTGATTATTACCAACTAAAGTAACCCTTTCCATTCCTTCAGCGGTTTTAACCCAAGTATCCTCAAGACCAATACTTCCATCCGAGTAGACTAACTTTGGTTCGATTGCCATCACACCGCTATCTACCAACGGCCTATCAAAGCCTCTGGCTACTACTGGAGATTCGTCTAACTGTAACCCAACTGAGTGACCGAGGAATTGACTCTGGTCGGGTTTCATACCCATCAAGTGTTCACTGTGGCCCATATTCCCTGCTAACTCAGCACCTTTTTGCCACGCTTTGGAACAGTCCTCACCACGACCTAATGATTGGACTACTGTATCACTTACTTCTACCATATCCAATAATCGTGACTCCCAAGGTTCAGGCAATTGACCTATGCTAAACATTCTTGTTGCATCAACAACATAACCTCGATGAACATGAACCAAATCGACCAAAATTGGTTGACTCGTTTGTAACTTGTTGAAACCTGAGCCCATTCCTGCCAATGGATGCGGCCCCACTCCTCCGATAGCCGAATCAAAAAACGACGGTACGCCCCCTGCTCTGCCTGAAACAATCACCGCTCTATCGCACTGTAGCGGGAAACGGCGCATCTGAACATTGCCACCAAATCCACAGCGACGGCTGACTGCCTCGGCTGCAGCTACAATGTCTAATTCGGTCGCTCCGATAGTTATTGATTGCTCAACCGCATCGAACATCTGTTGTTGTATTACTGCACCTTCACGCATCATATCAAGTTCCCAATTAGACTTCACTTCGCGCTGTTGGTGAATTAGGTGCGTACAGTCTGTGGCTTGGCCTAGAGGAGACAAAACTGAGCGGAATTTATCACAAAAATCCGCTGGTATTTCGCCAAATTGTAGCGCAGGTGCCCCTTCAAGGCCTTGTTTGGATAACGTTTCTGCAAAGGTTCGCAGACTTGGAAATTTTTCCACCTCTAGCGGAGAATCATTGTCTCCCGATTCATATTTTGCCCTACTTACTGAACGTCTTACATAGAATATCGGCCCATTGCCACCTTGTTCGATATTTGCGTTTGAGTCAGATGATGGTACGAATAATGCGCCGTTTTGTCTGCCCCCGGCATAGTAGTATAGGTCAACTGGATTTTGAAGTAAGGCACCGGAAATTCCGGCATCCGTTAATTTATTACTCAAATTATTCAATCTCGATTCTAACTCTGTCACTGGAACTCGCCAGTCTTCACCATCAGGGCCGATTAAATCCCCAGTAGACCATGACGCCATGCTGACGGCTAATGGTCAATATTGAAAACACTACCCGCGATAATCCGCTCCTACCTGCGTTTCATAAATTCCTAACTGTATTATTCGGGAGAAAGATATCAAAAACTGTCAACCTTTGGATAAGACATGGCAAGGGTCATGAACTTGCGCGACTTTAATGTCGAAAGCAAGACCGTGCTGGTGAGAGTTGATATTAATAGTCCACTTCAACCAAAAAGCCAGGAATTCTTAGATGATACCAGAATCCGCGCAATAATTCCAACGCTCAATCTTCTGACCAAATCAAAAGTTGTGATTCTAGCCCATCAGTCAAGGCCTGGGAAAAAGGATTTTACTAACACTCTTGGCCATTCAAGAGAACTCGGTAGAGTGCTGGGTCGCAATGTAAAGTGGGTTGAAGACATTCACGGTGAAAAAGCGATGAAAGCTATTGAGAGCATGGAAGATGGAGACATCTTAATGCTCAACAATGTTAGAATGGATCCCGAGGAAGTTTCAATAAAGGGTAATTTCGAGACTATGGCGGAAACTAAAATCATTCAACGTCTGTCAAGTGTTGTTGATATTTTTGTCAATGATGCATTTGCTTGCGCTCACCGGAACACCCCGTCGATAGTTGGTTTTACTCACACCTTACCATGTGTGGCGGGAGAATTGATGAAGCGTGAAATTGATGCGTTGGATATTGCATTAGAAAATCCAAATCGCCCTTGTATCGCTGTTGTGGGTGGTATCAAAGTCGAAGACTCAATCTCAATTGCCGATAATATGCTAAGAAAGGGTATCGCTGATGAAATATGGGCGACTGGTGGTGTAGCAAATTTGCTCATCGAATATTCAGGAGTGGACCTGGGTAAGGTAAATCACGATTTCTTGGTTAATGAACTGGGAGATTCTTATCATAAAACCGTCGAAACCGCAAAAGCGATGCTCAATGATTTTAGACAGCAAATCGTACTTCCAACAGATTTAGCGGCTAATGTTGAAGATAATCGAGTTGACCTAGCCATAGGGGAACTACCGATTGAGGCACCAATTTTTGACATTGGAATCAATTCTACTATGGCACTATCCGCCGCCATAAAAAGTGCTGGAACAATCATTCTTAACGGACCTGCAGGGGTTTTTGAATTGACTGATTTTGCTCTTGGAACCATCGAGATGTTGAATGCTTGCGCTGAATCTAATGGCTACGTAGTGGTAGGGGGTGGCCACACTGCTACCCTGATTATGAATCGAGGACTTAACGATAAAATGGGCCACTTATCAACTGGTGGTGGCGCATGTCTAAATTACTTAGCCGGACGCATCTTACCCGGCATTGCTAGTCTAGAATATAGTGCTGAGAAATTCAAATTAAAAATCTCTCAAACCATTACTGACAATTAAATAATCAAGCCATTACCCTCAACCCGAGGAATGACTATTATGACCTCAGAATATGCAGCACGCTACACTAATACTGTGTTGTATGATGATCAAGGGCAGAAGCATATTGGCGATGTGCTAATTCATGATGACGGTTCCTGGACATTGTCAAATGGTGATGAAGATGTCAGACAAGTCATTGATGGCTCGAACAAGTTGCTTACTCGCTCATTACAAAATTGGCACACCCATCTAGCAATGCAACTAAATGCTCGTGATTTCAGTGATGGATACCCATTGGACCGTTGGCTCAATGAAGCAATTTTCCCTACCGAAGCAAAGTTGAATCCCGAGTATGTCAATGTAGGCGCTACCGCTGCTGCCTGTGAATTAATCGCCACAGGCTGTAGTTTTGCAGCGGACATGTACTTCTATCCGGCAGTAACCGGTCAAGTGCTTGAAGAAGCCGGAATTAGAGGGTTGATTGGTGGACCGGTTAGTGACTTTGCTTTGCCTTCACACCCAAATGCCAACTCTGCCTTAGATGAGCTGGATTCATTGCTTGCTAAACAAAAGGCTGAGAATCGAATCCAGTACGCAATTGCAACCCATTCGGTATATTTGTGTAGTGAAGAGACTCTTATCAGGGCGTCAGAGCTTGCTGAAAAACGCAAGGGTAGACTCCATATCCACGTCAGTGAAACTCGAAAAGAAATTGCCGAATGTTATGAAAAAACCGGAAAATACCCTGTTGAGTATCTCGACAGTATTGAGTTTTTCAAGCCCGGAACGGTTTGTGCACATGCTAGTTGGGTTAAGAAAAATGAGATAAGAATACTGAAACAGCATTCTGCAACTGCGGTGCATTGCCCATCGTCAAACATGAAGTTAGCTTGTGGTGGAACCTTATCCCTGCCGGCATATCAAGCCGAAGGAGTTGATGTTAGAATCGGAACCGATGGCGCTGCATCCTCAGGAAATGGATTGAATGTCTTAGCTGAGGCGAGGACTGCGGCTCTTGTACAGCGACATGACCACTGGGACCCAACACTTCTACCCGCGAAAGAAGTATTCGCCATGGTTACCAAAGACAGTCAAGATTGGGTGGCATGGGACCTTGATGATTTACGCATGTATCCACGAGGACGAGCGAATAATCGCCACATTGCAAATTTGGTATTCAATGGCGCAAGATGTCTAGATATGTGGGTTGACGGCAACAATATCAGGCTTGATGGAGTTACCAAAACTATCGATGAAGAAGCTGCGCTAAACAACCTTAACGAATCGGTAAATTCTTACTATGAAGGCGTAGAGTAATCACTGATATTTGTTTAGCACAACACCACTGATGAGCATCAAAAATGTGGCAAAATAACCTGCAGGCGACAATGTCATCTTTACTTCATAATCGACATTTAATTCAAAATCTGATGATAGGTCTTGAAAACTTCCGATTCCAAAGTAATATTCACCAGATTCCACCGACCAAATAAATCCAGACTCGTTATCATCCCCAACTGCCTCAAACTCATTGTCCCTAGAGGTACATGTCTCACCATTTTGATTCATCCTTTCAATGAAACTCAACCCGTTACATTGTTGCTTTTTGTCTTCATCGGCGACAACCAAGAACACTTCCTCGCGGTCCCAAGTGATCTCTGCATTGGCTGAAATGAACAAGGCAAGAGGATTTGATCTTGCGGGCTCATCTGAAAAGTATACTGAGCCTTGCACATTTGGTGTTGGTATGTCCTCAGCTGAGTCTTTCGTAGTGATGCCAATACTTCCAATGGCTGTAATTAATATGGCGACAACGATTAATCCAGCACCGAATTTACTATTGATATTCATAGGCTATCACCTATAATTGTAAAAATGCCAAAGCAAGAATAACATAACTTCCTAACAGCATTACACCCTCTAACCAATTTGATTTGCCGTCGGCGAGAATTGAATTTACTACTAGCACAGAAACAAAGGTTGCTGCCGTCTCTAACATTCCGAACTCGAGGGTGAGTGGCACTCCTAATGCCCACGCGAATAAAATCATAGCAGGCGCTGCGAAAAGGGCGATTTGTACGCTACTTCCCACTGCAATTGCGATCGATAAATCCATCTTATTCTTGCCAGCCACAATTACCGCAGTAAAATGCTCTGCTGCATTACCAAAGAATGGTAACAAAATTACGCCAATAAACAGTTCAGGCATTCCCCATTCGACAACGGCTGCTTCTAAACTGTGAACTAAAATATGCGCCATCCAAGCAACTAATACGGTTGCTAAGATTAGCAGAATCCATGCATTTTGATTAGTCATTGTAGGATCTTCATGATGTCCGTGCCCTGGTTCGGTTGCAAATACATGCGCGTGAGTCTTAAGTTGGAATAGCAATGCAAGACCGTAAATTATCAACAACACGATTGCAGCATATTGCGAGATGTTTTCAACATCAGAAAATGTCCCGCCAGAATATTGTAATGCACTTGGTATTATGAAAGCGACAACTGCAAGTAATAACAACGTACCATTCATTTGGATTGCATCGCTATTGAAAGTCTGCTCCTTATGCTTGAGGCCGCCCCACAATAGTGCTAGTCCAAGCACCAGTAACATGTTGCCTAGGATAGAACCGATAAGAGATGCTTGAGTCACCGTTACCATGGTTCCTACGATTTCAGGGTCATTTGAAGCAGCATAAATTGCCAATCCGACAATTATCAATTCTGCTGCATTGCCAAAGGTTGCATTCAAGAACCCGCCAATTGCTTCACCGGTTCTTAGGGCAATCTCCTCAGTTCCCTTACCCATCAAAAATGCAAGAGGCATTATCGAAACCATGGAAAATAGGAACGCCATAGTAAGATTATGTTGATAATTGAAGAATATTGCCAGCGGCATGGCTATCAATAGCCAATTTAATTTGTTCTTGAATGGATTAAAGGCATCAAGAATGGATTCCATTGCATGTTCGGTCATCACCACAGATTCGTCGTTACCACTGTGCTCTGCATTGTCTGCCATGTATCGGTGAGGAAAAATACCCTAATTGAGGTATCTGTATCCTCGCCCATCAATCCTCTGATTTGCTTCGTCTGGTAGGTCGGCGCTTTGGTGCATTTCTTGGGGCTGAACGGCGGCCAACTTTTCTTCTTGGCTTTGGCTTTTCTTCGACTTCTTCTTCGTCATCGAACTCATCATCATCTAGACCAAAGAATGCTTCATCGTCTTCCTCTGGCTCTGGTTCAGGCTCTGGTTTTGACTTAGTTCTTCGCGCTTTACGCTGTACAACATTTACTGAGAATGGATCGTCTTCCGCTTCTTCCTCTAACTCAGGAACTTCTTTTTCCTCTTCCTGTGGTACCGATTTAGTAGTATTAGTTATTGAATCCATATCGACATCTTGTGTTGTCCCAATGAATTCAGACATCCAATCATCATCATCATAATCGTCATCTGATTTCTTCTTTTTCGGTCCTTTCATACCCGCACTGATTACGAGAATCATCAATATAATCGAGATAAAAGCAATACCAGAGGATATCCAAACAAAGAGGTACGGCGGGTCGGAAAATGATGGTTCAACGACTATTGGTTCCGGTGCGGGTTCGATTGATTGTACGTACTCACAATTTGTAGTCCCATCTATATTGTTGTAACAATAATCAACGACGAATCTAACTTCTTTGACCACTTCATTACCCGCTGAATCAATCGCTCTTACCGTTACAGCATGTACTCCGTTGTTAAAATTCCCAGCACTATATTCTTCCATGAATACAAACGCACTACCATCCCCGTAAACATCTTCCAAGGTTTCTGGTGTTATCCAAGAATCAACTGATTGTGAACTAGTACCAACATTAGATGTAAATTTGTACTGTATGAGTTCTATTTCAACATCATCACTAGCTCCTGCATAGACCGTAATGGTTTCTTTTGCTAGGTATTTCGAGCCATCTGATAGAGCAGAAGGTGAATATATAGTCAATTCTGGAGATTGAGCGTCAAGACTTCGCTCAGTCCAAGACAGTTGCTGATTGTTAAAACTCTCATCAACCATTTCTGCAACAATTGTAATCAATCCTGCAGTCACTGTGGTAGTTATGTCAAAGGTATGGTAATATTCTGGACCAACATCTGGATTCAAAAGATTATCCGCATACATTAGCATTTGACGAGGACCGTTGGTTATCTGACCACCGCTTGATGTGGTTAGGTCAATAGTTGGATTGCTGTATAGGTATTCATT
>CEUV01012634.1_pt1 | contig 20692 bp, 13 predicted proteins | sample 356401 | NCBI WGS metagenome assembly CEUV01 (sample SAMEA2622710, study PRJEB7988) | marine metagenome | isolation source: saline water (ENVO:00002010), including
CCTGATCCATTCTTTGGCGGTCCTGATCCATTCTTTGGCGGTCCTGATCCATTCTTTGGGAGCCCTTTCGGGCCGGATCCATTCTTTGACCCCTTCTTCTCGCCATCAGAATTTGATTTTTTCGTGTCCGATCCAGATCCCCTGTTTCCGGACCCTAATTTTGTGGAGCCCGTATCGTCTCCGTCTTCACCCAGCCCTGCTTTGACCGTGGCAAGTGATGTTTTTCTGGTTGGCGAATTTATACAACTTGGCGTTGCTGATGCTGGATCTTTGGGTAGTCAGGGAAGCGCCCCGTCGGGGACAATTACCTCAGGCTCTAACTTAGGGTTATCAGCCATTGTTGACCTTGACGGTTTTTCTAAAGGCTCTTCCGCTGCATCAACAAGAAGTGGTGACTTCTTTTTACCGACTAGTGTCCAAGAAGGTTACGTACTCGGTTTTGAGGTCGGAGGTGTTCAACAAAATTTTGTTCAGGATCGAAACTCAAGTCGTAATGACATCAACGCCGGCACGGTTAATGCTTCCTCCGGCAGCACGAACACAGCCATCACCAATGCCACTTTTGTAGGAAGCGGCTCCAGTTCGGTAACGTTTCAACAAACTATCAGCTTTGACAGTCAAGACAGTTTTTTCAAAACAGAAATTATTGTCACGAATAGCGGTTCAGTCAGTCTCGATAATTTCCGCTATATGCGAACGATGAACCCGAATTTAGATGTTGACGCGTTTGCTCAACCTCAAACCCGAAATGACGTCCTTTCTCAGCCTGATATACCGAGTGGCACCAACCTATCGGCGATTAATCAGGCGCAAGGTCCGAATTCACAGATAGCTATTAACCTTATAGCGAATGACGGTGACGCGAGAGCCTCTAACCATGGCACTTTCAACGTTGATGTTTTCGAGCCTTCAGTTTTTTCATCTCCTGATGATCGGGATGGAAACCAAGTGGATGAGGCTATAATGCTTACGATTGATTTCGGCAGCATCCCGCCTGGTGCGCAAGTGACAAAGACATTTTTCACCTCATTCCAAAGTGGGACTTCTGGAGCCAACGAATCAAACGATATAATTGTGGGCACCGATAACGCAGACAGTATCTCTACCGGCGATGGTAATGACACAATCTTCGATCTAGGGGGTGGTGACACTGTGTCCGCCGGCAATGGGAATGACACAATAATAGCAGGTGGTGGCAGCGATACCTATGACGGCGAGGCTGGCGTCGATACACTCGATTACCAAAACTCTAATGCAATCACGGCCGACTTCGGGTCTGGGCGAGTAACTATATCCGGGACCGCTGAGGTTGATAATTTTTCAGGTATTGAGGGAATCACGGGGTCGTCTGCAGCAGACACTATAACCGGCGGATCGGGATCCGAGACACTTACGGGCGGAGGCGGAGCTGACTCTCTCCAGGGAGCAGGCGGTACTGATACGTTTGCTTATGTACTTCCATCTGACGGTGAGGTCAGGAGCTCAAACGGCGCCGTTGGCACCAATAACGGGGACAACATAGTCGATTTCACGTCTGGAGTAGATCAAATAAGCATCTCTGGGGCCGGCTTCGATTTTACGAGTATAAATAATGGCGTGAATTTTGAGATAATCAACGCCGGTTATGACGGTACCAATAGCACTCTGGGTGAGTTTTCATCAGCAAATCCTGTCCTGATTTATTCCCAATCAGATGAGGCATTAATATACGATGACAATGGCTCAGGTGCCGGGTACACAATACTGCTTAATCATGGAAGTGGGGTCGCAGGTTCAAACGATATAGTCGCTACAGATATCGTGCTCACCTAGCGTTTTTGATGCTCGGATTACCCTCATGGCTTGCATCGGCTGTCAAATTATCTAATCGCGATATAATCCGGCTTATAACGTATTCTCTTTTCATCAATATACTTGCGCTAGCAACCCCGATTTTCGTTCTACAAGTCTACGATCGGGTCGTTTTTCAGGCAGGCCTCGAAACATTAAAGGCTCTCGTACTGGGGGTTTTTATTGCACTAGTTTTTGATTTCATTCTCCGACAGGCGCGTAGTCGTCTATTGCAGTTTATATCTCTGAAAATTGATGGACGCCTTGGAGATACTGTTTTTGATCGATTCTCGGAACTTAATCTCGAAGACTTGGAGAAAAAACCAGCATGGTTCTGGCAAAATATTTTTCGCGATGTTGCCCAAATACGTAATTTTATCGGGGGAGGTACTGTAATAATTTTTATAGATATTCCTTTCTCCATTATTTTTATCTCAATAATTTATCTGATTGCCCCACCCCTAATCTGGGTTTTTATTTTTTCTGTTGCGATTTTCTCGGTTCTTGCTTGGTTGGCTTTCAAAATTACTCGTGCAGCAACTTCGGCGGAACATAGTTCCCGTGCAGAGGTGGAAAATTTAATAATCGAAATAGTCTCCAATCGGGCCACGGTTAAATCACTTAACATCGCTGAGCATCTAAAGACTGTTTGGATAGAAAAGCACTCCCAAACAATGGAGAGGTCTCTACACCGGGGGCGCTCGGCGGACCTTTTCGCTAACGTAAATGTCGTTCTGACGATGGGCGTTACCGTCGCGCTCACATCCTTCGGCGCTGTTGCAGTTCTAGAGCAATCGATGACGATCGGATCGTTAATTGCTGCTAATATGTTAGCAACAAGGGTGATACAGCCTCTAAGCCAACTTTCCCTCGCCTGGAGAACGCTCAATCAGTTCCGAGGCTCCAGAGACAGGCTCGGCAATCTTGTTCAAGAAACTGATTTGCTCCGGAAGAAAGTCGTTGGATTTAGTCTGTCGAACGCCAAAATAGAGCTAGAAGGTCTGCATTTCGCGTATGACGCAGAGAAAAAGATTTTTGAGGGAATCTCTTTAAAACTGGAACCGGCGAAAATCCATGCAGTTGTCGGAAACAATGGTTCGGGTAAGTCGACCCTCTTGAAGCTCATGCTAAACCTTTACTCCCCTCATGCCGGAAAGGTGATTTGGGACGGGGCTGATATTCGTCAGTTTAGCCCGAGCCAAATCTCCAACTGGTGCGGATATGTCCCCCAGGAGTGCACACTCTTTACCGGAAGCATCAGGGATAATGTTGCCGGCTTCAGGGACAACGTCTCAGACGAAGAAGTCATAAATATTGCCCGGGCAATGGGCCTTCATGACGACTTATCAGATTTGCCATCCGGATACGGCACGAAAATCGGTGAAAACGGACATATCTTGTCGGTAGGGCAGCGACAGAAAATAGCAATTGCGAGGGCGTTAGCCACGAATCCGAAGGTGATTATGCTTGACGAGCCAACGTCGAACTTGGACCAACGTTCCGAACAACTTCTCATCAGTACGCTTCAAGACCAAGCCAAGCGTAATTCATCGACGATTATTATAATAACGCACAGTCCAGCCATCTTGGCACATGTTGATAGTATTACTCTTTTAGGTGCTGGAAAGATTCAGCTGACTGGACCTAGAGGAGACGTGCTGCCCAAAATCACGAGGCCCATCGCTACGGATAATTAAAACAAATCCAATGAACAAAGAGACAAAAATTTCTCCGGTAGAGAGTTTACTCGATAAATATCGCCCCAAGCATTCCTCATATCTGTCGATCTTGGTCATTCTGCTGCTTGTGTCGACTTTTTCGTGGATGTTTGTGAGCGAACTTGACGAGGTGGCTGTTGCAACCGGAGAAGTAGTTCCCCAGGGTCAAGTCAAATTAATCCAGCATCTAGAGGGAGGTATCGTCACAGAAATTTTGGCGAGAGAGGGACAGAAAGTAGCCAAGGGGCAGCGCTTGATGCAACTACGCTTAGGCGCCGACAGAGTCAGATCCTCAGAAATCGAGCTACAAGCGGCGGGTCTTGTAATCAAACGTGACCGACTTCAGGCGGAACTCGACAAGCAGCGTTTCTCCCTCCCCAGGAATGTCGATGCCAAAATTCGGAAAATTTTTCAAAAAGAAATTCTGGCCTTTGAAAATCGTAAACAGCAAGTAAATGGATCAATTAGGATTTTGGAAGCGAATGCACGGCAAAAAATTCTCGAAAAAAAGGAGTTAGAGAGCAGGATTAAGGGCCGCAAAAATAGTTTAGAATTTGCATTTAAGCGGCTTCAGATTTCTAAGGGCCTTGAGAAAGACAACCTAGCTACAAAAATGGAGGTTTTAGACCTCGAGAACGAATATGAGCAGTTAAAGTCTGAGATCGCAGAGCTGCAGACTTCTCTTCAGAAAGCGAGAGAAGCGCACACAGAAGCTAGACAACGCGCCGCGGCACTTACTTTGGACTTCAATAGGGAGGTATCAGAGGAGCTTGGCCGTGTCGAAATAGCCCTGGCTCAGACAAGAGAGCAGCTGAAAACTGCCTCAGAGCTTGTTAATCAAACGGCTTTGTACAGTCCGATCGAAGGCATTGTAAAAAATCTCCGTCAGCACACCATTGGTGGCGTTGTACAGCCGGGTGAAGCGATTATGGAAGTCGTGCCCGCGCTGGATACTCTCGTTATTGAGACGAAATTATCACCGATCGATGTAGGTTATGTGAGGGTTGGTCAGAAGGCTGATGTGAAAATTCTGACTTATGATTTTTTGAGATATGGCTCCCTACCGGGTCTCGTAAAAAACGTAGCAGCCGATACGTCTACAGATTTCAGAGGCGACCCATACTTCCGTGTAGAGATAGAAACAGAGAAAAATTATCTCGGAAAAGACATCGGCTCCTTGCCGATTACCCCTGGAATGCAGGCGGAAATTAATATCAAAACGGGCACAAGGTCTATATTCAACTTTCTTACGTCTCCAGTACTAAAAACATGGCACGCCGCGTTCAGGGAACGTTGATTTAAAAATCGTGCATACAAATAACATATTTTTCATTGATATTTTTATTTGTTCAGATGGACGCGCTATTCCACGAATGGAAAAATCGTAAAAATAGCATCGCCATTTTGGGTGTGATGGTAAATATTTGATAAATTCCTTGGTGTATAGGCCTGAAAAAGCTAAATGACTCAGGGTCAGCTTAGGTCAAAAACTCTTAACCGGCCAAAACCTCTAAAAAGGCGCTATTTTGGTTTACCGACTTTGAGGTCGAAGCATCGCGCGCGCGTGAGCCGGTTTCTTATTGTCATAGCGGATTAAGTTATCGGCGGCTTTCAACTCCATTATCATTGCAAGTTATGTGCAGCAAAAAACGATGATGGGACCTTTTGTTGACCCACAGCCTTGCTGAAGCTTTGCGGGCAGGCTATAACGAAAGCAAAATTTCGAAGATTAACGAGGGGGTGTCATGAAAAGATTTTTGCTGGTTTTTTCTGCTTTCTTAACGCTGTCTTTCAGCGCTGCTTATGCCCAGCCGTCATATGTGGGAGCGGATAAGTGCGGGAAGTGCCACAAGGCGTCCTTTGACGTGTGGAAGGGCACAAAGCACCATTCTTCGTTCAAGAAAATTCACAAAAACAAAATTGCCAAGAAGATTGTAAAGTCTATTGGCGAGAAACGAATGAAAAAATCAGCAACCTGTGCTACTTGTCATTACACGGTGGTTCAGAAGGGCAAAAAGCTGAAACCGATAAGCGGTCCCTCCTGCGAGAGTTGTCATGGGCCGGCTTCTAAATGGATTGCAGTGCACAACGATTATGGTGGGCCGGGAGCCAAAAGAACGACAGAGACCGCCGAGCACAAAGCCAAGAGGAAAAAAGCCGCAGCAGACGCGGGGATGATCTGGCCATCAATGATTTTCGACGTGGCCTCTAACTGTATGTCTTGCCACGGTCTGGCTAATCCAAAATTGTCTGGAGAACATGCATCCAAGATGCTCGCAAATGGGCATCCGCTTAACCCTAATTTTGAGCTCACGAAATATTACAATGGCTCTGTTCGCCACCGCTTTTATCCACCTGATGTAACGAAAAACAAAGAGCTTACAAAGCCGCAGATGGCTCGTCTTTATCTCGTCGGGCAGGCTGCGGCGCTCGTTAGCGCGACAGCGGCGATTGCCAAAACCGACGATCCGAAATACACCGTGGCTCAGAAAAAACGAATCTCTTTTGCCAAAGAGATTTTGTCCAAAGTTCCTGAAGCCGCGAAAATACTTAAGACACCCACGATGGATGCGGGTAGGCAGTTCGCCGATGCGATCAAAGGGAAGGACTTCACGGCACTTGTCGGGCCTCGTTTGCCTACTTCGTTTAAGTGATCCCGGCATTTAAGTGATCTCTGCATTGGCCGAGCTGTTCGGTGCTATGCCGGTATTATTTCTGCGTAATGATGAATTCTTGGGTTTTCTCTAATGATGCTTGTTAGTGGGCATAATGGCTGAAGCAATCGTGCAAGACCGAATAGATCGGCCGTCGAGGTGGGATGTAGCCTTCGATCCAGAAATGTCCGATGAAGACTTTGCGATGTTGATGGGTAGGCCGGAGATTAAGGCCTTGGACCCGGAGGCATTCCCTCGGGCGGCTCCACTGGACGGTCTGGTTCGCCATGACATGCGTGTTAACCGCTACGAGGCCGGCGAGATTGTTGTCCGAGAGGGAGACTACGGAAATTCGGCGTTTTTAATTCTTCAGGGAGAGCTCCTGATAGCGCGGTCTCCCGGTATACCCGAGGAACAACTTGGGCGGTCAAAGGAGGAGAGGCGAGGTGTGCTGCCGCGCCTGAAAACGCTGCTTGGCAATGCAAATATATCGGAGAAACGCGATACCGAGCGTTATCAACATCGGAATGCGAATGTTACCAATAACGGCGCTCGAGGCGCGTTTCTTCAAGACGTTCCCGCAATAGTCGAGGGCGGCGATATAGTCCGATTGTCGGAGGGGACTTTCTTCGGGGAGCTGGCGGCTCTTGGTCGGGTGCCACGCTCTGTCTCGATATTTGCTGAAAAACCTGCGGTCGTTATGGAGATGCGCTGGCAGGGCCTCAGAGATATCATGAAAGTTGATCGAGATTGGCGAAATAAAATCAATGATCTCTATCGAACGACTGCGCTTGATAGTTATCTTCGGCAACTACCTCTTCTGAGAGGCTTGGCTGAGGAGAAATACGGTGAGATCACAAACGAGTGCTTGTTTGAGACATACGGCGGCTTCGATTGGCATGTTTCGTTCAACAAATCCAAAGCCGAAGAACCTATTATCGCAAAGGAGGGCGACTATCCTGATGGCCTTTTGGTCGTTAGGGCTGGATTTGCGCGAGTTTCCCAAAAGTTCGGCAATGGTCAGAAAACCCTTACTTATCTGGGCGCGGGAGACATGTTCGGCCTCGAAGAACTGTATCAGGCTTGGCAGGGGGATCATGCGACAGAGTTTGAGCTAAAAAGTTCGATATCTGCGCTTGGATATGTCGACGTAATCAGGATTCCGGTGACGGTTCTTGAGCGCCATGTTTTTCCTGATATCAATGATATTGCGATACCTGACGCCAACCAAGGAGAGGCTGCCACGCTGTCTGAAACAGCCGTTATGGAATGGGCCCTGGACAAGCGCTACATGAATGGTACCCAGTCGATGGTTATCGATTTGGACAGGTGCATGCGCTGTGATGACTGTGTCCGGGCCTGCGCGTCTACTCACGAGGGAAACCCAAGATTTCGACGTGAGGGTCAAATCTTTGATCGCAAGATGGTTGCGAATGCCTGCATGCATTGTAAAGATCCCGTCTGCATGATCGGTTGCCCGACGGGCGCGATCCACCGGTCAATGGAAACAGGCAGCGTCCTTATCAACGATGATACATGCATTGGCTGTGCGACGTGTGCCAATTCTTGCCCCTACAAAAATATCGTTATGGTGCCCATTAGAGGAAAGACGGGTGCTGTTGTTCGCGATAGTGCGGAAGAGGGCGGTAAACCGATTGTGAAAGCAACAAAGTGTGATCTTTGTGCCGGTATACCTGGGGGGCCTGCGTGCGTGCGCGCGTGCCCGCATGACGCCCTTTCGCGTATCGACTTTAGAGACTTCACTGGTTGAGGCAGCCGTATATATGCAGAACGTACTGTATAGGCTTTTAGCTCCCACAGTGATTTCGGTAATCGCTTTTTTCGGAGTTTATTTCTGGCAGTCTCAAGCGGCCCTTGAGCTCGAGAACCCCCAAGTCATCACCGGTTGGGCGTTGGCTGTGGTAATCGTGTTCTTGCTTATTTTCAACGTGCGAAAACGTCTGTCTGCTTTCAATTTGGGGCTGGCGAAAATTTGGTTCGCTCTTCATGTTGCTTTCGGTTTTCTGGCAATAGCTTTTTTCGCAATCCACGCAGGTGTATTTTGGCCAGAGGGGCTCTATGAGCAGCTGCTTGCGGCCGGATTCTGGCTGGTTAGCCTCACGGGCATCGTTGGTGTGTTAATTACCATCTATTTTCCGAAGCGTTTGACGAATACCGGGCTGGAAATCGTCTACGAGAAAATTCCAGAGGAAATATTCTCTCTTAGGGAGGCTGTTGAGGGCATTCTTGTAAATTGCGCAAAAGAGTGTGGCGAAACAACTCTTCAAGAGCAGTATACGCAAACACTTGCTTGGTACTTTAGACGTCCGCGGTTTTATTGGTCTTATATTATTGGCAGTAATGCCGATAGAGCCTGGCTTGCGCGGCACTTAGACAGTGTTAGACGGTATTTAAACGCTGACGAGATGAGCTACCTAGACGAGATTAAAAAGCTCGCCGAGAGAAAAAGCCTTGTCGACGAGCACTTTGCTCGGCAAGACGTGATGAAAAAGTGGCTTCTTATGCATTTGCCCGTCTCTATTTTCGTACTTGCAATGTCTGTTTGGCACATAATTTTGGTCTATGCATACGCAATATGAGTTCAATAAATAACAGCTACAATAGACCAAATTTCACTTTCTTGTGTGGTCGAGGTGGTGTTTGGCAAAAGCCGTGTGTTAACGGGCCGAATCCTGATGGAAGTTGTGGTGGTGTGGCGGTCTGTGCTCCCACAAAATCGGGAGATAGATGGAATTGCAGGCGATCTCGCGAGGATGGTGGTGCGTGCGAGCTTGGGCCTTTGCCGAATGGAGATTGCTGCTTAACTCAACATTCTTGTAGGCCACGTCGGACGCTCAGAGTTCATCGTTTTCGGCTGTCTGCATTAGTAGCAATTATGGTTGTCGCTTTGGTGGGGACTTTTGGGATTACCGGGGCGGTGTATTTTGGAGCAGAGCCCCCATTGAGGGATGCAGGGCAGCTCTCACCGAAGCACTCGGGCGTTGTCGCAGATGATAGTTGCAATGATTGTCACTCCAATCACGGTGACGGGCCACTGGCAATGGTTCGGGCGGTTTTTAATCCAACCGCGTCAAAAGGGATGACGGGTAAATGCCTTGACTGCCACACCTTCCCCGGGGAAGAGACCTCCGTCCACAAGGCGGGTACCTGTAATAGCTGTCACGGAGAGCATAAGGCATCTGATGCGGCGTTGGTGAAATTTACGGATGCACAATGCCATACTTGTCACGAAAAAAAATTCACGACGTTCGCAGTGTCTCATCCTGATTTTGGCAAAACCTATCCGCATAAGCGACGCACAGCGATAAATTTTGATCACAATTCACATATCAATAAACACTTCTTGGATGCGCGCTTTGCTGAGGTCGTGCCGGCGGAAGGCTGCATCAGTTGCCATAACGTTGGAACCGCTGGGAAGGCAGTAGCCGTTAAATCGTTCGAGGAGAATTGCTCAGGATGTCATCAAGAACAGATCAGCTCGGCATCGCTAAACCTGTTCACGGTGCCAGAGTTTGAGGAAAACCCATTTGAGGCGGATGCTGTCGCGGAGCTATGTGGCACTGAGGGTATTCAGGAGGCAGCTGAGGGCAGCGAAGAAGAGTACGAATCTGTATCTGCAGAGGAACTTAACGAAATTATCGTTGCGCTCACTGAGATCGATTCAGAAAATGCAGATGAAGTTAGAGAAAAGATAGGGTTACTTTTGACTGCATTGGCAGAAAACGGCACATCCCCAATAGCGGACTTGCTAGATGAGGCCGATGGTAAGACTGCATCTCTACTCGCCGGGTTGAACGCGGATCTAGTTAAGACCGGCGTTTGTTCTTGGGTGGCTAATCAGGAGTTCGAACCTGCAGATGATGGGTCTAATGGAGGCTGGAGGGCGGAAGAGCTTGCCATTACATACACTGCAAAAAGCCATTCAGATCAGGTGCTAAGGGCTTGGTATGATTTCGCTGCGGAGCTCGAAAACGACACACTCACAGGTTATCTCTTGAAGTCAGACGGTCCAGGCACCTGCGTTTCTTGTCACAGCGTAAATGATACTGGTGTGGTTGAAATCGCATGGAAGGCTGGCGCAGCGCCGATCAATAATTTACACAAATACAATCATAAACCACATCTCAATGTGTTGGGGCCGGGATCACAGTGTGGCACTTGCCACAAAATTAACCCCAACGCACAATATTCAGCAGCGTTTGGACAAAATGACCCAACGGTGTTTGCGAGTAATTTCTCTCCCGTGACCAAAGGTACCTGTGTTGAATGCCACAATGGTCAGGTAGCTGGGCAAGATTGTCGCACTTGTCATGAATACCATGAAAATGCTGGTTTTAAGGCTATGATTGTTTTTGAAAAGAATAAAAAAAATGAATCTTTAGGTTCTAACTAGGCAGGTAGATATGAGGCTTTTTATTCTCACCCTCGTTTTAGGCGTCGCAATCGGCGGTTCAGCTCGCGGCTATGACACCAAAGATATGGAGAAGTATTATTCCGAAGACAGTTATCCCACTGCGGCGCAATGTGCGGGCTGTCATCAACAGATCTACAACGAATGGGCCTCATCTAACCACGCTTATGCCTCGATCTCGCCGATGTTCCACAAATTTGAGCAGGCGATCAATGATCTTTCAGCCGGGACTATTGGAACGTTCTGCGTCCGCTGCCATCAACAGGTGGGCACTCAACGCGGCGAGGAGCGAGAGCTGCCACTCTGGGACCGCAGTCAGGTTGCGAGAGAGGGGATAACCTGCGTGACCTGCCATCGTATCCAAGAGGAATTCACGAAAGTTAATGGAGAGAGAACTGTTGTTCCGGGTGATATCCATGCCCCAGTTGGCGGGACAATGAGAGACAGCGTTTTCGATAAGGTTCTCGAACGTAAAGATGAGCTGCGTTTGGCTACCAGTGATGGCGAGCGGGGGCAAAAAATCCATGCAGGCGTATATAAGTTTGAACAATTAGGTAAGTCTGAGTTTTGTGTTTCCTGCCATCAAGTTGCTGTTAACCTTGGGATCAAGCTAGAGGTTGTATGGGATCAATATCGTGATTCTCCAGCACATGCGAATGGCGTTACATGTCAGGATTGCCACATGGGCAAGGTGCCTGGTGTTGCAGCCGGCTATGAAACAGCCCCCTCGGCCATCGTAAATGGTGAGGAAATCAATCCTGGCCGGCGGCACTCGAACCATGCCTTTTACGGCCCCGGGTATCCGATAGCCCATCCCGGTATCTTCCCTCACAACGTAGATGCTGCGCGCTGGAGCATCCAAGAATGGTTGAAATTTAATTACAGAGCGGCTTGGGGCTCAGAAAAATTTGAGGAGTCAATTGAAGACCTCGTTGAGCCTTTTGATGAATTCAATACTGCCCTAGAACCGCTTGGTGGCCACCCTGTTACACTGGACTCCCTTGCTTCAATTGAAGCTGCGGCTGCTCGTGGAACAATGGCCTTTAGGCGCAAAACTTCCTTGAAACCACTTCAGGCGGCGATGGAGGCGGTCACCGAAGCAGTGTCAACTGAAGACCTGGGCGAGAAGATTGTGGCACTCAAAGAGACTTTGGGCGGGCTTGCTGAAGCGGTCGAAGCGTCCGAATCCGTGACAGCGCCAAAATCTTTCAAACTGCTGGTTGCGGCGACCGATAAAATGGCTGAAACCGCCGCCAAAAGGATAGTTGACGCGGAGGCAAACATCGAAAAGGTGACCGCCCTTCTGGCTGCATTTGAAGAAGTGAAATCTGAAGAAGAGCGTACAAAACTTCTCATAGATTTAAGAAAATTACTTCCGAACTTGAGGGGGAGCTTGCCCGGCGCAGATAATGAATATGTCGGTGCGGTTACCGCTCTGAAGGCGTCAATGGGGGTTAACTTCCCCGGAGTATGGAACGATCCTGGCGACCGCGAGGAAGCATGGGAGATCGTTCAGGTAAATAGAGAGGGGCTTGAGTATAAAAAGGAATTGCGTGAGCAGGTGATGGAGAACGGGACGAAAATCGACGGTCCATTCTTCACCTCCTCGCGCAAACAAGGGAAAGACTTAGCGTTTAATTATGTAATTACGAACTTAGATGACGGCCACAATTTCCCTTCCGGTTCTCTTGGTGCGCAGCCTGAAATTTGGTTCAACGTCGCGTTGATTGATCCGGATGGTAAAAATATCTGGGAATCGGGTCATGTGGACAGTAATGGCGACTTCGCCGACCTGCACTCACTTGATCTAGCGGCGGGCAAAATCGAACACGACGATCAGTTATTCAATCTGCAGACTAAGTTCCTGACGACAAATGTTAAAGGTACCGACCGTGAGATGTACCTTCCCGTTAACTTTGACATTGACCAGCAGCCTCTGCTCAGGCCGTCGAATGTTCCGTCGACCGTTCTGAATCACGCTCCATTCGTCCGGATGGAAGGGCGTTCAATCCCGCCATTAGGTAGCAAGACGCCTAAATATAAAGTGCCAGGTGAGCTGCTCAAAAAGCCCGGAAAGTATAAGCTAATGGCTCGCATGAGAAGTCGAGCTGAACCGATCTACTTCATGAGATTTGTTGGCGCCACTTCAGAAATGGAAGAGTCAATGAATGAGTGGATGCTCGATATTCACCCGTACACGGTGGAATTTGAAGTTAAATAAACCCAAAATAGCCAAATCGGCTTAAGGGGGCCGGGAATAATGGGTAACTTTCTGAGAAAAACCTGCCGCGGGTCGGCACTTTTCGCACTGTTTACTTGCGCTTTGGTATTGTCACCGTGGCATCTGAATGCCGCTGAATATGGCGGTCCTCGAAAAATGGATCCCGCGGCAAAAGAGGTCGAGACTGATAAGTCAAAATTTGGTTCAGATCCAACTTACGAAGACAAGCCTTACTCGGCTGAAGAGCAAATTAAAATTTACGGGGGCAAGCGTGCGGTGGAGGTTGTTCGGCCGCTAATTGAACTATTCAGGCCCCAATATTCCGAGGGGCCCTTTCGACAGGGCGAAAATCCGCTCGGCTCCAAAAATACGTCATCTCTCCAATTCTTGGCCTTTGGAGATTGGCGCACCGCGGTGGCATTCAACGATAACGGTGCGTTAGAGGTGGGACAGTTGGCTACAAGGTTAAACCTGGACCTCGACTTGAAGTTGACTGGTACTGAGAGGATCCACGCCTTCATCCGCCCGCTTGACAAGGGTGGTAATTTTACTCGGCATGAGTTTGCAGGGAATGATCGCGAAGGCGGAACGACCCTTGAGCTGGATGGAAACATCGACACGCTCTTTTTTGAGGGTGACATCGGAGCTATTTACTCAGGTTTCGTAGATGAACACGCGTCTTTCGACCTACCAGTGGCGCTCGGTCTAACGCCCTTTATCTTTCAAAATGGTGTTTGGGTAGAGGACGCATTTACCGGCGGCGCAATTACGCTCGCCGCGAAAACAAGCCCCGCCCTGAACATCTCGAATATGGACTTCACCTTTTTCGCTGGCTTCGATAAGGTAACTACGCCTGCAGCGAGAGACGCTCTCGGTGGCTTGAACGATGACAACAATTTAAATGTTTTCGGCATTGCTTCATTTTTTGATGCTAATGAAGGGTATTTTGAGGCTGGATTTGGAATTGTCGAGGGCGAAGACGAATTCGCGGACATTGATTACAAATCCATAACTGGAGCGTTTACCAGTCGTTATGGCGCTTGGCTCTCTAATAGCATTCGCTTTGTAGGAACTTTTGATCAGGACCGCGATAATGGATCTCAGCAGACCGCGGACGGACAAATCATCCTTCTTGAAAATTCTCTTATTACCTCTTTGCCCTCGACCCTTGTTCCATACGCGAACTTCTGGGTAGGCTTCGATCGCCCTCAACCCCTTGCTGATGATAGCGGCCTACTCAAAAACACCGGTATAAGTTTCGAAACAGATGGTCTTACGGGTTTTCCAAAGCTGGATGACACCGGCCATGATACTTTTGGTGGTGCAATCGGCGTCTCATATATCTTTGCTTTAAATCAACAATTGGTTGTCGAGGCTGCGGCATTGGAACCGATTGGCGATGATATCGAGGCGGGTCGCGCTGCTCAAGGCAGTCAATTTGGGCTGTCAGTAAGGTATCAGCGTCCTATCGCGCCAGGTTGGATTGTAAGAACCGACGCAATGATGGGTTTCTTGGAAAACGTAGATGACATTCGTGGTGTTCGTTTCGAAATACGCCGTAAATTCTAGGTGGCAGCCATTACATGACTGATGTAATTCAACTGATTTCGATCGCTATTCTGGCAATATGTTTCGCGTATTGTCTCTCAATTCTGGGGCAGAATTTTTCTGCAAACCGCCTCGCCGTTGCGCGGGAGGCTGCCGAGCTCGCTCACCTCAATGCGTTAACTGGTGAGTTGATTGAGCGCCAGAGGGTCAAAAAAGAGATTGACGAGGGCGCATGGAATGGATTTCGAAAGTTCAGGGTTTCCAAGAAACAAATAGAGGCGAAAGACCAATGCTCTTTTTACCTCACACCGCATGATGGCCGGCCAGTTCCGCCCTTCCAGCCAGGGCAGTTTTTGACTTTCAGGTTGGACATACCCGACCAGAGAAAACCAGTTATTCGCTGTTACAGCCTCTCTGACTGTCCCCGGCCAGATCATTACCGGGTGACCATTAAACGTGTGCCGCCCCCAAGAGATACAGAACACCCACCAGGGCTCTCGTCTAACTTTTTTCATGACTCGATAGAAGAGGGCCAAATACTGGATGTAAGGGCTCCCGGAGGGCACTTTTTTCTCGATACCTCCCGCTCGACACCGGTGGTGCTAATTGGCGGTGGGATCGGGCTGACGCCTGTTTTAAGCATGGTGAACCACATTGTCGAAACTGGATCTAAAAGAGAAACTTGGTTTTTCTATGGTGTTCAGAACGGCGAAGACCATGCAATGAAGGAACACCTCCAGAAAATAGACGAAGAACACGACAACATAAAAATATGTGTGGTTTACAGTCGCCCAAGAGAAGGAGAGGACGTTGAGGGGGTGGATTACAAGTATCAGGGTCGCGTAGGAGCGGACCTTTTCCGCGAGGTACTGCCGTCGAATAACTACGATTATTACTTCTGCGGCCCTCCGCCGATGATGAACTCCCTTTTCGAGGGGCTACGAGAGTGGGATGTTCCCGAGGAAAAAATACACTACGAGGCATTCGGGCCTGCAACGGTTTCCAAAAAGAAAGATGCTGACAAGGCAGGCGAGAAAGCGCCATCCGCTGTATCTGATGCGGCAGAAACCTTAGTCGTTAATTTTGCAAAGACCGGCAAAGAAATTGCTTGGGACCCCGATGTTGGGTCTCTTTTGGATTTGGCGGAGGACAATGACATCGCGATTGATTCCGGTTGCCGGGCAGGGAACTGTGGAACCTGTGAGACGGCCATAAAATCCGGTGACGTCGAATACTTATCGGAGCCGGGAGAAATGCCCGACGCTGGCAGTTGCCTAGCGTGTGTTGCAGTTCCTAAGGGGCCAATAACACTCGATGCGTAATTCAATTCTGATTGGCCAACAAAAGAAATCTACTGCGGCCAAATAACACTACAATAAGAAAGGTTAACCAATGTCGAAGGCTCATTCAGGTGCAAAAACTCAAAAATACCTTGAACGATACATGGAGGGAGTTACTAAAAGGAACCCCGGGCAACCAGAATTCGTTCAAGCTGTATATGAAGTAGCATCAACGATATTTCCTTACATTTCCGATAAGCCGCAGTACCACGAAAATCAGATCTTGGAACGGATGGCAGAACCCGAGCGTGTTATTTCTTTTCGTGTTCCATGGACCGATGACGAGGGAAACATCAGGACCAATCGCGGTTGGAGGGTGCAATTTAACTCAGCGATTGGCCCATATAAGGGGGGATTACGATTTCATCCCTCGGTTAATGAGTCCATCCTCAAGTTTCTGGGTTTTGAGCAAACTTTTAAAAACAGTCTCACAGGTCTTCCAATGGGCGGCGGTAAAGGTGGCGCCAATTTCAATCCCAAAGGAAAATCTGATAATGAGGTCATGCGTTTTTGCCAGTCCTTTATGACGGAACTTGTAAGGCATATTGGTCCCGACACAGACGTTCCGGCAGGAGACATCGGCGTCGGCGGGCGGGAAATTGGCTACATGTTTGGTCAATACAAAAGAATGACGAATAGCTTCGTGGGAGTTCTTACAGGTAAGGGTCTCGAATTCGGTGGATCCAAGATGCGAACAGAGGCTACAGGCTACGGTGCGATCTTTTTCCTCCGGAATATGTTGGATCAGCACAAAGATACAATTGAAGGAAAAAAGATCCTTATCTCTGGTTCCGGCAATGTCGCAACGCATGCTGCTGAGAAATGTCTGCAACTTGGTGCCTTGCCGCTGACACTCTCGGATTCTGGAGGGTTCGTTCACTGTGCAGATGGGTTCACACAGGAACAAGTAGACTGGATAAAGGATTTAAAGGGCGTTCGGCGCGGGAGGATATCCGAGGCGGCGGATGAATTTTCCAATGTAACCTTCCACGAGGGCCGTCCCTGGAGTGTCGAGGCAGACTGTGCAGTGCCGTCTGCTACTCAAAATGAAGTAAATGCCGAAGAGGCAGCCGCAATGATCAAAAATGGCGTCAAAGCGGTTGCCGAGGCAGCAAATATGCCCTGTGAACAGGGTGCTGTAGACGCATTTATGGATGCGCAGGTGCTCTTTGGGCCGGCGAAGGCGGTAAATGCAGGTGGCGTGGGCGTTTCCGGATTGGAAATGAGCCAAAATAGTGCGCGAATTTCGTGGGATGAGGAAGAATTGCGGCGTCTACTCGAAAATATGATGCGTGATATCCATGATTCCTGCGTGGAATTTGGTGGAACCTCTGATGGCCCGATTAATTATTTGGCGGGTTCAAATATTGCAGGTTTTGTGAAGGTTGCAGACGCCATGATGAGTTACGGTCACGTATAAGACCAAATGCACGGCGAGCACTCTCCTCATCATCTCAGTTTAAAGTAAAGATCGCTCGCCGAGTATTTCTCACCGCCCATGCAAATAAAGTAGGCTGGTAACATGGAAACCCTTAAAGTGATGTCTCCTTACGACGGGGACTGCATTGGCGAGCTGAATTTAGTTGGCGCGGCAGAGATAGAGACTATGCTCTCGACAGCTCACCGCCTGTTTTCTGATAGGTCATGTTGGCTAACAAAAAGCCACCGTTTGAGCATACTCCGAAAGGCTGCCGAACTAATTAGAGAACGTCGAGAGCCGTTGGCACTCCAAGCAGCGAGCGAGGGGGGAAAGCCGCTGGTTGACTCCCTTGTGGAAATCGATCGTGCTGCAGACGGGATAGAATGTTGCGTCGAAGAAATTCGTACCTCCGCAGGTAACGTCATCCCAATGCAGATAGATGCCAATTCTTCTTCGAAGGTGGCCTTTACACAATACGAGCCGATAGGTGTAGTGGCAGCGGTAAGTGCCTTCAACCACCCTTTTAATCTGATCGTCCACCAAGTGGCACCCGCGGTAGCGACTGGATGCCCAGTCTTAGTCAAACCGGCAGCCAGCACTCCACTGAGTTGTTACACCTTTATAGAGATCTTGAGGGAGGCGGGGTTACCTGAGGGTTGGGCTCAGATGGTGTTGCCGGAGAAAACCGAGCTCGCTACAGAAATGGTTTCCGACCCAAGAGTATCTTTCTTCAGTTTTATAGGCTCATCTCGCGTGGGTTGGATGTTAAAATCGAAATTAGCGCCGGGCACCAGGTGTGCGCTTGAACATGGCGGCGTTGCTCCCGTCATAATTACAGCGGACGCAAATCTCGATGATGTTGTGGAACGTGTCGCAAAAGGCGGGTTTTACCATGCTGGACAGGTCTGCGTTTCGGTCCAAAGGATTTTTTGCGATAGTCAAATCCTGGATGTTTTCTCACAAAAACTTGCAGAAGCTGCCGGCAGACTAAGGGTCGGAGATCCTACCAAATCAGATACTGACGTGGGCCCCTTAATTAGCGAAAAAGAATGTCAAAGGGTAGCTGACTGGGTACAGGAAGCCATTGATGGAGGTGCGAGCCTTCGCGCGGGAGGGAAAAAAATCTCGGGAACCTGCTACGAACCAACAGTTTTGGTCGGCGCAGACAAAAACGCAAAAATCTCGACTTCCGAGGTATTTGGGCCGGTTGTCAGTATTTATTCATACGATGACATTGATAATGCGATCGCGGAGGCAAATAGTTTGCCTGTGAGTTTTCAGGCGGCGGTTTTTACACAGAATTTAGATTTGGCGATGCACTGTTACCAAAATCTTGATGCAACCGCTGTAATGGTCAATGAACACACGGCCTTTCGCGTTGATTGGATGCCTTTTGCTGGAGCGAGAACTTCGGGGCACGGTGTCGGTGGTATTCCTCATACAATCCACGAGATGCAGACTGAAAAGATGATGGTCTGGAGATCCCAGTCCATCAATTAAGATATCGCAATTAAAAAACCGGGAGGGATAAAATGAAAGCGTCTGATTTATTCGTTAAATGCCTTGAAGAGGAAGGCGTCGAAAGAATTTTTGGTGTTCCGGGTGAAGAGAATGCCGATGTCATGATCTCCCTGAATGACTCAAAAATTGATTTTGTACTGTGTCGTCATGAGCAAGCTGCAGCTTTTGCGGCGGATGCTTATGGTCGTTTGACTGGAAAGGCGGGTGTCTGCCTCGCAACTCTGGGACCTGGGGCAACCAATTTGGTGACCGGACTTGCCGACGCAAATATGGACCGAGCGCCTGTTGTCGCGATCATTGGGCAGGGTTCGACTAAACGCCTTCACAAAGAAAGCCATCAAAATATGGACTCAGTCGCAATGATGCGACCGATTTCTAAGTGGTCTCAATCAATCCTATCCGCAGACAATATAACTGAGGTGGTCAGGAAAGCCTTTAAAGTGGCTGTTGCGGAAAAACCGGGTGTCACTGTCATAGAGCTGCCTGAGGATCTCGCCAAACTTGATGTTGGAGACACACCCCTCACTCCAGTTAAAGTTCGTCGACCTGCGGCAGACCACAAAGCTATTGCACAGGCTGTCGACTTGATCGGAAAAGCGTCTAATCCCATTATTCTTGCGGGCAACGGGGCTATAAGAAAACGAGCGGCAGCACAGTTATCGCGTCTGGCTCAAAAAACCGGCATTGGCGTTGTGAATACATTTATGGGTAAAGGTGCCGTATCAATGCATGATGAGCATTGCCTTTACACAATGGGTCTGGGTTCTGGCGACTACAATAATTTGGCATTCGATGATGCTGATCTTGTTATTTCCTGCGGATACGATCTTGTTGAATACTCGCCATCCGCGTGGAACAGGAAAAACCAGGAAACGAAGAAAATAATTCACATCGATTTTTGGGAAGCCGAAGTTGACAAGGATTATCAGCCTGATGTTGAGGTGGTAGGGGATTTAGCTGATGCACTCTGGCAATTAAATGAGGCATTAAACCAAAAGTTTGAGGGTAAATTACCTCTATTCGATGTTAAAAAACGTTCTGATCTTCGGGAAAAACTAACCCAAGATTTTGCTGCAGAAAAAGACGACACTTCTATCCCTGTTAAACCTCAAAAAATACTCTGGGACGTGAGGCAGGTCTTGGGAAACGAGGATATCCTGCTATCTGATGTCGGTGCACACAAGATGTGGATATCGCGGTATTTCCAGTGTGTAGAACCCAATACCTGTCTGATATCTAACGGTTTCTGCACCATGGGCTTCGCCATGCCGGGCTCCATTGGCGCGAAGATAGCCTTCCCCGAGCGGCGTGTTCTATCAATTTCGGGCGATGCTGGATTCATGATGAACGTGCAAGATCTCGAAACTGCAGTTCGGCGCAAATTAAACATTGTCGCAATGGTTTGGGAAGACGGTGAATACGGATTGATCAAATGGAAACAACAAAACGGTTTTGACGGTAAACATTCCGATTTGGCCTTTACTAATCCGGATTTTGAGGCACTGGCCAGCAGTTTTGGGATGTGGGGAAAAAAGGTAACCAGCACAGACCAAATTGTTCCACTCCTGGAAGAAGCATTCTCTCAGGAGGGGCCTGCTTTAATTTCAGTTCCGGTTGATTATAGCGAAAATATGAAACTGTCAGATCGTCTCGGACAGGTATCTGTCCCGATTTAAATGGATATGTGTCCTGGCTAAATGGAGGAGAATAACTCTGTATTCTTCCCTAAAAAGGTTACTCTCTAAGGCCTGCAGACCCCCCAAGCCGTAAATTGGGATGGTGACTTTGTTGAGCTTGTCTCGCGTAAGTTAAAGAGGCTAGCGTGACACTGTGTCACTCTGCTCAGCCGACGCATTTATCATAGTCTCATACAACCAGCGTTTGAGAGCCGTGCGGGTGTGGAATATCTATGAAGAAATTTCCTCTCTAGAATTACCTGGGATTTATACGCCTTCGGCGCTTCGTAAAATTCTTTTCGACACGGTGAGTTTTGATGACCCCTGAGATC
>CEUV01060274.1_pt1 | contig 20668 bp, 25 predicted proteins | sample 356401 | NCBI WGS metagenome assembly CEUV01 (sample SAMEA2622710, study PRJEB7988) | marine metagenome | isolation source: saline water (ENVO:00002010), including
AAACTTAAGGTTCAAGAGGAAATTGATGATGCTGTTTCAGAAATTTTAGGTATTGCGAAGGAAGATATGACAATTACTCAAGGCATTAAGGAATTGAAAGAATATTCCATTCCAGATTATGAATCTTTAGAGGTTTTTGAATTGAAAAATTTACTAAAGCAAAGAGGGCATGAAACTAAGGGAAGGAAAAAGGCATTAGTTGAAAGGCTAATTGAATTTGATATTAGTATGATTCCGTTGGATACTCCTATTGATAGGATTAATTATGGAGAGAATTATTCAGAAATGGTGGAGGCTCTCCTTAATGGTAGAAGAGAAGAAGAAGAGTGAACCTAGAAAGTCTTTGCCTCTTACAGAAGCATTGGTTTTTGACATTGTTGACTTTTTATTAGATAATCAAGGATACGGATATTCTAATGAAATTTCATATTATATTGTTGAAAATAAGCCAAGAAGATATACTTCAAGAGAAGTAGTAGGCATTCTTAGAAATAGACCTATGTTTAGACACGCTCAATCTTCTGAAAGAAAGGGTGGTATTAAATGGAGGCTTGATTTGTTGGCTTTAGAAAGATATATTGTTCAAAAGGGTTATCAGGCAAAGGCAGAAGATAGAAAGGTTTATGAAAAGGCTAGAAATTTGAAGTGGAAACAAATTAAAACTACTTTAGAGGTTTTAGAAAGTATGAATCCTGAAAACTTAGATGATTGTTATCAGTCATTGGCTGAAGTTTGGTCTTGAATACGAATCCTTTATATAACAAAACCTATTAGTTATAACTATGGAATTTTTTATTAGGAGATATGTAAAGGGACAAAAAAATTCAGGAACCTCTGATATTTACACTTCACAACACCCAGTAGATAGGGAAGAGTTTGAAGATATTTCAAATACCTTTGGTGCTGGTAAGTATTTACTTTGTGTGAGGGGCAAGGGAATAAGAGGTTTTAGAAAAATTGATGAATACTTTGTAGAAGAGAATCTTATTTTTGCATCTGATGATGTTATTGGTGTTAAGCAAGAAATTAAATTGGCTGAGATGTCTAGCAATGATTTGTTAGATGTTATGGGGTCTATGATTAAAAATGCACCTGCAGACGGATTGAATAATCCTAAGTTTATGTCTGATTTATCCAGATTTCATGCGGAATTGTCTTCTAGAAATTCTGATTATGAGGCTGAGAATTATGTCTCTGAATCTTTTAACGCTCCTGAAAATCAACCCCTAGTTAGTGCAGGTTTCCCAATTGGGACTACTGTAACTTCTTTTGCTTTGGGTGCATTTACAGGAGGTATTGTTGTATACTTGATGAATAAATCTACAATGGATGAACTAAAATCTCAAATTCAAACTTTAGAATCTTCCGTTCAGAAAGCAGAAGAAAGTATCAACTCCCTAAAAAAGAAGGCTGAAAGTATTGAAATGAGAGGTCCTCCTAGTATGGACCAGATGTTTTTGTCTTCATATAATAGGAGGAATGGTTTAAGTGGACTATAGAATGGAAATGCAAGAAGTAAAAGGTGCCATAGGTAGGATTAATGCATTGTTAAGTTTAGAAGAAGATATAACTATTGAAAGACAATTTAATAATTTTATATCAAACAAACTTCCAAATAATAAGCATGATACTACTGAGGCTTTGTTTAATGATTTTAAGATTTTTTTAGATGATTTAGATAAGGTTGAAACAGATGAAAAGAAATATAGTGAAATAGTTAAAAACGAGTTTTTAGATAAGATTATTTCATACAAAAGTAATGCTAGAGAAAAAGAATTAAGAAGGTTAACTATTGAATTATCTGATTTTATTATCTCGCTAGGTCATAATTTTGATAAGAATCATCCAAAGGATTATTTCGCTATTCAATTAAAAAATATTGCTAATCAAATATCTCCTAAAGAAAGTAAATCTTCAAAAGAATCTATGAATGATGCTTGGAAAAGAGAGATGTTTTTAGAACTTGTAAAAAGGTTTAAATAGGTTGAGGAGGTATTTTGAACTATGTCCAATGAATTTAGAGATGTAATAGAGCCTAGAAATTCTTATGTTGAAGATGAAGAGGCAAGACCTGTAAGACCTATTCCTAAAAGAAAGGTTCAAGATGCACCTAGTCTAGATATTAAATCTATGTTTGAAGATGGCGGGGCATTAGAAGAATTAGGCAAGAATATTAACCCTGAACTTAAGCAACAGGTTTTAGTTCCTTTATCTAATTTAATTGAAAAATACGGAATTGGAGATGAAATTACTAGTTCTCCTACGGCTCAAAATGCTGGAAATCTATTTACTCTATTAGTGGATGTTGCACCCGTAATTAAGGGGTTATCTGATTATGTTTCAGGAAAGAAAAACTCTTTGGCTGCAGAAGATAAGAAGTTTTTAGAAGAAATTATGAACTCTCAAACTGATGGTGATTTTTCGGAATTATTTATTGGTGAAGAAACTACTTCTGAACCAAAAGCAGAAATAGACCCTTTGTTTGATACTAGCAAAGGTCCTATAGATTGGGAAAGAATTATGGACCCTGAAGGAATTCACTTTAAGAAAAAGGAAGAAACAGTTCCAGATTTGAATTTTAAATCTAAAGAATCAAGTGAACTTAGAAGTAATTTCTTTTCGGGGGCTCCAAAGGTTTCAGCATTTAAGAGTCTTGAAGAATTGGCTGCAGAAGCAGGAATGAATATGGAACAAGTGAATGCAGAAGATAGCCACAATAAAAATGATTCAAATAGTTCTGCGTTTGAATATACTAGTGAAGAAAACATTGACTTAATTTCAGAAACTTTGAATGATGAAATTATGGATTCAATGTTGGATATAGAAGATGATGAAATTGTTTATTTGGATGATTCTGAATTAGATGAGTTAAAGGAACAAGGATTTGTTTTTGAAGAAGTAGATGACACCGAAGATGATAATTAATTGAGGTGTTGAGATGGGTAATCCAGTTTGGAAAGTTTTTGTAAATAAGCAAATGCCTATTTGGTTAGAATGGTTTGCAAATATACATCTAAAGTCATATTTAGAAATGTGTGAAAGATTTATTTTAGCATATCCATATTATGTTCCTAAAAAGGATTCTGAAATTGACGATAAAGGTCTATTTGAAAAATTGATGATTAACGAAGAGTTTATTGATTCATTATCTGATAAAGGAGTTTTTGTTTGGTATAATTCTGATTTTTATGATTTTATTGATGAGTTGACTCCTTATTGTGAAGAATTAGATGAAATAAATAAGATTAGAAGTTTCTTTATTAAGTATGATTGGTGGTTTAATAGACTTTATAAATATCTTAGAAACGAGTTACTAGATTATTATCATTCTCAAGGAAGAAGTTTTGTATTGTGAGAACTTTTAAATAGTCTTGTAGAATTAAATATAATTATGGATAGCGAATGGGGTGTTCAACAAGGTGCACTTAACCTAGAGGATTCTATGCCTGATTTTACAGGTAATTCCGAACAATACAATAAATATGAAAACATTGTTTTTGGAGATAATATTGGATTTCCATTAGAATTAATTTATCAAGTATTGTTTATTGGTGGTAAAAGAGGTTCTGGAAAATCTTATACCGCTGGTGTAATGATGGAAGAATTTAATAGATTAGGATTACAATTCGTTTGTTTTGATGCTTTAGATGCACACGGCTATATTGCAGAATTAAATGGTGTTGAAGCAATTAGCCCTACCAAATCAGAAACAATTAATATGAGGAAGTTGGTTGAAAAATTGATTAAAGGCAATTCATCTTTAATTGTTAATATGGAGGGTTTGCCTTTAGAAACTCAACAAAAATTAGTTGCTGATTATTGTGAAACCTTGTTAGAGATGGGCGCTGCAGATGACTCACCAAAAAGAGGATTAATGAATGTTTTTGAAGAATGTCAGGATTTCGTCCCTCAAATGGGAAGACCTGAATCCTTTTCGCCAATTGTTAGATTATGTAAATTAGGAAGGTCAAAGGGTTATGGAGTAACTCTTATTTCACAAAGACCAGCGGCTGTTTCAAAGGAAGCACTTTCTCAAGCATCAATTTATGCAGTTCACAACATTATTAACACAAAAGATTTAGGGGCTCTTAAAGAACAACTTTCTTTTGGAACAGATAAGAAAACAATTGATAAGATTCTATCAGGGATTACTTTTGCAGAGCCTGGAGATTTAGTTTGTTATGCTCCTGAGTATTTTAAAGATGAAGGATATGTTAAAATTGGAAGAGTAAATACTCCAAGAAGAAGCGAACACAAAGGTGCAAATATTCAAATTGTAACCAATACAGATATGAACTCTGAAACTTCTTTTACTTCATTTGGTGATGTTTCCAATGATTTTAATTTAGAAGATGATGATGTTGGAATTAAACATGATATGTTTGCATTTAAGATGGATGATGACGATGATGATGATTTAGAATCTGAAGCATTAGATTTTGAAATCCCCTCTAGCAAATATGAGTGGGTTCCTGATGATTCAGACTTGATAGATTTAAGTCCTGCCAAAACATCTGATAATAATTTAGGCAAAGGATTGATGGCTGCTTCATTAATTGCTAGTGGAATTTACCTAATGACTAGGTTTAGTGTTAAAAAGGATTGAAGTAGCAACCTTTAAATATCAAAACCCTCTACTTATAATTATGAAGACTCCAATGACTAGGACTATCGGAAACAATGTATTGCCTAACTTGCCATACGCACCAGAACTTCCTTCTTTTGCTCAAATGGATATTACTACTGAAACTCTTGCAGGACACAATGCAGGAATGCAATCCATTATGGAAACAGGTCCTAGACCTGCCCCTACTGTAATTAATATGCCAAAGATTACAGTTCCCGAACCTGAAACCAAGAGTTTGGCTGCTTGGGCGGCTGCTGCTTCTCCAGGACATTCAATTGATGGTGAAAATTACAATTCGGTAAGACCTACTCACACAATGGAAGTTTATGGCACAGGTCCAAGTTATGACTTGTCTCACATTCAAATGACTGGTGCTGAAATGCATCCTTCACCGTTTGTTCATTCTACTATTAGAGAAACTTTTGGTGGAAATCCAAGATTTGAAGCAGAACATTCTGCTTACAGACCTAAGAATCCTACAAGGTTTGCCCCTAAACTAAATATTAAGCCTACTAAGAGAAGCATTCCGATTAGAGAAAGGGTTATTACTCCAAAGGCTAACCTCCCTAATATGATGGATTTCTCAAAGATGGTTAAGAAGTCTGAATCAAATATGACTTTTGCTGCAAAGCCTGTAGCCCCTCCTGTTAGAGGTGCTGATTTGGGAGGTATGTTGAACTCAACTTCCCTACATGGTGGATTTGCAAACAGCAACGGAAGGACTGTTGGAAATTCAAGTATTTGATTTCAAAGTCTTTAAATAGTAAAACCAGTTACTTATAAACATGGTTGCTAATTTAGATTCTAAAACTCAATCCGAAGTTAATTTAGTTTGTGATTCAGGAGTTGAAAGTTATATTTCTGCAAAGCACAAAGAAAATATTAAGGCTAATTTTGAAAAGGGAATGTTAGGTTCTTTTGTTGGCTGTTCATTACTTTTTGTAGCCTCTCAATTTAACAAAGATATTAAATTAAGTTATTTAATCTTCCCTGCAAGTCTAGGAATTATTTCTAGTTCTTTGTCTTCAATCATAAATTACAATTCTAAGGATTCACAATACAGAGAAGATTTTGAAGAAGTTTGTAAAAATTCTCAAAAAGATAATAAATAGAAGTCTTTATATAGTCGTTTGAGTCAATATGAAGTATGTCAAGAACTTCAGGTAAAAAGACTTTTACAGATTCTAAAGGAAAGAGAAGGCATTCAACCAAGTGGCAACAATTAGTTTCCAAGCATGGTGTTCAGGGTGCAAAGAAACATTATTCTGGATATAAGCAAAGACCAGCACCTCCTACTACTACAGGTGGAGTTAGTTCTACTTCAAAGGGAACTAGAAGAGTTAAGGATAACAAAATCGGTGGCGGAGGAAGAAGCGTCCTATATTATAAAGGTGATAGAGTAGGAACTTGGGCTAAATCCAGAGGAACTAGTAATAAAGGTTCTGACAGAGGAAAGGGTTGGTATATGGAAAGAGGATACGGAACTCCAAGAAATCCAGTCCCAGATACTAAACTTTCAAGAAGGCTAGGAATTGCAGGTAAAACTGATTTAATGACTGGTCATCCTTCTGCTTTGTATGAAGATTGGGAACAAGCGTCTGCTAAGAAAGGAAAGGCGGTTGCTGAGGCAGAATCTTTTGAAGCACAAAAATACGGTAAGAGGCAAGCGTTTGATATGCCTGGCGGTAGAAGATTTGTTGCTAGAAACTCAAGTGGTCAATTTATTTCAAATGTAGATGCTGGAAGAAGCATTTCTGCTGATAAGAGAAAGCCAGCAAAGAGCAAAGTAAGAGGTGGTTTTGGACAAATGGGAGATATTAGAAGTGCAGAAAGCGTTGCTTCTAAAATTTCCTCTTGGGAAGATAAAAATCCAGGATATAAAATTCAAAAACCTAATCCAAACTCAACAGGTTATATGACTATGACTAAGAAGGGTCCAAGAAGAGTCAATGATACAAACATTGGCGGTCATGGAAGGTATGGTATTTATCACAAAGGTGACAGAGTCGGAACATGGACTCCAAGCAAGGGTGCTTCTACAAAAGGAGGCAACACAGGTCTTGCATGGTTTATGGAAAGAGGATTCGGCACTCCAAGAAAGCCTGTTCCAGATACTCCACTAACTAGAAGACTCGGAATTGCTAACAAAGGAAGACAATTAAGAGGTCCTAGAGGTCTATTTGGTAAGTTGACTTCAATGTTGGCTCCAGGTGCTGTTCCAGGTTTGAACTCTCAACAAGATTGGGAAACTAGATATAATCAAGGAAAACTTTCTGGAATGAGTATTATGGAAGCAGAATCTGTTCAAAAGAAGATTAACAGATGGGAAAGAAAGAATCCAGGATATAAAATTGTAAAGCCTAATCCAAACTCTACAGGATATTTAACTATGACTAAGAGTGGTCCAAGAAGAGTCAATGATACAAACATTGGCGGTCATGGAAGATACGCAATTACTCATGGTGGCGACAGAGTCGGAACATGGACTCCAAGTGGTGGCTCTAAAAAGAGTGGTGCAAACACAGGACTTAGTTGGTATATGGAAAGAGGATTCGGAACTCCAAGAAAGCCTGTTCCAGATACTCCACTTGCAAGAAGGCTCGGAATTGCTAACAAAGGAAGACAAATGAGAGATGCAAGAGGCAGATTTGGACCTATGACTTCTATCTTGGCTCCAGGTGCTATTGCAGGTCTTAACGAAAATCAAGATTGGGAACAAAATTACCACAACAGCAGAATGGGTGGACAACCTGTTATGGAAAATCAAATGTCTATGATGGAAGATGAAGAAGAAGAGCAAGAAAGCATTTTTGGAGATATGTTTGACAGAGATTACTCTGATATGGATATGGGTCCAGGCGGTGCTAGAATGTCAAGACCTCAAATGAACAGAATGTTTAAAAGGCAACTAAATGCTGATGAAGAACCTACTGAAGAAGAGATTGAAATGGAAAGAATGGCTGATAAGGCTAGAAGAAGGCATGGAAAATCTAGACAAGGAATTACTCAAAGAAAGGCTCTAAGGCAATATTTGCAAAGAAGGAAGTCTGCTGAAGAAGAAGAAGAGGATTACGATTATTGAACCTGACGAGGGAGGGGTTTGATGGCAGGTAAGAAGTATCCCGATTATTTCTATGAGAATGCACCTATTTGGGTGGAAAGGCTAGAGGCTGGCAAACTTGTTGCTAGACCTAGGATTATTAAACAGGGTAAGGCTTCTATAAAGGCTTATTGTGGTTCATGTAAGCATTTGACTGAAACAAAAAAGTTTATCGGTGAACCTTATTGCTCATTACATGATGCTGCAGTTAGAGGACATTGGAGTTGTCCTGAATGGAAATTTGGCGGCAAAGATGGACCGCAATATGTTAGCATTAAAGATGTTGGCGAAGATGCTTAAACTTAATAAACATAACATTTAAGTATCGGGACATCTAAATAAAAGGTATGGCTAGAGATTTGAACGCTAAATTTTATGTGGGTCATGTTGGTAAGGACTCTGATAAACTCTTAGGTAATGGCAATTTTAGAAAATACAATGATGCTGTTGCAAAGGCTGAGAAGGTTGCTGAAAAGGACGGCAATGCTAGAGTGGTTAGCCCTAGAGGTGTTGCTCTATGGACTCATGATGAAAAGGGACTATTCCAATCTGGCAAAATGAATAAGGAAGCAAAGAGATTTTACAGAGCAGAAGATGGTCATGTAGATATGAATTCTTATGCTTCTGAATATCTTGATGCGGAAGAAGAGTATTATTTGATTAATCACTTTCAAATTCTTGAAGGTGCTAAATTAGGATTTGGCGTAGGTCTAGGTTTAATGGCTTTATCAATTGTTAGTGGTTTTGCTTATACGCTTATTAGTAAGGAGTGAATTTAGAATGTGCAATACTTGTGGATGTAAAAACGCAGAAGAAACTAATATTCAATTAGCAGAGGCTTTTTGGGAATCTGATTCTTTTAAGGATTGGGCTGATGAAGAAGTTAGAGAGCATGGTGATGTTTCTTTTGGAGATTGGGCTGACCAAGAGTTTAGGGAAGCAAGTCACAAAGGTTCAGACCCTCTTTTGTTTGAAGATTGGGCAAGACATGAAGAATCTGAAATGGCTCATCAAGCAGAATCTTTTGAGGCTGACGGATGTGGTTGTGGAGATGAAATGGTAATGGAGGCAGAATCTTTTGAAGGTGAAACTGAAGTATTTTGTGCTAATTGTGGAGGGAGAAGAAGATATGATTCTGAAACCCCCACCGATGAAGAAATGGATTGGGAAAGAATGGCTGATAAGGCTAGGATGAGAGTTGATAAATCAAGAAAGGGAATTACTCAAAGAAAGGCTCTAAGGCAATACTTACAAAGAAGAAAGGACGCTGAGTTTGAACTGCATGATTGGTATGACCCTATGAGCGATTATGGTATGATGAATACTAATCCTGTTATCCAAGAGCAAAGAGATGAATTTGTTGAAGAAATGGATAATCAAAGAGATTCTTACAATAAGGCTAAGAAACAAGAAATGGCTATTGAAAGGAGAATGAGGAATATTAACAGGGCAGTTAGAAATGAAAGGGTTGATGCTACATCTCCTCTTTCAAGAAGAATGCCTATTACTGCTGGCGCTAAGAGTTCTGCAGGAGGTATGGTTCCAAACTATATTAAATATGGACTTGGTGCATTAGTAGTTTATGCAGGTTATAAGGTGGCCTCTAATAAATAGGAGGCTTAAAGATGGAAAAAAAATCTATGGACTTTCAACCTTGGGCTTGGGAATCAGAAAATTGGGGCGGAGACTCTGAAGGACCTTTGGCAAAAGCGTTAGAAAAGGCTAGAAATCAAAAGCCTAAACCTCTTAAATTGACTAAGTTGCCTCATAGAGACCAAAAATCATTAAAGGATTTTGAAGCAGAATCTTTTGATGCTGAATTATGGAAACCAAGTGATGCCGAGTTTTGGGAATATGATTTTATCAACCAACAAATAGAAACAGGTGACTTGGAAGATGAAATGAATCATAGAGTTGTCGGAAAAAATATCAACAGTAAGGATGGTGAATTAATTGTTGAATTACACAATGATTATCAAAGAGAGGGATTGATGAGTTGGGGTGATGAAAAACACCCCTTATTTAACAAGTTGGTTCATAGAGAATATGATGCGGAAACATTTGGAACCGAGGTTTTTGAAGCAAAACCAATGCAACCTCAATTTTATAAAACCAAATCTCAAAGATTAGCGACATTAAATAGGGCAATACCTGTTGGTGTGAAACATTTAAAGGAATATATACACAGATGGAATGGGAAAACATTTTTTGATATGGTTTCTTTTACGCCTGAAGATATTGAGGAGGGGTGGGAGAGGATTAAAAATCAATTAAGAAGTAAAGAAATCATATATTCAATTGAGGATTTACAAAGAGATTATAACAGAATAGGGAGGGCTGTTCAAGGCGCTGGTGCTGTATATGTAGATAGCCCTACTATGAAAGGTCCTAAAGGTGAATATGCGGATGATGTTAATGATGCATGGCAGTATTTACATGGTGACTTGGTTGAAATTGGAGAAAAAAGCGGATATTCTTATAAAGATTGGGGTGCGGAATCATTTGAGGCTCAGGCGACTCACATTGATTGGGAAACTGATGGGCAAGAAGTAGATTTGCCTAAAACGGTTGAAGTCCCCGATGATTTAGATGCAGATGAAATTGCTGATTATCTATCTGACGAGTATGGGTTTTTAGTTAATGCATTCCAAATCAAAGATGCTGAATCTTATGACGCTGAATTAGAGGATTACAGCCCTGAAGAATTAACTACTTCAAATGTAAATGTTGGAGATTTTATGGTTGATGCTGGAAAAGGAAGTTATGGTTCTGAAGAAGGATACATGGCAGACTGGGAAAATGCTCCTTATTCGTCTTGGGATGATGCTTGGTCCGATGATGTTAATTTTCCTAGGGTAGAAAAGCAAGAGAAACTTTGGCTCAAAAATCTTACTACAATTGGTGTATTAGCAGGTGCTATTTATATTGGTAGAAAGATTAAGGGTGTTTAAAAATGAGTAAAGGAGTAGATATTCTTAAACTAAAGAGTATTTGGAAATTAAGTTTTACTCTTTATTGTATAAATCCTAAAGATGGTAGAACTACTGAAGGTAAATTTGGTTATGTAAGAGATTATACTTCTCCTTCTGAGGAAAATTATATTCAGGCTCTAAATAGGGGTATGTATCATGCTGTAAAGACTGCTCAAGAAATGATAGAAAGGAACCCTGATTGGAGTATTGCTAGAATTTCATGGGCAGATAGAATTTATCCTTGCAATGATAAAGGAGGTATATTAATAAATGATGGAATTGATATTTCTATTGATGACTATACTCCGACTCCTGAAGATTTGAAAACAACTTATCAATCTGAAATTATTTTTGAATCAATGGATTGTTGCATTAATTGTGGTAGAAAGGAAGGACCTTATAGTGATGCTAAATTAGTTGCTTGTAAAGGTTGTCCAGAATTAGTTTGTCAATATTGTAATCTCCAAGAATTAGGTTGTAAATTATGTTATAAAGAAGATGATTTATCCTTTGAAGCAGACATGACTAAAGAAGGTAGAAATTATGTTTCTAGAAAAATTGCAACCATAATGAGAGATTGGAAGAAAACTGGTAAAATTGGAAACTCATCACCTAAAGATTCAAAGACTGCTCAAAGGCAAGCAATTGCCGTAGCATTTAGCATGGCTGCTAGAAAAGGTTTCAAAGGAACTAAAAAGGCAGAAGAAGATAACTTTTATTTTGATGAAATTGCTAAAAAACATGGCATCATGTCAAACAAACTTTTATTAGGCAGTTTAGCAGTAGTGTTAAGTATAGCGAGTATTGGTAATATGATGGTTAAAACTGCAGTTAATGCAAAAGAATTAAGAGTTGAGGAAAAAACTGAGTCTGGGTGTGGCTGTAGTGGTAAGAAAAAAGGAGGATATAATTAATGTGTAATACTTGTGGATGTAAAAATGCAGAATCTTTTGAGGCTGAGGGTGCTAGGACTTTAACAATCAAAGGTGTTAAATACATCGGAGATGAAATGAAAATTGAAATTGAAATGGAACAAGGGGGTAAAAAGGAAATTTATTTAGGGACTTTGCAAAAGAATACAAAATCTGGTTGTGTGAAGTGTGGCGATAAAGTTTTTGCTGAATGGGAAAGAAATGGCGATATTTTAGACTTATGTAGGGCTTGCTATCTTATGCACTTTTATGATGCTGAAGAGTTTGAAGCACCAAATGACTTAATTGAAATAGATGGAAAATCTCCTTTAAGGGCTGAGAAATACAGGGATATGATTTTATTCTATGTTAACGATTTGGCTGAAAGAAGATATTCACATGATAGAATGGGGAGACCTACTACTGAAAGGCAAGTATTGGGAGGTAGTGGAAAAAGTGTCATAGGTGTTATTAATCCTTTAGGAATTACAATGAATGATATTGATATTATTTTGAATTCAGGGGTTTCTGAAGATATGCAAAAACCTTGGGATGGAAAATATATTTTATTTGAAGAAGGAGGCACATTTACTACTGGGAAACCCGTGAATTACTTTGATTCTACAATTGAATATGGGGCGGAGTTTTACAGTTCTGAAGATTTTAATGCTGAATCCTTTGATGCAGAAATGGATTGTCCACCAGCAACACAAGATGTAGCGATTAATACTAAAAATAGAAATGCTACCATTAAGAATTTTAGTTATGGGCCTTTAAATGTAGATGAGCCTGGAGATTTCTGGGAAAAGATTGCTAAACAATGGGACACTACTGAAAAAGCCGCAAAGAAATCTAAGTGTGGAAATTGTGTTGCTTTTGACAGGTCTCCAAGAATGAAAGATTGTATGCCTGGGGAAACTTCCGATGGTGAAGGAGTATTAGGCTATTGTTGGATGCATCACTTTAAGTGTCATTCAGCAAGAACTTGTGATACTTGGGCTAAAGGAGGACCTATCACTACTGATAAAGTTTCAGCAGGTTGGCAAGAAAGAGCATTTGCAAAACCTAAAACCTCTAAGGTTGCTACTGAAGCAGGAAAGGCTACTGCTAAGGCTGCAGAAACAGACTATTTTGGAGATATTGAAGACCATTCAGATGTGTGGACTCCTGAGAGGGAAGTGATTGAACAAATTAAAAACAGTAGAAGGCTCATGGAAGAATTCCCTATGATTAGTTATGATTCTAGGTGGGACCCGACTAAGGTTAATGAGTGGAGTCCTGAAAGACAAACTATTGATGAGATTAGAGGAAACCCTATGTATGAAGAAGAGTTTTCATACTTAGGCAGACATCCTGGGTATTATGATAAGAATGGATTTTGGGTAGAAAAAATGATGCCTGAAATGTATGAAGATTATTCAGACCTTCAAGTTCCATTATTTGCACAAGTAGGATTGACTATTGCAGCAATTACAGGCGCTACATTTATCTTAAAAAAATTGAGTAAATAAACATAATCTTTATATATCGGTTTGAATGATAATAATGTATGGTTAGGTTAAAAGGCATTCATTATTTAGGTATTGCTGGATTAGTCGCTGCATTTATGTTTAAAGATAAAATTTCATTTTCAGCAGATTCAAATGGAATGAGTTTGATGGACACTATTAAATCTAGATTTACTCCTGCTGAATTAGAACAAATAAACAATGAAAAAGTAGGTGCTACTGTAGATATTATTCCTAACTCTTTAGTTTCCTCTTATCTAGGTCAAGAATTTTTAGGATTAGATAGAAGTGATAGAGTAGTTAATATGTCTTCATTTGGAACAGGGGTTGCAGATGTAAGAGTTGAACAAGTAAATCCTTATGATTATGAATTAAGTTCTGAAGATTTTAAAGCAGATACTGTAGGTCAAGAATCTACTTTTGGCATGAACTTTAACACTCTTAAATCTGTAAGACCTATTCCTATGGGTTCAAACATGGCAGGAGATGTTATGACTAATGAAAGAAGCCATACTGATTTGCTTAAGCCTTCTGACAATGCAGGATATACTGATGGACAAGTTACTAAAACTCTAGCAAGTTGGAGAATGGACCATCATATTCAAAGAGAAGGAAATGATGTTGCCTTTGCAATTCCTATGAATGGTTCTACAAGAAAGCAACTTAGGAGAGTTTAAATAGTTAAAAGGAGTTTGATTAGATATGGCAAGAGAGAGTTATAACGCTGCATATATTGGAAGCGAAGATTATTGGGGTTTTGATAATGAAACCTTTAACGATGAAACTAACTTCTATGGTGATGTATGGGTTGTAGATTCAAGTGGTGCAAGTTCAGATGCAGTAGATGACCAAAATCTAAATCCTTGTGCACTTTATTATGAAGTCGGGAAGACTGATGACCACCTTTTTACTCCTACTGAAATTATTTATGATAATGATGCTGGAGTTCTCTTGATTATTGGAGAGCAAGGAAGGATTGGAGAACCAGAAGTTACTGCTGAACAAAGAAGGTTTTACTCAATTGGACAAAAGGCTAGAAGATACAAGCACATGACGGATGGCAAAGAATCAAGAGAAGCAGGTAGATTTGCAGTAAGCACAATTGTTGTTTCAAATGACCCTCAAAAGAAAGAAATTGTTGAATATCTAGAAAAGATTGAGGATGAACTTTCTGCTAGTAGTGCTGAAAACTGGTCTGCAGAAGGAGATTCTCAAGATTACATGGAAGAGTGGAATGCAGATAACATTGATAGAATCAACCCTGTTTATGTAGAAGGTGCTGAAGATGTTCACGGTGCTGAAGGAGTTTATGAAGCACAGGGAATGGGACCTGTTGTTGGAAATGTAATTCCAGAACCACATTTTATTAATAATCAAGAATTAATGGAAGAAAGCAGAAAAAATAGAGACGCTAAAGATGCTGAATCTTTTGATATTCAATCTGCATTTATTCACGGTGCTGAAGGAAATGAATCTTGGGCTGTTGAAGTTCATGACTCTGAAGGAGGAGTATTCTTGGCTGAATTGGATACTGGATTAATCCTACATAATAATTCTTCATTCTCTGCAGAGGACGACACCCCTCTAAGTGCAGAAGAAATGAATGCAATCTTATCTATTGCTGCAGAATCAAAAGCGACTCCTGTATATTCTTTTGATGCAGAATATAGCCCTATGGATTACAGTCCCGAGTCTCACGACCCAACATCCGTCAACCCTGTTACTGAACCTCACGAAGCAGAGGATGTGGTAGAGTTTATTCAAGAAGTATCCCCCTTCCAACTTAGTGGTTGGGTTGCTTCGGCAGTAGTAGTTGGTTCTGCTTTGGCTTTTGGAAGAATGCTAAAGTAATAGAAGCAGTTATATAGGTAGTGTATCTATTTTGTTAGTATGAGTAGTAATTATACAATTGCACATCAATTAGTAATTGAAGGAAGGGCTGACGTTTTTGATTTTAGAAATTATGATTCTTATCATAAGTTAGTTTATTATCCTGAATGGTTTTCTCAAGAGTATTCTAGTTTTGTTCAGCAATTAGTTGATATGTCTAAAAAGAGTAAGCCATTAAAGTGTTCTGATACTTTTAAGATTCAAGCAGGTTATCCTCATGAAGTAGATAGTGCCCAAAAGAAGAGGCTTTTAGATAATGGAGTCAAAAGAGATTATCTTTCTGCTAAAAGAAAGGCTTTAATTCCTAAGTTGGATATTCATAAGTTTATTAAATTAGATTCACTTTCTGAGAATCCTATTGTTTTCACTACTCCAAAGGATTCAAATTATATTAGAGATATTACTATTGTTGATTATGAATCTCACAAATCATTGGCTTTTGTTTATATTATTAATAGAAAGGCTCAAGTTATTTGTTCATGGTCTGAGCCAAAGATTAAGGGTAAATATAAATTAGAACTTCCAAAAAATATACTTAAGAAACATACTTATAAAATGGAATAAATATCCAAACATTTAAGTATCGGCAAGAGTAAAAGTAAGGTATGGATGAAGTTAAGGCTATTGATAATACCGATTCAAAGTTATCTGCTGAATCTGCCCCTGAAGAAAGAGGTGTTAGCCTTGCTGAACAAAATGCGGCTGAAGAGGCAAGGAAGGAAGAAAACAGACTTAAGAGAATTCAAAGAGAAGATAAAAAGTTTGCTGAGGCTTATTCTACATTTAAGTCGGAACAAGATTCCATTATTAAAAAGGCGGAACAAAGCATACCTAAGAGTTGTCCTAGTTGTAATATTGTAATTCATGATGCAGAAGATAAGTCTTCTATGAGGAAACATAATTCGTGCTTTACTTGCCATTCTCAAACTGAAAAACATAAAACCACAGTAATGTTGGCAGAAGTAGAATCTAAGAAATTAGAAACTTATGGTAATATGGAATTGTCTGATTATGAAAATTGGTTGTTTGGAGATGAAATGGGTCATAGGTCTTTGGCTGTTTTGATGTCTAAATTGAAAACCGCAGGATACAATAATTACAAACCTTGGCAAGTTTCTCTTGCTGCAGCCTCATATAGTAAATCCAATTATAATAAAACAGATTTAGTTCAAACTAGACACGCATTAGAGAGAACTCCTATTGCTAGAATTATTGAAAATATCCCTGCAGATATGGGTGGTGTAAAGGATTTAGTTGCTACTGTAAAGAGGGCTGAAGCAGAATATGAAATGAAACAGCCTAAAAAGGCTAACAATAAGATAATTTATGCTGTAGCAGGAATTGGTGCAGTATCTGCTATTATACCTCTTTTATTAAATAAAAGGGGTTGATTATATGGGTTATATTGATATTCCAGATACTGATTATATTTACATTCCTCAAGTATTAGATACAAGTGTCCAAGATGCTGGAAAATGGATGTCTATGTTTGAATATGAACACATTATAAAAATGATATATGATGGTGATATGGACGGTGCTGGAAATATCAAAAATTACATTCAAAAGGAATTTAGACAACCTATTGCTTTGTTTTTCACAACTAATGTTGATAAGTTTGAAGACCAAAACGGGTGGAAACATTTAATGGTTTTAGAAGCCATGATGAAAGAAGATGGATTATATGTTGAAGAGTTTTACAGAGTTGGATTTTTGACTAAAGATTTGCCTAGAGGTAAAGAATTCAAAACTATTGGCGAGGCTATGAAACAATTTGATGCTAAATATTATTATGGTTTGAAAGATGCTAAGTATATTAAAACTGGTTGGTTAGGTTATGTTAAAAATTATAAAGGGCTTATAGAAAGGCTTGACCAATGGTGGGTTACTTTTGGAGGTGGGATTTAATGGTTTCAATAAATGATTTGATTCCTATTAATTACCCGTCTATTTGGGCAAATATAGCGACAGATGCTGATGGGCAACCTGGAAAATGGGCTGATGATACAGAATATTTTCAATTGTGGGACGATGGTTGGAAATATCAATGGATGATGCAATATAAGTATGATAAGGATTTGTATATAGTTTGGTCTCTCAAACCTAAGTCTAGTAGTAAATACATCCATATTTATGCTGAAGTAGGAGTAATAGAAGAAGATGTAAATATTACTCAAATGAAAATTATGGGAAAGAGTGATAAAATGCCTGTGTGGGATGAATACGGATATCCTCAAAATGGGATAGCGCATAGAATATCTAATCACAGGTGGATGTATAATACTCAATATGGTGATAGATATTACTTAGGTAAAAAAACAGATATGGATGATGTGAAGTGGGATGTTTTATACATTGGTATTTGGGATTGTTGGGAAAGTATGGATAATATAGAACAGATTTGAGGTTTAGTTATGAAAAAAATATTTACTAATGAATTAGATATTGATGGAAAGCCAATTCCTAAAAGGGCGATAAATAAAAAGCAAGCACCTTCTATATTTATAAAACATTTAAGCGAATGGATGACTTTAAGATATTGGTTTGATGTAAATAGAGAGTTTGAAGACTTTACATTATCTGATAAAGAGTATTGGGTCTTTTTTAGCAATGTAGGTTTAAAAAATCATGGTATTGATGAAGAACTAGAAGATTTATATCTAGTCAGAGTTTATGCTATGGGTTCTGAAGTTTATGTAGAAGATTATTATTACATTGATAGTTTGAAATATGATAGGTGGAGTATGCTTAAAGTTATGGATAAGATTAAGAGTTTGAGCCCCTATAATCCAGAATATAGTAAAATTGATTTAAATGAAACTTATTTTCTGCACGATATTAAAACCTTTGGAGACCTTGCAACAGGAATATTAAATATAGTTGATAGATTAGGACCTTATGAACCTCTTGGAATGTATGACCTTCATTATTAAGTAATCTTTAAATATCAAAAACATTTATTTATAAGTATGAATCTAGACCTAGCAATTCAAAACAGCCTAAAAGGTGGAGTTATGAAGAATGCAATGCACAGCGTAGTTTCAAATTATGGAAGAACTTATGAATTACACACAGTTACTTCAAAGAATGCTGAAGTGGGACTTCCTACTCAACAAACATCAAGTATTTTGTCAAAGCCTGTTGCAAAAATCACTCCTTTATCTTACAGTTCAGAAAGTGTAGATAGAATGGGTGCTGAAGGTCATGGCAAAATTAGAAATGGGATGAACATTCTAAGTGCTGGTCAACCTAAAACAGGATTTGAAGCAGAACTAGTTAAGAATGCTTCTCACCTAGGAGATTCCGCTTGGAGTCCAGCCCCTATTGCTAATTCTGGTTTTGATGTATTAGGTAATAGAAACTCAAATCCTTTTGGAAATACAATTGGAAATGTAAGTCATAGTCCTAGCGTAAATATTAATGGCGTTAAACTTAGTAAAACTAGGAGGTTTTAGGTAGAAGTCTTTATATAGTCGTATAGGATAATATTGGAATATAAGAACCAAGAAGGTGAAAAAAAATGGAAGTATTAGAACAAGCACAAGAATTCCCACAAATTGCAGTTGGGGCAGCACAAATGGAAACACTATATGGAAGCATTGCAGGTATTGTAGTCGGTGCTTCTCTCGGTGGATTTGTCGCCTCTAGAATTTCATTCGCTGGCAGAATTGGAAATGTTGCTGCTTCCTCCATTCAATTCCTAATTGGTGCTGGTCTTTACGGATACGGTCTTATGGGTAGAGTCCAAAGACCTATGCTAAGAAGCGCAACTCAAATTTCTGGTGTAGTTATTGCAGGTATGGGTCTTGGAAGACTTCTTGCTGAAGCAGGACTACCAACCTTTGGACTAGGTGCTGAAGAATCTGATGCTAGCCTAGTTGGTCAAGGTGATGATGGAAGAGTTATTGGACACGCTGCTGAAGGTCAAGATTACATGGAAGAGTGGAATGCAGATTATGATTACGCACCTTCTGAATCTGCAAGCGGTGATGACCCAACTATTGATGAACAAGGTCCTGTTTGGACTAACACTTCTCTATCTGGCGTTGAAGACCCATTTAAGACTCATGTAGATTCTGGAATGATTGTTCCAGGAAGCGTTGACCAATGGATGGGAAGCGCAGAACAATACTCCTCACTCCCTGGCGCAGTTTTGGGCAACCATGTGCAAGGCTCTATCGGCAACGGGAGTGTAATTGGACAATAAGGTGATAATATGATTGACAGAATGTGTAGTTGGACAGAAACAAAGAACGGCCAGATTGCTCTAGCGGGTGTAATGACTCTTATTGGTATTCACCAATTTGATTTCCACTCCGATATCCCAGTAATTGGGTTCTTTAGTAAGAGTAAATTTGGTTCCATGCCTCTACCTGTAATTGGAGTAACTCCTCTACAGGCTCTTGGTGCAGTAGCAACAGTCGGTGGCGCTTGCCTCCTAACTGCTTGCTGCCTTCCAAGTGGTATGGCTATGGATATGAATGAAGCAGAATGGTGGTGATGATAAAAATGAATACAAGAAGTGTAGTTATTGGTGTCGCTCTCCTTGGCGTTGGCCTTGTAACCGCTGGATTTGCTGGAGTGGTAGGTTCGTGGGTTAACACAGAACTTATCAGTCTTGGTGGTTTCTCCGTGACACCACTAAGTCTAAGTGGTGTAATGGTTGCCGCACTAGGCGCTACCATGCTACTTCCAGGAGACCCACTAGGTTTCGGCTACCTACCCGTTGGCGGTAGTGCGCTCATGGATAGTGAATACTACTACTGAAATTAAAAGGTAGGTTAGTAAGTTTCAATTCTCAAAACCCTTGAGGGGGCTTTGAGTTCCTTTCCCTCTTCCCAATCGGGCGGAGGGATTTTTTTATTTTTTTATTTTTCAATAAATAACAACCTAAAATCACCAAAATAGGCTCTTTTTATATACTCTTTACTTTTATTTATAATTAATTAAATTTTTATCGCAACCTTTAAGTAGTTCAAAACATATAATATATATTGTGCAAGGGTTTAAAAGCCTTATCGTGAAAGTAGATTAAAAAAACAAAAGAAAACAATAATATGGAATGGTGAAAAATAAATGGCAATGAGAAGTCAAGTCTATGAATGGTTAAACCACAGTAGTGCAAAGGTTTCTGCTGGCGTTACTTCAACGACCAGAAGAACTAGCGGTGGAACACATCCGCAAGAACTTACTGCACTCAAAGATTATGATATTTTCATCGGAGGCGTAGGTAATAACATTACTAAGCCAGCGGAAACGACTGCAACGCAGTTCGTAGTTATTGAAGACCTTGCTGTATCTCCGCATTGCGGAATGCATGTTCAGGTTAGAATCAATACTACTGATTATTTCCAAAACCCCGATGTCACAGACCAAGCAGGCATTCCAGGACAAGCATCTCCTTACCCAAGGGGTGCTCCGAACAAAGTAGCAGCAGCAGGGACAACAGGAACGGCTTACGGTAGCGACGATTATACGGCACTACTACCTTCGTTCACGCTATATCCTGATGTCTACGTTCTTCCTGGACAAACCTGGTCTGTTATCGTAAATTCTTCCGAAGGTGTATCGCAAGGTGCATCAGACACAGCAAACGCTACGGCAGTTGCTTGTTTCGTGAAGTATACCCTTTATGATGGCCCTGACGCACTTATCGCAAA
>CEUV01046197.1_pt1 | contig 20564 bp, 21 predicted proteins | sample 356401 | NCBI WGS metagenome assembly CEUV01 (sample SAMEA2622710, study PRJEB7988) | marine metagenome | isolation source: saline water (ENVO:00002010), including
CTTCGAAGAGGCTAGATATTCTGACCACAATATTGGTGTAGAGCACAGAGATCGTGCGATCGCAACATTAGGAAGCATCACTCAAAGTCTTACTATGGCATTGGGAGAAACCGGATTGGTTTCAAGAACTGAAGAACATAATGCGGCTTTGTACGATCAACTCACAAAAGCGGGAGAATTCAAAACCGCAGATGGCACTGTTATCCAAGCTGGTTTAGATGAAAATGCTGAAGATTCAGGATTCAAAATCTGATTATAACTCTCCAAAGGTTTGATGTCCTGTCATGCCTTGGATGGCCTATGGAAGACTGGAAATCTCTTATTGACCAAGCCATGCAGCAAGAACATACGGATGATTTGATTGCCGCCTACACCACCTATGGTGGTGCGGTCCGCAGCGCACTTTCCAATGCCCAATTATTGCTTGGTGACTTGGAAGCAGCTCAGATCATGGAATCTATTTACGGAGCATTGGTCGCTTATTCGCAACAAGTAATGATTCGAATGAGAGCCGAAGACCCTGAAATAGGCGGAGTCGATCATGCTTTTCGTGCAGGACAAGCATATGGCGTCAGTTGTGTTTTGAATCATCTTATCGACCAACTTACCGATGTTGCATCTTTAACAAACCTGCAATCATTGGATGATTTTTCAGACACGCTTCATGATGAAATTCTGATTCAAGCGAGAGCTGCAGGACTGACAGTAGAATTACTGGATGCCAAAGGCGATATGTTAGACGAATAAGTCCCACCAATTCAAAATTTTCGCGTCGGTGCATTGATAACACAAGGGCAAGTCGCCGGGATGCTTAGAGCATCGAGGGAGTTATATGAGCAGACCGGATAAGAAGACAAACCAACACCTCGTCGATTTGATTGGCGATTTGAAGGCACAGTCGAGAGATACGGGCGCTGCTGTATGGCGAGATGTGGCATTACGACTCTCAAAGAGTCGCAAGAACTGGGCTCAGCCCAATTTAAGCCGTTTGACAAGACATGCCCCAGAAGGAGGAATTGTTCTTGTTCCTGGTAAATTATTGGGAAGCGGCGAAGTTCATGCCAGCCACAAGGTCGCCGCTTACAGTTTCAGCGCCTCAGCAAAAGATAAGATTGTAGCTGCAGGGGGAGAAACCCTTAGTTTACATGAATTGATGAAAGACAACCCATCAGGTAAGGAGGTGTTTATCCTTGGCTGATACTACATACGTCTTTGATGCAGATGGACTCATTTTGGGCAGACTTGCAAGTAAAGTTGCGGACTTGCTTCTAAAGTCGGCGAGAGCAGGTAACGAGGACAAAGTTGTAATCATCAATGCAGAAAAAGCAGTTGTATCTGGACATCCAGACAGTGTTTTTGGTGAATATCAAAAGAAATACGAACTTAATCATGCAAGGAAAGGGCCATTTTTCCCCCGTATGCCTGACATGATCTTGAAGCGAGCCGTTCGTGGTATGCTACCGTATCAGAAGAAAAGTAGTGGCAGAAGAGCCCTGCGTTCACTTCGTGTTGAAATTGGGTGCCCATCTCACCTCTCTGGAGATTTACCGGAAGGACATGAGCATGGAGATGCATCTTCAATTCGAAGAAATCTTCCACAGCGGCACGTTTTGTTAGGCGAAATAAGTGCAAATTTAGGAGCGCCAGCACATCGGTGGAATGGAGGTGAATCCTGATGGCGAAAAAGAAAAACAAGGTCGTAAATACATCTGGAAAGCGAAAGACTGCTATTGCACGAGCAACCGTCAAGGCAGGCAAAGGTCGCGTTAGAGTAAACAGTGAACCAATTCAAATCCTTCAACCAGAATTGTCACGACGAAAAGCAATGGAACCGTTGGTAATCGCCGAGGCAATGAACCGTTTGGCAAAAGTTGACATCAATATAGCCACTCACGGTGGTGGAATTATGGGTCAATCAGACGCTATTCGCACAGCGATTGCACGAGGATTAGTTCACTATAATGGAGGAGCAGAAGGTCTTGATGAAGATCTTCGTGATGAGTACCTTCGTTTTGATAGAAGTTTACTTGTAAACGATCCACGTCGAAAGGAACCAAAGCACCAACTTGGTCGTGGTGCTCGAAAGAAAAAGCAAAAATCTTACAGGTGATATCATGATTATACCAATACGTTGTTTTAGTTGCGGGGCGCTTATTGCCCACAAGTGGGATGAGTTTAATGACAAGGTTTCAGCAGGTATTGAGGTCGGCCAAGCATTGGATGAAGTTGGCTTGGACAGATACTGCTGCCGAAGAATGTACTTGGGTCATGTTGAATTGATTCATGAAGTGGCTCCATTTAGTACATACCGGAAAAAATCATAGTACACATTCAGGGGCCCGTGGGTTAGCTTGGCCTATACTTGGCGGCTGGGGGCCGTCAGACCCCAGTTCAAATCTGGGCGGGCCCACTTCTTCAAGTCAAATCGATAACCTGATTACAGAAATAGAATCAATGTCTACACTCAAAAAAGGTCATGTTTGAAAAATTTAGATTTCACATCGATTTTTTTTGTCTTAAAGAGGTTATCTTGATGTGTGGGAGTGAATACCAAGAGATATGCGAGCGTATATCGCGCTGTTCTTGGCTCAAATTATGTTGATTACTTTACTTTCTCCATTTGTATCAGCAGATGATGTCGAAACCTCTGGTGACGTATCCTGGAATGGGACGATTGTCTTGGATGGCAACTATACCGTTTCGTCAGGGGATACCTTGACCATATCTCCCGGTACAATGATTGATGCAAAAGAATTCTACATCTACGTTAATGGTACATTGATCGGCGATAATGCTACTATTTTTTCCAGCACACCCTCCAAAATTGGCGATGTTTCTAATGCCTACAGTCCCGGAGTTTGGGATGGGCTGTTTATTGGTAATAGCGGTCATGCAATTCTTGATAACATGACCATCTCAAATGCAAGTACTTGTCTTTCAGTTTACGGAGATTTAGATGCCAAAAACCTGGAGTTATCCAATTGTTTGCTCGGATTGGACCTTCATGGAGACGCTTCGGTTTCTATGTTCACTGCCAATCATACAGGCGCTTTTGGTATCCGAAATACTGGAAACTTGTCAATCAACAATAGTGTATTTACTCAAACCACAGTAGGAATACATTCCACTGGTAACTTGCAAGCAGATACACTTTCTTTCACAAATGTTGGTGTTGGTATTGATGCAGAAAATGGTGTTTCCGAAGTCGAGAATATCCAAGTAGAAAATGTGTCCACTTCATACAAAGTAAGTTCTGGAGTAACTGGGCAATTAATCGGCCTTTCTGGGCAAACAATTCTTGGAATTGATGCCCGAGATAGCCAGGGGCATGTATTCCAAGACATTTCCCTCACGGGGGAGCGACTTATCCATGCAGACGGTGCTCATGATTTGTATGTTCAAAATGTACAATTCACCGGATTAGAGAGTGCAATGAATGTGGTTGATGTTTCTGCATCTGGCTTAGTTTGGTTTGATGAAACAGTGATACAAAATGTCACAAAGGCCTATTCAATTTCAGGAACAGCCGAATATCAATTACAAAATCAAAATATTTCGGCAGATCAATTCGGCCTATCAGCAAGTGGAGAGATACATCTTGAACTTAGAAATGCATACATTTCTGCAAATGACACGGGCATCCAACTATCTGAAATTTCATCTACGATTGATAATCTGACCATCGAATTGAGCGCTTCTGGATATAGGGGAATTCACATTTTAGATGGTTTGCACAATTTATCTGATATTGATGTAAGTAAACCGATTTCTTCAAACCCTGGGACCACTGCTGGAATTTTTGCTTGGCTTTCTTCTGTGCAAATAGATGAAATGGAAATTTCAGGTTTTGATTATGGGGTTGATCTCTTGAACAGCCAAGTTGAATCTGCTGATTTAGATATTCGCTATTCAACACATTCAGCAATTCATTGCGTGAGCGATACTTTGGAGGGTGCAAGGCTCAAGATTACGAATTCACTTTTTACTCAGGGGACGCCCACAGGAATTGATGCTCAGAGATGTTCGATAGGGATTGAAAATTGGCATGCAGAATACCATCAGACTGGCATAGAAATGGATAGCTCAAATATAATCGTAAGATATTGGACTTCACAAGTCATCTCAGACTCGATGGCGACAGGCAATGGTGCGCTATATCATGATGGAAATCTGTTTATTGACTCTGAAGGTATTGGATCTGTAAGATTGTATGATAAAGCCATCACTTTGACTGATTTATCAGATAACCCCTTGCCGGCAATGGTATCTTTCTATGGAGGGCTGCTAACTTACACTGCACAATCCGATGGGCAACTAATCGTCCCGTATACATCAACAACATTTACAGTCATTGTGATTGAATATGACGGTGTTGGTACGAGCGAATATTTGACCCTTGATAACCAACCGCAAAACTTTGAGGTACCATTGATACCAGAAGGAGATTGGGTTATTGATTCAGGGCACATCAAATTAACCGCACGTCCTGATGGTTCATCTCATGTAGCTACAGGAAACATCACGGTAGAATCTGATGCGATTTTCCAATTGGTGGATACAAGTCTGATGATGCCAGCAGAATCCAATCTTTCAATTTCGGGTTGGTTCTTAACGGAACAAAGCACAGTTAAAGGTGCAAATTTGTACTACTCAGGGATTGCTCTTGACTCCCAGGGGCTCCACGTTGAGGAAGATGCAAAATTCATGTGTACAGATTGGAATACCTTCTTCAACATTGATGTGGCAGGAGAGATGCATTTTGAAGGAGATTGTACATTCCAAATGTATAATTTTAGCAACACTGGGTCAATATTAACAAGCTCAGATGCTAGGTTTGAGGGGTATGATTCGTTTACAGTCACGGTTCTTGACAAGGGGTTGGCCTCAGAAGGCCAACAAATCGGATTCACGGATGAAGACGGAATAACCACCTATGAAACAACCAATGAATATGGTTTAGCAGGGCAAGCAAGAAGCTCTGTCGTAATTGATTCGAATGGAACAACATATGGCGGAAGTACTTTGGTTACCTTAGAAGATGAGCAAGGAGGCATTATCGATGGTATTTCTTGGCATGAAAATGAAACAATGCATCACACATTTATGTTTTCAACACTTCAAAGCGGAGAAAGTGATCAATCTGTTGTGTTAGAAGAAATATGGAGCCCTTATCGCTTAAGTGAGGATTTAGTCATCAAGGCTGAACATTCGCTGATCATCAAAGATGGAGCCGAATTAAGGGTGAGTGATGGTGTATCGATTACCATTTACGGTATTGCAGATATTGGAAACGCAGTCATCTCTTCAACTGGAAGTGGTTCTCGATGGGCAGGATTCAATCTCGGTCATCAATTGACAACCTTTGCTACATTGCAAGATACAAGAATCACCGAAGCATCAACAGCCCTTCGTCTGAGTGGACCAGTTCAAGCCCAATTGTATAATGTTGAAATCCTCAATGGAGGGGCATCCAATGCACTTATTGAAATGGACTCATCCTCTTCAGGTACCTTCGAAATGACAGACTCCATTCTTTCAAATGCTGGAGGTGGCTGTATTATCAGTTACACTGATTTAGAAATTTCCTTAGAAAATGTAGCACTTTACTCATGTGGGGACAGAGTCATGAGGGCTCAGTCGTCTCATGTGGAACTTGACGGAGTCACACTCGATGACCAATCTGACATCGGGTTAGAATTGTTTGAAGCAACCGGACACGTGCTAAATCTTGATGCGCAAACTTTTGCTGGAGATGGCGCAGTGATTAGTTTAGATTCTTCAGATGAATTTTTGGTCAAGAATGCTCTGATTTCTTCTGCTAATCCAGTTCAAATTACCGATTCAAGGTCCGTCGAATTACAAAACTTGACAATAACAGGTTCTCCAGGAATTACGTTTGATGAATCAAGCGGCACCATTGACCAAATCAGCATTGATTGTTTGACCGGAGGAACGGGGGTCGATGTTCAACATCCACGAAGCAGTGGTACGCTTTCGTTTAATGATGTCATCATTGAAAATTGTACCACAGGATTCAATCTTCATGGCCACAGCGATCTTACTCTCGAGCCAATCGAGATTATCAACAGTGATTTGTCTGCGCAAACGTCTTTATCCATTCACAATATGAATATCGATCTCTATTCATCATCTATTTTGGGAATTATTCAACTAGATGGAGGACTGGTTAACGCGTATAATTCGAGTGTTGAAAATTGGAATGTGATCAATGGTAAAGGTGTGCTTTGGTCATCGCATTACATCACCCCAACCAATGTTCCAAGTGCAGAATTTAATTTTGAACTTCAAACAGATATAATTGATTGGAATGCTACTTACACCGGTTCATCACTCGTCTTTATGCCGTTTATGTTGGTGGAAACCCAAGGAGAAACAGCGATTGCAGGAGCCATACTCAGCGCAGAATATGTCGGAAAAATTCCACTCAGGCAGAGTTTTGCATCTGGTCCAGCAGCACCTTATTTGGTTGAAGTATCCTTCTTACTCAATCAAAATCCAGTAATCGAGATTATTTCGCCAACTGAAGGAACACAATTTGAATTTTCACAAGCAATTGCTGTTTCACTAGAAGCTTCAGATGATTACAACCTCCCTGAAGAGCTTGTCGTTTCTTGGTATCTCAACCATACTTCCTCCGCAATATCTAAACAAACTTCGGGGTTACAAGCCAATTTCACAGATGTAGAAGAAGGAAATTATGTCCTTTCAGTATACGTTCAAGATTCGAACGGAGGCAGCAGTTCTGATAGTATTTTGATTGAAATCTTACCCAAAGATAGTGATGGAGATTGGACGGATGTATGTAATCAAGATTCATGGTTTGATGCATTGAATGGCATTGATTGTGGACCGGATGTTCATGACAAAGATGACGACAATGATTTGGTCCCGGACACGGTTGATGCGTGGCCATTTGATCCATGTGCATCCTTGGATACAGATCGAGACGGCATGCCAGACCGCATTGATTGTCCAGATGGTGTGACCACAGATTTGGTCGAGGATGATGATGATGATAATGATGGAGTATTGGATGTAAATTCTGGAATATCGGAAAATACGGAGAACTCCTCATTTTCATTCTTGTTGATATTTGGTGTCTTCATAATTTTCGTTGGGCTTGTGCTTTCGAGGTTACGGAAGGAAGAAAATGCGTGAATTAGAACTACCTAATGCTGATTTTTTTGCGGCCTTAGTCGTTTTTTCTCTTGGCATTATTGTATTGTGGGATGGGTGGATGATTTGGCGCTCTACAAAGGAAATTCCATCGTTAGGTAACTTAGCAAATGGGGGCTTTGCCTGGTCATCAATTTCAAACCAAGAGGCCTTTCGACAATGGGGTAATCTCTTTTCAATGGCTGCGATGATGGTCTTGCCTTGGTCTCTTGCCAGTGTAACAGATACCTCCATCTACTGGCTCATTATTTGGGATGTGCTGTTGGCAATCCATCTGATATCGCTACTGGTCCCAAAGCGATATGCGGTGACCCCCTCCCATCTCTTTGCAGATGGTCAGAAATATTCTTGGGATATGCTTCGATTGCCTATCCGCCAACCCAAAAAAAGGCTCATTCTACATCGGAAGGGCTGGTGGATTTTCGCTCCACTTCCCATCGGGGGGGCCATCGAAGATCTTGAAGTGGTTCGCAAGTACATTCGAAGTCTTCTCTCTGAAGAACAATAAGATACATTCAAACATGGCCAACATTAGGCTCTGTTGTGCAGTGGACTGTGAGTAATGAAGACGTTTTTGTTCGTTTAGACCCGGGTGATGAAATCCATATCTCTTTGCAGAATCTTGCAGATGAGATTGGATTTGATGCTGCTGCGATAACCAGTGGTATTGGAAGAACCTCGAATACTTTGTACGGATACATGAATGAAGAAGGGGTGTATATTCGAAGAGAATTACTCCCCCCCTCTGAATTGGTGAGTTTATCTGGGAATATTGCTAGAACACAAGATGGTAAGCCATTCACCCACATACATTGTTGCTGGTCTGATGATGACAATGTTGTTCATGCAGGTCACATGTTCCAATCTGTAGTTCACGTAGTTGCAGAAATTCATATTCGTATCTTGTCTCAAGCAATCATGACGCGCTGTCCACTGCCTGATGTTGAATTGCTAGGATTGGAATTTTCGTGACATTGATAGTCCTTGGTGGTAGTGAATAAACATGGTCGGCGATGAGAGAATCAATGACTTAGCCAAAGCGATCAGATACCATCGCGAATTGTACTATAATCATGCAGCTCCCGAAATTTCTGACCGCGAGTTCGATGACATGTGGAATGAATTGCAACAATTAGATCCAAATAATTCAGTCTTGCATGAAGTCGGCCCAGAACCATTGCCGGGGACGGTAAAAGTAGAACATACATTTCCAATGCTTTCGCTTGATAAAGGAACATCAGAAGAGGACATTTCTCATTTTATCCACCAATCAACATCTGGCAGTAAAAGATATTTAGCACAACCAAAGCTCGACGGTTCCGCATTATCGCTTGAATATGTAGCAGGTAACCTTCACCGTGCTGCGACAAGAGGGAGTGGAGAGCGGGGTGAAGATGTTACGTTGAACGCAAAATTAGTTGCAAACATCCCGGTCCGACTCAAACATCCATACACCATTCATGTGAGAGGCGAGGTAGTAATGCCCTTAGCGACTTATCAGGAGAAATACAGAGACATATCTCCAAATCCAAGAAATTTATGTTCAGGGGCTTTACGTCAAAAGCACGGGGATGGAAAAGCCAAAGCATCTGATTTGGTGTTTTGTGCGTATGATGTCAAATTCCCAAATGACTCTCCGGATATTTATTTTGATAGTGATTTATTACATTGGCTTCAAGAGGCAGGAATAGAGCCTGCACCTTGGAGAGTATTTGAATCTCAAGACCTTCACAAAGAAATGATTGCTTACACAAAAGAATGGAGCCTAAAACGTTCAACATTTGAGTTTGAAATCGATGGCCTTGTCTTCAAAGTTGATGATATAATTCACAGAGAAAAGTTAGGTATGACTGCCCATCATCCACGTTGGGCATTGGCGTGGAAGTTCCCTCCTGAAGAAGCGATCAGTGTGCTGATGGGTGTTGATTGGCAAACAGGACGAACAGGAGCCATTACTCCTGTGGCCCGAATCGCGCCTCAAATGGTTGGTGGAGTAACCGTTGAAAATGTGACTTTACACAATGTTGGGGAAATTACTCGTCTTGGGTTAAAAATCGGTGACAGAATTCGAATCGTGCGTCGAGGAGACGTCATTCCAAAGATTATCGAAAGCCTTGGTCCAGCAACCTCGGATGATTTGCAAAATCGAAAGCACGCAGATGGGAGATTATTTTCCGCCTCTTTTCCACCAATTACCCCCATTAAATCCGTGGAGAATTGCCCCTCTTGTGACGGAGGGGTTGTTGAGGACGGAGCATTTTTGAGATGTCCTTCAGATACTTGTTCAGCAAAATCAAGTCTTGCTATCGTTTATTGGTGCAGAACGCTCGAAATGGATGGAGTTGGAGAGAAATTTATTGAGGCAGTACTCCATTCAGGAATCGTTCAAACGATATCTGATTTGTATCGTTTAACCGTCGAGGATTTGTTACCACTTGAGCGCATGGGCCTGAAGTCAGCGACAAATATTATTTCAGAAATTCAGAAAAAAAGAACCCTTTCTTTTTCATCGTTTTTACACGCACTCGGTTTACCAAGAATTGGCCCAGAAGTGGCCCAATCCATTGCACAATATTTTACAGATATTGAATCCTTAATCCAATGGATGAGAAATCCTCAACGGGATTCTTTAGTTGAAATTGATGGTATTGGTGAAAAAGTCTCCGACATATTTTTTGAAGGAATGAATCAAAGAATGAGCCTGATTGTAGATTTATTGGAATTGATTGATGTTGAGGCGGAATTACCTTCTGCCAGTGGCCGATTTGACGGCATGACGTTTTGTGTTACCGGCTCTTTATCAGCTTCTAGAAAGGAGATACAAGCCATGATTCAATCCCAAGGTGGAAAAACAGTTGGTAGTGTGAGTAAAAACCTTGACGTTTTGGTTGCAGGTGAAAAAGCGGGCTCGAAGCTTGAAAAAGCGAGCAACCTCTCAATTGAAATTTGGGATGAAGAAAAGTTGATGAAAGAATTAGCAGCAAAAACAGAAACGGTAACCGGTTCCATGGGTGCACAACCAACATTGTTTGATTACTGAGTCATTAAACAGATGGTTATAATTACCTGAGTTTGTAACAATCCTTATGAAACTCAAGATTTGGGCAACATTGGCGCTTTTGGTGTTTGCCTCAGTAATTGCTCCTGTGAGCGAGAGTAGTTCAAGCGGAATCTACAACCGTACCAGCGGGTGTTCTTGTCATTCGAACGGTAATGCCGTAACGGTGAGTATGTCCGGCCTTCCTAGCACTTATACGCCAGGCCAGACATACTCCATTGGCGTTAGTGTTACGGGATCTGGAGGCGGAGGCTTCAATCTCGGGGTAGACCATGGTCAGTTGTCTACCGGAATCGGAACCGGAGGGGTCAAGGTAGACACGGCATTAAATCAAGCAACTCATACTCATAATTCTGGCATGCGCTCCTGGGGCCTGCAATGGACAGCGCCCGGCGCAGGAACTGGTACGGCCACTTTCAATGTCGCAGGATTAGGTGCAAACTCAAATGGAGGGACGTCTGGAGATTCTTGGGATACAGCCCAATACACTGTTGCTGAGAATACGCCAGCAAACCAACCTCCATCGGCTGCAAATGTCATGCTATCTCCTTCTCCTGCGTATACGCTTGATACGCTAACATTGACTTATGATTATCAAGACGATGATAATGACCCGGAATCTGGCTCGATTATCACATGGTATAAGGATACAATCGAACAATCCTCCCTGTCAGGCCAGTCATCAATTTCATCTACTTTAACAACTCGTGGAGAAGAATGGTATGCAGAAGTGACCCCATCTGACGGAGAAGACGAGGGAGATACCCAGTTATCAAATACAGTGTCAATCATTAATTCACCGCCAACGGCATCCAATGTAATGATCAACCCAAGTGAGCCAAATTCAGCAGACAATCTCACACTTGTCTACTCAACCTCTGATGCCGACCAAGATGCAGTTAGCGTTTCATCAGTACGTTGGTATGTGAATGATGTGAGAGAGGCGACCTTCGATGATACGTTAACCATCTCACACATCGCAACTCGTGCAGATGATCAATGGTATGCTGAGATTCAATTTACAGACTCTTATGATTTAAGTTCGTGGTACATGACGCCTCCAGTTACCATCGAATCAGATAACCAGCCCCCTGTTTTGGAATCGGTGAGCGTTGAATCCATCGAGGTGAACACCACTACAGACTTTAAAATTGAATACGCTTTTACCGATCCTGATGCCGATCAAATTACCGTTGTGGATGTTTACTGGCACAAGAATGATGTCAATGAATCTCAATATGATGATATGATGACGATTACATCTGATATGACCACAAAAGGAGATACATGGAAGGCTGTTGTGAGAATTTTTGATGGTACATCATGGTCAAATACACTTGAATCTCAAGTTGTGACGGTGATTAATTCAGCACCTGAGATTACAATGGTTGAAATCTTGCCAGTGGAGGCAACCCAAGCAGACACACTCAGTTACGAGTACACGTTTACCGATGTAGACGGTGACAGCATCGATGAAGTTTCTGAGTCTTGGATTATGTGGTATTCTCCTGAGTATGTGAAGGGAGACCCCATTTCACTGACATTGACTGTTTATGATGGCGAGGATTGGTCAAGCCCATATACGGTGACAAAATTACTAGAAAATGCTCCCCCGACGGTCGAATTGTTAACCCAAGGAGGAAATATCAGCGCCGTTGAGAACTTAGATATTGCTTTCCAATCCAATGATGTTGAAGGTGAAGAGGTTGTAGTCAAAATAGATTGGCAGAAAAATGGTTTCTTGCAAGGAGATTATGCAAATTTGTCACTCGTACCCTCTACCGCACTATCTCCCTTGGATTTATGGACGGTTACCTTAACCCCATACGATGGCATGGATTATGGTGAGTCAGTACAGGCAACGTTTACTGTTGTGAATGCTTTGCCAGTTGCTGTGATTGAGCCTCAATCGACGACTGGGATTATTGGCATTCCATCCAACTTCTCTGCGCTCGCATCATCTGATATTGACAGCCTCATTACAGAATTTATTTGGGAAGTAGACCAAGTAGTTGAAGGTACATCCTCTGCGTTTTCATTTACGCCAACAAAAGAGACCCACATGATCACTTTAACAGTCGTTGATGAATTTGGAGGACAGGGTACAGCCACATACACCTTATCATCAACAGAAGCAGTGATGCCCACAAATCTTCAAATTTCTAAATTCGACCGATTTGTCACAATCACATGGGAAGGAGAATATGCTTCCTACCAAGTCTTACGAGATAATGTCTCGATAGCAGAGGTATTTGGCAATGAGTTTACGGATTATCCTCCTGTAGTTGGTGATTATTCATATCAAGTAGCTCCAATCATTGATGGCGTTGCAGTCAATACAAATGCTCCCGCTCAAAGCATTAGTATAGAAGCATCAAGTCTTAACTCTGACACCTCTGGTGACGAAGGCAATACGGGGCTGGTTATTTCCTTGAGCCTTATTTTGATTGGTTTATTTGGCGTGGCGACGATGTTTATTGCTCGTGGTGATTGATTGAATTTTCGCATCGCATTGATGCTGGTGATTTTGACGCTTTTCTCTCAGTTGTCAATTGCCCAACCAGGCGGAAACGGAGATGGTTTGCGTTCAGGTCAATGCGGTGGGTCCTGCCATGCTGATGCTTCTCAAAATGCAACTTCTACTGCTGAAATTTCCATCAACACACCGAGTTCCACATGGGCAGGATTGCTGACATCGGTAACTATTGACGTTTCAGATTTCCCCGTCGATTCTGAGTCGAGAATCCTTGGTGTTTTTTTGCTAATTGATAACTCTGGTGCGCAAGATCGAGTGATGTATGATGGGTGGGAAATTATATCAGATCCTAATGGGGGAGTGAATAATTATGTTGAAACACGTTTGTCATCTTCCACAGACACGAAGCAATTTACTTGGATATTGAAATCTCCTGAGACTCCCGGTACATACTCACTCATGGGAAGTATACAACATGGTGGAGAAGGCAATCAAGTTCCATTTCACAAGAATTCTGAAATCATTTATTTTTCTCTTGTTTCTCCTCCTGACAACTTACCACGTTTATCTGAAAACTTTGAACCACCCACAACCAGACTCATCAATGAACAAACAACGATTACTCTGCTCACTGAGGATGTAAACCACACGCAAATCGAATGGCGCTTAGAGGGAGGCCAGACTCAAGTTGTGGAGGTTGTAAATGGTTCTTTCACTCTCCCTGCAGCAATTAATCCCGGTTTGATTGAATGGCGTGCAATCTTAGCAGGGGAAGGCCCCAATCAAACGACCCCATGGTTCCAACTGATAGCCCATGAGCCATTGTTCTCTGTAGCCTCTTCTTCGATGTATTTTCAAGGAATTGCTCTCTTGATATTTTGCATAGGGATTGTGAGGAGAGTAAAGAATTTTGAGCCAAGGGAAAAAGAAACCTGGATTCAAGACCCAAATTTCGCCATTCCCCAAGTAAATGGAGAAATGTCAGAACACTCCTTTGAATTGAGAGGTGATTTCTGAATGATATCTTCGGGAACCCTCCATGTCATCGGAACTGAGTTAGTAGTAGGTACGTTTGTTTTGAGCGGCATTGCTTTTTTGATGTTGTTTTTACAAAAAGGCGTATATTCAAGCGATATTGTGGCTCACTGGGCATTATTTGCAGGATTGGTGTTCACGCCTCTGGCCATATTTAGTGGCATATCGGCATCTCCTAATGGACCTGAGGGGAATGTGATGCTTTTCAACAAATTCTTGCTTTCTTGCGCAGCAATAGGCCTCTCTGTTGGTTTGTTATGGAACCGATATCAGAACCAATCAATCCATATAAATCGTGTTCATGCTTTACTTGGCATGGTGACTGTATGTCTCATTTTGATTACTGCCTCTTTCGGGGGCATGTACTCCAGGGGGGAATCTTTGACGCCTTTTCTGCCAAAAGATGTTGCGTTTGTGTTTCCAGCGTGGGCAAGTGTTATCTTACTCATCATGGGCCTGATTATGGCAGGGAAATCAGCCGTAGAGCATCGATGATGGTTTATCTGGACCCTTTGTATCAGTTGTAGCCTCCATCATTTGCCTTACCTGCTCTTCAATTCTTTCAGCCTCTTCGATGAGTGGTTCATGATCTAATTCAATGGCAGGAAGTAGTTTATTGAGATGCGAAATCAAGACCGCTGCTGCACGAGCATCGGGATAGCGAGGATCTGCTTCCACCATGAGACTCATGATATCGAGGCCCCTTCTTCTGCCTTCACTCAATAACAACCCTGTGACTCCTTTAATGACGCCCTGCTCTAATGGAAGGATGTTGAGATCTTCAAGGGTTTTCTGTGTGGTTTCAGTAGCGGCTACGCCAAGAACATCCACATCATCTGTCCCCTCATACTCAACCACCGGCTCCTGACCTTCCATTGAACTTTTCATCCCCTTTTTAGCAAAAGCATCAATCAATACACCTCCCGATAAATTAGCCCCTTTGGACCACTCAAGCATCCCATCAACAATACCCTGTACCAAGGGCTCGGGAATAATGAGCTCTGACATAAGAAGGATAATCTTGTCACATTCAGGTAACTTTGTTGAGCATACAGGACTTCCAGCGTATGCTCGGATGAGAGGCAATGGTTTTCCATCATTTACTAGACACATTGGAGGTAATTGAGGATCGACAACTCCACCTACGAATTCTAATTCCAATTTTTCAATCAAAAAATGTGCAATCACGCTCGAAACCATTCCCACAGAAGGAAAACAACAAAGCACGAGAGCATTCTCTGTATCGACGGAATCATTAATTTTCACATTCGCTTTTGCCATGATTCCTCCAAATGCAATTGGTGTATGAATCTCACTGAGAGATGGTCTCAGATTAGCCTTAACGATGAGCAGTCTTGATGACCCTTGTCTAGATGGCACATCATGTCCGGTCCTCCTCGCCGCCCCCATACACTTTCACCCTCAGCTTGGAACCGATTTGAGGCATGTCCACGACAATATTGGTTAAGTCGTCAAGGATTACCAAAAAAAGCAGGCATGGCTGCAAGTCTAGGTACAGCCGTCCACGCCTCAATTGAAGATTTAGCACAAATCGACCTCACAAACCGTGACGATGCTGAAACCAATTGGATGCCTTCATTGGCCGCTGATTTTCTCAAACACCGATGGGAAGAAGAAAAAAGTGTTTTCATGAAGACACCACGTCGTCCTAAGTGGAAAGAAGAAGATTATCCAAAGGCCAAAAAGCACCAAGTAGGGGCAATTTACCTTCTTCTCAAATTTGTAAAATTACCAACTTGTTCACTTGAGGAAATTACAATTGGAATGTGGAAAAAGGTACTCTCATGCGTTTTGGCCGTTGAAGCCGAATTGAGAACTTCGGATGATAAACTGATGGGGAGACTGGATTTACTTATGGCAGAAAAAAGCCAGAGTGGAGAGGTGGTTTCATGGGTCGTAGCAGATTTGAAAACAGGAAGAGCCCCAAAAAATGAATTAAAACCAGAAGTTCAAAGACAATTATTGCTTTATCGAGATATTTTACTATCAAATAATCCCAATGCCCCTCCTCTCAAAACTCAAGGCTGGTACTCTGAAAACGCTCATGCCTATTCTGCTGAAGGCGACTCTGTTATGGATGATGCCCTTCGAGCATGGGAATCCAGTCACGTAACAGATAATCCACTTGAAGCAACACCGGGGCCGACCTCTTGTGGAGGGTTTTGTGATTGGAAAGCATGGTGCCCTCATTGGATGAGTTGGCAGCAATCTTCTGGTATGCAATCAGATTTTGTTGATATGGTTGTTTTGATACACTCATATCAAACAAGTAATGGCCTAGCTATTGCAGAATTTTGCGAGGCTTTGGATACCAGTGGACGAGTTATTCCAACAGGAGATAGAAAACCTCTGCGTTTCGATCATCGTGCGAAAGAAGTGTTTGAAGTCATGCTTGAACAGGGGCACAAAGGCCCTGTTTTCATAAGCGGAGTGATGGCAAAAGGTGAAACTTTGCGAGCAGGTCATTGGTGTGATGTGCTCCCCTTCTCACCAATTCCTGATGCTTGAGAGATGTTCTTTGATACGTTTTCTCGCCGCTTCATCTTTTACGCCTTGACCGGAAAGTATCCATTGCATGTATGAGGGGTCATCGCGTTCTACTTGGGCAATTGTTTTACTTCGATGGCGCCCAAAAGCGAGGATCATATTCCCCTCATCATCGATTCTAATTCTTCCAATCGCATCGACTGGTTCTAGATCGTTGAGGCCCTTCCCTAACTGATTTTCTTGCGCGGGCCTTGATTTCGAAACAATCCATTCTTCTAATTCGTTGAGTGGTTTTCGAAAGGCTGCAGGGTGGTTTTGCATGATTTTCCACAACAAGAGAAGGCTCGCAGCCGCGTCTGCTGCAGCATCATGTGCGTTCTGGAGGTCAATGCCATGTTTTCTGCACAATTCACCCAATCGATGAGATCGGGGGATTTTTAATTTTCGAACGATTTCAAGTGTGTCAAGAATTGCTTTTGGTTTTGGAGGTAATTTTCCACAACGTAAAAATTCCTGATTGAGCATACCTAAATCGAATTGTCTGACATTATGCCCAACAATGACGGCCCCATTAATCATCTGGGATAATTTATCAGCATATGTGGAGAATACAGGCTCATTTCGAACATCTTCATTTGTGATTTTGTGAACCCTCATGGCTTCAATCGGGATTCGACGCTCAGGATTAACCAACTCACACCACTGAATTTTCTCTCCATTTGCCTGTGAACCGATAAGGGCAAATTGAACGATACGGTCATTTCTGGTCGAGATTCCAGTGGTTTCTAGGTCCAAGGCGATTACTCGAACACCGTCAAGAATTTCGCCGACCATGGTTCAACATTGAGAGGAGGGATTTCAACTTCTCTCCAAAAGGGTAATGGATGTTAGATTTCAATTCACCTTCATGGGCATAAAAGATTGGTTCCGTAGGCCAGAGCCGGAACCAGAAGAAACTTTTGAGGAAAAAGAAGCCAAAACTGAGCAGAAACTTGCTGAAGCATACTCAAACTCGATGCAAACTGATTTGAATTCTGCAGTGGACTTGTTGAAAGAAGATGAGGAATTATTGGAAGAGGAAGTAGTTGAGAATCCAAGAGAGGAATACGATGTAGGTGAAGTTGATGCTGATGACTTATTGGAAGAAGAAATGGGTTCAAATTATGATGTCAATGTTGTTGAAGTAGAAAACATCGACGAAATGAGTTCTATGCTAGAGGGAGCAGAGATTCTTGGCGATGTTTCCGAAGAAGTTGATTTTTGACGTTCGGATGAGAATTTAAAGCGTCATGGTTAGATACCTGCTCAATCTCCAAGAATCATGTCACGCAATAGGGCTTTGTTTCCTTTGCTTGTCATCGTTCTATTCTTGGTTCCAGGATGTACGCAAATCATGGACTCAATCGTGGAACCAAGAGCAACATTGAATGCAAACCCTCTCAATATTCAAGTCGGCGACACCGTCGGTTTTGACGGCCGAGATTCGGATCCAATCGAGGGACTTATCACCGAATACCTGTGGGATTTTGGCGATGGCTCTACCCAATCCACTGTAAATGGCTACACAACCCACTTGTTTGAGTCTCCAGGGGTTTTTGTTGTAACGCTCAAGGTTGTTAATGACCAAGGTGGTGAAGATACTGCTACTGTGACCATTTCTGTAAATGGACCGCCAATTATCGACTTAAATATCCCTGAAGGTATTCGTGCAGGCGATATTGTCAGACTTGATGCAAGTAATTCCTATGATGCTGAAAATAGTGAGTTGGTCTTTATGTGGGATTTGAATCTTCAAGTTGATAGCGATGGAGATGGGAATCCAAGTAATGATATCGATGCTTTTGAAGCCGTGGTAAATGTTCAAACGGAAAAAAGTATGACCATAAACGGAATGCTAACGATTGACGATGGCCAAGGCGGGATTGCATCAGAGATTTTCACACTCAATGTTCAAACAAGGAAATACAAGGTCGTTTGGAAAACGGAAGAACTTAGTTGGGATTGGGGAGCAAGTACCGAAGAAGGCGAGACCTGGTCTTCGAATATCACTCCTGGTGAATCTGGCCGAGTAATTTCTTATTATGCTGAACTCATTCTTGATTCTAATGACATCCAACCAGCAGATAATTTTACCTTGCGAATTAGAATTCCTTCTGATGGGTATACCAAAAGCAATGAAACCTCGCCAGGTAACATCACGAGGAATGAAGAAACCCGAACAGAAATAGAAGACGATAACTTAAATCCAATCGGCGAAGATGGTGAATATGAATCTGATAGCGAAGAAGATTTACTCTTGAGGTTGATGACGCAATCAGATGCAAGGTTCGGTCAAGAGGATTGGATTTGTTATGTTATTGCAGATCAATCCGATCCAGACTCACTTCTCCCCGACATTCTCCCTGACCCAGATACTGGTAACAATTGGACGCTTGAAATTACGGTAGAAATTCAAGTGCCTATGTTAAGCGAGATTGCTTATCAGTAATTTTCAACTAACCACGGATGCACACTTTGTTGGGGTTGAAGAAATTATTCGAAAGCAACAGGCTGAACGGTCTTCCAATTTGCCGTGGCCAGTTTTTTTGCCTTACCATCAGCGATAATCGGATTGATTGTATTCAATCTTCCATGCATACCATGGACTTGAAATTTCACCCTTAGTTCGATTCTTCGGTCGCGCTGAGCAGCGAGCATGTGTTCTTCTTCTAAACCAAATTGAGCCAGCGTATCTTGAGATTCGCCATTGGAAATGAACAGTGTGTTTTCAACAATTTTTAGCCTTGGCTTGAAATCCATGTCATCGGGATGTTTCATCCATACCTCTATGTCAACAGAAAGCAAATCTCGAACATTAATTCGGCTGACTGAAACTGTGTCTACCATGGCGACCGATTGAACCCAGCGGATGGTTATTGAAGTCTCTTTCCATTCAAGCGCGATTGGGAAAACCCCTGTTTCTTTGATATGGGAAGAAGGTCATTTTATTGTTTATGCCGCCTCCTACTCGTGGAAAGAATTCTCAAAAAACAGCAAGACTGGTAAGACTAATGAATGAAGTTAAACGATTTGTATTTTCTAATCCGGGGTGCTCTGCACAATCGATAGTCGCCTTCCTCTCTTTGGACAAGAATATGAAGAATCATGGATTAACTCCAAGAAAAATTGGCTCATTCATTCCGAGGTACCTCCGCCAAGATGTGACCTGGTGGCACGATCATCGTGCAGGTAGAAGGGTTTACGGCCCGGTACAAGATAAAACGACAGCATCATGAGGTGAGCCATTATGGGTGTAATATGGGCAGCGTGGCCGCTTATTTTGACTTGGACGGCACTTTGCTTGATGCCAGTTCGGAAAAAACCCTGACGGCATCATTGCTTTACCGACGACCATGGCGTCTCTTTGTTGGGTTACCAGCATGGCTCATTCGTTTCTTAATCGGTCTTATTCGTCGACAATCAGTATATGATGCTGCAAGAAACAGGGGCCATTTCACCTTAGCAAAATGGGATATCCTTTCAGCTTATTCTCAGCGTTTAGTCGATGAAAAATTACAACACAGAGTTCCTAGAGAGGCAAAGGAAAGATTGGATTGGCACAGGTCTCAAGGTCATCGTTTGGTTTTGGTAACTGCTACCGTTGCTCCCATGGCAGAAGCCATGTCAGAATGTTTGGGCATGGATGCTGTTTATGGGTGTGGTCCAACAGTAAGGAAGGGCTTGATTTCTGGTTCTGAGAAGCACTGGTCTGTTCCTCGCAGAAAGGGAAAAGTTCCCGTCGTCGAGCAAGATGCTGCAAAAAATGAACATGATTTGGAATTATGTTGGGCATATGGAAATACCTTTGCCGACTCATTTTTTATGGAGAAATGTGGAAATCCGGTTGCTGTCAACCCCGAAGGCCCTCTAAAAAAACTTGCAACGGAAAGGGATTGGCCCATTTTTTCATGGCGTGTTTAACCATACGTGGCTATTATATCGGGGGGGTAGGTCGGGCAAGCAGGCCCTATAGTGTAGCCTGGATATCACAGTGGCTTGCGGAGCCACGAACCCGTGTTCGAATCGCGGTGGGGCCGCTTAACTTGAGTGCCTTAGAACTATAAGCGACGATAACTTGCCTAAAGATATGTCGAACAAGCTAAAATCTCTATTTTTGACGATGATGATGCTGATATCCGTATCTTTGATGCCGGTTGTTTCAGCGCAAGATACTGACCAAGACGGTGTACTCGATGATGAGGATGCGTGTCCTAACGAGTATGGAGAAGCAGAAAACGGCTGTCCGGATTC
>CEUV01051193.1_pt1 | contig 20528 bp, 21 predicted proteins | sample 356401 | NCBI WGS metagenome assembly CEUV01 (sample SAMEA2622710, study PRJEB7988) | marine metagenome | isolation source: saline water (ENVO:00002010), including
ACCTTTATCAGCAGATGATTCTGCAGCTAAAAGTATAGATGGTTATGTTGGTGTTAAAATTATACCAGGCGATCTAAGAGGATTTAATACTGGATACGTGGTTGCATATGGAGAGACTTATTGGGCAGCTGAAAAAGCAGCTGCTGTTATTAAGGTAGATTGGGATAAAGGTCCTCATGCAAATGTGTCATCAGAAGATATGACTCAATCTTCTAGAGATATTATTGCAGACGATTCAAAAGGCTTTGCTTGGGTTATTGAGGGTGATACCACTACAGCTTTAAAGAATGCCGATACAATAGTAGAAGCGGAATATCAAACTTCGACTGGTTATCATGGAATGATGGAGCCTATGAATATGGTAGCTATGGAAACAAATGGTGTTTGGCATTTATATACCGGAACTCAATGGCCTTCTAATATGAGAGACTCTGCTGCTGCTATCTTAGAAGTTGATCCAAAAAATGTTATTGTTCATCAACAATATTCTGGTACAGGCTTTGGAAGAAGAAATGAAATGGATATAGCTATAGTAGCTTTAGCAGCTAGAGCTATAGGCAGACCAGTAAAACTTTGTTATACCCGTGAGCAAGATATCGGTTTTGATTATCATCAGAGTCAGAGTGTTCAAAGAGTAAAAGGTAGTATTAAAGATGGAAAAATTAATGCTATGGAACATGATGTTGTTACAGGTTGGGCACTCGAAAGAGCTGCTCCAGGCTTCATGGCTGAGTCTGTTGATAAAAAAGGAAAAGTTGATCAATTTGCTGTTAATGGTGCGGATCATTGGTATGATATTCCAAATCACTATGTTCGTACAGCTAATAATTATGTTATAGCAAATGCATCTCCTTCTGGATTTTTAAGAGCAGTAGCACCAAATTGGACATGGTGGGCAAACGAATGTTTCGTTGATGAGTGCGCTCATAAAGCTGGAATTGATCCTTTAGACATGAGACTTTCAATGTTTAATGCTACTGGCAAAAATGCTGGTTCAGCTCCAAATAGTATAGGTGGATCGCATAGACTTAGGAATGTTTTATTGATAGCTGCAGGAAAAGCTGGTTATGGAGTTAAACCAATGCCAGAAAACACTGCAATGGGTATAGCGGCAGTGGCATCACAAGAACGTGGCTCTCCAACATGGACTGCAGGTATTGTAGAAGTTCACGTTGATACAAATACTGGCCAACCTACAGTAAATAAACTTACTATAGCCATGGATGTAGGAACAGCAGTTAACCCAGATGGTGTTAAAGCTCAAATTGAAGGATCTTCATTATATGGTTTAAGTAGAGTTTTATATGAAGATATTACAATGAAAGATGGAGCTATTGAACAAGGAAATTTTGACACTTGGACTCCAATGCGAATAGATCAAGCCCCTGATATTGATGTGACTATCGTACAAAATGGTCATTATCCTGCTGGCTGTGGAGAACCGGCTACTACTGTCGTTGGACCAGCAGTTGCTAATGCAATATTTAATGCTACTGGAGCAAGAGTACGTTCATGGCCAATTACGGCAGAAAAAGTTAAAGCAGCTATGAAAGGAGCATAAGCGCTTCTTATAATAATAAAAATGACTCTAGTATATTACCTCTACTAGAGTCATTTTCACTTAATTTTTCTTTTTTTTGATAAGGCTTGAAGCATCCTTTACTTAATGATAAGAGTATCCTGAAGTTAAATGTGTCGGGGCGTAGCGCAGCCTGGTAGCGCACCTGTTTTGGGAACAGGGGGTCGAGTGTTCGAATCACTCCGCCCCGACCACTTTGAATTAGGTTTTGTAAATGAGTTCAGCATTATTTAAATCTGTAGATTTTATTAAAGCAAAAGCTTATAAAAATTCTACATCTTCTACTCAGTCAGGAAAAAAAAGAACAGATCATTGGGTGCTTGAACCAATATTCACTCAAAATTCAGTTAAAGATGATTTAATGGGATGGTCAGGAGGAAATGATATAAAAAAGCAAATTAAATTAAAATTTTCTTCTATTAATGATTTAGAAAGGTATGCAAAAAAATATAATATTTCATTAGAAATTATAGAACCAAAAGAAAAAAAAGTTATTATTAAATCGTACGCTGATAATTTTACTAAAAATAGGGGATTATAAATGCATTTGACTCCGTAGCTCAGCTGGATAGAGCAACTGCCTTCTAAGCAGTAGGTCGCAGGTTCGAATCCTGCCGGGGTCGCCATTTATATAGTTGACCAATTTACATATGATGTGCGAAAATAAAATAAATGTTATTTGGAGTATTATATGTATAAAAAATTACAAAATAAATTTTTCAAATTTTCATGCTTATTTGCATTTATATTTACGACAGCATGTTCTGGTAAAGTACCACTAATTGCTAGCGGTGTTTCGGGACCAGAAGGTTTACCTGCTGAAGAGGCGTCATTTGCTAAATTTAATGACTTACCTATGCCAGGTAATTCAAAAATGAATTTAGAAAAATCTCTAGTATTCGGAGCAGATAGTGAATGGTTTGGAAGGCTTAATTTAATTGTAAATTTAAGTGGTGCAGAAGTATTTGATTTTTATATATATGAAATGCCTAACTTTGGTTGGAGAGAAATTACAAGTATACGTTCTGACATAAGTTTAATTACCTATGAAAGAGGAGGGCGTATAGCAAATGTTAGAATTGATTCTAGTAGTACTAGGGGTACAGAAGTTTGGGTTACTGTTTCTCCAAGGGATACTGGTAGTAATAATAGTAAATAATTTATTAATTAATTGGAGAATATAATGTCTGAAGAAAAAAAATATGATCGTAGCTTATTGTGGTTTAGTATATTAACAGTAGTCGTTACAGTAGTTTTAGTGCTAGTAATTACAAATGTTTTAAATGGCTAATTATTTTTTGCTAGTTGTCCAATTTCGTCTACAGCATTTCTAAGTAAAACTAAATCAGTAGTTACAGCTACTACAGAGAAACCAGTGTTTAACATTTCTTTTGCTTCAGCAATGTTACTGACCATTATACCGCATGGCTTATTTAATTTTTGTGCTTCTCTTAATACTTGAATTGCCACTTCTTTAACTTCTGAAGCTGCTCTATTTTTTATAAAACCCATATCTGCTGATAAATCTCCTGGGCCTATAAATAGTAAATCTATTCCTTTTACTGAGGCTATATCTTTTACATTCTTACATGCTTCAACTGATTCAATTTGACAAATTACACATATATTATCATCAGCTAATGACACATAATCAGTCTCTCTTCCAAAATTATTTGCCCTCGTAGCGCCTGCTATTCCTCTTATACCGTTAGGAGGGTATTTAACAGATTTTACGGCATTTTGAGCATCTTCTATATTGTTTATTTGTGGGAACATTATTGAAGTTGCTCCAGCATCTAGAAGACGTTTAGCATAAATATGATCTAAAACAGGAATTCTTACTAGACATTCCCCACCGGCAGCTTTTATTGTCTGCATTTGATTAACTGTATCACGCAAATCATTTGGAGCATGTTCCATATCAACTAAGGTATAATCAATATCTGAGCTACCTAAAACTTCAGAGGCCATCTCGCTTCCTAAAGAAGCAAATACTCCTATCTGGTTTTCATTATTTAATAGTCTTCTTTTAAAATTATTTTTAGACATTATTCTACTTTCTTAATTATTGATCCTCCTGGTACTTGCTCAGTAGGTGTTAACTCAATCATAGAAACATTCATTCTCCAAGGAGAATTGATAGCGAACATTATTGCATCAGCTACATCTTCTTGTTCTAAAAGATTAAGGCCTGATGTCATTTGCTTTTTTTTGTCAGGATTATCTGAGAATGCTACATCAAAGAATTCAGTATTTACTCTACCAGGACATATTTCTGTAGCTCTTACGCCTGTTCCGCTTAGTTCAACTCTTAAGTTTTGATTTATCATATGGACAGCTCCTTTTGATCCGCCATAAACTGAGGAGGAAACTGGATACAAACCTGCTATAGATCCTATATTAATTATATGCCCTTTTTTTCTTTTTACCATACCAGGGACTACTGCTCTTAATAGGTGTAAAAAAGAAGTTATATTAGTTTCTGTAGTAGTGTTTATATCTTCTGGTTCTGCTTGAAAAATAGGAGCAAAACCTCTTCCTACTCCAGCATTATTAATTAAAATATCAATATCAAGTTTGCCAAATTCAGAGTATATTTTATCTTGGTCTCGAATATCTATTTCTATAATATCACAAGAGATTTTATTTTTTAGCTCTAGTAATTTTTCTTTTCTTCTACCTGCGGCAATCACGTGAATTCCAGATTCAGATAATCTAATAGCCGTCTCTAATCCTATACCACTTGTAGCTCCTGTAACTAGAGCATTTTTATAATTTGTATTACTCATTTTTCTTATTCTCCCTTTTATTTATTATTTAAATCTTTAAGTTTTTGTCTAGTAGTAATTTGTTTAGGGTCTATTAATATTTCAATTACGGCTGCTTTGTTTGAGTTAAGACTTCTTTTTAAAGCAGTTAAAAAATTTTTGTGGTGTTTAATTTTTTCATAATGGGCATTATAGCTTTTAGACATTAATTTAAAATCTGGGTTAACAAGGTCTGTTGCAATTTTTCTATTTGGATAATTTTTTTCTTGGTGCATCCTAATAGTACCCAACATTTTATTATTAATAATAATTATTATTGGTTTAATTTTATATTGATTACATGTTGCTAGTTCTTGACTACTCATCATGAAGCCACCATCTCCACAAAATGCTATAACTGGAGTATTTTTTTTGCTAATTTTTGCTGAAATAGCTGCAGGTATTGAATAACCCATTGCTCCACTAGTCGGAGCCAATTGTGTTTTTGCTTTAGTATATTTCCAAAATCGTTGAATCCAACCACTAAAATTTCCAGCATCAATAGTTATAATTGTATTTTGAGGCATTTTTTCTCTAAGTATTAGCATTATTTTACCCATATCAGGCTCAGAAAAATATTTAGGAGGATTGGAATATTGTACATAATTTTCTCTGCATGACTTTGTCCATTCTAACCATTTTATATTTTTAATTTTTTTATTACATATGATTTTGGAGAAAATAGAACTATTTGCTTTTACTCCAACTAGAGGTTTATATACTTTTCCTAGTTCTTTTTTATCAGGGTAAACATGAATAATTTTACTTTTTTGTTTTGTTTTTATAGTTGAATAACCACTGGTAGTCATCTCGCCAAGTCTTGCACCTACTACTAATATTAAATCAGACTCTTGCACACTTTTTATGAGTTTAGGGTCTACGCTGGTTGACAAATCGCCAATATAACAATTTTTGTTATTATTTACTAAAGATTGCCTTCTGAAAGATACCGCATAGGGAATTTTATTATTATTAGCAAAATTTTCTAAATTTTTTGCACCATCCTTATCCCAATCACCACCTCCAATTATAATTAAAGGCTTTTTAGATTCTTCTATTTTTATTAATAAATTCTCTAATTTTTTATGACTTATTTTACTAATAATATGCTTTATAGGTTTTATAGGCTTATATTTTGCATATTGTTCTAATATATCTTCAGGTAAAGAAATTATAACCGGCCCCGGCCTATCTTTAGTTGAAATATAATATGCTTTCTGAACAATATCAGGAATACTTTTAGCACTCTTAATTTCAAATACTGCTTTACTAAAAGGTTGGCCAAACATTTTATGATAATCAACTTCTTGAAATGCTTCTCTTCCTTTATGTTTTGAATTTATTTGGCCTATAAACATAATCATAGGACTTGAATCTTGCATTGCTGTATGAACGCCTATACTTGCATGACATGCTCCGGGTCCTCTTGTAACAAATACTACTCCAGGTAAACCATTTAATTTTCCCCAGGCTTCTGCCATATTTGCAGCACCAGATTCGTGTCTGCAAGTGATTACATTAATATCACTTTTGTGGTCATAAAGACCATTTAAGGCTGCTAAAAAACTTTCTCCAGGAACTGTAAAAACTGTATTAACACCTAAATCTTTTAGGCAATCAGCTAAAATTTTACCGCCGTAAGATTTTTTTTCCATTACGTATTCGCCCTCTAAAAGAATATTATACTATATAAAACTTTATTTTCCTACTATAGAAATTGCTTTAACAAGAGCGAATACTTTTAAATTTATTTTTAATTTTAATTTTTTAAGAGAAAAAAGTGTTATTTCTGATATAATTTCTTGTTTTCCTATGCTTAAATATATTTCAGCTATACCACTTTTCTTTAAAGTTTTTATTTTTGTAATTTTTGTTTCTAGAATATTATTTATAGAAATATTTTTTGGTATTTTAGTGGCAATTGAAATATCTTTACTAAATAACTTTATTATTTGATTGGAATTAACTTTATCAGAGATAGGTTTTGTTATTAGTTTTTTTCCATCAATATCAATAATTGTATTTGCATTAGTTTTATCATGCTTATGAATTATTCCTTTAATTAAAGAATAAGAAGTATTGCCACTATTAAAGTGAGACAGTTTTTTATAAGATATAATTTCCTCAATTGTTCCTTGAGCAGCAACTTTTCCATTCTCTATAATAATTATTTTTTCTGCTATAAAAATAATTTCTTCTATTGAATGACTAATAAATAGAATAGGGATTTTTAAGTTTTTATTAATCTCTTTGATAATTTTCATTATTTTATTTTGCCTAGGTGTATCCAGACCAGTTAATGGTTCATCAAGTATTAATATCTCTGGTTCGGATAATAAAGCTCTACCAATTGATACCCTTTGTGCTTCTCCTCCTGATAAATTGAAAGTATTTCTGTTTAAAAGGTTTTCAATTCCTAAAATTTTTATAACTTTATCGAATTTCTTTTTATTAAATTCGGAATTTCTTTTTTGACCATATAATAAATTATTCCTTACTGACATATGTGAGAATAGTCTAGCTTCCTGAAATACCATTCCTATTTTTCTTAAGTGCGGAGGAATATTAATTTTATTTTTCGAACAATATAATATTTTGTTATTAATTTTGATATATCCATTTATGGGTTTTAGTAAACCACAAATAACTTTTGCAATTGTAGATTTTCCACTACCTGATAAGCCAGTAATTGCAACTATATTAGAAGCAGAAAAGCTGATATCAATATTTGATTTAAAGTTACCTAGCTTAGATTCATATTTTATAAGATTGTTTTCCATTAATCTTTACCACCCAGAATCCGTTTATTAGTTTTATTTGCTAAGATTTCGGCTATAGCTACAGAAACAAATGCTAATACAATTGATATAATTACTAAACGCATAGCTGATTCTTCAGTACCAGGGAGTTGAGTAGCAGTATATAAAGCTAAAGGAAGGGTTTGCGTTTCACCTGGTATATTAGAGACAAAAGTAATTGTTGCCCCAAATTCGGCTAGGCACCGCGCAAATGCTAATGTAATTCCTGTAATAATTGAAGGAAATATTTGTGGAAGTATAATAGAAATAAAACAATCTATTTTACTTGCACCGTTAATATAGGCAGCTTCTTCAATTTTATAATCAAATGTATCAAAACCTAATTTAATCGATCTTACTAATAGAGGAAATGATACTACTGCTGCTGCTATAGCGGCACCTTTCCATGAAAAATTAACTGAAATATTAAAATAGACTAATAAAAAGTTACCGATTATACCATTGTGGCTAAAAAGTAATAATAGTAAATACCCAATTACGACAGGAGGTAAGACTAACGGTAAGTATACTATCATATTCAAGGTTGAAGATAGTAAACCTTTTTTTCTAGAAATTATCCAAGCTATTATTATACCAGGAATCACTGATGCTGAAACTGCAACAATAGCAATAAAGCCGGATAATTTTAGAGCTTCAATTTCAAGAGGGTTTAACATTTATTTATTTTCAATCTTTTTAAAACCATGTTTGGTATATATATTTTTAGAAAAATTACTATTTAAGAATTTCAAGTAACTTTTTGTTGAGGTAGTATTAAAATTTTCTACAGCAGCAACCCAATAATGAATTGGTTTATGTAATGCAGAGTCAAATGTCCCAATTATTTTTACATTTTTTTCTGCCAGTGCGTCAGTATAATATACTATACCAATTGGACTGTTGCCTAAAGCTACAAACTTTAATGTTCTTCTTACATCTCCTCCCCAAGCCATATTCTTTCTATTAAGTTTTCCCCATAAATTTAAATTTTTTAATGCTTGTTTAGTATAAACTCCTGCTGGAACATGTGTTGGATCAGCAATACTTATTCTTCTATTACTTAAATATTTATCAAAAATTTTTTCTAATTCTATATTATTAGAAATGAGTCCTATATCTTTAATATTACTATCTATATTTGTAATTAGTACTAATCTATTTTCAAATAATGGCTGAATAGTATTAGATGCAATTATTTTTTTTTTACTTAATTCCTCTATCCATAATGCTGATGCTGATATGTATATATTAGCAGGAGCTCCATTTACTATTTGTTTAGCTAAAGCACTCGAGCTTGCACTAGATTCTCTTACTACTTTGTTATTTATTTTTTGCCATTCTTTAGATATTTCTGCAATTACATCAGAAGTGCTAGCAGCTTTAAATATTAATATATTATTTTCTTCTGCTGATAGAGAAGAATTAAGCAGCAGAAGAAATAAAATATAAACCTGAGGTAAAAGGTTTGGTATTCTTGAAAGTTTTATCATGCCTATTTAATATATTAATGTTTCCAAACTTTCAATTACAACGTTCATTGGTTATATATAGTCATATATAGCGTTTGTCAAGTCTTTATATCTAATCATTCACGTTAATAAAGGTTGAAAAAAGCTTTTTTTCATTAATAAGAGATTTTTGAGCTTTACTTTCCATATTTCTAAATAATTTTAAAACTTTAACACCTTCTTCTGTTAATTTTGCTCCACCACCGCCTTTTCCTCCTAAAGATGATTCTATTAATGGTAACTTAAAATCTTGATTCATAGCATCTGTTAATAACCATGCTCTTCTATAGGACATTCCAATTTTTCTTGCTGCAGCTGATATAGAACCATTGGTAGAGATTGCATCTAGTAATTTTGCCTTACCATGACCAAATATTGGCCTTGTACCTAAATTAATCCTTAAAGATATATCTTTGTTACTTTTAATATTATTTTTCATTTATTTTCCATTTAAACTTGGATGAATAATTAAGTCACCTTTATTTATATTAAGGTAACTAGTAAGTCCTCCATTTATTTCTAGAACGCCTTTTAATTTTACGTTAGGCCCAATTGGTGTCAAATCTTTTGGTGTTGTCATTTTAAAAATTTCTATAATTTTTCCTTTATTATTAAAAAAAATCATATCAAGTGATATCAATGTATTTTTCATCCACATTTTTATTACTTGGTTATAAGGGTATAAAAATAGCATGCCTTCCTTTTGGTTTAAGTGCTCTCTATACATCAATCCTTTACTTCTTTCTTCTGCTGTTTTTGCAATTTCAACATTAAAAATATATTCTGAACTTTTTGTCTGAATTGTTATAGCGCTTTTTTCAAACTCTACCTCAGCAGCATTAGTAATGTTAAAAGCTATGCAAATAATAAATATTATATATATATAAATTTTCATTAGTCTATTTTTAGTATATTAAAATTATCTTTTAAATCCTTAATAAGGTCTTCTGGGTCTTCCAGTCCAGCATGAATTCTTAATGTTAAGTCCATATGATTCCATTTATAAGTATCGCGAATTTTTTCTGGGTTTACAGGTAAAATTAAACTTTCATAACCGCCCCAGCTATAGCCCATATTAAAGAGTTTTAAATTATTTAGCATTTTATATATTAGGTCTTTTCTAGTATTTTCTAATACGACACCAAATAACCCAGAAGCTCCTTTAAAATCTTTTTTCCAAATTTTATATCCAGGATTATCTGGTAGCGCAGGATATAAAACTCTATTTACTTCCTTCTGACTTAATAACCATTCTATAATTTTCATAGCATTTTCTTGATGTTTTTTAAGCCTTATACTTAAAGTTTTTAATCCTCTTATTCCTAAATATATATCTTCAGGACCAGGGCAGGACCCTAAATTATGAGCCGATTCTCTTATTTGTTTCGCATATTTTTTATTGGTAGTAATTACTCCCAACATTGCGTCTGAATGACCAACAATATATTTTGTTGCTGACTGGATACTTATGTCTACTCCATAATTCATGGGTTTAAGATAAAGGGATGTTGCCCAAGTATTATCAATTACAGTTATTAAGTTATATTTTTTAGCTATATCCACAATCATTGATATATTTTGAATTTCAAATGTTAGAGATCCGGGAGATTCCATAAATATTAATTTAGTCTTATTTGTAATTAGTTCTTTTATTTTATTTGTTAAGTTTGGATTATAGAAAGTAGTAGTTATGCCCATATTATTTAGTAATTTTTTTGTAATGTTTCTTGATACTCCGTATGCACTATCTGTCATAAGAATATGATCACCTGTTTTTAATACTGCTAATAAAGAAGCCACGATAGCAGCAGTGCCAGATGCAGTTGCTACAGCGGTATAAGACTCATCAATATCGGCAATTGCATTTTCAAATTCAAATGTGGCAGGGCTTCCAAACCTCCCATAAAATAGAGTTTGGCTATTTTTATTTTTCATTTTTGATTGCATTTCTTCTACAGTATTAAACAAAACGGTAGAACCTTTGTAAACGGGACTATTTACAAAGCCATTACTTAATTTTTTTCTTTTTCCAGCTATGATATTTTTTGTATCATTTTTATAATTATTTTTCGTCATATAACTTCTATCTTTTCTGATTTTTATTTTACAATTCAATTAATTTTATTTATTGATAATTTATGTCCTATTATAAAAAATTAAGTTTTACTCAAAAAATTCTAGCTGCAATGCTATTTGGTGCAATACTAGGCATCTTTTTAAATAATATAAGTATTTATAATAGTTTAATAAATCAATATTTGTCTAATGGTGTTTTTGAAGTAGTAGGTAAGTTATTTGTTAATAGTTTAAAGATGTTAGTAGTGCCTTTAGTTTTTTGTTCTATTACTGTAGGGATTACTTCTTTAGGTAATTTATCTCTTATGGGAAGAGTTGGTCTAAAAGCTATAATTATTTACTTACTAACTACGGCTTTTGCAATTACCCTAGCTTTAATTTTTGCTATAGCTATTGAGCCAGGACAAGGTTATGAAATAGACAGTTCTGTTCAATTTTCAGCAAAAGAAGCTCCATCCTTATCTTCTGTATTAACGTCTATAGTTCCTTCAAACCCAATATTAGCTATGGCTGACGGTGAAATGTTACAAATTATTCTTTTTGCTATTATTTTGGGAATAGCTATTACTATTACGGGTAATAAAGCTGAATCTTTTAAAAAGGGTATAATTAGCCTGAATGAAATAATGATGAGCATGGTGACAATTGTAATGAAATTTGCGCCTTTAGGTGTTTTTTGTTTAATTGCTAAGACATTTGCTACACAAGGAATTGATATGATTATTCCATTAGCATCTTACTTTTTTACTGTCACAATAGTTTTAATATTACATGTTTTGCTAACATATTCCGCATTTTTAAAGTTTGTAGGAAAAGTCTCTCCATTTTTATTTTTAAAAAAAATGCGAACTGCAATTGTATTTGCATTTAGTACTGCTTCTTCTAATGCGACAATTCCTGTGACTTTGAGTACTGTAGAGAAAAGGTTAGGAGTAGATAAATCAGTTGCTTCTTTTACTGTTCCTCTTGGTGCTACTATTAATATGGATGGAACTGCTATTATGCAGGGGGTAGCAACTGTATTTATTGCTTCTGTTTATATGGTTGATTTAACAATTGGAGATTATCTTACAGTTATAATGACTGCTACTCTGGCATCAATTGGTACAGCAGGAGTACCTGGTGTAGGGTTGATCATGCTTACTATGGTCCTTACTCAGGTAGGTTTACCAGTAGAAGGAGTAGCTTTGATTATTGGAATAGATAGATTACTAGATATGATGAGAACAGCTGTAAACATCACAGGTGATTCTATGGTTTCATTAATTACTAGTAAGTCTGAAAAAAGTTTTAATAAATCAATTTTTGAAGACCCTAAAGCAGGCTTATGATTATACCTCTATAAGCATATTTCCTTTTTGTCCCCATTCACTCCATGAACCATCGTATACTTTCCAGGACTTTTTTCCAATAAATTCCAAAGCAAACGCTAATACACACGCTGTAACACCTGAGCCACATGATGAAATAATTATTTTTTCATGATTAAAATTATAGTTATTTAAAACTTCAATAATTTCATTCTTACTAATTAAATACCCTTGATCATTTATAAGAAGATTAAAAGGTATATTAATTGAATTAGGAATATGACCTTTTTGAAGACCTGGCCTTGGTTCATCTTCTTTCCCGATAAATCTTTCATGAGATCTAGCATCTACTACTTGATAATTTTTGTTATTATAAAAAATTTTTAGATCATCATATTTTATTAAAATACTATGATCTAAATCTGCTTTGTAACTAGTTTTATGTATTTTACTAATTTTATTATTTACTGGCCCATTTATACTTTTCCATGCCCTCATTCCACCATTTAATATTGAAATATTTTTATGTTTATATAACTTAAATAGCCACCAAGCTCTAGGTGAAGTTCCTATTCCATCCATAGAGTAAATAACTATATGGCTATTATTATTTATACCTAATTTTTCCATATTAAACTCGAATTGTTTAATAGTAGGAATTGTATGAGGTAAATTTGAGGATGTATCACTTATCTCATCAATATCAAAATATAAAGCATCAGGTAAATGAGCATTTTTAAATTCTTTAAATGGTTTTCTTTTTGCATTAGGTAAATACCAAGACGCATCAAGAATTACTATATTATTACTCCATTTCTTATCTTTATAAAGACGGATAAGTTCATTTGCTTCTATTAACAATATATCTCCTAATAGTTTAGCTAGGTTTTCCACCTCCACCTTTTTTACTCATTCCTTTTTGTGGATCATAACCTAATGTAGCAAGAAAAAGGAATATTATGGTGCAAACTAAAGTAACTATGAAGCCAGGAATATATATTTGCCCTAAAGAAGCCCATCTAACTAGCTCTACGCCATACGTAAATGGATTAATATTAGCTATCCACCAAACAAATTCTGCTCCATTATCTTGTAACCTCCATAATGGATACAATGCAGAAGAAATGAAAAACATAGGAAAAATCACAAAGTTCATAGTACCAGCAAAATTTTCTAGTTGTTTAATATATACTGATATTAATAAACCTAGGGCACCTAGCATCATTCCAAATAAAATAGTTGCAGGTAAAATATATATCCATCCTAAAATAGGAGTAGAAAAATTAACCAAGAGATTAATTATTGGAATACAGATTATTAAAAAAACATAGGCTTGTAATACTGACAGAAAAGTTCCTGATAATAATTTAGCAGTAAGTAAATACCATCTGGGTAAAGGAGCGGTTAGTAATAACCTCATCACTCCCATTTCTCTATCATAGACCATAGATAAAGATGATTGCATCCCACTGAATAGTAAAACCATGCCAATTAGCCCAGGTATTATATATTCAAAATAATTAACATTTTGAATTGGATAGGGATTATTTATTCCAGGGTCAACTCCAGTAACCGAACCCACACCTGCAGCGAAGACAAATAGCCATAAAGCAGGTCTAACAAAAGCTGAAAGTAATCTACCTTTTTGATGAATAAATTTTACAGTTTCCCTATAAGTAAGACCTTTTAGGGCCAATGTTGCATGCTTTATTTGCACAATAATACTCCTTCTTTATTTACCACATTTACTTGTTTTACTATCTATGCCTATAGTATCTAAATTATTTTCTCGATGAACAAAACTCTCTAAGGGAGCAATACTTGTTACCCAATTATCTGTTGATAGCATTATTGGTTGCCTTAGTTGTCTATTCCATTTTCTAAAATTTAAAACAGGGCCTTTAGAACCATCAAGCTTAAATTTTTCACTTACAAATGCATCTTGAAATGAAAAATTTTCATTATTTTTAAATCTTACTAGAGCTTCTGCTATAGCTCTCATACCTACCCATGCTGCCCAATCTTCTTCGGTCATTCTTCTTTTATTCATTCTTTCAAAACGTCCATGCACTTGTGGAGCTCCATGTCTAAGATAAGACCAATGCCAAGCTCTGGGCGTTAGACCAGAAGAACCTATAACAGCAGAAGGTATATGTGTTGCAAATGGAACTCTATAACTAAATTCTTTATGAGTATCAGATATATATACTGCATCATACTTTGCAGAGCCTGTTAAAAAATCCAGATCATTTTGATCTCTTGCTCTAGGATCATTTCCTAAAAGAAAGCTTTTATTATCTATAATTTTTAATCCAAATTGTTTTGCTGACTCAATAAAAGATGCTGATTTGGCTTTATCAATTTCTAAAGGTCCAGTGAGTATTAATACTTTTCTCCATTTTTTATCTGAAAGATATTGTGCAAGACTGTCTGTGAGCATTCTATCACTTGGGATCGTATGAAATAAATTTTTATGACAGTTAAAAGATCTTAATTCATTATTTTTTGATGACACGTTTATAACAGCTATATTTAAATTAGAGATTTTATTAACTATGTTTAAAAGTTCAGGTGCTGGAAAATCCAATAAAACAATTCTAATATTATTTTTATTAATATGATTTAAAATATCATCTGCAGCTGAAGCAATATTTTTAATTCTCATTTCCATAAGTCTAAATTTAACTTTTGCCATTCTTTGGAAAGGCTTAATATCTTTTAAACCTAACTTTGCTCCAGCAAGTGGTCTTTTATATAACTGATTTGTATTGGACCTAATATCAACAGGATGAACACCCCATTCATCGTATCTGATATCTTTTTCTAAATCGTAGTACCCAATATTAAAATCTTCTTTTTCATTGGCATATAAAAAATTTATAGATGAAAGAAATAAAAGAATTATTCCTAATTTTAATGGAATAATTCTCATTTATTCTATTATCCTTACAGTATGTGGAGTTATTCCTACAGCAATAGATTTTATAGAAGCTCTTTTATCTGTATCTATAATAGAGATATCATCACTTTGCCCATTTGTTACTATTAAAATTTTATCATCTTTAGTGATTGCTGCTCCCCATACTCTTGAGCCAGCTAAAATATAATCTATGACTTCATAGTTATTAGTATCTACAACAGCTACATGCTTAGATCTTCCTAGAGTAATATATGCTATATTACCATCATTACTCATAGCAAAATCTACTGGAGTAATTTCAGAACTTCTTATACCTTTCCTTTCGAAATTAATAGTATGTTTTATTGAGAATGTATTAGTATCTATTACACTTACAGTTCCTCCTAGTTCGTTAGTAACCCAATACTCCGTACCATTTTTAGCAAAAGCTCCTCTTCTTGGCCTATTTCCTACAAGCACTTCCTCTATAATCTCACCAATCCATGGATCTATTATGATGATTGTATTAGTACCTTCTGATGTAATGAATACTAGTTTACCGTCAGGTGTGAAATTGACGCCTTCGGGTTCTATTCCGACATCTTCAATTACTCTAATTATTTTTCCTGTTTGAATATCTATAACTGTAGCTTCATTATCATCTTCATTAGATACTACGGCTACTTTTCCATCAGGACTTATATCAAAAATTTCTGGATCATCTCCAGTTTCAAGATTACCAATCATTTTTAGTGTTTTCATATCTATTACATTAATAGTATCATCTTCACTTGCTGCTACTAAAAGATGATTGGTCCCAGGAATATAATGCATATCTCTTGGTCTATCTCCGCTCTCAATAGTATTTAAAATTTCATAAGTATTTAAATCAATAATAGTAATGTTGTCACTTCCTTCATTAGAAATAACAACTCTATCTGCTTTAACGTTTAAAGATACAAGTAAAATTATTAGAGAGCTAAATATAACAAAAAAATTAAATTTTAATTTTTTAAATGGCATTTTTTTTATCCCTTCGTTTTAGTTAAAGTTACAAATGCGTCATGTAGTGATTCAGAATTAAATTCTTTAATTATAGTTTCAGGTTTATTTTTTTTAATAATTTTACCTTGATTTAATACTATTACAGTATCTGATTTTTCTGCTTCATCAACTAAGTGAGTAGCCCATAATACGGCCATTTTTCTCTCATTTTTAAGTTTTAGAACATATTCCAAAAGGTCTCTCCTGCTTTGAGGATCAAGACCTACTGTAGGTTCATCTAATAATAGTAATTTTGGTTTATGTAATAAAGACCTAGCTAGTTCCACTCTTCGTTTTTGTCCTCCTGATAGAGCCCTAACTTTATCATTAATACGATCCGATAAGTTTACTTGTTCTAATTCTTCTATGACTCTATTTTTAAATTCTTTTTCTGTAATACCATGTAAATTACTATGAAATTTTAAGTTCTCTATTACTGTTAAATCTAGATCTAATGTAATTTGTTGAAATACTACCCCTATATGAGCAAGAGCTTTTATGGCATTATTTCTCATATTAGAATTATTTACAAACACTTCGCCATTATCAGATACAAATAAACCAGTAAGTATTTGGAACAAAGTAGTTTTGCCAGCACCATTTGGACCTAATAATGCAGCATATTCTCCTTCTGATAGAGAAAAGGTAACTTCATTTAATGCTTTAAGTTTACCATATGATTTGGATAATGATTTTATATCTAAAATAATACTTTCCATTCTAATGCGTCTCTTTCTATTAAATCTTACCAGATAAAATATCTGGATGGTTGCTAATTAATTCAGTTCTTAAAGTATCTAAATTTTTATCTCCAAATTCTCTAGGTCTACTTATATTTATTTTAAAATCATGAATAACTTTTGATGGGCCTTTTGAAAGGAAGAGTATTCTGTCACTCATATAAATGGCTTCTCTTAAATCGTGTGTTACAAATATTACTGTAGTTTTTTGATTTTCCCATAATTTTAATAGCATTTGTCTTAGTAAGTTTCCCACTGTTTCATCAAGTGAAATAAAGGGTTCATCTAGAAGAAGTATTTTAGGTTTGTTTACAAATGCTCTTGCTATAGCAACTCTTCTTTGCATTCCTCCAGATAATTCAGAAGGAAATGAATTCATATATTTATTAAGCCCCATTTCATTAATTAAAGATTCACTTAATTTATTTTCTTCAGGAGTCTGTTGAGTTACTATTGTTACATTTTGTCTTACTGTTAGCCAAGGCATCAATCTTGGTTCTTGAAACATATATCCAATAGGCCAATCCTTAGGAATTGAATTGTCTTGATATTTAATTGAACCATTTAAATTCTCATCAAGACCAGATAGTAAATTTAATAAAGTGGTTTTTCCACAGCCAGATGGGCCAACTAAGCAACAGAATTGTCCTTGTGGAACATTAAATTGCATATCTTTTATAGCACTATTATGACTAGAATTATTTTTATTTTCATATTTTTTTTCACGTATATCAACCAGTAAGTTATGAGGTGCGTTTAATGGTTTTTCATTTAAATTGTTCTCCATTTATTTAACCTCCTTTCAATCGGACTAATAATTGCGTATTCAACGAATATCATTACTGCTACAAAAGATAGAGTATAAGCAAAGATGGAAGCTATATCGAATAAATTAAAGAATTCATTAAGTTTAAAGCCTATACCATCACTTCTACCCAAAAGCTCTACCACTAAAACAATTTTCCATATTAATGAAATACCTCCTCGAGCAGCTGCCATTATGAAAGGATATAACTGGGGAAGAAAAAAGTTTATAAATTTCTTTTTATAACTTACTTTAAAAACATCTGCTACTTGTAATATTTTTCTATCAATTGCTCTAGTTCCTTCTCTTATAGTTACGAGAACATTCGGAATTTTATTTAACGCAACAGCAGTTATAGCTGCAATTTCAGTTAAACCAAACCATACATAACATAAAATTATAATCACTAAAGCGGGAGTATTGAGAAGTAAAATATGCCAACCATCTAACATTATATTTACATTTTTTTTAGAGCCCATAGCAATTCCTAGTCCAGTTCCAACTAACATAGCAATTGTAAAAGCTAGTATTACTCTCCACAGTGTTACGCCTAAATGATATAACATTTCTCCATCAATCATTTCACTCATAAAAATAGTTAACACTGTTTTAGGAGAAGGCAGAACATCACTTTTTATTAAAAAAGAAGTTACTTGCCAAACCAACAATAAAAGGACAAATGAAAATATTCTCATATTAATAGGATGCCCCATATGTATATATTTATTTTTTAAAATTTTCTTAAACATTATTTAGACCAAATTACTCCATCAGATAGTTTACTATTATTTCCAACTAAGTCTTTTCCTCCTATTTCAGCTAAAATTTCATATGCTTTCTCTATAGCATTTTTATAACCTATAAAGTTTTCCTGCGGTATACCTTTTCGAAAGCCATCACGTAAAGCTATTAATGTTTCAGTATTTTTAGCGCCAGTAATATTTTTAATTCTGTTCCATTCTTCGTCACTATTTTTAAGAATTTCTCTAGCCTCGTTAGATGCAGCAATAAAGCCTTCAATTGCTTCATCATTATTTTTAGCCCATTTTTGACTAAATACATAACCAATTAATGGAAGAGATTTTCCTATTCCAATTTCTGGTAATATATCTTCTACAGAGATTATTTTTCTAAAATTTAATGCTTTTAATCTAGCCGTATAATTCCAATAATTCAGTGCTCCATCTAATTCACCTTTTTGTGCCATTCCATTAATAAGGGGAGGTGCTGCATATGCAGGTTCTATATGTTGGGATAAGTCATAGCCATGAACTTTCATTGTATAAGCTCTAATCAATATCCAACTTTTATCTATGCTTCCACCAGCAATTCCAATCTGAGAACCTTTTAGATCTTCAATATTTTTAATAGAACTATTGTTTGGAACCATAATAGCTCCTGCTGCAGTAGAATATGGTATAAGAGAGAAATCTTTTCCCTTATCTCTTTGTCTGCTTACCCAAACCCAGTCAGTTACTATCATATCAACAGCATTTGACATGAGAGCAATTGCAGATGCATTTTTATTAGTTAAATAAGTTACATCTATATTTAAATTATATTTTTTATCAAGTTTATGTTCCTTAATAACGTTTAGTTCCCAATTCACTGTTCCATATTTAAGGACAGCAAGCTTTATGTCAGCTGCTTTTGTCTGTATAGAAAAAATAAAAATGAAAGCAGAATAAAGTATAAGTTTGATGTTTTTCATTATTTTTTTTGTTACCTTAATTAAGTTATTTTTAAAACGTTATATAATACAAATTTATAAAAAGTGGATACTAAATCACTTTTTATATTAAGTAAAATTACATTTTATTAATATTTCTCGCAAAATATGTAAATATATTAGATTTATTTAATATATTACCTTGAGTTAAATCATTGAAATTAAATAATAATTACTTATTTTTTATAGTGCAATTATTTTTTTTTAAAAAAAATGAAAAATCCCTTTGACAGTTAGTTAAGAGAGACGTATACAATCCTTTCACCCGATATAATTATATTACTTCGGATGTTTGTTTTAAACGGACAGTGGGTTCAATATGAGCTTGTGTTCGTTTTGTGCTGTTTGAAATTGTTCATAAGAAGAAAGGGATGCGTAGGCGACGATTTGTCGTGCAAGCAAATTCGACGATGCGCATTTTTGAATACTCTTTAAATCTAATTTTATAGTTTAATTACTTTTTAATTTTTTTTAAAGTTTCGTTATGCATAACGTCGGGTCAGCATTTTGTCCTTTAAATAGGACACAATTCCTCCCTCGTAAGAGGGAATTTAAGTATCAAACTTGAGAGTTTGATCCTGGCTCAGAGTGAACGCTGGCGGCACGCCTAACACATGCAAGTCGAGCGAGAAACTAAACTTCGGTTTAGCGGAAAGCGGCGGACGGGTGAGTAACGCGTGGGAATTTACCAAAGAGTGGGGAACAACTGCTGGAAACGGCAGCTAATACCGCATACGCCCTATGGGGGAAAGGCTTCGGCCGCTCTTTGAGAAGCCCGCGTACGATTAGTTTGTTGGTGGGGTAATGGCCTACCAAGACTACGATCGTTAGCTGGTCTGAGAGGACGATCAGCCACACTGGGACTGAGACACGGCCCAGACTCCTACGGGAGGCAGCAGTGGGGAATATTGGACAATGGGCGAAAGCCTGATCCAGCGATGCCGCGTGAGTGAAGAAGGCCCTAGGGTTGTAAAGCTCTTTCGGTGGGGAAGATAATGACGGTACCCACAAAAGAAGCCCCGGCTAACTCCGTGCCAGCAGCCGCGGTAATACGGAGGGGGCTAGCGTTACTCGGAATTACTGGGCGTAAAGCGAGCGTAGGCGGTTAACCAAGTTGGGGGTGAAAGCCCGGGGCTCAACCCCGGAAATGCCCTCAAAACTAGTTAGCTAGAGGACGGGAGAGGGGAGTGGAACTCCCAGTGTAGAGGTGAAATTCGTAGATATTGGGAAGAA